>FWWL01000473.1_pt1 | contig 111096 bp, 102 predicted proteins | sample 2228331 | NCBI WGS metagenome assembly FWWL01 (sample SAMEA103939775, study PRJEB20133) | metagenome | reverse complement strand
GTAGCGCACGGCTCTTGCCCATCAGTCTCCCTCGTCCAGGCGTGGCTCCCCAGCGGGAATCCCGTCCTCACCGTCGCCTGGCGACGGCCGTCTCCACGCCGGCACCGGTACCGGGAGGGCTTCGAGGAACCTACGCCGCTCGTGGTCGGTCATGCCCAGGGCGGCGAAGGCAGTGTAGTAAGCGGCGACTCCTACTCCTCCTGAGGCGACGACGGCTGCCAGCCCTCCGAGACCGGCGACTGTGGGGCCGATCGAAAAGAGGAGCAGTCCCAGCGCCGCTGCCATCGGGTAGGCGGGCCACGACACGCGGGCCAGGTATACCTTGAGATCCGTTCCGGTCGCAGCTGCCGAGAAGTACATGAAGAAGGGGAAGCCAGCGAGGTAGGAGATCGTGGTACCGGAGACGACCCCGGCCACCCCGTAACGCCGGGCAAGCGCCACCGACAGCACGAAGTTCGCCGCTGCGATCACGTATGAGTAGATCAGAAGCAGGCGCACCTTCCCTAGACCCACCAGCACGTTGGACAGCACGCCAGTGTTGGAATTGAGGATCCAGTAAGACACGAAGATCGCTATCGGAAGCGCAGCTTCGGGAGGCGCCCACGTAGATGCGAGCGCGGGAGTGAGGGCCAGTATCGCGGTAGCCACCGGGAGGGTGACCGCGACCGCCACCCTGGACGCCTCCACCACCAGACGACGAAGCTGCTCGTCTTCCCCCTTCGCATCCAGCTCGGAAGCCACGGGGGTGATCGCGGATACGACCATGGAGTGAACGTCTCTCGGGACCTTGTGGAGGCGAGCCGCGAACTCGTAGAGAGTCACGGCAGCCACCCCCGTGGTGGTGGCTGCGACCAGGCGGTCGATCTGGTAGATGACGAGGTCGGCCAGGCCGATCATCAGGAGGACACCCGCAAGAGATGCCATCCTTTTCCAGGCTGCGAAGAAGTCGCCTCCGCCCGTCACGATCTCGGGAGCCTTCCTTCTGGCCAGGTGACGAGAGACGAGTCCTCCGAGCAGCAAGCACCCCATCGTGGCGGCCATGAGCCCCGTCGGTCCGTGTCCTGTCGATACCAGCCAGACCTGGGCGATGGCAGACGCTGCCGTCACGCCGAGGGATACCTGGCTCACCAGGTCGTAGCGCTGGAAGCCCCTCAGGGCATGGTCGTAGGTAAGCAGCGGCCAGCTGAGCAGCGAAGCGAGCCCCGCCACCACCAGCGTTGCCCTGGCCTCGCCGCGCAATTCGAGGGGGATTCTCAGCCAGGCGAGGGCCCAGAGCGAGCACGCGAGAAGTCCGACGGCGGCCAGGAGGCCGACTGCGGCGTAGGTCCTCAAAGTCGCCCTGAACGAAGCACCGACGGCCTCGGACTCGCCCCGGGCGGCGTGCTCCGCGATCGTCTTGACGAGGGCCGGCGAGAACGACGCGTCCAGGATTCCGAAGTACCCCGTGAATGAGAGAGCCAGAAAGTAGATTCCCGCCCGCTCGCCTCCTATGCGGTTGACGATGAAGGGAAGGAGCACCAGGGCCGCGACCATCCGGAAGACCTGCGCGAGCTGGTTCCAGAAAGTGTTTCTGACCAGCCGCCGACCAAGCGATCCGGACCGCTTCTGCGCTGCCAAGGGTCCCCGCTCGACTCCTCTAGTGCGCGTCGCCGGTACTAGCCGAGACCCCTCGAGTACCGGCCCCTCCGATGCCGCCTTCGCAACCCAGAGCTTCGAGCACCTCCTCGAGGTCGGGGCCCTCTTCGGGGCCGCGGCGGTCGCCGATTACTCCGGCGATGACCACGAGGTCCTCGGGCGTGTCCACGGTGACTCTGGCCCAGGAGCAGTCTCCTTCCAGCTCGACGGAGACGCAGTCGAACTCGGTCTGGTTCTCGGCAATATAGGAAGTCACGTGCTCACGGTGCGGGCCGGTTGCCAGGGCGTTCAGCCGCTCGAGTACCTCTCCCGACACGACCTCGACGTCGAGCCCGTCAGGGAATGTGCGCCTCAGCGTGTTGGACGCGTAATCGGCGGGGGTCCCCTCCCGCCACCAGGCAGCTACCACGGCGTCCACGACTTCGGGACAGACGAGAGGGCAGTCTGCGGTAATGCGGACCACGGCCGGCGGGCTGTCCTGCCTGTAGAGCTTCAAGAACCTCGACAGGACGTCTTCCTCGCTGCCCCGCAGGCACCGGAGTCCATGCTCTCTGGCCCAGCGCTCCACCACGTCGTCCACAGCCGAAACCGAGGTCAGTACCACCGTGTCGCAGCGGTACCTGGCACGGCCGACTCTTGTAACCACCCAGTCGAGTACGCAATGGCTCCCAAGGCTAGCCATCACCTTCCCGGGAAATCGGGTCGAGCCCATGCGCGCCTGGACGCCCACGACCGGGCGGCGTCCTGGAGGTGGGCCGGGGGCCTCTGCGGCGAGGCGGTAGGGGAGGCGAGCTGTCTGCACTCAGGTCATGACTCCTCGGTCGAACTAGGCTGGTCCAACCAGACGACCCTGCCCGATCTCGAGGACGACTCCACGGCCTCGACGAGGCGCAGGGTCTCCAGTCCCTCGTGGGGGCCGGGCTCCGGAGCCTCGCCTTTCGCCACGCAGTCCAGGAAGTAGGCGACCTCGGCCACGTAGGACCTTGCCAGGTCGGCCGGGATCTGCTCGGTGGTCCTGCCAGCGTGAGCTCCGGCAGCTCGAGGTGCTTCTGTGGAGAGCTCTCCGGTGCTCCAGTCCCAGGATATCCTCCCGCCCTCGCCGACTATCTCGAAGCTCCTCTGGTAGGTCGGGGAGAGCATGTCCAGAAAGTGCGAGGTGAGCGCACCCCCCTCGTGCTCGACGACGACGAGGGCCAGGTCGTCGAAGTCTCCTTCCAGGATTCCGGTTCTTATCACCCGACCCGTGACCGCGGAGGCCGGGCCCAGCAACCAGGCGGCCAGGTCCAGCTCGTGGGAGGCCTCGAGTAGGATTCCTCCGCCGGTCTGCCTGGCGCCCGAGTAGGTGGCCCTGTAGTCGGTGGACGGCCGCCAGAGCCTCAGGTCGTAGCCGAAACGAAAGGCCGCTGCCACAGGCTTCCCGATGCGGTCCGAGGCCAGCTCCTCTTTCGCCCTGCGCGTCGCGGTGAGGAAGCGCAGGTTGTAGCCGACCATTACGGGAGTCCGGCTGCTCGCTGCTGCATCGACCACTGCCTTCGCCTCGTGAGTGCTCGTTGCCAGAGGCTTCTCGACGAGAACCGGTATCGAGCGCGCGAGGGCCTCCAGGGAGTGCCTAGCGTGCAGGTGCGTCGGAGAGGCGACGATGCAGGCGTCCAACCCGGCATCGAAGAGCGCCTGCAGATCGGCCACGACCTCGGCATCGTTTCCCGCTTCGGAGGCAGCCCGCACAGCTTTCTCCCGGGAAGCGTCGTACAGCAGGGGGGTGTGCCCCAGCTCGGCCAGGTTTCTGGAGTGGCGGCTGCCGGCCGAGCCGCATCCTATGACCCCTACCCTCATGGCCGGTCGTGCTGTTCTGGGCCTCCTGCCCCTGCCAGGTAGGCCAGCAGTTCCCAGGCCACTCTGCAAGCCCCCTGTCCGTCCACTGCCTGGGGGCCGGCCCTGGCCATCTCGGCGAAGAGCCGTGGGTTCGAGGCCAGGCGCGTGACTGCTGTGACGATAGATTCGGGCGAGGGCTCCGCCTGGAGCATCGCCCCTATCCGGCTGAGACCGACGACGTTGGGGACCTGGTTGGGACGGAGGGCGACGCCCACGGCGGGACGTCCGGCCCTTGCTGCTTCAAGCGACGCCACGCCTCCAGCGGTCACAACCAGGTCGCTTCTCTTCAGGAACGATAGGTAGTCTGCCGGAGAAGCGAGTCTCTCGATCACGATCACCTCTGCTTCGGGCAGCGCCTCGCGCAGTGCTGCGGCGGAACGAGCTGTGAGGTCGCCGCTTCCCGCCGAGCCGAGGTTGACGAGTACCGTGCGGGGAGGGAAAGAGGCCGGAGGCCCTTCGAAGTCCCAGAAGGGGAAGGTCAGGAGTGCGTAGTCGGCACCGGCAAGGACCTTCTTTGCGCACCTTGCATAGGTCGACTCGCTGGCTCCGGGAGAAGGGTCCACGACGAGGGGGACGGAGAGAGGGGGTGGCGCTCCGTCGACGACGGCCAGTGCGGGGTCGAGTTCGGCCCACTCCTCCTCATCTACCCTGTATGAGTCGATCGCTGCCGCGTCGAAGACTCCGCGGCAGGTGGCGAGGTCTTCGGGCGTCAGCACGGGCCTGCCCGCCATGGACGCAGCGAGCGAGGTCGACGCGGAGCTCGCGGTCCCCTCAGCTCCCCTGCCCACCAGGGCGATGGCGAACCCTGACGAGAGCGCCGAGAGCGCCTCGCCCAGTGCGACCATCCTTCGCAGGTGCCCGGCGCCAGTCCCTTCTCCGAAATCGCAGGCCAGGACCGTGCGTACCGGGTAGGACACCGCAGGTCGGGGCCTGGAGCCCGCACCGCAGCCGCTTCGAGGAATGGCGCGTGCTCCCTCGGAGGGGCCACCGGACGCGGCGCGCCTCTCGAGCCTGTCGAGGATCACGCCCGCACTGCTGGTCACCCTGGGCGTCTTCGTATCGAGGCAGTAGCCGGCGGCTTCGAAGGCTTTCCGAGACGCACGGTTGTCCGGTTTTATCAAGGCGACAAGCCGGGTCGCGCCCAGGGCCTCGGCTACACGCGAGCCGAGTGCGATGGCGACCCGCCCTATCCCCTCGTTCCGGCGAGACTCGGTCAATCCGACTGCCACCTCGTAGGTACCCGGATCGTCGACTACGGGGTCGAACCGCAGATACCCGGCTCTCTCGCCGTCGCATTCCACGACGGTAATGAGCGAGCCTTTGCGGAGCTGGTGGTCGAACCAGAGGAGATGGGTGCGCCAGTCGACCCCCGATCCGGAGGCGGATGCCTCGACCACCGCAGGGTCGTTCCGCAGCTCGAAGAGGAATCGGAGGTCCTCGAGGCTTGCCCGCCTCAGCCTCACGTCAGCCGTCATCGCCTCGGCCCCTTTTCCTGAGAAGGGCTCCGGTCGTGCCCCGGCGGCAGCGAAGGGAATTCGGCTCCAACCCGTTCCGGGTGTCCGGCAGGCATTCGCAGCCGCAGGTCTTCTCAAATGCAATCCCGGGTTATCACCTCGTCGGCGGCGATGTCCCGCTTCGCAGTCCTGCCGACTACCCAGTCGATGTACTTCGGCTTTATCCCGTAGCCCGGCCGCTTCACGGTGAGCATATCCCGGGTGATCACCGTTCCCTGGGCGATGTCGGTGGCAGCAACGATGCTCCGCCTCGCCATGGTGTACATCTCTCCTCGCTCCTCCTCGGTCGGGCCTTCTTTCCGGCCGTCGCCGAGAGCTGCCTGCGCGTCCCTGATCCCCGAGACCATCGCCTCGAGTTCCTCCGGCTCCAGGGCGAAGGGGTGGTCGGGACCCTCGAGCTTCCTGCTGAGGGTGAAGTGCTTTTCCAGAAGCTCGGCACCGAGGGCGGCTGCGGCTATCGGGATCGCAATGCCCAGGGTGTGGTCGGAGAAGCCGACCGGAACGCCGAATGCCCGCCTGAGGGTCTCCATGGCACGCAGGTTTGCCGACGCAGGAGACGCCGGGTATGCCGAGACGCAGTGCAGCAAGGCGACCGTGTCGTTTCCCTCCTCGTCGCAGACTCTCAGGGCGTCTTCTATCTCTCCCAGCGTGGCCATGCCTGTCGACAGGATTAGAGGCTTTCCCGTCGCAGCGCACCGCCTCACCAGGTCGAGGTCGACGAGCTCGAAGGAGGCGATCTTGAAAGCAGGAACACCGACCGCCTCGAGGGATTCCACCGCGTCGAGGTCGAATGGTGAGGAGAACCACGTGATCCCGAGCGCAGCTGCGTGAGCGAAGAGTTCGGGCTGCCACTCCCTGGGGAGGGCGATCTGGTCCAGGAGGTCAGCGGGTGCTGCAGAGGTGAGTTCTTTGAGGTACTCGAAGGGAGGCGTGAAGCGAGAGTAGAGCCCCTTACCCGTGTATGTCTGGAACTTGACGGCATCCGCTCCCGCCGAAGCCGCTACCTCTATGAGCTGCCGAGCCTGGTCGAGCTTGCGATCGTGGTTGGCCCCTGCTTCGGCGATCACGTAGCAGGGCGCCCCTCCTCCGACTCGACGCCCTGCTATCTCGAAGCTCTCCCTCATCCTCTCACGGCTCCGCAGCTCCTCCCGAATCAGGATATGCCGGGACGCCGGAGGCGGGTCACTTTCCGATAAGGTCCGCCGATGCTACCTCCAGGATCACACACGGCTCGTCGCCTTCGACCCACCCGTCGTGCCCCGGGGTGATACGGACGAGGGTACCGGCACCTGCCGTGACGGAGGTACCGTCTTCGAACTCGAGGCTGAAGGTGCCGGAGAGAATGAACCCGACGTGTTCCACGTAGCACCACCTGGATCCCGACCGGGAGCCTATGCATTCGGACCACCTGAACCCGGGTTCGTAGGTGACCCTTCCCAGCGTGTGGCCGCCCGCCCGTACGACCTCGATGCGTCCGCGAGCAAACGTACGCACCTCGTCAGGTTCGTCGAAGTTCCTCGCCTCCGGTGGCTCGACGAGACTGGGTTGGCCGCTACCAGAGCTTCCGGACCGTTCTGCCTCGTTGGTCATGTGGACCCTCCCTGTTCTGTTTGCCTTTCTTTACCCTTACCTGACGGGGCCCGCCTGCGGGTGGCCAGGCGGCACCGGCTCACGGCCCGGGACACCTCGCGCCGGATCGACGTGCGGCCGAGTCGGCCTCCAAATGGGAACCGGCTCGAGAACGCCACTCACTAATGGACCGCCGGAGAACAATACTAAGCTGGGTCGAGACCCAGTCCGGACGCGAGGCGACCAGTTGGACGATTCCCCTGACCACCGAGGACGGCTAGAGTCCGCGCCGGATGCAGCTCCTCAGGCGCGCGGCGCACCGGCTCGTCCGACGTCGGCCGCCGCTGGCGCCGCTTACAAGCTGTACCTCCCTCGCCCGCCTGCTCTGCCGTTGGCACTATGGATATGGCTTCTGACCTCTGCCTTCCTCCTCGTGGTCCTTGCCGTAGAGGCATACATCCGGGTCTTCCAGATTCCCGACGGGGATCTCGAACGCTACCGCTTTGTCCCGGGCCCCATGGGTCCGAAAGAGTGGGCTTTGACGGGGCTCGCCTTGGCGCTCAACCTGGTGAGGCTGTGGGTGATGGCTGCGGCCCTCAGGGCTCCCCAGGCTGCCACCGCGCTGCGGGCGGGCTGGATAGTGGGTATTGCGAGCTCGCTCTTCCACGTCGGAGACTATCTCTTCGGAATCGCCGAGAGCCCGATTTCGGGTGGCCGGATTGCCATGACGCCGGCACCGCTGGCTGCTGCGAGCGTTCTGGCCCTGGTGCTGTCACTCCTCCCGACGGCGGTCAGGTGGGTGTGGGTACCGCCGGAGATCCACGTCCCCGACTGGACCTACTCTGAGTCGTCCGATCGGCAGCAGCCGGCAGCGGGGCAAGGGGGCGAGGAATCAGGCGCCGCACCTGCGCCCGAGATTCCCCCAGGTCAGGAGTCCTCCTAGAAGACAGAGCGCATCGGCACTCCTTCGAGGAAGCGCTCGGGCTCGCCCGACGCGATCGCCTCTGCTACGACGTCCAGGCTCTCGTCGACTGCCTGTATGGTCAGGTCGATGTCCGAGTCGGTGTGCGCGTACGACACGAAGAACGAGCCGTTGAAGAGCACCTCTCGTCGCGCCAGCTCCTGCTGGAAGATGCTCTTGAGCACCAGGTCTTCGCCGATACCAGCCCTTCCCGGCACGGGGGAGGCGGCAATCGGCGCAGCTTCGGCCGACTCCGGCTCCGTGGGGAAGCTCACGACCGTCCTGGGTGGTTCTCCTCCTACACGGATGCGCTCCGTTAGCCCCTTGCGGGCGACCGCCTCGGCGATGGTAGCCCCCAGGCGCCGTCCCTGGTCCCAGATGTACTCGACGACCGGCTCTTCGTCCAGAATCGCAAGTACCGCCTTTGCTGCCGCCAGAGATAAGCACTCCCCACCGTAAGTTCCGGAGACGAAGATCTCCTCGCATACTTCCATCACTGAGCGGGGGCCGCACACCGCCGCAATGGGCATTCCGTTGCCCAGGGCCTTGCCAAGTACCGTGAGGTCCGGCACCACGCCGTAGCGTTCCTGGGCCCCGCCCCTGGCCCACCTGAAACCGGTGATCACCTCGTCGAAGACGAGCAGTGCGCCGTGAGCGCGCGCGGTTTCGGCCACAGCCTCCAGGTAGCCCGGGCGCGGCGCCTCGGCGGTGGCGGGCTCGATCATTACTGCTGCGACCCGGGACCCACACTCCCGCATCACGGCCTCGAGGGAATCGATGTCGTTGAATTCGAAAGGTACGGTCAGCTCCCTGACAGCCTGAGGAACCCCTGCTGCTCGAGAGGTCACCCCTGCGTAGAAGTCGTGCCACCCGTGGAACCCCCCGACGGCGACCAGGTCTCGACCCGTCCGCGCTCTAGCAATCCGGACTGCCGCCGCACAGGCTTCCGAGCCCGTCTTCACGAACTTCACCATCTCTGCCGATGGGACGGCTTCGACCACTGCCTCGGCTGCCTCGACCTCGACTCTTGCCGGGAGGCTGAAGAGGACCCCCCTGGAGAGCTGCTCGGCTACGGCAGCGTTTACGACAGGGTGGTTGTGGCCCAGTACGACGGGTCCAAGCGACATCGGGTAGTCGAGGAATCGCCTGCCTTCGACGTCCACTACCCAAGCCCCCTCCGCCGATTCGATGAACAGCGGCACCTGCGGTGCGCCCCAGGCCTGCATAAGGTACGACTTGGACAGCGTCTGGGAGCCGTGCGGCGTCACCGATGTCGCCCTCTCGAGTAACTGTGCCGTTAGCGTCTCGTTTTGCTCGAGCCCGTGACCCATGTCGGTCCCTCCGTCGTGCGAGAGCAGCGCCCGGGTGGCAGACATGGGACAACTTACACGAACGCCGGTTCGCACCTTTTCGATACCGGTTTCGCCCGAGGCTACTGCGGGCCGCCCGAGCGAGGTTCCTTGTCGTAATATCTAGTAATAGCTCGGAGCGGCAGAGGTCTGATGCCGGACTGGTACGCCTGCACAGGCCGTGACGAGAGTCTCCAGCATGAGCAAGCGAAGCAGCCAGGACTACGGGGTGAACGCGGGTCGGGGAGTGGAAGAGCCTGAGGACGGCGCGGCCGAAGATGTAGCCGAGGCGGGGGACGAGGAGTCCGGGCTTCGCAAGGGCGACCTGAAGCTGTTCCTCCTCTACCTGCTGTCGGAAGGAGCCCGGCACGGCTATCAGCTACTGAAGGACATCGAGCGGAAGACGGGCGGCGCCTACAAGCCCAGCCCCGGGATGCTCTACCCGAACCTCGCTGCACTGGAGGAGGCGGGATACGTCAAGGCCGAAGAGGACGAGGGCCGTCGCGTCTACTACCTGACCAGGGCCGGGAAGGGAATCCTGCACCACAAGCGGAGGCGTGTAAGGGAGGCCGTCCGGCGAGTTGAGCGGCGCAAGCTGAGCCCCCAGGAGCGGCGTAGGTCCAGAGAACTGGTCGGCGAGTTGGAAGAGGACCTCGCCGAAATGACGAGAGCCGTGATCAGGAGAGTGAACCACCTAGGACTGGACCGCACAGGCCTGCGCCATATCAGGAGGGCGCTGGAGCGGGCACGGGCGGAAATCATGGGCGCCATCGACGAACTGGAGGAGGAGCTCTCGGCCGGTTCTGACGAAGGGGACGAGCCGGCGAGCGGCCGTTGACCAACGCGATATATCGCGATATAGTGGCTTGGCATGCTGGGTCCCGACAGGGAGGTTCGAGGTATGGGTTCGGGTGCAGTGGTGGATGAGCGTGTATTTCCCTCTTTCGAACAGCGGGTCGCCGGCTCCGAGTGGGTCCTTGGAGTTGACGGTCTTTTCGACGCGGCGCTCCGGTGGCGGGCGCAGGCCGAGCTGCGCCGGCCCGAGCTCAAGCGCCGAGCTCGCCGGCTGGTTAGGGAACTGCCAGCTCTCGGGGACGCCGGGCGTCTGGCGAAAATGGGGGTCGAAGCGGCCCGAGCCCTGGCCACCGTGGGGGCCACCGAGGTCGCTCCGAGAAAGGCCCTCGCGGCACTCGGCCTCGAGCCTCCCGGCGACTCGGGCTCTGCCGAGGTGGCGGCCCACCAGGCCCGTGACGCATTCGTCCGCCTCGGCCCGACCTTCGTAAAGCTCGGTCAGGTCATCGCCTCGGCCCGTGGCGTCCTTCCAGACGGTGTGGTCGAGGCGTTCATGCCGTGTCGAGACGAGGTTCCCCCCTTCGACTCCGAGCAGCTTCCCGAAATCATCCGCGATGAGCTCGGAGCGGACCCGGACGAGATCTTCGACTCGATCGAGGAAGACCCCCTTGCTGCCGCATCGGTGGCTCAGGTCCACGCAGCGCGCCTCGCCGACGGGCGAGACGTGGTGGTGAAGGTGTTGCGCCCCGAGATCCAGCGGGTGATCGAAGCCGACGTCCGGGTCCTCTCTCGCGTGATCCTCTTGCTCTACAGGCTCGCCCCCGGCCTCGAGCAGGCCAATTTCCACGGAGTCCTCTCGCTGTTCGCCGAGACGGTATTGGAGGAACTCGACCTGCGTCTGGAGGCGGACAACATGGTCGACATAGCCACCGGCCTCGAGGCGCTAGGCGCCGAAGACATAGTCGTCCCGCACCCGATACCAGGGCTCGTCGGTCGTCGAGTCCTCGTGATGGAGCGCCTCTACGGGCGTAGGTACAGCGAGCTGACTCCTCTCGAGCGCTCCAGGTTCGACACGCCGTACCTCCTGCACGTGGCGATGAGGACAGTACTGGAAGGAGCGGCCGTCGCCGGCATCTTCCACGGAGACCTCCACTCGGGCAACGTTTTCCTGCTTGAAGACGGCAAGTTCGGGCTGATGGACTTCGGAATCGTCGCCAGGATGGACGACCAGAAGAGGCGCTCGCTCATAGACCTGATGCTTGCCGTCGCAAGGGACGACGCCGCAAGGATCATTGATGCATTCATCGCCTTCGACACCTTCCCCCGGGGGGTGAGCCGGGAAGAGCTGCTGGCCGAGATCGAGTCCACCTTCACCCAACGGCGTGGCGAGAGAGACTCGGTGGGTCTGGCGGACTTCTCCGAGGGAATGGCAAGGGTGATCCGCGTCTTCGCCTCGCACGGCGCCAGGGTCCCCAAGGACCTGGTGCTGTTCCTCAAGAACCTCATCTACCTCGGCGAGGCGGTGCAGGCCCTCAACCCCGACGTCGACCTTCGGTCCGAAGTCGGCACCCTGTACGAGTACTTCCTCTCCAAGTACTCCGAAGAACTCCGCCGCATGGGGGCGATTTCCTGAGGGCCGGGAGGGGCGAACGCCCCCGCGGAGCGGCCGAGGCGAGCGCGCCTAGAAGCTTGCTAGGCTCTCCGCCGCTCGAAGAACTCCTCGACTGCCGAGACGACCGCAGTCCTCTCCTCTTCGGACATACCGGGGTATACCGGCAGGGATATCTCCCTCTCGTAGAAGGCCTCGGCTGCGGGAAGGGCGCCTCTGGGCGGGGCCGAGTGGGCCTTGAAGAGCGTGTGGTAGTGCAGCGGGATGTAGTGGACCTGGGGACGGATCCCGCATTCCAGAAGGTGGCGGAAGAGTGCACCTCGCGCTTCGGACCTCTCGACTTTGGCCGGGTAGAGGTGGTAGGCGTGCCGAGACCCCTCCGGAGCACGGGCCGCCGGCGATATCCCCTCGATCCCGGCCAGCCGGCTGTCGTAGAAGCGGGCTACGTCGTTGCGCTCGAGGATGAAGCTCTCCAGCTTCCTCAGTTGCGAGCGCCCTAGGGCGCACTGGAAGTCGGTGATACGGCCGTTCAGCCCCAGTGTCCGGACGTCGTAGAGCCAGGGCTCTACATCGTCGAGGGGCTGGATGCCGTGGTGCCTGAAGCGCCTCGCTCTCTCGGCGACCTCCGCGTCGTTGGTGAGGAGAGCACCTCCCTCTCCGGTGGTGATCGCCTTCACCGGGTGGAAGCTGAAGACGGCCGCGTCCGAGTGTGCACAGGCCCCGACCCTGGTTCCCCCATAGTGCGCGCCGAGGGCGTGTGCAGCGTCCTCTATCACCTTGATCCCGCGGGACCGTGCCACCTCGGCGATCGCCTCTATAGGCGCGGGCAGTCCTGCGTAGTGTACGACCATGACCACAGCGGTCGCTTCGGTCAGGGAGGCCTCGAAGGCTTGCGGATCGATGTTGCCCGTCTTCTCGTCGACGTCGACGATGACAGGGCGCACGCCGTTGGCGACCAGGGCGGTCGCGGTGGCGGCGAAGGTAATCGCAGGGACGATTCCTTCCGACCCCGGTTCGATCTCGAGCGCATGCACCGCTGCCCACAGGGCCGAGGTACCGGAGTTGAAGCAGACGGCGAAGGCCGCGCCGCAGGCCCCGGCAAGGTCCTCTTCGAGCGCAGCCACTTCGGGGCCCTGGGTTATCAGGTCCCGCTCGAGTACCTTGGCCACGGCTTCGACGTCCTCGGGTCCGATCCTCTGCCTGCTGTAGGGGATCGGGCGTGCCATCGGGATCGGTCAGAGGGCGGCAGCGATCTGGCGGATCTCGTCGACTCCCAGCCGCGCAGGGTTGGTATCGGACGAGTAGACGAAGCCTTCGGGAACCGGCTTGCCCTCCGGCCACGGCTCGAGAGGGCGCCAGGAAGGCTCTTCGGGAAGGATGAGGAACCTGTCTTCCAACTCGATTGTGTGCCGGGCCTCCTCGGCGGTGAGGAGGACCTCGTGGAGCTTCTCGCCGGGGCGGAGCCCCACTTCCTCCCTGGGGACCCCCGGGGCGACGGCCTCCGCCACGTCCACCACGCTAACGGTGGGCAGCTTGGGAATGGACACCTCGCCTCCACGCATCTGCTCGATGCAGGAGAGCACGAAGTCGACGGCCTGGTCCAGGGTGATAAGGAACCGGGTGGCTCTGACGTCGGTTATCGTCAGCCTGCCCTCTTCTGCCTGCCGTCTGAAGAGGGGGATCACCGAACCCGAACTCCCGGCGACGTTCCCGTAACGGGCACAGGCGAAGCGGGTGGGCAGGTCGCCCGCGTAGGCGTTCCCCCGGCAAAACAGCTTTTCCGCGCAGAGCTTGGTGGCGCCGTAGAGATTGGCCGGAGCTACCGCCTTGTCGGAGGAGATCGCCAGGACCTTGGAGACGCCCGCGTCCAGCGCCGCACGGATCACGTTCTCCGAGCCGATCACGTTGGTCTGGACCGCCTCGAAGGGGTTGTACTCGCACGCGGGAACCTGCTTGAGGGCAGCCGCGTGCACGACGACGTCGACTCCGCGGAACGCCCGCCTTAGACGGTCCACGTCCCTCACGTCACCCAGAAGATAGCGGAGGCGGTCCTCGTCGCGATACTGCTGCTGAAGGTTCCACTGCTTCAGCTCGTCTCGGGAGAAAACCCTGAGGGCTTCCACGTCGAATCTTTCGAGCACTCGCTGGATGAAGCGGCGCCCGAACGACCCGGTGGCTCCTGTGACGAGTACGGTCTTGCCGTTAAGGCTCACCCTTCCTTCCTGACTCTTCTCGGCACCCGAAAGAGTAGCGCAGAGCCTGCAAGTGCAGGTCCCGATCTCAACTTGCAAGTGCCTCGAGGTATACCGCCTCCCACGACCGGACCATGTCCTCGACTCCGAACCTGGCCAGGGCGTCCTTGCGAGCGGCCACGCCCAGTTCCGTCGCGGTCTCTCTGTCTTCAAGGAGGTTCTCGATGAGGTGAGAGAGCGTGTCGGGATCCCCAGGAGAGGCGAGCAGGGCGCTGTGCCGGTGGCGCACGGCCTCGATCACCCCTCCCACCGCGGTGGCCACGATGGGAAGCTCCCAGAACATCGCCTCGACGAGGGCACCCGGCATTCCCTCCCACAGCGAGGGCAAGACGAATACCGAGGCCTCGGCGAAGTAAGGAGAGGGGTCCTCGACTTCTCCCACGAAGGCCACTCTGTCGGCGACGCCCAACTCTGCGGCTCGGCTCTCGAGAGCTTCTCTCAGCGGACCGTCTCCGACGATTGCCGCCTCCCATGGCCCGCGCACCCCCTGTAGCGCTTCAAGCAAGTAGGTCTGCCCCTTTGCTTCGTGAAGCCTTCCGACCGACAGGACCAGAGGGGGATCTCGTCGTGCCCGCAACTCGGTCAGCGTCGGACCGTGCCACCGCTCCAGGGGGTCGGGGCGACCAGGGTAGACGACTCGCAGCGACGAGCGGCGGACGCGGGTCCTGCGCCGGGCCGCCTCGGCCACCGCCCGGCAGTTGGCCAGGTGCAGGTGCGCCAGGCGTGCAGTCGCCAGGTCCACGAACCTTCGTTGCGGGGACATCCTGGGGTCGGTGCTCGCGTATCCCGAAACCACCAGGGGTACGCCGGCCAGCCTGGCAAGGGGGCGCGCGAGAGCGTTGGCGTGGAAGAGATACGACTGAACAACTCGGGGCGCCAGGTCGCCGATGATCTCTCTCAGGCGCCGCGCCGCTTGGGGGAGGTCAGCCATCGCCTCTACCTCCAGAGAGACGACTTCGACGCCCGAGGCGGAGATCCTGGAAGCAATCTTCCCCAGCGGCTTGATCGAGACGAAGAAGTGGTCGGCGACATCTCGGCTACGGTGCTCGAGAAAGGTCGCGACCCGGGCTTCGGTGCCTCCGATGCCGGTGTCGGTGGCCACGTGGAGGATCAGCGGCCTGCCCATCCGCGCCGCTTAAGGTTCGAGTACACCCCAAGTAGCTTGAGGGCGAACGCGGTCGAGCCGGTATGCCTGTATATCCCCACCCGCTCGAGGGCGTAAGGTCCCTCTCTGTGGCCGGAGGAGCGAGGGGTCACCACCGCCCGCAGGTATCCCGCGGCCTCCACGATGGCCTGGCACCTGAAGTCGTACATGCCCCGAGGGTAGGCGAAGCTCTCGACCGGACGCCCGACGATGTCTTCCAGCTCCCGCTTCGAGCCGAATACTTCTTCGTGTATCTCGTCGTCCTGCAGGAACGGCAGCTCCCTGTGGGTTCGGGAGTGCGAGCCGATCTCGAACCCGGCGGCGTCCAGCTCCCGGAGCTGGGACTCGTTCATGTGACCTTTGCGACCCACCCACCCCGAGGGTACGAAGAATGTGGCGGACGCCTCGGCCCCTGCAAGGACCGGATAAGCCTCGGTGAAGTTGTCTGCGTAGCCGTCATCGAAGGTGATGGCGGCGATTCGTCCACGTACCCCGCGGGCCTGCAGGGACTCCAGCTCCCGCAGGCTCACCAGCGCGAACCCCCAGCGCAGCATCCTCTCGACCTGTCGTCTGAAAGTCCTGGGGGACACGCACAGAGGCGAGGTGTCGTCGTCGGAGATCCTGTGGTAGGCGAGGATTCGGTACACCTGAACCCCTAAGGAACGGTTTCCAGCCAGAGCTGGTAAGCGAGGACCAGCCACACGGTCCGGGAGAGGTTACCCGAGGGAAGCTTTCCCGTGCCGAACCGGGAGACGAGCCCGTCTACAAGGGCTGCCACTCCTTCGACGTTCCAGCACTCCTGGCGCTCGAGCCGCTTCGGGTCGAGGAGGTACCGACCCTCCTCGCTCGATGCGAAGCCGACTACCCACTCGGCAAGGGGTACGGAAAACCCCTGCTTTTGCCTGGCGGCAACCTCCGGGGGGAGGAGCTGGCGTGCGATGCTGCGCAGTATGGGCTTGGACGTCCTCGTCGAGAGCAGCCGCCCGGCCACTGACGCCGGTGAGGCAGGAGGGCCGGCGAGCAAGGCCACACCGCCCACCTGTTCGAAGAAGATGTGGTCGAGGTAGGGAACTCTGGCTTCGAGTCCGTGAGCCATCGTCGTCGAGTCGACCTTGTGTAACAGCCCGTCGGCGAGGTAGCCGCAGATGTCCAGGGCGGCGAGCGCGGCGAGCTCTTCTGGCGACAGCAGGAACCGCTCTGCCAGGCCCTCTCCCACCGACCTCACCCACTGAGGATCCAGATCGCCCCGCCTGGAACGTTCCAGGACCGACTCCCAGAGCAGCGGGGGCACAACCGGCCATTGAAGGATGTCGGGCGAGAGGAGCCTTGCACGGACGTCCTTTCCGACCACCTCGTCGAAGGCCCGCGCTGCTGCGGGCAGGTCTGCTTCCAGGATGCGGGCCACCTTGTCCGCCCGGCGCGGCCCGGAGGCGAGGCGCACCAGCCCGACCGCTGCCTTCTGCAGCGCCGCAGGAGCTGCCATCAGGGGCCTCAGTGCGAAGAACGAGCGGTACTTGTCGTAGCCGCCGAAGACCTCGTCCCCGCCCTCTCCGGTGAGCACGACCTTGACGTGCTCACGTGCGGCTCTGGCGACTGCGTAGGTGGGTATGGCCGCTTCGTCTCCGATGGGCTCGCCGTACCTGGCGGCGATGGCGAATAACTCTTCGTGGGAGGGGAGGTGGGCCGGGACCCTTCGGTGAGTCAGTCTCAGGGCGGAGGCGACTCTGCTTGCGTGCTCGGTCTCGTCGAATCCGTAGGGGGGTCCCCCCCCTGGGGGTCTGAAGCTCGCCGTGAAGGCGACCAGGTCGTCTCGCCCGTGCCGAGCCGCCATGGCGGCCACGACCGAGGAGTCGATCCCTCCCGACAGCAAAACTCCGATGGGCACGTCGGCCACCAGGTGCGCTTCGACCGAGTCCTTCAGGGCTTCGGCAACCTCGGAGACGGCCACCGGCCGCCAGTCGAAGTATGACTCGGGTTCCCACCACCGGCGGGTCCTGACCTCGCGCCCGTCGTATTCGAGGAGGTGACCGGCGGGAAGCTTCTTCACTCCTTTGTAGGGGGAGAGCGGGGCGGGGAAGTACCCCAGCGAAAGGTAAGTGGGAAGGAGTGCGGGTTCAGGGGCCAGATCTGCGAGCGGAGAGAGGGCCCCGGGTTCGGAGGCGAAGCAGATCCCCCTCTCGCCGAGCTCGGCGTAGTAGAGGGGCTTGATGCCGAAACGGTCGCGGGCGAGGAGCAAGCGCTTCCCGTCGTAGAGGGCGATCGCGAACATCCCTCGGAGGTGCTCGAGGAACGCCACCCCGTACTCCTCGTAGAGGTGCGGAATGACCTCGGTGTCCGAGGACGAGGAGAGGCGGTGTCCTTTCGACTCGAGCAGGGAGCGCAGCTCGCGGTAGTTGTATATCTCCCCGTTGAATACCGCCACGACGTCTTTCGACTCGGAGAAGACCGGCTGTTTCCCCCCTTCGAGGTCGATGACCGCCAATCTGCGGTTGCCGAGCGCCACCTTGGGAATTCGACGCCCCCTCGATACGAAGCGCCCCTCGTCGTCGGGACCTCGGTGTCGGAGCGAGGCGAGCATTCTCCGCAGGAGTGCCGGACTGTCCGGCGGCGGCTCGAAGGTGCAGAATCCCGCTATGCCGCACATCTAGTCGGTCCTCGCAGACTTGGTCGGGCCGGCTGTTCGAGCAACGTTTGCCGGCTTCCTCGCCACCACGTAGAGCGAGCTTTCCCTCGTGGAGTCCCACAGTTCCACGACGAGACCTGCACGTTCGAAGCGGCGGGCCAGGCGACTCTCGAGGTGATAGCGGGTCGGCAGGAGCTTCCGACCTGCCACCTCGGCAAGGACCGGGCTCAGGTACTGCGCAAGCTTTCTCGATAACGAGCGCGCCTCCCGCCGGAGGATTCCGACTCGCTGGGCTGTCACCACGGCGACCCCTCCCCCTTTCAGTACTCGCGCCGTCTCCTCCAGGGTCGCGGTCTCGTCCGGTGAGTGGTGAAGCGCAAGCCTGCAGAAGACGATATCGAAGGTCTCTTCCCTGAAGGGGATGCTGGCGAGGTCGGACAGTACGAACCGTACGCGCTCGGCAAGACCGCGTCCCTCCACATAGGCTCTGGCATAACGCAAGAATTCTGGCGACCTGTCGGTCCAGCAGACCGTGCGGGCTCCGGCCCTTGCGAAGAGTTCCGTCCAGGTCCCCGGACCGCCGGCCAGGTCCAGTACCCGAGATCCCTCGATTGTCGCTGGGATCCGGCCCAGCTCGGCGAGGTAGTTTCGGCTTCTGGCGAGACGGTACTCTGCCAGGGCGTACTCGCGGACGTCTCCTCGTTTCAACCTTCTTGCCTGCCCGGTTCCGGCTTCAGGATCCCGGCCCTCTTCGGCCCTTTTCTTGCTCGACCGGCCCTCGAGCCGAGCCGACACCTGCTCGTTCCCTGCCGGGGCCCCCTGCCTCCGAGCGCCACTGGCCCGCGGTTTCGGGGACATCCCGGAGTCTGGCCAGCAAGATGCACTCGTCGACTAGCTGCAGGAAGACCTCGACCTCCTTGTCGATGGAGAATTCTCGCTCGATCCAGTCCCTAGCGGCCTCTCCCATCCGTGACGCCGCGGGCCGGTCTTCGAAGAGCGTCTCCAGTGCTCGGGCCATCGCGTCGGGGTCTTCTGGCGGGACGAGAATTCCGGTCTCTCCGTCGATTACAACTTCCGGGGAGCCCCCCGCTGTGGTCGCCACTACCGGCCTGGCCAGTGCCGCTGCTTCGAGGAGGACGTTCGGCATCCCTTCGTGCACGGAAGACAACATGACGGCGTCGCAGGCTGCTATGAGGTCAGAAAGCGGGCTGTAGAAGTCGCAGAGTAGCACCCCTTCGAGTCCAGCGACTCGCTCGGCGACTGCTCGCCTGTAGGCCTTTTCGGTAGGCAGCTCGGACGAACCCACCAGCACGAGGAAGCAGTCGCTCCTTTTCGAGAGGCGAGAGCGCCTGAAAGCCTCCACCGCCGTGAGCTGGTCCTTGAGCGGGTCGAAGCGGGCGGGCAGGCATACGACGAAGCTGTCGGGGGGTATCCCGAGCTCGCCGAGGACCTCCTCGCGGCTCCTCGTGACCGTCTGGCGGAGTACCGCAGGGGAGACCCCGTTTCTGAGGATGCGGATTCGACTCGGCGGTACTCCCCGGCGCACGACAGCTTCTGCGACCGCCCTCGAATTGCAGACCACGAGCTCGCCGAGGACCATCGGCTCCAAGAGTCGCTGGACGAATCCCCTGGGATGGGTGGTGCGCACGTTGGACACCAGGGACGAGCCGGCCATCCTTGCGCCGATCCCGCCCCAGAAGTTGCCGGCGAACAGGTAGGTACTGCAGCAGTCGAATCCCTTGACGAGCCTGGAAAGCCTCCATACAAGGGACAGGTCGTAGCGGGACCTTCGGTCTCCGAACCGGACCTCGAGGTCGCCGTCTGCGTCTGTGGCCTCGGGGCCGGCCGTAGCGGCCTCTGGCTTTCCGCCACCCTCGGAATCGGTGGGACCGGCTGCCGCAGTGAGGCGGAGGCTGTCCTTCTGGGTGAACTGGGACGGCTCTGGGCCCGGAGGAGAAGATAGGACGACGATTCGCACCCTGCGACCTCTCTTAGCGACGAGATCGGCGATTTCGAAGACGTGTCCTTCGGTTCCTCCGGGGCCGATGGTGGGGAGGAGGAATGCAACCGAAGGCTCCGCAGCAACGCCAGAGAGCCGTCGCGGCACCGAGGCGGCCAGCAGTACGAAGGGGACGAAGACTTCCCGGAGCCGAAATGCTGTACCCAGGTTGGCCTGAGTCAGTCCGTAAAAGAAGAAGAGTACCCCCGGTGGAGCTGCGAGCGCCCAGGCGTGCGTCGGGTGGCGCCCGAGCAGCCGGTACCACGCTGGGGCGGCCAGGGCGAGCGCGAGGTACCACGCAACCTGAGCGGGAGCGAGGAAGAAGCGCGCCTCCCCGGCATGACTTCCGAGGGACCCCTGGGGCGTCTCCCAGGGGAACGGCCGGAAGGCCACCGCAGCTGCAGCAGGGGGGAATCGTCGCAGCATGCGGAGCACAACCGGAGGCTCCCCTTCGGCCGGAGACCCGTTCTGGTGTGGGGACTCGGGCGAGGTGGGGCCGGGGGCTGCGGGAGCGACCTGGGATGCTCCTCTCGACTCCATCTCTGACCTCTCGGCGAGGAACCCCGGATCCAGGCTGTCCAGCATCTTGACGCCCAGGACTCCGTAGCCCGCCGCCCACAGGGCTGTCGAGGCGACCACGGCTACGAGCACCGCTGCAGGCAGCCCTGCAAGCACCTTTCGGACGGCACCCCCAGCCTCTCCTCGCTGCGAGAGCTCGCCGGAGAGGACGAGCGCGGTCGGTACGGCGAGGGTCGCTGCCACGAAGACCACGTGCTCCCTCAACGAGAGGAGCAAAAACCAGCAGACCCAAAGCGACGCCCCCCAAACCGCCAGCCTCTTCAGGGGCGACGTCTCTGCGGCGAGGGCAAGCGTGAGGCCCAGACCCAGCAGCAGCAGCGCGGACACGGCCGAGTCCTTGAGCGCCATGGACGACCAGAAGACCGAGGTCGGAAAGAAGGCGTAGACCAGTGCGGCACGCAGAGCCGCCCGGCTGCCGACCAGCTTCTTACCTGCCCACCAGCACGCGCAGACCCCCAAGGCCCCGATCAGGGCAGCCGTGGAGCGGAGTGCCGGAAGGGTCTCTGTCGAGCCGTGCAGAGCGGCGAGAGGCGACATGAGGTAGGCGAAGCCGTCGTCAGAGAACCGTCTGAGACCGTCGGGACCCGTCATCGGTGCGAGGTGGGCTGGCAGTTCATGGACGGGACCGAAAAAGCGGGCGGCCCCCTCCAGGGCCAGCTTCACGTTCTGGGCCTCGTCGGGAAAGATCGCCCGTCCTCGACCACCTGCCAGCAGGGAGGTCGCGACCGAGCCTGCATTCCTCACCAGCAGTGCTGCCCCGAAAAGGCGCAGGGCCGTGTACTCCCCCCCGCCCCACCTGAAGAAGGCATAGCCGGTCATACACGCCACGGCTGTCGGGAGGAGCGCAGCAGGACCTCCCGCCGCGAACCCGGTGGCCACCGCGAGGGTCAGCAACAGGACACCTAGAGGGTCTCTGAGGACGACTGTGCCAGTCGGCGGCTCGCGGTCGGATGAAAGGCTCTTGTCGTCCAAGGGGTGCGACTTTCTCCTCGACAGAGGCGGGGGTATTCTCAAGATAGCTGAATACCGACTCGAGAAATCCCCACCCTCGTCCGATAGCGTAGGTGGCAGACACTCCTGGCCTAAAGAGGGATTCCGGGGGGACAGCTTCTCCTCAACGTCCCGTTGCAGACATCCCCGTCCTACAGGGGTAGTGCGGGGGAAGCGGGACAAAGGGGCCGGAGGCGCCTGGTGGGCGAGGGCCGAGCGGTGCGGAGAGTCAATTGACCGACCCAAGTCTTGAAGACATCATCGACGAGGCGTTCACCGCAGATCTGGCTTCGCTTCCCACAGCGGAGGTGCGCCGGAGGAAAGCGGTGGCCGACGCCCACGAGGCTGCCCTCTCGTACGCGAGGCGGATACTGCAGGGCAAGATCGACCTCCTGAAAGCCGAACTCGCCTCGCGCCAGGCGGCGGACTCCGTCGCGGCCTCAGCCTCGCCTTCCGACATAGCACAGGCCCTGGAGCCGCGCCGCGACAGGGGATTCCGGGGCAGGTTTCCCGCCTTTCTGAGCCCGCCGGAGACCGAGGAAGTACGCTCGGCAGAATTGCTCGTCGCCGATCCTATCTTCGCCAGGCTGGAGGAGGTGTCCGACGAGGAAATTGCCGAGGTGACGGAGCGGCTGGAAAGCGAGGAGCGTCGCATTTCGAGTCTGCGTGGCAAGCTGCACGAGCGCATCGACACCATCGAGGCCGAGCTAGTGCGCCGCTACTCCTCGGGTGAGGCGTCGGTGGACGAGGTGCTGGCGCCGTACGTAGAGGGAGGGAACTGACCTCGGCTGCTGAAGGGTCCGCCGGCGCTCCTGAGGGAGTAAGCCGCGTCGGTCTCGCCATCCGCACCCGACTTCGAGCCCCGCAAGCCCAGCTAGCACCCTGTGCGAAATATCACTTCACCCTGCTTGCAATTGTTTATCAGCCGTGTTAGCATCGAGGCATGCCCGACGGAATGAGCAACCGGATGCGAGAACTCGGCGAGTTCATCAGAGAGCAGCGGCGGCAGGCTCAGCTGTCATTGCGGAAGCTGTCCGAACAGGCCGGGATCTCCAACCCTTACCTTTCGCAGATCGAGCGGGGGTTGAGGAAGCCGTCGGCCGAGATTCTTCAGGCGATAGCGAAGGCCTTGAGGATATCTGCCGAGACGCTCTACCTGCGGGCCGGACTGCTCGACTCGGAGTCGTCCGGCTCCGACGTCGTAGCAGCCATTCTCAAGGACGACTCGATAACCGAGGGCCAGAAGAAGACCCTCATCGAGGTGTACCACTCCTTGAGGATCGCCTCTTCGCGTCCTGCCGAGTTTCGAGCGGGAAGCGAGGGTAGCGTCGGCAGCGGCCCGGTAGGCAGTGCGACGGAAAGCGCCGAGGAAGGTGCAGCGGAGGACCGTTGGGCGGCCGGCACGGAGTCGGGCGAGGCCAGGGAAGTCGCCGGAGGCTACGCAGCGGGCGAGCGAGAGGCGGCAGGTTGAGGAAGCGCGCAGAGCACAGGAGGTGAGCGCGATGAGCGGACCGAGAGAGAGGCTGCAAAAGCTGATATATGCGGCTGTCGGTGCCGGCGAGAGCTGGGTGGAGACGGCCCAGGAGCTGGTGAGCGACGCCGAGAAGCGGGAAAAGCGCATCGAGACTCTGGCCAAGAAGGGCAAGAAGCGGGTCTCCGCCCTGGAGAAGCGTTTCGAGGAGCGGCGCAAGCGTATCCGTTCGGAAATCGAAGAGCGGATTCCCCAGGAGCGTATCGACCAGTTGCTCGACCAGGCCCGAGAGGCCCTCGAGCCCATCGTCTCACGGATTCCGGGGGCCGCGGTCGGCAGCGCCAGGGAGGAGTCGGCCAAGGGCAAGAAGAAGTCGGCGGCGGAGTCGCCGGTAGCCGAGTCTGGCCAGAAGGCAGCTTCGTAACCCTACTGTCTTCGCCCGTCAGTGCCCGGCGAGGGCCTGACCGAATTTCGGCTCTCGGAGACCGGACAGAACCTTGACCCGGGGTGCGGTTGCGCCCCGGGCTTTTATCTGACCGCCGCCCCCGCACGAGTCGGGATCGCTCGCTGGGCGCTTCAATCGGGACCGGCGGATTATCGAGTAGCCCCAGTAGCCTTGGTCCATGATCACGTTGTGGGAGAAGTTGGACTCCTCTGTCGTGGAGATCTGGCGCCGCAACGCCTTCCCGGACCTCGGGCCCTTCGTCTTACCCGAGTGGGCTGAGGTCTGGCGGACCCACTTCGGGGCCGGCTCTGAACTGGTAATCCTTTCGGCTACCGACAAGGGGGAAAGCACCCCCTGGGGAGTCTGGGCGCTGGAGCTGCACGGTGACGGCTCTCTCGAGCAGTTGGGGGGGCGTGAGGCCACCGACTACTCGGCTCCGGCTGTCCCCCGTGAGCGTTTGGAGAGCTTCGCCGCAGAAGCCGCCGAGTTCCTGGCCGGTGAGGGACTGCCCTGGCGTCGGCTGCACTTCGAGGCGATTCCCGACGACATTGGCTTCCACGGACCCTTCACGGACGAGTTGAGCCGGCGGGGGATCGAGGTATCTGTGGGCTTCGACGAGGTCTGTCCGCGGCTTGAGCTCCCCTCGGATTTCGCAGATTACCTGAGACACTTACCGTCGAAGCACCGCCACGAACTCCGGCGAAAGTTGAGAAGGTTCGAGTCCACCGCTGGGCGTCCCACAATCGAGGTTGCGACCGAGACGTCGCTGGAGGACGACCTCGATCAGTTCTTTTCGTGGCACCGAAACTCCAGGGGGCCAAAGGCGGCTTTCATGGATTTGGGCTACGAGCAGTTCTTCAGAGATGTCGCAAGGAAGGGGTTAGCGGACGGGTGGCTGAGGCTCTCGTTTCTGGTGGCCGGTGGAAGGCGATATTCGGCCTGCTACGGCTTCGAGCTGGGTGAGACTTACTTCCTATACAACTCGGCGCACGATCCCAGTGCGCGGGATCTGTCGCCCGGAATCGTGCACGTGGCGCTGCTGATCGAACTGGGAATAGAGCGTGGGCTCCGCTACTTCGATTTCTTGCAGGGATCGGAGCGCTACAAGATGGAGCTGGGAGGCCGTCCCAGGAGGCTTGTAAGTGTCGACGCGAAGCGGACTCTGGCGGCGCTATAGCTGCAGTGGCAAGTACGGGTACCTTCGTCGTGTATCGGTTCCATGCGGGATCGGCTCCCCGGCCGAAACCACAGCTCCCTGGAGCTTGTCCGGCATACTCTCCTGGCAAGTGAGTGCAGGAGACCTTAGTTGAGCGGCGACCCGGCAGCCGTTCAGAGAATCGCTGCGATCAGCTTTCACACCTGTCCGCTGGAGCCACCCGGCCAGGGGGACGCGGGCGGGCTGAACGTGTTCGTACTTCAGCTAGGCCAGGCGCTGGCGCGCCTTGGAAAGCGGGTCGACATCTTCACCCGGTGCACTTCCGAGGAAGCGCCCAGAGCAGTTATAGCCGGTCCCGGAGTGCGCGTGGTGCACTTGGAAGCCGGCCCGCCCTCACCGCTTCCAAAGTCCGAGCTGGCGGCCTACATGGACGACTTCTGCGAGGCGATGCTGGCCCACACCGAGCGCTGTGGCTTCCGTTACGATGCCGTTCACTCCCACTACTGGATGTCTGGAGTGGCGGGAGATGCGTTGGCGAGCGTTAACGAGGCCCCTCACGTCCACACCGCCCACACCCTGGAGAGGGCCAAGCGCATCGCCGGTGTCCGCGCCGACGGGGCGATAGCGGGACTCAGGGAACGGTTTGAAGCTGAAGTCCTCGCCTTTGCGGACGTGGTCACCGCAGCTACCGCCCATGAAGAGGAGCTGCTCCGGACCCACTACGCTGTTCCGCCCGAAAAGATCCGCATACTGACACCGGGCTACGACCCTTTCATCTTCACTCCCGAAGGCGAGCTGGGACCATCCGATTGGCTGGAGACGAGAGCGGAGATATCTGCCCTCGTCCAAAGCGACTTCCCGTTGGTGGTCGCCGCGGGTCGGATACAGCCGCTCAAGGCATTCGATGTGGCGGTCGAGGCAGTGGAGCTCGTCAGACGACTCGACCCCCGACTGCGAAACGTCGGCCTGCTGATCTGCGGAGGCCCGTCCGGACCCGAGGGGGAGAAGGAACTTCACAGGCTCCGCTCCCTGGCGAAGGCATCGACTCGGCCGGAGAAGACGGTCGTCACGGGTCCCGTCGGAAGGCGAGAGCTGGCCGCTCTGATGCGTCGTGCCGACGTCGTACTGGTGACCTCATTGACCGAGTCGTTCGGAATGGTGGCCCTGGAGGCCCAGGCGTCCGGGACTCCGGTGGTGTCCAGGGCCGTGGGGGGAGCCGGAGAAGTAGTGGAGCACGGTGTGACGGGCTTCCTGGTCGATTCGCCCGACCCCGAGGCCTTCGCCCGGGCCGTCGCTGCGATCCTTGTGGACGAGGATCTAAAGTCGTCGATGAGCCGGGAGGCGTGCAGGCGCGTCAAGGGCAGGACCTGGGACGAGACGGCCCGCACCGCCCTTGAGGTTTACTCGGTGCGGGCTGCTTCCACGGAGTCGAGGTGCGGAGAGTCCGGAAAGTGAGCTTCGTGCACGGCAAGTACGTGGTCTTGAGGCCGGTAGAGGACTCCGACTTCGAGATCTTCTACTGCTGGATGAACGACCCCGAGATCGCCTGGTGGATGGATTACGACAGGCCCTTCTCTCGCCCCGACATTGCGGAAGACATCGCCAGAGCACGAGCGGAAGGCATCCCTTTCACGATTCTGTACGAGGAGCGCCCGATCGGCAGGATCGGGCTCAACCGGTTCCGCCAGCGCGACCAGGTCGCCTCGACCTACATGTTCATCGGCGAGAAGGAATACCGGGGGCGAGGCCTGGGGGCAGACTCGATGCTGGCGCTGCTCAACTACGCGTTCCGGTTCAGGGGGCTGCGAATGGTCGACCTCTGGGTGCTCTCGGAGAACGAGGCGGCTATCCGCACCTACCAACGGATGGGCTTCAGGGTAGACGGGACGCTGAGAGAGCGTTCGTGGAAGTACGATCGCTGGATGGGCCACACCTGGATGTCGATCACCCGAGAGGAATTTGAGGCCTTGCCGGCCAGTCGGGAGCTTGCCCGCCCGGGCGACTGGGCGGTAGGGCACGAGAGGTCCGCCGAGCGAGGCGCCGGGTCCGACCCGCTGCAAGACAGGGAGCCATGACGTGAGCGAGTCCCCGAGAGAAGCTCTGAAGCAGAGGGCGAACGCCGTCGTGGTCGACTACCTGAAGGCTCGCCTGGAAGACGCCGAGGAGGTCGTGGCCTTCGAGTCCGACGGCCCGTACAGACACATGGTCCGGATTGCAGGACGTTCGAAGGACTTCCTCACGATCTGGTTCGAGGTCGGCGACCGGACTCTTTCCTACGAGTGCTACTTCATGCCCGACCCCGAGGAGAACCACGAAGAGCTCTACCGGTACCTCCTCATGAAGAACTTCGAGATCTACGGCTGTCACTTCTCGCTGGCTTCCGACCACGACGTCTTTTTGACCGGCCAGATCCCTCTTGAAGCCGTGACCGAGGAAGAGGTGGACCGAATCGTCGGGTCCATCTACTACTGCTGCGACGCCTACTTCAAGCCTGCTCTCAGGATCGGGTTCGCCTCGTACTTCCGCCGGCGTGAGAGCAGCGGTGCTTCTGATAGGGACGAGCGGGGCGAGGGCGGGGCAGCAGGCGAGGCCGCCGGTCGTCCCGAAGCGGTCGAACGGTCTCTCTGATCGACTGAAACGGCGAGGCCTTTCGGCTCAGCCTCTCTTGACAGCCAGGCTCGCCAGATAGAGAGAAGAGGCGGCTAGCACGGTCAAGGCCCCTGGGGGAACGTTCATCCCCAAGGCCGCAGCGGTTCCCCCGACGGCTACCGCCACTCCGAGAGCGGAAGATGCTGCCACAGACCGCCGGAAGCCCGATACCAGGTTCTGGGCTGCAGCCGAGGGCAGGACGAGAAGGGCCGAGACTAGCAACACGCCCACCGCCGGCATCCCCGCAACCACTGCCATCGCCGTGGATACCGTCACCAGCATTCCGTAGCGACGTGCAGGGATCCCCGAGGCTGCCGCCAGCTCTTCGGCGACGGCGATGACGACCAGGGGGCGGTAGAACGCAACCATGAGGAGCGCGGCTGCTACAACAACCGTTCCCATGAGAACGAGTTCGAAGTCGGACAGGGTAAGCAGCGACCCGAACAGTACCCCGAGCACGCGCGCGTTGTAGCTCCTGCTCGCTGCGAGGGTAACCACTGCCAGCGCCACGGACGCGTAGAAGATGAAGGCTATGGCCAGGTCTGACCTCCCCTGGGATTTCCAACGGATCAGCTCCACGCCGACGGCGCCCAGGACGGTGAAGAGCAGGGCAAAAGGTAGGGGCGCCACACCGAACAGCGTCGCCAGGGCGACTCCTGCGAAGGCCACGTGTCCCAGCCCGTCACCCACCAGGGCCATGCCGCGGCGGACCACGAAGGTACCTACGACGGGGAGGGCCGACCCGAGAAGCGCTGCCGCCAGTAGGGCTCTCTGACTGAACGTCACCTTGTGTCCGCTCCGGTTTCCTTGAAAAGCGAGAGATACCCGGGCGGGAACGAGTGGTGGTCGTGGGCGTCTCCCAGGTGCCTGGGGGGAGGGCCGTCATATACCGCCTTCTCCGCCAGGACCACCAGTCGGGATAACAACCCTTCAAAGGGGCCATATTCGTGGAGTACCACTACCACGGTCATGCTTCCCCCATCGAAGAGGCGGCCCAGCATGTCCCGGAACTCGACCTGGGAAGGCAGGTCGACCCCGGCCAGGGGCTCATCGAGGAGGAGGAGATCCGGTTGCGTCGCCATTGCTCTCGCCAGGAGAACGCGTTGCTGCATGCCCCCCGAGAGCTGGCTGGCTCTGCTGTTCGCCACCTCTGTCAGGCCGCATACCTCGAGCGCCCGCTCCACCGCCCGCTGCCTCTCCGGCGAGAGCCTCCTCCACAGACCCGCTCCTGGCCAGGCTCCACTCCTTACCACCTCAGCGACGGTGGCCGGGAAGCCCGGTGAGAAGGTGAGCCGCTGGGGAACATAGCCGATCCGCCGCAAGGCGGAGGGGTCTCCGGCGGGGCGTCCCAGGACGCGAACCGTCCCGGACCTGGGCCGTATCAATCCGAGGAGGGCCTTTAGCAACGTCGTCTTGCCGCCTCCGTTCGGGCCGGAGATGCCGACGAATTCACCCCTGGAGACCGAGAGGTCCAGGTCGCGCAGGACAACGTGCTGGCCGTAGGCGACCGTAAGCCGGCGTGTCTCGAGGACCGAATTGTTGTCGTCGGCGGGTCCCATCCTCCCATCCGGGTCTAGGAGCACCGGAGTGCTGCGGAGATCTTGGAAAGGTTCGTGTACATCCGCGCCACGTAGTCGGCTCCCTCCGTTTCCCCCTCGATCGGGTCCAGGACGTCGACCTGGGCCCCGGCCTCGCGTGCGACCTGCTCCATCGCTGCAGTCCCTGCTTCGGGGTCGGCAAAGACGGTCCGGACGCCTTCCGACCTTGCAGCTTCGACTGCGGCTCGCACGTCGGCAGGCCTGGGTTCTGCCTCGGGGTCTGCGCCGGTCACAGCGACCTCCCTCAGTCCGTACCGCTCTGCCAGGAAGTGGTAGGCGGAGTGGTACACGACGAGTGTCCTCGAGGCGCAACCCCGAAGCGAGTCTTCGAAGCTGCGGTGGAGCCTGTCGAGTGTCGAACGCAACGAGTCGAGGTTCGAGTCGAAATGCTCGGCCTCGGAAGGGGCGATTTCGGCCAGGGCGTCCCGCATCACCTCTGCTCCTCTGGCCACCAGTACCGGGTCGAGCCAGAAGTGCGCCTGAGCGGGGTCCTCCTCTGGGGATTCCTGCCGGTCCCCGGCGTGGATTCTCAGGAGAGGGAGCTTTCCCGCAGGTTCCGAGTGCGCGTCATCTTGGGACGCCGCGCTCCCAGAGATGGACGACACCGCAGTAGGCGTGACGGAACCGGCGTTTTGCACGGCGTCGAACAGGTAGAGTGTTCTTGCCTTCCTTGCACCGGTGGCGTCCAGTGCGCTGTCTACTGCAGGCTGGGCACCCCTGGAAAGCAGCACCACGAGGTCGGCTTCGCCGAGTCTGGACAGGGCAGCTGGGTCGAGCTCCGCGTCGTGGAGGTGCGCTCCTGGGGCGAGAAGGTCTACGGCTCGTACTCGGTCTCCCCCGATCTGCTCGGCCATCCACCTGAGTATGTAGGCCGAAGACGCGACCGATACGGTCGGACTGGAAGGCGCGCCTGACTCGCTCTGTTCGTCCCGCTGGGGTCTGGTGCAGGACAAGGACAAAATCAGGGCCAGCGCAGCGACCACAAAGACCAGGGTGGCGGACCACCGGGGCACGCCGCCGGTGCTTCCGGTTGATCCAGGCGGGGGGTTGGTGGCCTGGGTGGAGCCGAACCGGATGCTTACCTTCATTGCGCCTCTTTTTCTCTCCGTCTGGATCGATTGCGACCGGTACTGCCTGAGATCCTCGAGGCCCGCTCCCTGTCTTGGGGGCCGCTATGTCGACCGGGGCGGTGTCCTTGGCGGTTCCCAGCCGACGGCGACCCCTTGACGCTTCGCCTCCAGGCCTCCCGTAGTTGCTGAAGTTCGGCCTCTGCCTCCGCCACGGCTTCCTCCGCGGCGGAATCTCCGACCAGTTCTGCGAGCTCCTCGACCGCAGCCCGGTCCGACCCCTCCATTGCAACCTTCAGTGCGGTCGCCGCGGTCCAGTCTTCGTCGGTTCCGAACTCTCCTTTCCGCAGAGCAGCGTCGGCGAGTCTCGTCGCTGCTCCTTTCTCGCCGGCTGCAAAGAGCATCGCGGCGCAGTAGACCAGGTTGAAGTCGGGGCTCTCCAGCGCCCTCCTGTACTGAGAGACTGCCTGTCTGAGTCCCTTGACGTCTCCTCTGTAGAACGCCAGCTCGCATTCCAGGTAACAGGCCCTGGGGGGGTCGGATCCCGTGCTCCGGGCTTCCGAAATCCAGGCGGCAGCCTCGCTCAGCCGCCCCTCCATCAGGCACAGCTCCGCCAGCTCGAATGCAGCCTCCTGACCAGCTCCCAGATAGGCCGCCTCGTCTAGCGCCCGTCGGGCGCCCTGGAGCTTGCTGGAACGGGCGCGGCCGCCGGCCTCCTCCTCGGCGTCTGCCATCAGCGCGCGGGCCAGGGCGATGCGGGCTTCGGCCGACGTCGGGTCTCGTCTCACCCAGGAGAGGGAGGCAGAGAGGTCCGGATCACCCTCGTACGGGTCGACGCCGCCGCGAGCGAACTTCCGTATAGCCTGGAAGAACCTGGCAATGCCCGACGGCCGAGTGGGAGGAGGCCAGGTGTGCTCGTCGTCCGGGCCACTGGGCAGGGCCTGGAAGGCCGCTTCGACTCGCTCCAGGGGGACCCTGATGCGAAAGAGGTCCTCTTCGGTGGCGCCTTCCGGCTCCCTGCGCACCTCGATTCCCGCCCGCTCGAGGCGGGCCTGGACGCGTTCGGCCGAGGGGGCGCTCAGGAACCTGGAGATGGTGATCCACGAAGGAGCGTGAGCCAAGGCACTTCCTTCAGGTCGGCAAGAAGCAGAGTATATGGTCGCCGGTTGCGGCAATGCCGCCGGGACCTGGCGCCCTGTCGTGAACCGAGGGAACGGGCCGGGGCATGGAAAGCGAAGCTACCACAGAAAGCAGACGACTCTGGCCGCATAATCTCCCGGCTCTTCGCCGCGCGCAACACGCCCCGAAGGCGGGTCCGTGCTCCCTGGACTCGAGAGACAGGCGGAGACAAGTCCGTCCCCGCTCGAAGGGCCGGCCGGTAGCAGCGGCCCGGCACGCCGGAGCCCGGATCCCTTCGCTTTTCGGGGTCTGGGTGTGCGTCTCGCTCGTCGTGCTCGCCGCGGGGTGCACCGGCCCCAACTCCCGCCCGACCGGCGACAGGTCGGAGCGCTCGCCTGTTCCTGGCGCAAGCCCCTCGCCGGATAGAACAGAGCCCTCGGAAGGCTCCACCGGCGAGGGAGATCCCTCGGGATCTTCCGAGTACGTCGTGGTGCGCGCTGTGGACGGCGACACCGTCGACGTCCGCCCTGCGGCAGGAGGAGCGGTCATCCGGGTGCGCTTGATAGGAGTGGACACTCCGGAAACGGTCGACCCCCGCCGACCCGTTCAGTGCTTCGGAGCAGAGGCTGCCCGCTTCACCTCTCGACTCGAGGGTAAGCTGGTCCGGCTTGAATACGACGTAGAACGCACGGACGACTACGGGCGGACCCTGGCGTACGTGTACCTTTCCGACGGAACGTTCTTCAACCTGCTTCTGGTAGAGGAGGGTTACGCCCGACCCTACACGGTGCCGCCCAACGTGCGGTACGCCGAACGGTTCGTGGAGGCTGCAAGAGTCGCCAGGGAGGAGAAGAGGGGTCTGTGGGGGAAGTGCTGAGACTGGCGCCCCTGCGCTCGCCGCATGACTTCCGGCAGGCGAAAGATTCCCTACGCCTTGAGGCCCGCCTGTCGCTCCCTAATCACGGAAAGTCTTGTACCGGGCCGCAGGCCCCCTCGAGGAGCCGAACCCTCGGGTCGCAAACACGGGAATCTTGACATCGGTGGCCGGAGTCTTTAGAGTCTCGGCACTTGTGAAAGCATTCAGCCGAAGCGCCTTCCAGAGGCTCGTCCGGGCGGCGACCCGCGCAGCGGTCGTCGCGCTCTTCCTGCTCCTCCTCACGGGGGCTCCGTCCCAGGCTGTCGTGGCCACAGGAGTAGACGGCGTCCTCCCGCAGTCTTCGGCCAACTCCCGGCTCTCTGAGAACCGACGCAAGCAGGTCGAAAAGGAAGCCGAGCTGGAAGCCCTCAAGAAGAGCGAGGCCGAGCTGGAAGCCGCTCTCTTGGACCTCGAGGGCAAGCTTTCCGACACCCGGGCGAGACTTGCCGAGGCCACCGCTCGCCACCAGGAGATCGTCGCTCAGGTGGAGGCGGTGAGTAAGAGGATGGCTGCGACCGAGCAGAGGGCGCGCTCGATCTCGCTGGTGGCGAAGACCAGAATCGTCGAGCTCTACAAGCGTCCGGACGGCGGCCTTGTCGAGGTCCTATTGTTCTCTGAGTCGGTGGGCGAAGCGGCTCGCAAGTCGGGGCTGGTTACCAGGGTCACACGGGCTGATCGGGAGCGGATAGAAGAGTTCCTATCGCTTCACAAGGACCTGGCAGAGGACAAGGCTGTACTGGACCAGCTCTCGGCGGATGCCGAGAGGGCGAAGGCTCAGATCGAGGCCGAGCAGGTGCAGCTAGAGGAGACCCAGGCCAGGCTGGAAGCGTCCAGGGCCGAAAAGGAACGCCGGATCGAGGAGCTGATAGCCGAAGTCGACGCCCTCCAGAAAGAGGAAGCCAGGATCCAGGCGCTTCTGGCACCTACTGCGGGAAGGGGCCCCGGAGGGACCGTCCCGGTGGGAGGGCGCGGCAAGTTCGGCTGGCCTGTCTCGGGTCCGGTGACTTCGGGGTTCGGGCAGCGGTGTGGCTCCTCGGGCTGCAGGATGCACTCCGGAATCGACATCGCAGCTCCCGTGGGAACGCCGGTAGGGGCCTCGGCTGCAGGGACGGTGGTCGCAGCCGGCAACCAGGGTGCTTACGGACTGACGGTAATCATCGACCACGGCGACGGCTTCGCCACCCTCTATGCTCACCTTTCCACCATCTCGGTCTCTTCGGGCCAGCGGGTCTCGAGAGGCACGGTCGTGGGAGCGGTAGGCATGACGGGCAACTCCACGGGACCACACCTTCACTTCGAAATCCGCTACGGTGGGTCCCCGGTGGACCCGATGGCCTACCTCTAGGCCTGCGGAGGCCACCGACCCGCTGCAGCCCCGGGGAAGCGTCCGGGTCGGGACGAGGAGCAGGGGCCTTGGCCGCTGTTTTTGCCCCGCGGCCTACAGGCACTCGGAGGGAATCCGGAATCCGGCCAGACTGCCGGTCAGTTCAGGAAGTGGAGACGGGCACACCCGGGGCCACGTCCCCTCCGACCGCACCCGGAATCCACTGGTAGAGAGGCTTCTCGACTGTGACCGGGCGGTCCGAGACGAGGACCAGTCCCCACTTTACGTTCTGTGGGGCCACGTCGTTGGCCTTGAAGGTTCCCCTTGCCTGCTTGGCGATGGTGAAGTTGCGCACGAATGGGGAACCTCCGGACGGGTCGAAGAAGTAAAGCGTGACCGTCGCCGGTTCCGGGTTCGGGTTGCCGACCGTTATCCACGTGTCGGCGAAGGGCCTGGTGTCGACGTTGGCGACGGCCCAGGTCTTCGACTTCCTGGTCATGCCGGCCCCGTTGTGTCCGTCCCGCCAGGAGAAGTAATCGAAGTACATCGGTCGCTCGACAGCGATCGGACGGTCGGAGAGGACCTCCAGTGCGACGCTGTGGTTGGGAACGTCCGAATTTGCGAACCTGGTGAAGCGCGAGTGGGGGCCTACCGTGAAGTTGCGGACCACGACGTCTCCGGTGTCGAGCAGGTACCTCACGGTCACCTGTGCAGCCGAGGCCTCGTCTGGGTTCTGAATCGTGATCCATTCCTCGAATCCCGGCCCGGTGTATCCCTCTGCCAGGTAGAAGCGGGTTCCGGGCGAGTCGATGCCGGCGCCGACGTGTCCCCCGCTCATCACTCCCATTCCGGAGAGGGACTTGTAATTGAAGTACATGGGCCGTTCGGCAAGGAACGCGACGCCGTTGGTCGACTCGACCAGGGTCGATACCTCGGTCGGGCCGATCAACGGTCCCACTTCCAGGGTCCTGCGAGTGCCAGGTGGGACTGCGAGGAATACCGCCTTCGTGGAGCCGTCCGGACGCATGAAGATCACCTTCAGTTCGGCGGTTCTTGTGGGGTCTGGATTGGCGAAGGTTAGCCACTGCTCGAATCCCGGGCCCGTGTACCCCTCGGGGAAGAGGAATCTCGTCTTCGGCTGCTCGAGACCTGCGGACTGCGTGCTCCCGTCGATTCCGGACAGGCGGTAGTTGAAGAGCATCCTCCGCTCCACCGCCACCGGCCGGTCTGAGGACACCTTGGCTCCAACGTCGACGCCGCGACCGACGAATTCGGAGGCGTCGACCGTCCTGGAGCGCCTGGAACCCAACGTAAAGCTGGTAGTGATGCTTCCGCCAGGGGTGTAAAAGGTGATCGTCACCGAAGCGGTGCCGTCGGTGGGATTGAATACCTCGTAAAGGGTGTCGAAGCCCGCGCCGGTGTAGCCTTCGGCGAAGTAACGCACGGTATCTCCAGCAGACGGAGAGGGAAGCGGGAGCGCAGGTGTCTCAAAGGGTGGCGCCGGCGGCGGGAAGGCCATGTCTGGTGGAGGCGAGGGGACGGCGAAGAAGTCGACCGTAAACCAGACAGTTCCGTCGTGCTTGTAGAAGATGCCGATCCCGACGAAGTTGAAGGCCGGGTTCATGACGTTCTCGCAGTGGGGCTTGCTGGTGAGGAACGCCTTCCCCTCGCTTCCTGGCGGCGGCGACCCCCACGGGCAAGGCGGTATCGGGGAAGGAATCGGGTCGCAGGCACTCGGAGCACCGCACTGGATTAACTGCACCGCCCGATCTCCGAAGACGCCAGCAGCCATGCCGATGTTCTGGCCTGCTTGCGTCCAGATCGGGTCCACATACTTCCAGTCTTCGGAGTGATAGAGGCTTCCTGCGGCAGCCATGTCCGCCGAGTGCTGCCTGGCTAGCTGGGTCGCACGGAGCCACAGCTTCAAGGGAGGAAGTCCTGCAGCCTGGCGCTGCCGATTTGTGTATTCGAGCAGGCGCGCCTCGTCGGTCACGGAGTCGTAGGCACGGGCGGGAGGGGCCTGCAGTGCCGTCAGCAGTGCGCCTGTCAGAACGGCTGCGAGGACCACAGCCGTCCTGGTCAGGTATGCGCGACGATAGCTTTCCGATCGGGTTTGCTTGCGCACTTCGACCTACCGTGCCGGGTCGTAACTCTCGGGGAGGCGAGCGCACCCGAGCTCCGCCAGGGCGGGTTCTAGAGGCTCTCTACATGGGTAATTCGGAAATCCGGCCGAAATCCTGAAACGTGGGCTTCGCTGGATCCTCAGCACGGACGATCGGCTACCGTGAAGGCAGTACGGGCCCAGCGATTCCAGAGGAGGCGCGCATGCGAATCATCGTCGCCGGTGGCGGGAAGATGGGAGAAGCCTTCGTCTCGGGCCTGCTGAGGCGGGAGGAGGACTCACCCGAAGAGATCCTGATCGTCGAGGTCGACCCGGAGCGGAGAAACTACCTCGAGCGGACGTACGCCACTACCGCCGTCGTCGCGGAGCTACCGCCCAGGGAGGATTCCGCTCGGTACGACGTCCTGCTGGTGGCCGTAAAGCCGGCCGACCTCGAAGGTCTGCTGGCATCTGCGTCCGAGCGAGTCCCCCCGACCGTGGTCGTTTTGTCGATTGCGGCTGGTGTGCGCATTGCCTCGATAAGAAACCGGCTGGGCTCCGATTACAAGGTCGTCCGGGCGATGCCGAACCTGGGCGCCACGGTCGGGGCGGGGGTATCGGCCTATGCAGTGGGGCCGGGTGTCGGGGAGGAAGAGAGGGCCTTGGCCCGTCGCATTCTGGAGGCAGTGGGTCCGGCCATCGAGGTGCCCGAGAGAGAACTGAACGCGGTGACGGCACTCTCCGGTTCGGGGCCGGCCTACGTGTTCCTCCTCGCCGAGGCAATGGAAGAGGCTGCCCGAGAGTTGGGGATGTCCAGACGGGAAGCGGAGCTGCTCATAGCGCACACGGTACTAGGCGCCGGGCTGTTGCTGGTCGAGGCTGGACCACTCGCAGAGGGCGGGAGGTCGGCCGCCGACTGGCGAAAGGCCGTCACCTCCAAGGGTGGGACCACCGAGGCGGCCCTTGCCGTGCTGGAACGTCGCGGCTTCGTGGACTCGGTCGTCGAGGCGGTGAAGGCAGCCGCAACAAGAGCCGCCGAGCTGGATACCCTCGGAGGCGGCTGCTAGACGTACTCGTCTTCCTCGTAGTAAACCTCTTCCTCGTAGTACTCCCAGTCTTCCTGTGCCTCCGACCTGCGGCGGCGCGACCAGGCCAGGTAGATGACGATCGCCACGACGGCGATCACTACGACCGCAATTACCAAGGGGGCGACGTTGGTCGATTTCTTGGGAGGGTTAGGGTCGATGATCTCGTAGGAGATGGTCTTTTCCGAGACCGCGCCGCCGGGCCCCTCGAAGTGCCCGAAGAACTCGTACATACCGGGCTCGTCGACAAATGTGAGAGAGGCCATACCTCCCGGAGTCGCCGGCGAGACGTCCTCGTTGGGTTGGGACTTTCCGAAGAACGTGATCGAGATGTCGACCGGGGTGGTCAGCTCGATCGCCTGACCTCCCTGTCCGGCAGCGGCGGCTGCACCCGCGAGATCGAGGGTGTACTCGTAGCGGTCCTCCCCGAGGCTCTTGATCTTGAGCTTGACCTTTGCCAGAGCCGGGCCCGGGTCGCAGGGGGCGGTGGACGAGATGTTCAGCACGACAATCAGGGTCGCGTGGTCTCCCTCGTCGGGCGGGTTCTGGTTTACGACGCAGGCCAGCAGGCCCACGGTACCGATCCCCACGACGCCGATTTTGACATTGCCCTCTCCAACCTTGTCTTTGTCCGGACCCTGTGAGCTGGGAGTGACCCTGAAGCCGCTGCTGCGCAGGTAGCCCGACGTGAGCAGCGGAGCTCCCTCCTCGAGCTTCACCTGGAGCAACACGTCCGCCGACTGCCCCGGCCTGGGTTCGCCCTCACAGGTGGTACCCGCCCTGGGGAACTGCCCGCCGTCGCAGACCTCGACGCTGAGATTGACGTCGAACGGCCTGGTAGCCTGGGCCTGCTGTGCAAGGGCGGGGAGACTACCGCCAGCCATCAGTGCTGTTACCGTCACCGCGAGCAGGAAAACGAGAGTCCGTCGACTGCGGGTGCTGGAAGCCGCATGGATCACGCCGCCACCTCCGTTGGCTTGCTTCGGGCCTCTTCGGCTCTGTACGGTCCGGTTCGGGGCATGAAGAGTTTATACCCATCGGTAAGCCGTTGCAGGGTAGCGTGGGGACACAATGCCTAGGCGATGGACTCTGCGGCTGGTAGCCCTTGCAGGTGCGATGATGTTCGTCGCCCCCAGCCTGGGAGCATGCGGGCGGGGCCCGCTCCAGCGAGACATAGTGGTCGTCACACCAGACGGCTACAAGATCGCAGCAACCGTGTTCGGGGAGGGCCCCAAAGGGGTGGTGATCGCGCACGACGAAAGCTCGAACAAGGCCTTTCTCGCTCCGCTCGCTTACTACCTTTCTCGGCAGGGATTCGTGGTGGCGACCTTCAACTTCAGGGGATATGAAGGCAGCGAAGGCGTTCCGGATCCGGCGACGATGGATCGAGACGTGGTCGGTGCTGCCCTGGCGCTGGCGCGTAACTTCGGCGCCAGAGACGTGACCTACGTTGGCTTCGGCACCGGAGCGCTAGTAGTGGCAAGGGCTGCTACCAGTCAGGACTTCGCGCCGCGGGCTCTGGCACTGGCCGGATTGCCGCAGTCGTACGGGACGCTCGAGGTCAGCGACGTGCTGCCCCCGCTCTTTCTGCCGAAGCTCTTCATGGTGCCGTCCGGCGACGAGGCACTGATCGCTCAGATCCAGCAGTCGATGAATCTGGCGCCGAATCCCAAGGAATTGCACGTGTACCCTGCCACCGAGAACTGGCTCGACCCCCAGTCCGCGGTCCGCCTTCCCGAGAGCGGCGTCGCCCGCTTGGTCCGGTTCCTCGAGGCGGTGGAGCGGTGAGAAGGTCTCATGCAGCTCGTGGCGCCGAAGGGCCCGGAAGGTGGTGCGCTCGCTTCCAAGAGGGGGGGAGGTGACCGGAGCTTCCTCGCGTCGGTTCGAGTTCCTGACGTTCTTGACCGACTACGGGCTGGAAGACGAGTACGTGGCGGTCTGTCACGGCGTGATTTACTCGCTCGCTCCCCATGTCCGCATCATCGACGTCTGCCATACGGTACCCCCTTACTCGATCCGGTCGGCTGCTCTGATGTTGGTACGGGCAATCCAGTACATGCCTCCTGCCGTACACCTTGCGGTGGTGGATCCGGGTGTGGGTACCTCGAGGCGAGCGATTGCGGTGGAGACCGAGGAAGCCGTCTTCGTAGGTCCCGACAACGGGATTCTGTCGCCGGCTGTGCAGATGCTGGGCGGTGCTCTGAAAGCTGTGGAGATTACCAACGAGGAGTTCAGGTTGCCTCAACGGGGTGGGTTGACCTTCCAGGGACGCGACGTATTCGCGCCAGCTGCTGCTGCCCTCGCCGGCGACGCTACCTTGGATGACCTTGGCCCCGAAGTGGATCTGGAGGCCCTCGTACCGATGGTCGTCCCGCTGCCCAGGATCGAAGGAGGAAGAATCGACGCCGAGGTCTTGTGGGTGGACCGCTTCGGAAACTGTGAACTGAACGTGGCTCCCGAAGAGCTGGCGTCCACAGGCGCGTCGCTGGGGGAAGATGTCAAGATAAAGGTGGCTGGTTCGGAGACGACCGCCACGTGGGTGAGGGCTTTCGGCGACCTCGAGCCAGGAGCGACTGCACTGCTCGAGGACCACTACGGTCTCCTTTCGGTGGCCATTTCCGAAGGAGATGCCGCATCGAAGCTGGGATTGAAGGAGGGTATGGCCGTCACACTGGAGAAGGAGTGACGGCAACAGCGGCGAGCAAGAGGCGTCGTCAGTAACGCTCCTACGTACTGGGGATGCCGGCGGTACCTCCAAGCTCCGCTTGCGAGGTTGCACTCAGCCCGGAGCCGATCGAGGAGTGAGGAGTTGGGCAGAAGGGTCCTCATCACAGGTGTAGGACGCTTTTTCGGAGTCCGCCTTGCCAAGATGCTCGACGCCGACGAGTCCGTAGAGGAAATCATCGGCGTGGACCTCGAGCTGCCGGATGCCGAGTTCGAGCGGGTCGAGCTGGTGAGAGCGGACATCAGGAACCCACTCTTCGCCAAGGTCTTGCAGGCGGCAGAGGTCGACACCGTGGTCCACCTCAACATCATCCCGTCGGAAGCGGAGCGCGGTCGGACGATGATGAAGGAAATGAACGTGATCGGCTCCATGCAGCTCTTCGCCGCCTGCCAGAAGAGTCGGACGCTTCGCAAGCTGGTGGTCAAGTCGACCACGGCGGTCTACGGCTCCGAGCCCGAGGACCCTCTCTTCTTCACGGAAGAGATGGCCTCCAGGCGCAGCCCGTCCACGCCCTTCTGCAGGGACGCCATCGAGATCGAGACTTATGCCCGGGACTTCGGAAGGCGCAGGCCCGACGTGGCCTTGACGATCCTGCGCTTCGCCACCGTCCTGGGGCCGACCGTCAACAACCCTTTCAGCCGATACCTGGCTCAGCCCGTCGTCCCTACGGTACTGGGGTTCGACCCCCGCGTGCAGTTCATCCACGAAGACGACGTTCTAGGGGTACTCTACGAAGCTACGGTGCAGGACCATCCGGGCATCTTCAACGTGGCAGCCGACGGCCCGGTGCCGTTGTCTCAGGTGATTCGCAAGGCGGGAAGGATCCAGGCACCGATCCTCCCCCCAGTGGTCTCCCTGGCAGGTGCGGTCCTGAGATGGTTGCCATTCGTCGGTGTTCCACCTCAGATCCAGCGCGAGATCGCCTACGGTTGCGTGGCCGACACGACGAGACTGAAGAACGAGTTTTCATACCACCCGAGGTACACCTGCCTGGACGCCGTGCGGGATTTCAGGAACAAGAAGAAAGTGGAGAGAATAGTCGCCGGCAGAGACAGCAGGGGTTGGGAGAAGGACGTCAGGGCGTTTGTCATGCGCAAGCAGCGTGAGGCTGCGCCCGAGCCGGTCGAGACATAACGAGTTTTCACACCAGCGAGGAGCCTCGAGTGCCCGACGCCCAGATCATCTCGATCGACCGGAAGGTGCCCTCCGGCAAGTGCGTTGCCTTGACCGCAAGGGGGCAACGCTGCCGGAACCAGGCCCTGGAGGGTTCTCACTACTGCCGAATCCACCAGCCTCTGGGGGCGGAAAGGCTCAGGGGAGTACATCCTGCAGGAGGGGCAAGGCCCGCGGGGAGGTCGGCCCGGAGCGAAGACCTCCGAGACTTCATCCGGCGGAGGATCGCCGGCGACTACTACGTGGACGAGTACGGCTACGACGAAGAACTGACCGAGACGGTCTTCATGCCGATACTCGAGTTCCTTTACCGCAGGTGGTGGCGAGTAGAGGTGCGCGGCATCGAGAACGTCCCTGCCCACGGCCCGGCCCTGGTCGTGGCCAACCATTCGGGAACCCTGCCGTGGGACGGGGCGATGATCATCACGGCAATGCATCTCGACCACCCTGCCAGACCAGTCATAAGGCTGCTGGGGGCGGACCTGCTCTGGACGGTTCCATTTCTCAGTCACTGGGCTCGCAAGATCGGAAACACGGTCGCTTGCGACGAAGACGCCCTCCTTCTTCTCAAGCGGGGGGAACTGGTCGGAGTCTTCCCGGAGGGGTTCAAGGGAATAGGGAAGCCTTTCTCGGAGCGCTACAGGTTGCAGCGCTTCGGGCGCGGTGGCTTCGTAGAGGTAGCGATAGAGACCGGCGCGCCCTTGATTCCGTGCGCGGTGGTGGGCGCCGAGGAGATCTACCCGATGGTGTACGACCTGCAACCGCTCGCCCGCCTGCTGGGGCTGCCGTATTTTCCGATCACACCTTTCTTCCCTCTGCTGGGGCCGCTGGGGATGATCCCGCTTCCCTCGAAGTGGATCATCGAATTCGGAGAGCCGATCCCTACCGACGCCTACCCGCCCGAGGCCAAGGACGATTCGATGACGCTCTTCGAGCTGTCCGACCGGATCAGGGACACGATCCAGCAGATGCTCTACAAGAACCTCATGGAGCGGGGGAGCTGGTTCGCCTGATGGTCCTCGGCTTCGAGTCGAGCCGAAGGGAGCGGGCGGTTGCCGCTCCGCTGGACCGAGGAAGTACGGCTTCTTTAAGTAGGGGAGACCGCTGAGTGCGTCCCGGTACCGCTATCGTGCTGCTCCTTATTATCATTGCCCTCGCTGTGGCGGCCTTCTACCAGCTGGTGCTGGCCGCCGGCCGGTAAGGTTTGGCCTCGACGCAATCGTGGCAAGGAGCTCGCATGCCCGAATGGTGGGCTGAAGAGTTCGGCCCTGACTACGCAGCTTTTCTCGAGGCGATCACCGACCCCGAGGTCACCGAGGCAGAAGCGCGCGCCTGCATCGAGATCCTGGGACTACGGGATGGCGACCGCGTCCTCGACCTGGGCTGCGGGTTCGGACGACACACAAAGGTCTTCGCACGCAACCGACTCGTTGCGGTCGGTGTCGACTACTCGCCTGCGATGCTGGAACGCGCCATGGGGGTGGCTGGCAGCGACCTCACCCCCCACTACGTCAGGGCATCGATGCACCGGCTCCCCTTCGTAGGAGTATTCGACGCGGTCGTCTCGCTTTACACCAGCTTTGGCTACTTCGAGGACAAGGCAGAGAACCGGAGAACGTTGAGCGAAGCCTTTGTCGCTTTGAAACCGGGAGGACGACTTCTCCTGGAGGCCGCATCGGCGATACCAAGGTACGCGGAGCCGGAATGCAGCACTTGGGCGGAGGCAGGATCGGTGACGGTGTGCGAGACGTCAACCTTCGATCTTGCCACCGGCAGGAACAGGGCCCGCATCAAGTGGTGGCGAGATGGAAAGTGGCACAGCTTCTTCCACGAAGAGTACCTGTACTCGCCCGCGCACCTGGCCGAGCTTGTCGAGAGTGTGGGCTTCGAAGTGACAGGCGTATACGCTGACCTCGAACTGTCGCCACCGAGCCCCAAGAGCACCAGGAACGTAATCGTGGCGAAGAAGCCTGTCCAATAAGCGAGGAGCGAGAGCCGCATACGTGGATCGCCCTGCGCGGCGGGAAGGTCGTCGTTCCATACCAGCCCGAGGCACGAGGAGGCCGGAGATGAACAGTGACAAGTCGGCGAGAGTGGCCGGTATGAAACTTGCGGTCGGGCTTCCCCCCGCGGGTATGACGGTGAAAGATGCAGCTGACTTCATCAAGGGAGCGGAAGACCTCGGCGTCGATATCGTGTGGGTCCCCGAGGCATATGGGACCGACGCCGTCAGTCAGCTCGGATACCTGGCGGCGATAACGGACCGCATAAAGCTGGGCACGGGAATCCTGCAGATACCCGCCCGCACTCCAACGATGGCGGCGATGGCAGCAGCGACCCTGGATCTCCTCTCTGACGGACGGGCTGTCCTCGGAATCGGTCTATCCGGTCCGCAGGTGGCCGAAGGGTGGTACGGCACGCCCTTCACGAAGCCGCTGAGGCGAACCCGGGAATACGTGGAGATCATGCGCAAGATCTGGGACCGTGAGGAGCGCCTCGTCTACGACGGAGAGGTCTACAAGCTCCCCTGCCCGGAGGGAACCGGACTGGGCAAGCCGCTCAAACTGATGTTCAAGCCACAGCGAAGAGTGCCGGTCTACATCGCGTCGCTGGGCCCCAAGAACGTTGCGCTTACTGCAGAGATTGCGGACGGCTGGCTACCCGCCTTTTACGTGCCGGATCGAGCCGACGTGTTCGAGCCGTACCTGCAGCAGGGATTGCAAAGGGGGGGACGCGACAGTTCGGCCCTCGACGTAGTAGCCCCCGTCTTCGTAGGACTAGGTGAGGGTTCTTCGGTCGAACTTGCCCGATCCGTGGCCAAGGGAATGCTGAGCTTTTATGCAGGAGGAATGGGAGCCAAGGACGCGAACTTCTACAACGACCTGCTCAAGAGGTACGGCTATGTACAAGAGGCAGAGGAGATCCAGAGGCTGTTTCTCGCCGGAAAGCGAGCTGAAGCCGCCCAGGCCGTTCCGGACGAGCTCGTCGACTCCATGGGACTGTGGGGCGACGAGTCCCGCGTTGCCGAACGCTTGAGGGTATACGCTGAAGCGGGCGTGAGCACACTTCAGCTGAACGTCGTGGCGCCGGACACTGCCGGCCGTCTTGCTCAGATCCAGAAGGTCATCGAGATCGGCAGCTCTCTCTGATCGCCGCCCGTGCGGGGCTTGGGGTCGTGGCCAGGAGGTGACGCACCGGCTGTAGCCCTGATCCTCGCCGGTTCGGGGCTTGCAGAGCCCCCGAGTAGGGTCGTCCGCTGGAGTAGGTAGGGCACCGAGGCTTCACCGTTGGTTCGGGCGAGCGCTTCGTGGGCGGGCTGGGAGGCTTCTCGGTGAAAGGTGTCGTGGGGACACCCCTTCTTGGAAACCGCGTTCACCCGTCCGGCGAACCTCGGTGCCCTCTCCTTCTACCTGACCGGCGGATGGTCTCCACCGGTTCTCACTGTGCGTATCGGCACGCACACATGGTGATATTAGAAGTTTTTCGGCGAACGTGTCCGTGCTTTCGGACCGAGTGCTCACGATTTTGCGGACACCGAGGGGGCAGGAAGAATCGAGCAGGGCGCCACCGGGTAGTCGGGTTTCGAGAGGTGGGTGATATCGTCGAAGCGCGCCCGAGAGGTCTGTTCCCCGAGTCGCCAGAAATGTGGGCGGTGTGGCGCGAAGGTGAAGCGAGGGTAGATAGTGATGACACAAGGGTCGTACGGCTCCCTGGGGCTCCACAGAGACGTGGAGGTCGTCGAGGACGTCGACGTGCTGGTCTGTGGCGGCGGACCGGCCGGGCTCGCTGCGGCAGTCACCGCAGCCCGACGCGGCGTCTCCACGCTCCTAGTAGAGCGTTACGGGTTCCTGGGAGGGAACTTCACGGCAGCATCGGTAGGTACTCTGTGCGGCCTCTACGTCAACACGGGAAGCGGGTTCGACTTTGCGGTCTCCGGCTTCGCCAGGGAGGTCGCCGAGCGCCTGCAGAGAGCGGGCGCAGCCATGGGGCCTGTGCCCTTCAAGGAGACGGCGGTACTCCTTTATGTCCCCTGGGCAGCCAAGCGGCTGGGGGATGCACTTGCTTCGGAAACCGAGAACCTGAAGCTCCTCCTCCACTGTCGGGCCGCAGACGCGGTGGTGGATGGCTCCGGTGGCGACTCACGAATAGAGGGTGTCGTCTTGTCGACCAAGCGCGGGCTTTTGGCCGTGAGGGCAAAGGCGTACGTCGACGCCACGGGCGATGCGGATCTGGCTTTCTATTGCGGGGTTCCCACCGAGATCGGACCGCCGGGGATGCGCCAGTTCGCGTCCATGCAGTTCTTCGTCCAACATGCCGACCCTGCGCGGGCTCTACCGTCGATCCAGAGACTGGGGGAGATAATCGCCGAGCAAGGGTCTCACCTCACTCGTGACTCGGGCGCACTAATCCCGACAGGGAGGCCGGGAGAATTCGTCGGGGCGATGACGCGGGTATCAAGGGAAGGACAACCTCTGGACGCAACCGACCCCTACGACCTCACCTGGGGAGAGATCGAGGGACGCAAGTTGGTCGAGGAGGCCTTCGAGTTTGTGAAGTCTCACGTACCTGGCTTCGAAGGGGCCTTCCTGCAAGACACTCCTCCTCAGCTCGGCATCAGGGAGTCCAGGCGGATAAAGGGGAAGTTCGTCCTGGAGAAGAAGCATCTGCTCGAGGCGACTCCTTTCGAGGACGCCGTGGCCACGGGTGCCTGGCCAATGGAGTTTCACGTGCGAGGCAAGGGAACGGAGTACGAGTTCTTCCCTCCGGGCCACATCTACCGGATTCCCTATCGCTCCCTGGTCCCGGAGATTGTGACGAACCTGCTTGTTGCGGGCCGGTGCATCTCGGCCACGCACGAGGCGCTCGCATCCACCCGCGTCATGGCTCCGTGCATGGCTCTGGGTCAAGCCGCCGGCGAGGCGGCTGCGATCGTGGCTCGCATGGGGTGCGAGGTCGGTTCGGTGCTGTACACCGACCTCAAGGCTGCCCTGGCTGAATCGGGGGTGGACGTATAGATCATGGTAGAGGCCATCGAGCCAGAGCGATACGGGCTGGCCGGTACCCTGCTTCGTACCGCTTTGACGGAGCCGGGAAAAGTCGCTCTCGTCGACTTCTCCAGCCGGGTGACCTACGGCGAGTTGCTTGCCAGAGCGGCGGGCGTGGCGGCCGCCCTTGGGGAGATCGGCGTCTCTCCGGGGTCTCACGTGGGCATAGTCCTCGAAGGACCCCAGTTCGTCGAGGCATACCTGGCGGTGCTGGCAGCGGGCGGAGTTGCGGTCCCCTTGAATCCCCGCAGCCCGGCCTTCGAGCTGGGAAACAACCTGAGACAGACCCGCACTTCCCTGGTGCTTTGTGGTACGCACCTGGGTCCTCACGGCGTTCTCGAAGCCTCCACTGCCAGGGAGACTGCCCTCAAAGACGTCGAACTCGTCGATTACTCCGAGTTCAGGGCCGAGGCCATCGAACGGGGTTCGGGGGAAGGGCGGAGAGCGCGGGGTGTTGAATCCGATCCAGGTTCGTTGCTCGCAGGGTTTTGCGAACCGCGTCCTGACGACCCTGCGGTTCTGATCATGACCGGAGGGACATCGGGATCGTCCAGGCCCGCCGTATTGACGCATCGTTCGATGGTGGCCAACCTGCGGCAGCTCGATTCCCACCCCGGAACCAGGGCGGTCGACGGCGACATCGCTCTTGGGGTACTACCCCTCTTCCACGTCTTCGGACTCAACGTCATCGTCGGATTCTCGCTGTACTCGGGCTGTACCGTCGCCTTTCCGTCAGAGGCCGCTCCATCCGCCAGGGGAGCCAACGGTACCTCAGCGAGTTCTGAAGGGGCCCAAAGGTGGGCAGAGGGAATTCGTGAGCTTGGCGTGACCGTGGTGGTGGGCTCTCCCAACATGTACAGGGCCTTCCTGGAAGAGGGCGTACCGCCGGAGACATTCAGGGGCGTCAGGGTCTGTACGTCGGGGGCAGCCCCGCTTTCACGGACCCTCTTCGAGGAATTTGCTGCTGAATACGACCAGCCCCTGTGGGAAGGCTACGGGATGACCGAGGCTTCGCCCGTGATCACGAGCTCGCGACTATTGGACTCTCCAATTCCGGGAAGCGTGGGGCTGCCTCTCTGTGGGATCGAGCTGGAACTACGGGATCCCGAAGGGAATCCTCTGGAAGAGGACGACCCCGGGGAAATCTTCGTCAGGGGAGAAAACGTGTTTGCGGGTTACTTCGGAGACGAGGAGGCGACCCGGCAAGCTCTGGTCGGTGGATGGCTGCGCACGGGAGACATCGGAGTGCTCGACGAACAGGGGAGGCTATACCTGGTCGATCGCTGCAAGGACATCGTCATTGTCGGCGGATTCAACGTATATCCTGCAGAGATCGAGTCCCTGCTGGTGGAGCACGAGGCGGTGGCAGAGGCTGCTGTGGTGGGCGAGAGAGGCCGTGACGACGAGAGGCTCATCGCATACGTGGTCCCGTCCGGATCGAAAGACCCAGAGGCCGCAGACCTGCCCGAAGCGCTCAAGGAGTACCTCTCCAGGAGAGTCGCCCGGTACAAGGTCCCCAGGGAAATCCGTGTGGTCGCCGAGCTCCCAAGGACCGCCCTCAACAAGGTAAGCAGGAGAGCTCTGCTCGGCTCAGCAGGCCATTGACGTAGGAAGCACGACGGATGCCCTCAGCGTACGAGGGTCCCGGGGGACTGCACGTCGTGTACGCGAAAGGTGACCGAGCGCGCCTTGTCTTCAAGGGTGGCCACCACTCGGTAAGTCCCGGGGGCTGGGAAGGCGACGCCCGCTGACACCGCAAGCATCGCTCGCTGGTCGCTGCCGGGAGGGATTCCAGGGGGCCGCCCGACCTCGATGTCACCCTCGAGTTCGGCAAGCTTCTGGGTGGCGTCGTCGTTTTCTATGGTGAGCCGCACGTGGTGCGTCTGGTTGGTCTCGTTCCAGCCGACCAGCACGCTGACGGCGACGGACAGGTGCGAGGGTGGAGGGGGCTGACCTTCCGCTGTCGGCACTCGCTGGAGGTCCGACCATCCTCCGCCCATCATGTACAGCTTTCCGTTAACCACCTCTGCGTGGTCTGCGAGGACAAGAAACTCGATTTCGGGCAATTCAGTCCCCGGTCACGGTCGCGCTCTCCACGGGAAAAGGCTGCTGGCCCTCGCGGTTTCCCTCCTCGGGAATGCTCTCGCCTGCCCGGGCGCTGCCAGGGCGGTCCTCGCGTCCAGAAGTCTCCTCCTTACCGGAGATTGCCACCCTGAAGCCTCCGTACATCACCGACACCCCGAGGGCCAGGGTAAACGGCAGGACCCATGTCTTCCCGAAGCGCGCCCCGGTCCCTCCGCTGGCCACCACGAGTACTCCAGCGGCTATACAGAGGTTGCCGAGGGCGACGCGCGCTCCCGCAGCGGTCCGGTTCCGCTTCTTGAGAAGCCTGACCGCTGCCGACAGCGTCCCGAGGAGGACCAGAAGCGTTCCAATTACGTTGCCGACGACGGCGAAGATTCTCGGCCAGATTGCCAGCGGATCGGCCCCCCTGTCGCACTCGGGGCGTGCGTCGGCACCCGGCTGCGCACAGGCTGGAGGAAGCTTCTCTTCGGGGATTTGCGTGGCGTAGACTTCCCGGCCTGCAGGTATGAAGCCGGATCCCTTGGGTGGGTCAGTCATGGGCGCGGTGAGCACCGTAACGGTGGCGGCAAGCGAGAAGGCGAGTACTCCCACCGCGACCACATAAGAGACGCGGTCGGGCCAGAGCAGGTATACCTGGCCCAGCCCGAGAAACGGCACGTTAAGGATGGCTCCGAAGAGGTAATAGATTCCGAAGACTGCGGACGACCATCCCGCGCCCAGTCCGTAGGCCAGGGCGGCAGTCGCGATTGCGAACATGGCGAGGGCAATCGCCCAGTAAAGGTTGTGGGTGCCGCCCCTCTTGCGGAACCGGACCGCCAGCGATGCGGCAAAGCCCGCTGCCACCAGCGCACCCAGTAGCGCGATCAGGGCCGACATCGAGAAGTTCGATCCAAACGCACGATTCGAGACTTTGAGAACGCGGTCACAAGGCTCATATCATAGCAACACCCCAGTTGTGTCACGTGGCCGGACCCCTCAACCCACCTGTCATCAGGCCTGCGGAGGGGATTTGTTTCCGGGACCGGGAGCCATGGAACAGAGTCGGTCGGACGGCGCCACGGCCAGTGCGCGCCATCCTCGCAAATCCACCAAGATTCCCGAAGCCACGGTATCCAGATTGCCGCTTTACTACCGCGCTCTGCTGGGGCTCTCGGAGATGGAGGTCGCCACGGTCAGCTCGGACCAGTTGGCAATGATGGCCGGTGTCAATGCGGCCAAGGTCAGAAAGGACCTGTCGTTCCTTGGCTCCTACGGGACCAGGGGAGTGGGCTATGACGTGGGTTTGCTTCTCCGCCAGATCGGGCAGGAGCTGGGGCTGGACAGGCGGTGGACTGTGGCCATCGTGGGAGTGGGAAATCTCGGCTCTGCGCTCGCGAACTACAAGGGCTTCGGCGAAAGGGGGTTCCGCATAGCCGCCCTGTTCGATGCAGACCCGTCGAAGGTTGGTCAGTCAATAGGGGGGGTCCCGGTCTATTCCGTGGACGATCTCGAGGAGGTGTGCGGGAGGGAGGGAGTCGAGATCGGCGTGATAGCGGTCCCTGCCTCGAGCGCCCAGACAGTCACCGACCGACTGGTCGCAGCTGGCGTCAAGTCCATCCTGAATTTCGCTCCCGTCGAGGTGCACGTACCCACGGACGTGGTGATGCGCAAGGTCGACGTGGCTGTGGAGCTCCAGATACTTGCCTTTTACAGGCGCCAGGACCTCACCCGCACGGCGATGGCGAGTCTGGCCGATTTTGCAGAGGTAGGGCCCGACGGCTCCCTTCCGGATTCGCGTACTCGTGTCGAGGAAAGGTGATCTCTGTGGCCGACCATGGCTGGTATCCCCTGAACATTCGTATCGACGACAAGATGTGCGTTGTGGTGGGAGGAGGGCCGGTCGCATACCAGAAAGTCGTCGGACTGCTCGAGTTCACGAATCACGTGACGGTGATTTCCCCGAGTCTCTGCGAAGAACTCCAGAAATTGCATTCCTCAGGTGCAATACGCTGGATTTCGAAAGAGTACGAGAGCGGCGATCTCGATGGGTACTTTCTTGCCATAACGGCGACCGACGACCCGGCTACCAACAGGCAGGTTTACCTGGACGGGGAAGAATCCGGCGTGATTGTGAACTCTGCTGACGACCCGGAGAACTGCAGGTTCATCCTCCCTTCGCGGGTCATTCGAGGGTCCCTTGTGATCTCGGTTTCCACCGGTGGCAGGAGCCCGGCCATGGCCACTTACCTCCGGAAGCATCTGGAAATGGAGTTCGGACCCGAGTGGGGCGTGCTGACGGAGTTGCTCGGCGAGGCAAGGGACCGCATTCGAGCTAGCGGTCGCTCCACGGAGGGCATGTCCGAGAAGTGGGAGGCGGCGATCTCCGAGCAGGTGCTGGATTGCATCAGGAGAGGCGAACTTGACGCTGCCCGTGAGATGATCGACCGATGTCTCTCATAGTCTACGGCTGCAGTTACAAGACAAGCTCCATTGACAAGCTGGAGCGCCTCTCGATTTCGCGCCGTTCTCTTCCCAAAGCGCTGCAGGCATTGGCTGCCATGCCCAACGTTTTGGAAGGCGCCATCCTGTCGACGTGCAACCGGGTCGAGATCTACGCCAAGGTAACTCACTTTCACGCAGGCGTCACGGACGTGAAGAACTTCATCGGGGACACCTGCGGGCTCTCCCCGGAAGAGCTGGTCGACTCCGCCTACCTGTTCTTCGACCAGACCGGCATCCGGCACCTCTTCAGGGTCGCATCCGGGCTGGAGTCGATGGTCCTTGGCGAGACCGAAATTCTGGGGCAGGTCAAGTCGGCCATTGACGATGCCCGAAAGGCCGGTACTGCAGGCCGGACTCTGGGTCGCGTCTTCGAGCGGGCTGTCCGCGTCGGGAAGCTGGTACGCAAGGAGACCGCCATTTCCAGGAACGTCGCATCGGTGTCCTCGGCTGCGGTCCAGCTGGCTTCGGAGAAGCTTGGAGGACTGTCCGGCAAGCGGGTCGCAGTCGTCGGTGCAGGTGAAGCCGGCCAGGCGGCGGTGAAGGCTTTTGTCGGGGCGGGCTGCGATTCGGTCTATGTGGTCAACCGCTCGCTGGGCACTGCCAGAGAGATAGCCGCCCGACTGGGGGGCATGGCAGCCCCTCTCAAGGATCTGCCCGAAGTGGTGCGCCGAGTCGACATTCTCGTGACGTCCACTCGCGCCGAGGGACTTCTCATCCAGTACGAGGACGTCGAGGCCTTTGCTCGTCGTCGCTCCGGCTTGCCACTGCTGATCGTCGACATAGCGCTTCCCCGAGACGTAGACCCGGCGGCGCGGGAAATTGAAGGGGTCGAACTTCTCGACATCGAAGATCTCGAGGCCGTGGCAGCAGAAGGCAGGAGGATCCGAGCCGAGGAGGCGGAGAAGGCTGCCCGCATCGTTGACGACGAGGTCGAGACCTTCCTGGCCGAGCTGCAGAGCGAGGACTACAGGGAGGTGATCAAGCTCCTCAAGGCCCGCTTCGATTCGATCTTGGAGGCCGAGCTCGAGAAGGCGGGACGAAAGGCGGGAGCCGATACCGAAAAGATGGAGCTGGCTCGGCGAGTTTCTCGCTCGGTAATGAAGAAGATCATGCACTTCCCGGTCAGCAGGCTCAAGGGGGCTGCGGTCACGGACAAGGCCGAGGTACTTGCTGAAGCACTCGCTTACCTGTTCGATCTGGAAGATCTCGTACCCCCGGACTGAACCCTCCACTTCCAGGGTGCGGCCTTGGCGCTTTTAAAGCTGCTCACCAGGGGAAGTGAGCTGGCCCTCATCCAGGCCAGAGAGGTCGAGGCCAGGGTAAAGGCCCTCGATCCGTCGCTTCAGGTCGAGCTGGTCACGGTCAAGTCCGCCGGCGACAGGGCGCGCCGGGCGCGAATAGAGGACCTGGGAACGACGGGTGTGTTCACCAAGGCCCTGGAGGATGCCCTGGCCGAGGGAGCGGGCGACGCCGCTGTCCATTCCGCCAAGGACATTCCCACCCGACTGGAATCAGGTTTTTCGATCGCTGCCTACCTTCCCAGGGCCGACCGCCGCGACGCCCTGGTTACCAGGGCGCGGGCGGCAATGGCCGTGCTTGTGGGGGACTCCGGGTCAAGCTCTCTAGACAAGGATTCGGCCCCAGGAGGGGCCGGAACCGGGCCCAGAACCGGGGATCTTTTTCCGGCTGGGGGGAGGAGCGTAGTAAGCCTGGACGAGATCTTGCCGACCGGTGGGGTCGTGGCGACCGGCAGCGCCCGTCGCCGAGCCCAGATAAGCTTCCTGCGGCCCGACCTGCTCTTCGAAGAGCTGCGGGGAAACATGGGCCGTCGTCTGGCGGCGGTGGCCAGGGTAGACGCGGTCATTGCAGGTGCCTGTGCGCTGGACAGGCTGGCGACACAAGGAGCTCTTCCTGACGGTCTCGGGGTTTTCCGTATCGACGAGTCTCTCCTCGTGCCTGCAGCCGGCCAGGGCGCGGTCGCGGTGGAGACCTACGGAAATGGCGAGTACGCAGAGCTGTGGCAAGCAGCCACCCACGCACCTACGGCCATGGAAGTCGGGACAGAGCGCGCCTTCCTGGGATCCTTCGGCGGGGGATGCACCGTTCCCGTTGGAGTGACGGCGGTGAGCAGGGGTGCGGAAGTCGTCGAACTGAGGGCGTGCGTGGCTTCGCGGGACGGCCACCGGCGCGCGCAGCTCGAGGCAGTGGTCTCCGGACCGGATGAAGCCGCCGCCCTCGGCCGCGAATTCGGCGAGTCCACGGCCGAGATATGGAGAGGGATGGAGGACCCGCAGGGATGAGCGACGACGGGCTCCTTGGGTCCGGATCGAAAGGGTCTGACTCGAGCGGTACTGATTTCGGAGGCGCCTCCTCGGCTGATCCGGCCGCCTCCGAGCCAAGAGGGTTCGTCTCGATCGTCGGTGCGGGTCCCGGTGACCCGGAACTTCTGACTCTGCTGGCGCGCCGGCGCCTGTCCGAAGCCGACGTGGTACTCTTCGACCGCCTGATCGACCCAGAGACGCTCGGACATGCACGCGAGGGAGCCCTCCTCGTGGACGTGGGAAAGCAGGAAGGCGCAGGCGCAGAGCAGCAGGCCCGAATCGTCGAACTCATGCTCGAGCACGCCCGAGCAGGCAAGCGAGTCGTCAGGCTGAAGGGCGGAGACCCCCTCGTGTTCGGCCGGGGATCCGAAGAGGCTTCGGCACTGTCGGAGGCGAACATTCCCTTCGAAATCGTGCCCGGGGTGAGCTCGGCGCTTGCCGGTCCCGCCTCGGCAGGAATCCCCTTGACCCACCGGGAGCTGGCCAGAGGCTTCGCGGTGGTGACGGGGAGAGCTGCTTCAGGGGAGGTTCCCTCCGACGACGAAGTCGACTGGGGAGCTCTCGCCTCTTTTAGCGGCACGCTGGTCTTCCTCATGGCCGTTTCCACTCTCTCCAAGGTGACCTCCCGCCTGGTCGAGGCCGGAGCCGACCCGGCGACTCCGGCAGCGCTGATCCAGAACGCGACGTTGCCTTCCCAGCGAGTGCTCGTCTCGACACTGGGCACCGTGGCCGAAGACGCGAAGCTCGAGGGCATCGGCTCCCCGGCGGTGCTCGTAATCGGTGAGGTCGTCACCCTGCGCGATCGCGTCGAGTGGCGTTCGAGGCTGCCGCTCTCGGGAAAGACCGTGTTGGTCACCCGCCCGGCCGAGAGGGCGTCCTCGCTGGCTGCGGCCTTGCGGGACCTTGGTGCAGCAGTGGTGCTGGCCCCTTCCATAAGCATTCAACCGATCGAGGATCCGGCGGGTCTGGAAGACGCAGTCGAGCGACTCATGGGAGGAGGCTTTTCGTGGGTGGTCTTCACGTCCAGAACGGGAGTCGAGGCCCTTTTCGACACGCTCTATCGGGCAGGGGGAGACGCGCGGGCCTTGGCTGGTACGAAGGTAGCTGCCGTGGGCGGGGCCACGGCAGAGGCGCTCGCGGAGTATGGCGTGCGAGCTGACTTTGTCCCCCGCAGGTCGACAGCCGCGGCCCTTGGTCACGAGCTACCGATGGCCTACAGGGCCGAGCCGGTACTTGCGGTGCAGCCGGTGGGTGGTCGTCCGGAGCTGGCTCTGGTGCTGGGGGAGCGAGGATTCGACGTGGAGGTCGCAGAAGCGTACCGCACCGTAAAGCCGGCGGCGGACGACCCCTCGGTGCACAGGGTTCGGGCGCTGCTCGAGGAGCGATCAGTGGACGCAGTGCTCTTCGCCTCCGGCTCCCAGGTAGAGAACTTCCTGGAAGTTTTCGGAGTCGAGCTGCTTCCTCCCGCCAGGATCTGCATAGGACCGACGACGGCGGAGGCGCTCAGGTCGGCCGGGGTCGAGCCCACGGCTGTGGCCCGGGAGCAGTCGGTAGGAGGGCTTGTCCGGGCGTTGCTTGAGGCGGTGGACAAGCAGGGATGAAGGCCCGGGTCTGGAGAGGGGAAGTTTCGAGGAGGGAGTTCCTGGCGCGATCTGTGAGGTGGGCGGCAGGGGCCACACTCGTCCCTGCCTGGGGAGTTTTGGGAGGCTGCACGGCAAGCCGGCAGCAAGGGCCGGTGCCCGAGCCGCAAGTGGCAGGACTGCCGAGGATCCCGAAGGGGTCGCCGGACTTCGACACCCTCAACACTCTCCTTCAGCTCGAGTACAGGGCTGCTGCCCTGGGCGAGCAAGCACTTCAGGGATTCAGGCTCGGGGAGCGTGCAGCGGGGGCGGTTGGAGCAATGGCCGACAACCACCGCCGACACGCCGAAAGGCTACGACAGCTCGTCGCCGGAGCAGGCGCCACGCCCGACCCTCCACGACACCGTTACTCGCTCCCCACCCCCCTGGGAGACGAGAAAAGGGCACTCACAGTCCTCCGTCAGGACGAGTCCAACCTGGGGCTCAGGTACGCAGAGGCTCTCGCTCGGGTCGAGGCAGTGACACTAGCGGGGCCTCTGGCATCGATTCTCTTCTCGACCCAGGCCAACGCAGCCTGCCTGGAGAGGCTGACCGACAGTTGCGTCGATTTCGGTTTCGACTTCGTCGAGCCAGGGCCGTTCGAGCCGGTTGGCCGGGCCAGCCCGGCCTCTCCTCCGCCGCAGGCTCCCATCTTTGCCGACTCCGGGACGGTGCTGACTCGCCTATCCGAATTCGAGACTGCTGCTTCCCGGGTCTGCAAGCGTGCTGCAGAGGACGTCTCAGAGCGGCTGCGCTTGCTGCAGGACAGGAAGAGGGACTCATCCGGGGATTCGGGTTCTCCGGCTCTGGCTCGAGGCCTTTCAGTCGCAGTTCAGTACCACTGCGTCGTCCTCCAGGATCCGGAGGGGAGGCGGCTGAGCCCCGCGTCCGAGCGCGTACCCTCAGCTGTTTCGGTACTCGAAGGCGACACAGCGCCGCCAGAGGAACTGGTGCCCGTCGTAGAAGCCCTGCGGTCCGTGCTGCTTGGCCTGGCCTCAGGTCACGAGCAGCGAGCCGCGTACTGGTCCTCTCAGGCGACGGAGCTGGGGCAGGCGTCTGCCGGAGGCGACGGTGGTCCGGGGGCCCCCGGGATGTCTGCGGGGAGGCAACTGGAGGAGCTCAGCCCCACGGCCGTCGGGCTAGGGGAAGGCGACGGTGCTCGGCCAGGCCCTGACGAGGGGCAGACGGTGCGCCAGTCCCTGGACGCCGTCCGCGATGCCGAGATCAAAACGGCCAGAGCCCTATCGGTGGCGGCTTCTAACCTTGCCTCCGAGGAACTGCGAAGCCGGGTCGGGGCTGCTCTCTCGGCGGTGGCGCGTGCGACATCGAGGTTGGTGGGCCTGGCCTTCGAGGAGGACTTCCTGGTGGAGGGGGTCTGAGTCGGAATCAGCGGATTTACCCAGCTAGGAGGCGTCCCCATGGGATTTCTCACCGAGCGCCCGAGGAGAATGCGGCGCACCACAGCACTGCGGGACTTCGTACGAGAGACCGATCTGACGCCCGCCCGGCTCGTCGCGCCTTTCTTCGTCAAGGAAGGTATTTCGGAGCCAGTGCCAGTACCCACCATGCCCAAAGTGGTACAGCACAAGCTCGGTTCTTTGGTCGAGGCTGTCAAGGAGGCCAGTTCTGCAGGGATAAAAGCCGTGATCCTTTTCGGCGTGCCCGAGCAAAAGGACGCAATGGGCAGCGCTGCGTCGGACGAGCGGGGAATCGTCCAGAGAGCGGTCCGCGAGCTCAAGGACGCTTTCGCCGACGAACTAGTTGTCATATGCGATCTCTGCCTGGACGAGTACACAGACCACGGCCACTGTGGCATCGTCCGCCCGGACGGAACTGTAGACAACGACACCACCCTGGAGCGCTACGCAGAGATCGCAGTATCTCAGGCCGCAGCAGGTGCCGACATGGTCGCACCCTCGGGGATGATGGACGGACAGGTGGGCGCCATCCGGGCCGCTCTCGATTCGGCGGGCTATCAGGAGGTCGGCATTATGGCGTACTCGGCGAAATTCGCCTCCGTTCTCTACGGTCCCTTCAGGAGCGCCGCCGAGTGCGCGCCGAGCTTCGGCGACCGCCGGTCCTACCAGATCGACCCCCCAAATACTCGTGAGGCGGTGAGAGAGGCGCTGCTCGATGTCGAAGAGGGAGCGGACGTGGTAATGGTGAAGCCCGCAGGGCTATATCTGGACGTCGTCTCGGCGGTGAGGGAGGCGACCGACTTGCCGGTGGCCGCTTACCAGGTCTCGGGAGAGTACTCGTCGCTCGTATTCGCCGCCCAGGCCGGCTGCTTCGACCTGGAAGCGGCCATGATGGAGTCACTGGTCTGCATCAGGCGAGCGGGGGCAGACTCGATACTCACGTACTTCGCGGTAGATGCCGCACGTGCCCTGCAGCGCTGAGTGCGGCTGTTGCTCCCGATCATGGGCCAGCTATGCCGGCTGTGACTCGCTAGGACGCCGGACAGGCCCGGCCCCCGGAGTCGACGACTCGGCCCCTTCGAGTCAACGGAGGTCATCGCATGACTGAATCGGCCCTTGACGAGACCGGCCCCCATGGGCGGAGCGACCGAGGCTTCCTCGAAAGGGCGTACGCGGTCCTCCCGGGAGGGGTGAACTCTCCGGTCCGCTCGTTCGGAGCGGTGGGCTGCGATCCGCTGGTCGTAAAGCGGGGGGAGGGAGCCTACGTCTTCGACCGTGACGGAAAGAAGTACCTGGACTACGTGCAGTCCTGGGGGGCTTCGCTTTTCGGGCACGCCCACCTGCCGATCGTGGAAGCGGCTTGCGAAGCGGCTTCCAGGGGGACCTCCTTCGGTCTGTTGACCGAGGCCGAAGTTTATCTGGCCGAGGCAGTGGCGGAGGCCGTCCCCTCGGTAGAGAAGATACGGCTCCTCAACTCCGGGACCGAGGCGACGATGACCGCCTTGCGCCTCGCCCGGGCCGCGACCGGCCGCAAGCTCGTGGTCAAGTTCGAGGGCTGCTATCACGGCCACTCCGACGCCCTTCTGGCCATGGCGGGGTCGGGGGTGGCGACCCTGGGATTGGCCGGCTCTGCCGGCATCCCGGAGGGGGCGGTCTCCGACACCGTCGTGCTGCCTTACAACGACTCGGAGGCCGTCGACGAACTGTTCCTGCGGGACGGCGAGCGGGTGGCGGCGGTGATAGTCGAACCCGTCGCGGCGAACATGGGGGTGATCCCGCCGGCAGATGGTTTCCTGGAAACGCTGAGACGAGTGACTACCGAGCACGGAGCAGTCCTGATCTTCGACGAGGTGATCACCGGTTTCAGGCTCGGGCGCGGCGGGGCGCAGGAGAAGTTCGGAATACTGCCCGACCTGACTACGCTCGGTAAGGTCCTTGGGGGAGGTTTTCCTCTGGCGGCGCTTGGCGGACCTGCTTCCCTGATGGACTTGCTGGCACCTCAGGGACCGGTGTACCAGGCCGGGACTCTGGCCGGAAATCCGGTTGCAGTCGCGGCTGCTCGCAGGGTCCTCGAGGAGGTCGGTGAGCCCGTGTACTCGATGCTCGAAGGACGGGTGGCGTTGCTGAAACGCGAGCTCGTACCCATCTTCGAGGAGGCCGGTATCCCCGTGGTGGTTCAGACCTTCGGGACACTGATGTCGCTGTTCTTCACGGACACGCCGCCTTACGACTACGTCTCTGCGAAAGGCTCGTCCGCTGCCACGTACGCCGCCTTCTTCAAGGCGATGCTGGATCGTGGGGTGCTCTTGCCGCCGTCCCCGATGGAGGCGATGTTCGTGAGCGTGGCGCACGGTCGAGACGAGCTGGAGCGTACGCTCGACATCGCACACGCAGCAGCACACGCCGCTGCACAGGAGCAGATGAGCTGAAACCAAACCGGTGGCTGGGGGTCCCGCCAGCCGGGCAGACCCGGAACCTCAGCCGGTGGCCGAGGCTGCCTCTTCGGCCAGACGTTCTGCCCTCTCCATCCTGCGGAGTATCCCGAGAGAGGCCCCCATCAGCGCGAGACCGCCTAGCAGGAAGATGGCGGGGTAGAAGAACTTGGTGACGACCATCCCCGAAGAGCACGCAGGAATGGACACCTTTACGACGTTTCCATCCTGGTTTATCTCGACATCGACTTCGTCCTGATCCGGAGCTCCTCCGTTCGCGAGGAATTCCGGGTTGACCGCGCCGCCCAGGCACACAGGCCCATCAGGCTTGGGCGCCTGCTGGGGATATCTGAACCACAGGAAGGAAAGAATAACGACGAACCCTGCGAAGGTGGCAAGAACGACAAAGAGGCCCTTCCGGAACCCCACGTCCGTCCCCACAATCAGCCATACGCTGCCGACAAAGACCACCAACCCGATGATCACCGCCGTGACGCCCCTCACGAACAGGGCGGTCTTGGACAGCTTGGGTCCAGCTTCTGCTGCCAGTAGAACTACCAGACCAGGTGCCATCTAGCCACTCCGCTGTCTCAAAGGCTCCGCTCGTACTCGACGATGCGGCGTATCTCCTCTTCGGTGAGGAGCTTGCCGAAGCCGGGCATTCTCCCCGAGCCGATACCGTTGGCGCCGTAAGGACGTCCGTAAATGCTTCCTTCCGCAATGAACTTGACCTGGGAGTCGACTTCGGGGAATTGACGGATGCTGCGTCCGTCGTTCAGGGCGGGGCCGAAGGCACCGCCTCCCGGGGGTCCGAGAGCGACGGGCCGGTCAGAGGTCATGTCCGGGTACCGGTACGACCATCCCTGGGTGTGGCAGCGAGCGCAGTTGCGGTTGAACAGCTCCTGGCCGGACAGGCCGAGACCGCTTCCGGCCTTCCTTGCGGCCTCTTCGGGGCTGACCTGGACGGACTCGAGGTAGTTGATGACGTCGTCGATCATCTGCGCGGTCAGCGGGCCTCCGCCTTCGAGTCCCCAGGCGGGCATCGGGGTGTTGGGCCTGCCGTATACCAAGATGTCGTGCACCTGTTCCCGGGAGAACCGGTAGAAGACGTCGTCCAGCGAGGGAGCCTCCCACACCACCTCTCTTCCCGCGTCCGGCCCGGACTGCAAGAAGTAGCGGACGGTCCCGCCCTGGACGCCTCCGTGGCATACCGCGCACCCGAAGCCCTCGGGGTTGACCTTCGGATCGGCGTAGAAAGCCTCACCTCTCTTCACAGACTGCTCGTTGTATCGCTTGGCGAAACTCACCTGCCTTTTCGGCTCGGTTACCCAGTAGATGGGAAGGACGGCGGCGATGACGAACGCGCAGACCAGCGACCATCCCAATACCTTGGTGAGCACGGGGCCCTCGAGGGTCTCGTCGTCGTGGTGGGGCCTCTTGTTGGGGGCCACTTCGACCCTGGGTTTGGCCGGTTCGGTTCCCGTGTAGAAGAAGAACAGCAGCGCTGCGCCGAGAACCAGCGCACCTCCCACGATGAAGACCAACGGAGAACTCACCGGCTAGTCACTCCTCAGCTCGGATCAGGCACATACAGCCGAAGTCTTTCACCGGCATCCTGAGGGGAATCCAGCGACCTCATGCGCCGACGCAGTGAGGTCCCTTGGGCAACGGATCTATAGGGGTGTTCGTACCCTTGGGCGGTCCGTTGATCTGGTTTCCGGTGTCCACCAAGACCGTGTTGCCCTGCAGCTTGATGGGGAAGTGCCACATCCCCCGGGGCGCCGGGCCACCCTGCCACTCCCCTGCAGCGTTGTACTTGGATCCGTGGCAAGGGCACTCGAACCACTGAGAAGACTTGCACCACGGCACCTTGCATCCCAAGTGGGGGCACTTCTGATAGAGGGCGATCAATCCCGTGTTCTTGTATTCGGAAAAGGCCTTCGGGTAGATCGCCTCGCCGGCGGCCTCGTCAAGAGCGGTCTCGTAGGTCATCAGGTAGAAGCGCCCTGCGGCGCTGTAGAAGGGCTCACGGTTGGACTCGATTGCCGACTTGATTTCGTCCAGGGCTCCTGCAGCTATCACGGAGCCGAACCCTCCGGACAGCTTCGGCCAGAGGAACGCGACGATCGCACCGCCGAAGGACGTGAGGGACGCGCCGATGGTGAGCACGATCCCGCGATTGAGGACCTGTCGCCTGGTCATCCCCTCGGCTTCCTCGTCCGCAGGAGGTACCGGCTCGAGTTCCACCTGGGGACCGATGATTCCTGCTACACCCTTGTGACCGTCTCCGGAGGGGGACGCCCCAGGCGGTGTCGACTGTTCTTCAGCGACGGTAGCTACGGCAGCGGATCGAGTAGTGGATGCCGAGGGTTGCTCGACCCCCTTTGCTATCCCTCCTTCTCCCGCTGGAGGAGTCGAGATACCTGGCTGCTCGGGGACCCCACCCGGCACGGCTTTGAGGGCCTCTTCGAAGCGGTCCACGAGGTCGCCCTCCGAGGCCGCTCCCTCCCGGGGCTTACGGGAGGTGGCGACCAGGACGACGAAGAGCAAGAAGACAGCCGCTACCACCGGAACGGCTATTACCAGTACCTGTCCTGTACTCATAGCTCGAAGAAGAGTCCTTGCGTCCAGGGGAACACGAAGTTGTAACCGGGTCCTCTGAAGAAGGAACCGATGATGACGAGAACTGCCCAGAACATCAGGAAGTAAGTGAACAGGGCGATGGCGAACTTGCGGTGACTGGGATCCGTGCTTGGATTCCTGTCGATGTACGGGGCGACCATCAGCCAGAAGATGCCCATTCCCGGAATCGTCACCCCCGCGACCATCGGGTCGAAGTATGCGAGAAGCTCCTGGAGTCCGAGGAAGTACCAGGGAGCCTTGGACGGGTTGGGGGTGAGGTTGTAGTTGGCTTCCGCCAGAAGCGGGGCGTTGACCACGAGACTGAAGAGGACCAGAAAAACAAGGCATGCCAGGGCGGCAAGGAACTCGATGGCCAGGAGGTGTGGCCAGACGTTGACCTTGTCGACAGCCTCCGGCTTGGTCTGCTGGATGGAGCCGGACTTTACGACCGTGAGAAGCCTGTGCGTATGCGTCTTTGCGGCCGCCGCCTTTCCCCCATCTGGCCTGGCTGGAGTGGCAGGCCTGGAAGGTTTGGGGGCGGGCTTTGTAGCTACAGCCGTGGCGGTAGCCGCGGGTGCAGCCGCCGCGGCCGACGCCGCGCGGGCTCGGGCTGAGGCGCCTGCCTGAGCTTCCGGCTCGGGCTGAGTGTCGGCTGCGGTCTCGACGGTGGCCGGGGCTTCCTGTGCCCTTTCTGCCTCGGCGGGCCTGCCACCGGTCTCGGGCTCGGCTTCTGCAGCGACCTCGCCCTTTTTGGCCTTGGCCCTCTCCATCGCTTCTCTTGAGCGACGGAGGAGGTGTTCAGGAATCTCTACCATCTACCCAGTCTCCCCGACCTCTGCGTTACCGGCCGCACCCGACCGTGCGCATTCATCGACACAAAATTGATCAGGGGACCACTGCCTGCTGCACAACCGAGATCAAAGCGGTCCCGAGATCCCCCCGTCCTTGCGTACGCGCCAGAAGTGGATTCCCATGAATATCGCGGTGACGAAGGGGAACATGATCACGTGTAGCACGTACCACCTGAGCAGGGTGTTTGCCGATACCTCGGTGCTGCCGAGCAGCACGAACCTCACCTCCCGGCCGAAGACGGGGGTGTAGCCCATCATGTTCGTACCGACGGTTACCGCCCACAGGCTGAGCTGGTCCCACGGCAACAGGTAGCCAGTGAAAGAAAGGAGAAGCGTGAGAACGAGCAGGTTGACCCCGATTACCCAGTTGAATTCCCGGGGAGGCTTGTAGGCCCCGTGGTAGAAGACCCGCGCCATGTGCAGGAATACGGAGAGCACCATCAGGTGCGCACCCCAGCGGTGCATGTTCCGCACCAGGGTCCCGAAGGTGACGCTGGTCATCAGCGCCTGCATGTCCGTGTAGGCGTTGGCCTCGGTAGGCCTGTAGTAGAACATCAGGAAGATTCCGGTGACCGTCAGCACGATAAACAGGAAGAACGAGAGGCCGCCCAGGCAGAGGGTGTAGGAGACCTTCACGCCGTGGCGCTTCACCTTTACCGGGTGCAGGTGGTACACGAGGGAGTTCATGATGACGTAGGAGCGGTTCCTGGGGCTGTCGGAGTAGCCCTTCGAGAAGATCGAGCCTGGACGGAAGATGGACGTCCAGACCTGGCTGCCCTGGATGCGGTCGACGACCGCAGTCACGCCTTCCTTGATCCGGGCAGCGGCACCGCCGTTGCCGTTGGACTCAGCCAAGTTGGAACCTCCCACCTACTAGAGGATCGAGATCTGCGGGCCCCGCCTCACTCAGCTGTTTAGAAGCGCACACCGTAGGCGTAGCCGTGACGCTGGGTCCGTTCGTGCCGAGGCTCTCTGGCCTGGGGGCCTAGCTTGCCCAGGATAATCACGCCCGTGGGGCAGCGGTCAACGCAGAGGGCGCACCTCGTGCACTCGTCCTCGTCGACCACGAAGATCACCGTGTCGTCGGGGTCTTCACCCGGCTTCTCCACGCCGGACGCGTCCCTGATTGCATCCGTGCTGAGCATGTGGATGCATCGCCAGGGGCAGATGTCCACACACCCCTCGCAGAGAATGCATTCTTCCTGGTCTATGTGCAGGAACTGCTTCGGACGGACCGCCTTCTGAACCGTCTCCGGCTCCACGAGCGTCAACTCGTAGTCGCCGAAACTGTCGGGAAGCCCCGTGACTACATTCCTTGGCATCGTGTTTCGTCAGCCTCCTATCGGGACTGGGAAGGGTACCCTCGATCCCGGCGCCCTCGGGACCCCCACCGCGTCGATCACCCCCTCGACTTCGCGAGCGGTCGTCCGAACCACGAGCGGGGACCCTTGACTTCGGCTTCTTCGGAAGGTGTCTTCTGCTGCTTGGCCTTCCGCTCTCGCCACTCCTGGTACTTGACCGACCCCACGATCATCGCACCGAAGACGACGATGTGGTAGCCGACCACGATCGGGTCGCGTACGAACCTCTGCAAGTTCGGGTCGTTCCACTGCTTGTTGAACCAGCCGATGAACTCGCTGGGAATCACTCCGAAGGCCAGTACCAGCACGGCAAAGGCCAGCCATGCCGTAACTATGGCGAACACCCAGCTCCGGTCCTCGCTACCCACGACACTCCCTCATGCGCTCTCTTCGTCAGGCTCTCTACTCACACTACAGCGCCCCTAGCAGAGCGGCAGCTCACTTGCAGATCGCTCCGCCGCTTGACGCCCTGAAAAGCGCCGGCTCGAGCGGGAAAGATTGCTCGACTCGGCGCTTGTGGGACCGGCTTGCGGTCAGTCTGCCCCTTGGCTCGTGAATGCTTTCACATTGTAGACTCGGCAGGGTCGGCCGAGACAAGGCGGGAGAGTGTCACAGAGGGTTCGAGGTCCGATTCCCAGGAACCGGTGCGGATCGTTCGCATGCAGCTCCATCTCCACGCCCGTGCCGACCGGCCCGGACGGAGCAACCCCACACGATGCGGCCGGCTTGCGCCCGAGGCTCGTGTGCCTTGCCAAGCTGGACTGGTGATTCGAGGTGAATTCGAGAGAGCAGCGCTCAGGGTGGGGCATTAGCCGGAAAGTGCAGCTGGGACGGTGCGGTTACAGGGCCGAGCAGCGACGCGCACGTGCCGAGCCCTCTGCGGGAGGTACCGTATCCCCCTCCAGGCCTCCGACACGCAGCGCGGGGTTGGCGATGTTCGTGGTCCTGGTTTCCCTGACCACTCCCGTGTTCGCGAGCAGCTGCTCTGCGCGCACCGCGACCGCCTGTGAAGGCCGGGTCTTTCTGGAAGACAGGGAGGCCCCCGCGGCTCAGGGTCCCGAACTGAATTCGGAGGCTCAGGTAAGCCTGGATCGCATGAGAGGCAAGCCCGTGGTTGTGAATTTCTGGGGATCCTGGTGCGGGCCGTGCCGTGAGGAGGCCCCGGTCCTCTCCTCGGCCTGGAGGGAGCTCTCCGAGACCGTCGCCTTTCTCGGCATAGACATCAGGGACGAGAGGTCGGCCGCCCGGAGCTTCGCTCGGGAGCTCGGTCTCGAATTCCCTCACATCTTCGATGAAGACGCCAGGATCGCCGCCGCGTGGGCGGTGCCCAGTCCTCCTGCGACATTCGTAGTGGATGCGGAAGGCAGGCTCGTGGCTCGACTGGTAGGGACGCTCACCGCTGCGGACCTGGAGTGCATGCTCTCGCTGGCAAGGTGACAGGCCCCATTCGCTTCCCCGACACACGACTGCTAAAGAGATTCGCCAGCATCGCGACGATGGCCAGTCCGCCCGAGTCTGGCCCGAACCGTCGAGTCTCGGTAGGGGTAGTTCCGAACGGTCTGTGGCTGCGGCGCTCGAGGAAGGAAGTTTCCCTGTGAGCGTGCCGGCATCGGCCAGGACAGAGCGGAGTCCGGTGTCTCGGCAAGGCCCGGAAGAAGGGGGTCGTGGGGGCGGCGTGGATTTCTCCGGCGTTCCGGCCGATCCCCCCAGGGCCCTCCACAGGTACAGGGGCTGGGCTCGTCTGCGGTCTATGAGGACGGCTCTCTGGCTCCTTCTCGTCGTCGCTGCCGCCTCGGTGGTCGGCAGCTTGCTACCGCAGAAGAACAACTCGGCCTCTAGGGTAGAGCAGTTCATCTCCGACCACCCGTTCTGGGGAACCCTCTTCGAGAGGCTGCAGTTCTTCGAGGTCTTCACGTCATGGTGGTTCCTGGGCCTTGTCGGATTCCTCCTCTTCGTGCTCTTTCTCTGCCTGCTGCCCAGGAGCAGAGCTCATCTCAGAACTCTGGGATCGCTGAAGGTTCCCCCGCGCCGGGGATCCTTGCCGCCCCTGGACCACCGACACTCCTTCGAGACCGATCTGGGAGTCGACGAAGCGCTGGAGGCCACAAGAGCTGCGCTCAGGGCTCGCAGGTGGCGGCTCTCGCCGCCGAACGATGCCAACCAGTTCGTTGCCGAGAAGGGCGCGTGGCGCGAGGGCGGGAGCTTGCTCTTCCACTGGGCGCTGTTTCTCGTCTTCCTTGCCGGCGCGGTGACGGTCGCCACCAAGTTCGAAGGGTACGTGGCGATAGTCGAGGGACGTCGCTGGTACGAGGGGGGGAGGGTGACCTTCGACGATTACTCGGAGGGCAGGTTGGCGAGCCTGCTGAACCCACACAAGAACTTCTACCTGACCCTCGAGGACTTCGAGGCTCGCTACCGTCCGGACGGTACACCCGAAGACTTCACATCAGAAGTAGTCCTCGAGGATCCCTCGAGGGGGGTAAGGATGGAGGAGACGATACGGGTCAACAAGCCTCTCAACTACAGGGGGGTGAAGGTCTACCAGGCGTCCTACGGGTGGGCAGCGGAGGTCCGGGTAAGCGAGAGGGCCACCGTGCTCTACGAGGGACCCATACTCTTCTTGCCCGAGGCTGGCACTTCGGGGCCCGTCCCTCCCTCTGGGGCCGTCGGAGTGGTGAAGCTCCCTTCCACATCGGGAGCGCAGACGGGACTGGAGCTCCGGCTGTTCCCGGACTTCCGACTCGTTCCCTTCCGTGCCACCAACCCCGACGCACCAGAGGCGGCAGACCCCACCGCACTGGACGTGATCTCGGTAAGCGACGACCCGAACCGCCCACTGGTCCTTGTCACCGAGTACAGGGGCGACCTGGGCATGGACCGGCCCCAGAGCGTGTACCGTCTGGACAAGCGCGCCCTGGAAGAAGTCGACCAGCGATTCGCGACCTTTCCCGGGCACTCGAACGACAAGATCCCCGACCGACTGGAGCTGGGTGGGGGGCTAGTGGTCGAGTTGCTGGAACTCAAGCGCTATTCGGTGTTCCAGGTCCGCTCGGACACGTGGGGATCGGGGATAGCTGCGCTGGCCGGAGCGTGCGTGTTCGTCTCGCTCTTTCCCGCGCTCTATTCCTGGCGTCGCCGGCTCTGGGTACAAGTCTCGACTGCCGCGGACACTCGACGATCAGGGGAGGGCACCCGTCTTTCCGGAACCTCCTCCGCCGGCCCCACCGTGGTGGAGGTGCGCGGCGTGGCATTCCAGCGCAAGGACCTCTTCGACTCCGAGTTCGCCGGGGTCGCCAGGTCACTGCAGGCCGCTCTTGGATGCGACCGGCCCGAAGAAGTCGGGGGTCACGGTTCTGACGGGCCTGCAGAGGCAAGGATGGAGAACGCCCGTCCGGAGCGGTCAGAATAGAGCTGTGGTAGGGCCGGCTTCGAGCGGGGTGCCGACAGGATGGGCTTGACGGGACACAAGGCGACTTTCAGCACGATCTCCAACACCGCTTTCGTTCTGGCGGTAGCTGTCTATCTCCTGGCCGTAGGTCTGCACTTCGCGGGACTGGCGTGGAGGTCCCGGCACATCCGCTCGGCGGCATTCGCTGTCACGGCTGCCGGTGCGGTGGTCCACCTGGTCGCCGTCGTGGCGCGAGCGGTGGCTGCCGGGCGGGTTCCCTGGGGAAACATGTACGAGTTCTCGATGAGTTCCGCATTGGTCATGGTGGTGAGCTACCTGGCTGTAGCAGGAAAGTTCAAGTCGCCTCAGATCGGAGGTTTCGTCCTCTCCGGGACAGCCGTGTGGATGGCGGTCGGGTGGGTCCTTTACGCCGAGCCGGGGCCGTTGCAGCCGGCGCTGCGGTCCAACTGGCTTACCTTCCACGTCTTTCTCGTAATGACCGGCGCAGGGATGCTCCTGGTGGCTGCGGTCGTCTCTGCTGTGTATCTAGCAAGGAGAACCTGGGAGGAGCGACACGGGCTCGTGCCGGGCGTCGCGGGTGCGCTCGATCTGGGAGTGCCGGAGCGGGTCTTCGAAGTCGGTGACTCCGGAATCGTGTCAGCCAGTGGCGCTGCTGATAGCGGCGAGGCGATGGGCCTCGCCGTCCGGCCGGAGGGCCCGGGAGCCATGGTGGCCGGGGAACGGAGCCGTACTCCGGGAGGGCTGATCGCCCGGCTTCCGTCTTCCGACAAGCTAGACCTCCTTGCCTACCGTCTCGTCATGGTCGCCTTCCCCATCTGGACCCTGGGCGTGATTGCGGGGGCGATCTGGGGCGAGCAGGCCTGGGGCAGGTACTGGGGGTGGGACCCCAAGGAAGTCTGGTCCTTCATCGTATGGGTGATATTCGCCACTTACCTGCACGCACGGGCGACTCGGGGCTGGCGCGGCAAGGGTGCCGCATATCTGGCCCTCGTAGGTGGTGCGGCGATAATCTTCAACACGTTCGCTGTAAATTTGTGGATCTCGGGCCTCCACTCGTACGCGGGCGTGTAAGGGCGGGCCGGAGGGCCGGATCGGGAAGCAGAGGAACTTGGTTGCGGTGCTCCCGTGACCGGCCCCCCAGAGCGGCCGTGCCTGGGTGAAGCCTGCTTTGACATCGTGTCCGGCAACCGCCCAAAATCTCGGCGACCGTTCAGGTCGCAAGAAGCGTGGGGAAGGATCGTGACTGCAGCTACAGCAGAGAAGGTCGACTCCGAAACAACCGAGGCGAGCTCCGTTGCTCAGGCGGCGGAGGCCCGCCTGGAGCGGAGCACCAAGGGTGACCTGGCAGCTCGTCTGTATTTCGTATTCTCCGGACTCTTCTTCCTCGGGGCCGTAGGTGCCGGGCTGCTGTGGGCGGCCTCCGTGATGTCCCCCGAGATAACCAGGCTGTCGGAGGCCAACGCTCAGGTTGCGCCCCACGGAAACCTTCTGCCGGTGTTCTGGAACTTGTGCGTGTACGGCTGGCTGTCCTCTGCAGCCTTCGGCTCGGTGATCTACATCGTTCCCAGGATCACCGGCGCCCCGCTCAAGTTCTCCGGTCTGCTGGTACTCAACTCGCTTGCGTGGGCAGGGTTGGTCGCCGTCGGGGCCCTGGCGGTCTCGGCCGGATTCGGAAGACCGCTCTGGCTGCTCGAGTACCCGGTGCCGGTCCACGTGGCGATGGCGGCATCGGCCGCACTCGTCCTTCTGGCCGTGCTGCTATCGACCATGGGAAGGCTCGAGCCGAGGCTGTACCCATCGCTGTGGTACTTCACCGCGGCTCTCATCTGGCTTCCGGTGATCCTGGTGCTCGGGGTGCTGCCGCTGTATGCCGGTGTCGGTCAGGCAATCCAGGGAGCGTTCGTCGCGCAGAGCGTTCTGGGTCTGTGGCTCTTCGTGGTCGCTGCTGGCGTGGTGTACTACGTCGCGCCCAGGACTTCGGGGACCCCTCTCTACTCGAGGCGCCTCGCGCAGATCTCGCTGTGGGGCTTCGCCTTGTTCTGGGTCTTTTCGGGTGGCTCACGTCTGGTCTTTTCTCCGACTTCCGGTGCCTACCAGAGCACCTCGATCGCGTTCGCCATTGCTTCCTCTGCGCCGTTGCTGGCGACGGTGGCGAATCTCACCAGGGGTTTCAAGGGATCCTGGAGCCGGGTGGTGGCCTCGCCGGTGCTCCGGTGGGTCGCCGTGGGGGTCGTGGCGTTGGGCATATACGCCGTGGCGATGCCGGTATCGACGTTGCGATCGCTCAATCAGGTCATCGGGCTGACCGGCGCGAGCTCGGGTGTCGACATCCTGCTGCTGTTCGGGGTGGTGGGTTCCTGGCTTGCGGCGGCTGCCTACCACGCCCTGCCGCGGATCACCGGCCGTGAGTGGGCACTTCCACGCCTGATCGACAGCCACATTGGATTCTTCGTGGTGGGCGTGGCGGTGGTCGCGATCGCGGCCGTAGTGGGCGGTGCTGCTCAGGGCTTCGTAGTCAACGCTGGCGCGTCTGCCGCCATGCCAGCCTCCTTCGGGGAGGCCTGGGAGCGCGTGGCAGGACCTCAGCGCTGGTTCGCCGGAATGGCTGCGGTCGGTTGGCTGTCGCTGCTCCTTTCTGCCGTGCTGGCCGTCGTGAACGGAGCGAAAACCCTAATCGGAGGATCTCCGGCTGTCCTCGAGACCGTCACCCTCCCGGAGGAACTGGAAGGCATCCGGGAAAGAGCGGAACTGGTGCCGGAGGAGACCAGGAAGCGCATTGTCGAGCCGATGGCGCTGCCCTTGCTCTCGGCCGCAGGGGTGGTGGTCGTGGTCTACTTCGGGTCGCGAATTCTTATCGCCGTCCAGCGTTTCGGGTCCAAGACCGCCGCCACTGCCGTCGCCCTCGTCATGGCGGGTCTTATCCTGGGGATGGCTTCTCTTCTCGCCGCGATGCCGAAGCTGAAGTCCCAGTACCTCGCCGCGGTAGTGGTGGTTGGCCTGGGTGTAGTCCTCGGCGGGGGCGCCGTCGCTCAGTCGAGGTTGGCTGCCGAAGAAATGAGTGAAGCAGCCCCTGCGGTAGAGGGGACACAAGGCCCGTCGCTGACACTGTCACTCTCGGCGGTCAATGTCGCTTTCGACAAGGAGAGGCTGCAGGTACCAGCGGAAGCGACGGTCGCCATCGAGTTCGAGAACAAGGATGTGGTACAGCACAACTTCGCTCTTTACCGAGACGAGCAGATGAAGGAGCCGATCTTCCAGGGCGAGCTCATCGGGGTGGGAAAGACAACCTACGTTTTCGATGCCCCATCGACGGCGGGTACCTATTACTTTTTCTGCGACATACACCCGAACATGAAGGGGACCTTCGAAGTGACGGGAGGTGCCTGACGGGCGGGAGTGCCTGATCTTTTCGGGAGCGATGTCGCAAGCGGGAAATCCCCGCGAGTCCTGTTCGGTGTGGCCATGATCAGGGAGCGTTGGTGAGAAGCGAGTCGCCAAAAATGGCGAGCCGGCTCTGCCGTCTCCGGAACCCTAGAAATCTCCGCCTGGCGCTGCTGGGGCTGGTCCCGGCGGCATTCGGCGCCTGCGCCCAGCGCATGCCGCAGAACACCTTCGACCCCGCGGGCGAGGGGGCGAGAGACATCGCCAACTTGATGACCCCGGTGCTCGTCGTTGCCGGCGTCATCTTCGTTGTCGTGCAGACCATACTGATCGTGTCGGTGATCCGTTTCCGGGACCGCGGCGAGAACGATTCGACGGCGCCCAGGCAGGTCCACGGTAATACTCCGCTGGAAGTCATCTGGACCATCGTCCCGTTCCTGATTCTGGTCGGAATAGCGGTCCCCACGGTGCGTCTGATCTGGAAGCAGCATGAAGTGCCCCAGGGTGAGGGAGTACTCGAAGTCGTTGTCACAGCCCACCAATGGTGGTGGGAGTTCGAGTACCCGAGCGAGGGCGTGAGGACCGCGAACGAGCTCCACATCCCGGCTGGAAGAGACGTAAAGCTGCTTTTGCGTTCGAACGATGTGGTCCACAGCTTCTGGATACCCCGCCTCGGTGGCAAACAGGACGTGATTCCCGGCAAGGAGCTTGTCTGGACCCTCAAGGCTGACCGGCCCGAACCGGAGCCCTTGTACGGCCAGTGCGTGGAGTTCTGTGGTGTTTCGCATGCCAACATGCGACTCCGGGCGGTGGTCCAGAGCGAGGCGGACTTCCAGGCCTGGCTGCAGGCCCAGAAACGTCCGGCCGCCGTCCCTCCCGAAGGCTCGAGAGCTGCGGAAGGCAAGCGAGTGTTCGAGACAGGAGCGTGCATTGGCTGCCACACCATCGCGGGCACCAACGCGCAAGGACGAGTGGGGCCGGACCTCACGCACTTCGCCAGTCGATCCACCTTCGCTGCAGGGCTCTTCGACAGGACCGACGAGAACCTGGCCGCGTGGCTGCACGACCCCCCGGGCGTCAAACCGGGAGCCAAGATGCCGAACCTAGGGTTGTCCGACCAAGAAGTGCAGAATCTCGTGGCGTACCTTCAGAGTCTGGAGTGACGTTGCGAGCCGGCACCGGTAGAGCAGCGAAGGAACGGTTGGCATGGCTGTAGCCACACTTCCCAGAACCAGACCGGCAGGGCTTTTCGCCCGACCCACATCCAAAAGCGGGCTGGTGGGTTGGTTGACGACCGTCGACCACAAGCGGATCGGGATCCTCTATGGCGTCACGGCCTTCGCCTTCTTCATACTGGGGGGCGTCGAGGCGCTCATAATGCGTCTTCAGCTCGCTAGGCCCGAAGCGGGCGTCGTGAGCGCCGAGACATTCAACAGGCTCTTTACGATGCACGGTACGACCATGGTCTTCCTGGTCGTGATGCCCTTGTCGTCCGCGTTCTTCAACTACCTTATCCCCCTGATGATCGGTGCCCGAGACGTGGCGTTTCCCAGGCTGAACGCTTTCAGTTATTGGGTCTTCCTCCTGGGCGGGCTGTTTCTCAATGCCAGCTTCTTTTTCGGAGGAGCTCCCGACGGCGGCTGGTTCGCCTATGCCAACTTGACCAGCCAGTACTCTCCCGGTACCGGCATCGACTACTGGATCCTTGGCCTGCAGATCCTGGGGATCGCCTCGATTGCGTCATCGGTCAACTTCATCGTCACCATCATCAACATGAGAGCGCCCGGCATGAGTCTGATGCGAATGCCGGTATTCGTATGGATGACCCTTGTCGTGGCGTTCCTCACGCTATTCGCGATGCCGGTCATAGCGGTGGCCCTGTTCATGCTCCTCTTCGACCGCATGTACGGAGCCAACTTCTTCAATGTGGCTGCCGGCGGCGACCCGGTCCTCTGGCAGCACCTCTTCTGGCTGTTCGGCCACCCCGAGGTCTACATCCTGATTCTCCCGGCAATGGGTATCGTCTCCGAGGTCTTGCCGACCTTCTCCAGGAAGCCGCTCTTCGGCTACCCCTTCGTCGTCTTTTCAGGGATAGCGATCGGGTTCATCGGCTGGGGAGTCTGGGTCCACCACATGTTCGCCGTCGGTCTGGGTCCTGTAGCCGTCACCGCGTTCTCGCTGTCCACAATGCTGATAGCCGTACCCACCGGCGTGAAGATCTTCAACTGGTTGGGCACCATCTGGGGCGGACGCATCCGCCTCACCACTCCCATGCTCTTCGCGCTCGGCTTCGTCGCCATGTTCGTCATCGGGGGCCTGAGCGGCGTCACTCACTCCATGGCCTCTGCGGACCGGCAGCAGACCGACACTTACTACGTCGTGGCGCACTTCCACTACGTGCTCTTCGGAGGAGCGATATTTGCGATCTTTGCTGGTATCTACTACTGGTGGCCGAAGGTGACTGGCAGGCTGCTGGACGAGCGCATCGGCAAGCTGCACTTCTGGCTCCAGCTTCTGGGCTTCAACCTGACCTTCTTCCCGATGCACTTCCTCGGGCTCCAGGGAATGCCCAGGCGCATCTACACCTACTCTCCAGAGATGGGGTGGAACCTGTGGAACCTGCTTTCAACGGTGGGTGCCTTCGTCATTGCGGCATCGGTTCTGGTGTTCCTTGCAAACGCTGCCTACTCCCTGCGGCGAGGCAGGGTGGCTGGTAACGATCCCTGGGACGGCCGCACGATCGAGTGGACGATTTCCTCGCCGCCACCCGAACACAACTTCAACGAGATCCCACTCATCGAATCGAGGGACGACTACTTCTACCGGAAGTACGCCTTGACCGAAGACCACCGGGCAGTCCGAGTGCTTCAGGGCGCAGATTCTGAGTCAGGGAAAGAAGAGGGCGACGGAGAGAAAGTTGCGGGCAATAAAAGCCGGAAGCACATCCACATGCCGTCTCCGTCCTACTTTCCACTGGTGGCCGCGCTCGGTCTTCCGATTCTTGCCTTCGGCGTAATCTACTGGGTGCCGCTGGCAGTCCTTGGGGGCCTCATATCGGTCGTCGGCCTTTATGGGTGGGCCCTGGAACCGGCATCGGAGTGACGAGGAAGGCGGGCGGCCCCAATACCGTCAGGGGAGCGAGCGAGACAGGAAGGAACGGCCAAATGGCTCAGGAATCGGTGGCTTTGGGATCGGACGTCGAGCACGAAATCGCGTCTGCCCACCTTCCCGAAGAGGCCACCTACACCGGGCTATCCAACAAGAAGCTCGCCATGTGGGCATTCCTGGGTTCGGAATGCCTCCTGTTCGGTGCACTGATCTCGACCTACATTCTCTACAATGGCCGCAGCCTCGGGGGTCCGCAGCCGCACGAGATCTACGACATCCCTTACACATCGGTCTCCTCTTTCGTCCTTCTGGCCTCGAGCCTCACCATGGTTCTGGCGCTGTCGGCTATCCAGCGCGGCGACGGACGCCAGACGCGCATATGGCTCTTTACCACTGCCGCCCTGGGGATGACGTTCATCTCGGGCCAGGTGTACGAGTTCACCACCTTCGTCCACGAGGGGCTCAAGCTTTCCACGAACCTCTTCGGCACGAGTTTTTACGTGCTTACCGGCTTTCACGGTGTCCATGTCACGGTGGGCATCGTCATGCTGCTCACGCTCTTCGGTGCTTCCCTGCTCGGAAGGCTGGGGAAAGAGCATGCCGAGACCGTAGAGCTGGTCGGGCTCTACTGGCACTTCGTGGACGTGGTGTGGATCGTTATCTTCACTGTGGTGTACCTCATTCCGTGAGCGGCCTCGAAGTTGGTCGCGACGGACCGGTAGCCGATTGCTGGGGGTAGCCCGGAGGGGGTTTCTCAGGAGATGACGGAGGCCGGAGTGGAAGTCACGCAGCAGAGTCGTCAGGAGAGCGCACATCCCCGTCCGGCGCTCTACGTGGGGGTCGCAGCCATCCTGGCAGTCGTCACGCTGGCCGAGGTGGCCGTCTTCTACGTGGACCTCCAGCGCAGCGTTCTGGTATCGGTCTTGTTGCTGCTCTCGGCTGCCAAGTTCCTCTTGGTAGCAGGCTTTTACATGCACCTCAAGTTCGACAGCCCACTGTTCAGGTGGTTGTTCGTGGTGGGTATCGTCTTCTCCATCGCCATTTACGCTGCGGTCCTGGCCATGTTCGGCCCCGTCAGGTAGGGAAGGAGGAAAGGCGGTGGGAGCACCATCGGTCGGCCTTCCACCGTTCCACGTCCACTTCGAGACCCTTGTATTCCTGACGGCTCTGGGGTCGACCTACGCGTTCTCCCTCGTGCATGTGGGACGACCAATCGACCGCCACGCCACGCGCGCTCAGAAATCCAGTTTCTTTGTGGGTGTAGCAGTCGTCTACGTGGCCCTTGGTTGGCCCTTAGACGACATATCCGACGACTACCTCTACTCCGCCCACATGGTCCAGCACGTGCTCCTGATGCTGCTGGCACCGCCGTTCTTCCTGTGGGGTACGCCGGCATGGCTGCTGGAGCGAGCGTTACCTGCTGGTCTCCTGCGAGCCTTGCGAAGGGTGACTCGTCCGGTATTTGCAACTCTGGTCTTCAACGCCGCGGTCGGTCTCTCGCACTGGCCCCTCCTGGTGGACCTGATGAGCCGCTCTGCGACATTTCACAACTTTGCCCACCTCGCTCTGCTGGCTGCTTCGACAGTGATGTGGTTTCCCGTCTTCTCGCCGACACCTGTGATCCCTCGTATCTCCCCTCCTGCCAGGATGCTTTACCTCTTCGTGCAGTCGATCCTTCCTACCGTGCCGGCCTCCTTCTTCACTTTTGCCGAAGGAGTGCTGGTCCCCTACTACGGTGAGGCGCCCCGGCTATTCGGGATCGGCGTCATCGCCGACCAGCAACTCGCCGGTTTCGTGATGAAGGTAGTCGGTGGTCTGGTGTTGTGGACCTACATCGCTGTCGTCTTCTTCAGGTGGTACTCCTCCGAGGGGCACGAGGTAGGGCTCCCAGGCCGGTTCAGAAGGGGAGAGGGTGGGATTCCGCCCTCGACCAGGGGGCCCAGTGGCGGAGGCAGCGAAGCTGTCCCGGCCAGTCGACCCGGATCCGAGAGGGTACTGGCCGGGCGAAGCTGAGCAGGCCCGGGAAGTACCGGCCTCTGGGGTCGATGCGGGTGGCTGCTCTAGCGCCTGCGAATTGGAACCGAGGCCAGGGCGTCTCGTACTGTATGGAGGCGAATTTTCTCCAATTTGGCTGTTCGCAAGAGGGGGGCACCGAGAGGACCTTCTGCAGATGAGCGAACCAGAGGCTGTAGAGGACAACGGCGGGAAGCAGGAGCCCCGGCGCTTCGAGAGCATAGTCCCCGTAGTGGTCGGGGCAGTCTTGGTGGTCGCCCTGGGGTGGGGCCTTGCAGTGGTAGCGCCGGCCGCGGACCCTTCCTATACGACCCCCACGAAGGTGGCCGAGGCCAGAAAGGATTCTGCGATTCCGGGCACGGCGGCCTCCCGAGGCAGGCGAATCTACATCTCGCAGGGTTGCTACTCCTGTCACACCCAGCAGGTAAGACAGCTCCTCACCGACGCGTACCTGGGGCCGGCGTCGTCGCCAGGTGACTATGCCTACGAAGACCCCGTACTGTTGGGCTCTCAGAGGATCGGTCCTGACCTGTCCCACATCGGCTCGCGAGAGCCTGGGAAGGATCCAGAAAAGCTCGCCGAGTACCTGCGCAACCCGAGCAAGGACAGGCCGTGGTCGACGATGCCGTCCTACGCTCATCTGAGCGACGAGGAGATGGCGGACTTGGTCGCATACCTTCGGACCCTCGAATAACCGGGAGATCTGGACGGAAGGCCAGCATGGTAGAGATTCCCGAACACCTTCTGAAGCGCTCCAGGGAGGCGATGGCCCGCGCGAAGGCTGCGAAGGGTGAAGCCGTAGAGGAGCCGGCACCTGAGGCGGCCGAAGAAGCGGCTTCAGAGCCCGAGGAGGAAATCGCTGCTTCAGCGGGGGCGCCCGAGCCTGTAGCTGCCGGAAGCGAGGTCGGGGCCGAGGCAGGTGGGGAAGAGGAAGCGCCAGCAGCTGCTCCCCCTGCACCTGAGGCCGGGGCCAGAGCTGCGGCCGCGGAACCTACCGCAGTCCAGGAGACTGCCTTCCTGGCACCGGGGGCCTACTCAGAAGAGGAGCTGGTCGAGGCAGGTGCGGGCATCAAGGAAGTTGCGTATTCCAGGGCTCCGGGCTGGCTGATAGCCGTCTTCGTCGTGATTCCGGTCATCGCTCTGCTGTACATGACCCAGTTCTCCCACGGCGTCCAGTGTGGCCAGGCGGGTACTCTAGCCGTCGAATCCGACGGCTCGCTCGTGACATGCGACGGCAAACCGCTCCCCTCTCCGGGCACCGGTGGTACCCAGAAGAAGGGTCCCGACGGGGCAGAGATCTATGCGCAGAAGTGCGCTGCCTGCCATGGGCCCAACGGCGAGGGCGGCGTGGGCCTCCCCTTGAACAAGAACAACGGCACCACCCTGCTGGAGGACTTCCCGGACGCAGCATCCCAGATCGAGTTCGTGACCAAGGGAAACCAGGCATACCCTCAGGGGTGGGGGGCCAAGTCCAGGAGGCCCCAGGGGGTGATGCCCGGCTTCGGTAACTCCCTTTCCCCCGAAGAGATCGAGGCAGTCGTCCAGCACGAGCGCTCGCTTGCGGGTGAGGCGGCTGCCGGTGGCGCCAAGTAGCGCCAGCGCTGACGTAATCGTCGTCGGAGGTGGGCCCGGCGGCGCAGCCGCGGCAGCCCGGCTTGCTGCTGCCGGCCTGGACACCATTCTTTTCGAGAAGGCCACTTATCCCCGGGAGAAGGTCTGCGGCGACGGTATAACCCCGCGGGCCGTGAAGGCCCTCCTGGACCTGGGAATGGCAGACAGGTGCTCCCGTTACCACCGGATAGTCGGACTCAGGGCGGTGGGGTACGGGCAGCGCATGGAGCTGCCTTGGCCCGACCACACGGTCTACCCCAACTACGGGCTCACCGCTCCACGGAGCGTACTCGACGCCGACATCGCAGGGCTCGCAGCAGACTCCGGTGCATCGGTACTCGAGGCCCATGAGGTCACGGCGCCCCTCATGCGGGAGGGGGTGCTTTCCGGTCTGGTCGTCAAGGACAAGAAGGCCGACGAGGAGAAGGTCTACACGGCCGAGTACTACGTCGTCGCTGACGGGGCGCTTTCCCGGATAGGCCGGGCACTCGGCGCAAGGCGAGACCGGAGCCATCCAATGGGCCTGGCAATGAGGGGCTATTATCCCAGTCCCAAGGACAGGGATCCATGGATCGAAGCGCGCCTTGACCTCTCTCACAAGGGATTCAGGCTTCCGGCCTACGGCTGGGTGTTCCCCCTGGGAGACGGCACGGTCAACGCCGGGGTCGGAATCCTGACGTCGTACCGGGGCTGGCGCGATGTGAATACCGGAAGACTGCAGGACGACTTCGTCGAGGATGTCGGGCCCTACTGGGGAATCCGCAAGGACGACTCCTTGGGAAAGCCGAAGTGTGGAAAGCTACCGATGGGCCTCGCGATTCACCCGAAGGCAGGTCCCAACTGGATCGCGATAGGGGACGCCGCTGGAGGGATCAACGCCTTCACCGGCGAAGGGATCGGCTACGCCCTCGAAATGGCCGAGCTCGCATCCGACGAGATTTTGCGAGCCAGGCGCCTTTCCAGGGCGCTCTCGCCGACCAGGTATTCCGAGAAGCTTCAGGATTTCTACGGTCCTTACTACAGAGCCGCAGAACTCTTCGCATATCTGATCGGGAAGCCGCGCTTGCTCAATGCATTCGGGACGGTGGGGATGCGCTCCACGGGCATCATGTCGTGGTTCCTTGTGGTCGCGGGGCACCTGGGCGACCCGCAGAAACAGGACCTCGTGACGCGGCTGTACTACGCAGCAGAAAAGGTCGTCTCTCACTTTCCACGTGTGGCCCCATAAGATCGGAGGCGGCGCGTACCGGCGGCGCCCTGCCACCGGTACCGGTCGATCGCCCGCTCCGAATCCCTGTACTGGGGGGGTTGGCGATGGCGGAGGCTCTCGCGTCGCGGTCGCGCTCGAGGCTCCGAATGTACTGGGGGGGGGGGGGGTTGCCAGCCACCGGGTTTCGCGTCCTCGTCGCCGAGCCCGAAATGCCTTTACCCGGAGGGGTTGCAGCTACGGAAAGTTTCGACCAGGTTCCTGCGGTTTCCGTGCCCGGCTCCGATCAGGGTTTCGCTGGCCGGGACCTGCGCGTTGCTGTCCAGGAGTAGCTTTACGCCATCGAGCGGGCGAAGAAAGCCGAGCGCGCCCAGGCTGCATTCGAAGCCGCATGCTTCCTGGGGGGTTGTATTTTTCTGGTCTCCGTTGTGGTGCATGAAGGAGGCCCTCTCCACATCCCAATACTCGCACTGCTTGGCACAGTTGCTGCACTTGCTGTAGTGGCCAGGGACTACCAGCGTTCCGAGAAGCGACTGGTTGGCGCAGGTGCCTACGTGACAGAGCATCCAGAGAGGCTTCCGCACTGGCTTCCGTATCCCCCCGGAATCCTCGGTCTCGGGCCGGCTCTCCGATTCCGACGAAAGCGCCTTCTCGGCTCGGCGTCTGCTGATCTGCTCGCTGCGACGCAGAGAGTCGATGTCTGGCGTGCAGTGGGATGGCTGGAGCGAGACGCGAAGCGGCTAGAACAAGGATTGTCCCCGGATCCGGACCCTTACGACCGGAGCAAGTGGTGGGACCGACCTCTCTTCGAGCGGCGGTCGAGCTGAGGGTCTGGTCCAGCTGGTCGTTCCCTGGTTTGCACCCTGACTCCAGCACCACATAGGCTGGAACTCGGGTCGACCGTGCGTCAGGTGTCGAGCAGTCGCCCTTTCCGAGGCGAGGGAGGGCTCGACCGACGGTTCCCTACAGGGAGTGCAGGTCATCTCCGAGGCCGGGTAGGACTTCTCGGCCGGCGGAGGGCAGTCTTTCGGGTGGTCTTGGATGGCTGACTACCTTCTGATCTTGGTGATGCTGGCGCTGGTCACCGCCTTCGGTGGCATCTCCCTTGGGGTATCTCGACTCCTCGCGCCCTCCAGGCCGACCCGGGCGAAGCTCGAGCCCTACGAGTGCGGTATCGTCCCCCAAAGAGAGCCCCCTGAGAGGTTCCCCGTCGGGTTCTACCTCGTCGCCATGGTGTTTCTTCTCTTCGATATCGAGATCGTCTTCATCTATCCGTGGGCGACCCGCCTCGCAGACCTCGGAGCCTTCGGCTTTTTCGAGATGGTTGTCTTCGTCGCTCTGCTGCTCGTCGTCTTCCTGTACCTATGGAGAGAAGGGATCTTCGACTGGGGGGCGACGAGGGTGGTAGAGCGTGGAACGCCAAAACCGGAATCCGAGCACGAACCTCACGGGGAGGTCCCCCGTGCGGCTTGAAACCGCATATGAAAGTGGAGGTGAGCGTCCGGACAGGCGGCGCTCTTGTCGGTAGTCTCGGCCTGACCGGGAGGCACCTGTGGGCCTGGAGAACCTCTCTGCGAACATCCTTACGACCCAGCTCGAGAAGCTGGTCGCCTGGGCGAGGAAGAGCTCGGTATTTCCCGCCACTTTCGGGCTGGCGTGTTGTGCCATCGAGATGATGGCCACCGGAGCGGCCCACTACGATCTGGCCAGGTTCGGGATGGAGGTCTTCAGGGCGAGTCCTCGTCAGGCGGACCTGATGATAGTGGCTGGACGAGTGAGCCAGAAGATGGCCCCCGTATTGCGCCAGATATACGACCAGATGCCGGAACCCAAGTGGGTCATCTCCATGGGCGCATGTGCCTCGACAGGGGGCATGTTCAACAACTACGCACTCCTGCAGGGTGTCGATCAGGTCGTGCCGGTAGACGTCTATGTTCCCGGCTGTCCGCCGGGTCCCGAGACGCTCCTGTCGGGGATCATCGCCCTGCACGAAAAGATCCAGTCGGAGCGGATCCTCAAGCGGACCGCAAGCTGACCTCCCAGGATATTTCCGTCCGGCCTCGACTGGAGAGGCTGAACAGAGCACAGGTCCGGGACGAGGCGCCTGCACCAGCGCCACTCCGGTCGCGACGTAGCGTGTGAGTAGGTCCGTGAGGTGTCGTTGGGAGTAGGTCGATGAGCGAAGGCAATGAGACCGTGGCGGTCTCGGACGCCGTTCAGAGGGCGGCGGAGGCAGTACCCTCGGCGCGGCTGGTAGGGACCGGCAGCGACACCGTACTGACGGTTGATCCCGCCGAATGGCCCGATCTGGCAGCCCGCCTCAAGGAAGAGGGATTCGAGATGCTGGTCGACCTGTGCGGTGTGGACTACCTGGAATACCCGGCGGGCGCGATCCACCGGGCCGAGGCGGTCAGGTTCGAGGTGGTGGCCAACTTGCTCTCGGTGTCGCGGAAGGAGCGCTGCAGGGTCCGCGTTCCGCTCATCGGGAACGAGCCTGTATGTCCGACCGTCACCGGTGTGTGGCCGGGTGCCGACTGGTACGAACGAGAGGCCTTCGACATGTTTGGCATCGTCTTCGAAGGTCACCCTGACCTGACGCGCATCTTGATGCCCGACGACTGGGAGGGTCACCCGCTCCGCAAGGACTACCCGGCAGGGAGAATCCCGGTGCAGTTCAAGGGGTCGCCACGGCCGGGAGCGCCAAGGGAGGTTCGAATCTCGGGCGAAGCCCCAGAGGGGTCGGATCGGGGGGAGTCCTGACCGTGGACCGGACGCAGACAGGGCCCGACGAAGCGCTGGTTGCCCGCACTGCAGCGGGAAACCAGGAGATGAAGTCCCGCGCGGAGACTCCCGAGAAAGAGCTCGCCTACGAAGAGGGGCGAGCGGCGGGTGTGCGTCGGGCGGTGATCACCTCTGAGCCGTGGGCGGAGATCCACGAGGACGAGGACACCGTCGTGATCAACATGGGACCTCAGCACCCATCGACACACGGAGTTCTGCGACTGATGCTGGAACTCGACGGGGAAGTGGTCTTGAGGGTCAAGCCGGTCATCGGGTACCTGCACACTGGCATGGAGCGCACGGGCGAGATGCTCGCCTACATCCAGGGCGCTACGAACGTAACGCGCATGGACTACCTTGCCCCGTTCTTCAACGAGCTGTGCTTCTCCCTTACGGTCGAAAAGCTTCTGGGAATCGAGGTTCCGCCCCGGGCTTCCGCCATCCGGGTGCTCCTGTGCGAGCTGAACCGCATCTCTTCACACCTGGTGGCTGTGGCCACCCAGGGCATGGACATCGGCGCGATCTCGATGATGCTCTACGGGTTCCGTGAGCGGGAAGTGATCCTGCGCTTTTTCGAGAAGGTGACGGGATTGCGGATGAACCACGACTTCATCCGACCTGGGGGTGTAGCGGCAGACCTTCCGGACGGCTGGGAGGAGGACGTGGCGGAGCTGTGCGAGTACATCCCCGCAAAGATCGACGAGTACGAAGAGCTGCTTACGGACAACCCGATATGGCGTGAGCGGACCGTGGGGGTGGGGACCATCACCACAGAGGAGTGTCTCGCTCTGGGCGTGACCGGCCCGACTCTCAGGGCCACAGGATTCGGGTGGGACCTCCGCAAGGAAATGCCGTACTCGGGCTACGAGCGATACGACTTCGACGTGGTTACCGGCAAGGCCGGCGATGTCTTCGACCGGTACAAGGTCCGCATCGAGGAAATGCGCCAGAGCGTGCGGATCGTAAAACAGGTCCTCGAGACGATGCCCGAAGGCGACTACAGGTCTCAGGACAAGAAGATCACTCCCCCGCCCAGGGGAAGAATCGACCAGTCGATGGAAGCTCTAATCCACCACTTCAAGATCTTCACCGAGGGCTTCAAGGTGCCGCCGGGGGAGACCTACGTTGCGGTGGAGTCTCCACGGGGAGAGCTGGGCCACTACATCGTCTCAGATGGCGGATCCCGACCCTACAGGCTGCATGTCAGGGCGCCTTCCTTTGCCAACCTGCAAGGGCTCTCTCCCATGATGGAAGGCGGCTTGATCGCCGACGCTGTCGCCGTAATAGCATCTACCGACCCCGTCATGGGTGACGTGGACAGGTGAGATTTCGGGTCGGGTAGGGATGCCGTTCAGTTACGAGAACCTCAAACGCGCAGAAGCCCTGATAGCCAGGTACCCTCACAAGCGGTCGGCCCTGCTCCCCCTTCTCCATCTGGCTCAGGAACAGGACGGGTATGTCCGCCCGGATGCGATGCGCCAGATCGCAGAAATGGTCGGAGTCACGCCGGCGGAAGTGCTGAGCACCGCGTCGTTTTACACGATGTTCAAGCTCCGCCCCAGCGGGGAGCACATCGTCTCGGTTTGCACGAACATCTCTTGCATGCTCTGCGGTGCCGAAGAGGTTCTTGAGGTCCTGGAAGAGGAGCTGGAAACGGCTGCGGACGGGCTCTCCTCCGACGGCAAGGTGTGGCTCGAGGAGGCCGAGTGCCTGGCCGCCTGCGGGGGTGCCCCGTGTGTGCAGGTCGACTACGAGTACTTCGAGAACGTGACCCCGCGCAAGGCTGCCGAGATCGCCAGAGCGTTGCGTCGCGGAGAGAGACCTCGGGGAGGACTGGGGCTGCCGGCGGACTTCGAGGAGGGGCGGGCCACAACAGGCGCAGAGCGGTCGGCATCGTCGGGCGAGGGCGGCTGAGTTGAGCGAGAAGATCCTCCACAGCCGGATCGACGATCCAGAGGCTTACCGGCTCTCCCGCTACGAGAGCCTCGGGGGGTATGCAGCTCTCAAGAAGGCTGTCCGAGAGATGGAGCCCGGGGATGTGGTAGAGGCGGTCAAGCAAAGTGGCCTTCGGGGGAGAGGGGGAGCGGGATTTCCGACGGGCACCAAGTGGTCGTTCCTGCCTCCCGACACGCGCCCGAGATACCTGGTCGTCAATGCCGACGAGGGAGAGCCGGGCACCTTCAAGGACCGTCAGCTCATCGAGAAGGATCCCCACCAGCTGCTGGAGGGAGTGATCATCGCCTGTTATGCCCTGGACGTGCGCTGGGCCGCCATATACATCCGAGGCGAGATGCGGCTGGGGGCTTACCTGCTGGAGCGAGCAATAGACGAGGCGCGTGAGGCAGGGTATCTGGGCGAGAAGATCCTCGGATCCGACTTCAGCCTCGACGTCGTCGTGCACAGAGGCGGAGGGGCCTACATCTGCGGGGAGGAGACCGCCTTGCTTTCGAGCCTGGAAGGCAGGCGCGGGGAGCCGCGACTCCGCCCGCCGTTCCCGGCCGTCGAGGGTCTTTACAGGATGCCCACGGTGGTCAACAACGTGGAGACCCTTTCGAACCTCCCTTACATCGTGCTCAACGGAGCGGAGAAGTATGCCTCGCTGGGGACGGAAAAGTCGAAGGGTACCCGCATCTTCTGCCTCTCTGGACACGTCAATAGACCCGGGAACTACGAGGTCGAGCTGGGAATCACGTTTCGCGAGCTGATTTACGAACATGGCAAGGGGATTCGTGCCGGGAACGACCTGAAGTGCTTCATCCCGGGCGGCGCGTCTTCGCCCTGGTTCGGGCCCGACAAGCTGGACGTGCCGCTGGACATGGACGTGGTCATGGCCGAAGGCTCGATGCTCGGGTCGGGGGCCGTGGTGGTGATGGACGAGACCACCTGCGCCGTCCGGGCCGCCATGAGGCTGGTGAGGTTCTTTGCACACGAGTCCTGCGGCCAGTGCACGCCCTGCAGAGAGGGCTGCACGTGGATGTACAACGTGCTCAGGCGAATCGAGGCCGGCGGAGGGCGACCCGAGGACCTAGAGCTGCTGCTGGAAATCGGGGCCGGGATCTCTCCGTCGATCAAGAACCCGCCTTCCCAGGGGCCGGCGGAGTTCGCCACCTACACCACGATCTGCTTGCTCGGGCCTTCCGGGGTCGTGCCAATGAGGTCGGCGCTCCGCATGTTTCCCGAGGAGTTCGAAGCCCACATCGCCGAGGGCGGTTGCCCCATGCGAGCCCGCGACCGGGAGGCCATGTCGGCATGAGCGAGAGCCTTCCCGAGCGCAAGATGGTCACCGTAACCATCGACGGCCGCGAGGTGCAGGCAGAAGAGGGCCAGCTCCTCATCAGGACCGCCATCGAGAACAGGATCTACATCCCCCACTTCTGCTGGCACCCGCGCATGAAGCCCGTCGCCATGTGCCGTCTGTGTCTGGTGGAGGTCGAGGGCCAGCGCGGCCTGCCCCCTGCGTGCACGACGCGCGTGACCGACGGCATGGTCGTGCGGACGTCCTCTGATGCCGTCAAGGGCGCACAGCAGTCGGTTCTAGAGTTCCTTCTCATCAACCACCCGCTGGACTGTCCGGTGTGCGACAAGGGAGGAGAGTGTCCGCTGCAGGATCAGACGCTCGCCTTCGGGCCGGGCGAGTCCCGATTCGTCGAAGAAAAGCGCCACTACGAGAAGCCGATTCCCATATCCGATCTGGTGCTGCTGGACCGAGAGCGCTGCATCCTGTGTGCCAGGTGTACCCGCTTCGCAGACGAGATCGCCGGCGAACCGCTCATCGCATTCGTAGGGCGGGGGAACGGTACGCAAGTGCTCACCTTCCACGACGAGCCGTTCGTCTCGTACTTCTCTGGCAACACGGTCGAGATCTGTCCCGTCGGGGCTCTCACCGCCACCCCGTATCGCTTCGCTGCCCGTCCCTGGGACCTTGAGCAGACGGATTCCTCTTGCATGCAGTGCGCAGTGGGTTGCCGGATCCAGATGCAGTCGTCGATGGGAAAGCTGGTCCGGTTCCTGGGCGTCGACTCGGAGGCAGTGAACCAGGGGTGGCTGTGCGACAAGGGGAGGTTCTCCTTCGGGTACGCAAACTCGAGCCAGAGGATCACCTCACCCCTGGTGCGCCGTGGGGCGCGGCAGGAGGAGGTCTCCTGGAGCGAAGCTCTGGACTACTGCGCCGAACGCCTCGGAGGGATCATCGAAAAATGGGGACCTCCCAGCGTGGCCGTCCTGGGCGGGGCAAAGTCCTCCAACGAGTCGGCATATGCCTTCGCCCGTCTGGCTCGAGGCGTGATCGGCACCCCGAATGTAGACGCAGGCATGGCAGACGCACTGGACCCGACCTTCTTGCTGTCCCGGGGTAGCGGAGAGAGGGCCCTGATAGAAGACATCGATTCTGCGTCGGCAGTGGTTCTGATCGCGCCGGATCTGAGAGAAGAGCTACCGGTGCTGTACCTGCGCGTTCGCCAGGCCGCAGTTGCCAGAGGGGTGCCGCTGATCGAGATTGGAGCGGTTGCAACTTCACTCACCCCTCATGCGGACACCGTCCTGCGCAGCAGGGAAGGGGAGACCGCATACGTCGTGTGGGAGCTCGCGCAGGCGGTGTCGAGGGCGGCGGAGCCGCGGCTGGCGGGTATCGAGAAGAGCGCCTTCGACCAGGCCGTCGAGCTCCTGCGGTACCCCAGGCGGAAGGGCACGCCTGTGATCGTGGTGGGCAGGACCAACCTGGCCGCCCATTCCGGAGGGCTGGAGACGGCAGCGACGGAGCTGGCACGGGCAGTATCTGGCCGGATCCTGCCGGTGGCCCGGAGGGGGAACGTATTCGGCGCGCTGTGGGCCGGAATGTCCCCCTCGTCTCTTCCGGGAGGACAGAGCCTCGACGACGCCGAAGCCCTCGAGAGGTGTCGCCGGTTCTGGGGGCCGAACCCCGCTCTGGGCATCGGCAAGGACGCCCTTGCAATTCTCGAGTCGGCGGCAGCGGGAGAGACGAAGGCACTGGTTCTGGTGGGCTGCGATCCCCTCGGAGACTTCCCCGGCCTCGATCTGGCAAGGCAAGCGCTGGAGCGTGCCGAGTTCGTAGCAGTGGTCGATGCTCTTGTATCCCGCTTGGTGGAGCGTGCCGATGTCGTATTTCCCGCAGCGGCACACGGGGAGTACGCGGGGTCATCGATGAATCTCGAAGGTCGGCTGATGTGGAACAACCAGAAGGTCAGGCCCGTGGGACGGTCCAGGCCCGATTGGTTCGTGGCGACAGGCCTGGCCGAGCGGATGGGTGACCGCTCCTTTCCGGAAACTACTGCCGAATTCTTCGCGGAGATGGCGGGATGTGCCGGCCTCGATGCCGATGTGACGCTGGGTAGCCTGGCTCTGGCGTCGGCGAAGGGCGAGGGGATCGTGCTGAGCGGTTCCTTCCCCCTCTATTCGGGGAAAGGTGAGGTCGAGGAGCCCCCGCGGCAGGAGCAGTACACCTACCGCCTAGTCTCCTCCAGGCGGCTTTACGGGAACGGGGTCGTGAACCGAGCCTGTGCTCACCTTGCCGGGCTGGGGAAGGCGCCGACGGCGAGGCTCGCCCCGCGAGAGATGGACAGGCTTGGCCTGTCGGACGGAGAACCGGTCAGGCTGTACAAGGGCGATCGTAGCTGTGTACTGCCTGCCGAAAGGGACGATTCTCTCCCCGAGGGTGCAGTTGGGGTGACCTTCAATGCCGACTTGCCGGAGGGATCGCTCGGCAGTTCAGGTGAGGGCGAGGCTGTCTCGGGGGCCTCTATCTCGGCGATGATCGACCCGTCCGAGAAGGTCACCGAAGTACGGCTCGAGACAGCGACCTCAGTTTCTGCGGGTGCTGATCCGATCTCGCCGGAGGCGGAGCGTGATGTGAGATGAGGTCGGTGGTGGACGAGTGGGTGCTGTCGACGCTCACGATCGGGCGGTGAGAGTCCTGGCGTGGAAGGGCCGGTAGATTTCCTCTGGTTCGTGATAGGGACGGCGAAGGTGGTGGCGATCTTCGCCACCACTCTGGTTTCCATTCTCTTCTTGATCTATATCGAGCGGAAGGTCGTCGCCTTCATGCAGGTCCGGATCGGCCCCAACCGGACTGGACCCAAGGGGATACTCCAGACACTCGCCGACGGTATCAAACTCTTCTTCAAAGAGCAGGTGACCCCCAGGGAAGCGAAGATGCCTGTCTACCTGCTGGCTCCCCTGCTCGCCCTGATCCCTCCCTTCGTGACCTTGATGGTCGTGCCCATCGGGGACACCGTGGAGATCGCCGGTCGAAAGGTCTTGCTGCAGGGAGCCGACGTAGGCGTGGCGATCCTCGTGTTTCTGGCCATGTCGTCCATGGCGGTCTACGGAGTCGCTCTTGCGGGCTGGTCCTCCGGTTCGAAATACCCCCTTGTAGCGGGCGTCAGAGCCTCGGCCCAGATGATCAGCTACGAGACGGCGATGGCACTGGCGCTGGTCGCACCGGTGATGACGGCCGGCACGCTGTCCACCCGGGGAATCGTGCTGTCTCAGGCGGGTACGTGGTTCGGATTCGTGCCCAGGTGGATGGTCGTGCCTCACCTGGTGCCGTTCCTGGTGTTCATGGTCTGTGCCGTGGCGGAGACCAACAGGGCGCCCTTCGATCTTGTAGAGGCGGAGTCAGAACTGGTCGGCGGCTTCAACACGGAGTACTCGGGGATTCGCTTCGCCGTGTTGATGCTGTCGGAGTACGCCGGTATGGTTGCGATATCGGCGGTCGCGGTGACTGTCTTTCTGGGTGGCTGGAACGGACCGCGACTCGGTTTCTTGCCCTGGATCTGGCCGATCCTGTGGTTCGCACTGAAGGTGGCGGCCCTGCTGTTCGTTTTCATCTGGATCAGGGCTACGCTCCCGAGGTTCCGGTACGACCAGTTGATGCGCTTCGGATGGAAGTTCTTGATCCCGCTGGCTCTGGCCTGGCTACTGGGATCTGCAGGCGTACAGGTATTTATCGCTGGCAGGGGCTGATCCGAAAGAGCGAGAGACGGAGGGTCGAGTAGTTGGGGAAGTTTTCTGGCTTGAAGGTGACCTTCAAGCACCTTTTCAGAAAGCCGGTCACCACCCAGTACCCCGAGCAGCAACGTGAGCGACCGCCGCGCTTCCACGGTCGCCACGTGCTCAACCGCTACCCCGACGGGATGGAGAAGTGCATCGGCTGCGAGCTGTGCGCGGGAGTCTGCCCTGCGAAGTGCATCTACGTGCGAGGTGCGGAGAACCCCCCGGACGCGCCGGTGTCCCCCGGGGAGCGATACGGCTATGTCTACGAGATCAACATGCTCAGGTGCATCTTTTGCGGGCTGTGTGTCGAGGCCTGTCCGACCGAGGCGATCACCATGACCAACCTCTTCGAGTTCAAGGTCTACGACAGGCGCGACGCGATCTACACCAAGGAGGATCTCCTGGTAGGAGAGGACGGCCTGCCAAGGCTCAAGAAGGGTGTGGAGCCCGAGTGGGCAGAACCTGCATTGCAGGAGAGTGGCGGGTGGATGCGGGCTACCAGCCCCGCGGGCGACGCCGACTTCGAAGGGATACCTCAGTGGTCGCCTGAGAAGCTCTTCGGCCTCCGTCCGCCGGAGGCAGGCCAGAGAAAGCCGGCGTCCGACCTGGGCCTGGAAACCCTGGAGCTGGAGGCGGGCGATGGTTGAAACCGCCACAGTGGTGGTCGCCGGAGCGCTCTGCATCATGGCTGCGCTGGCCGTGATCGCCTCGAGGAACCCCGTTTACTCCGCCCTCTGGCTTGCGGTGTCGATGCTGGGAGTGGCTGTGCTCTTCCTCGCCAGAGGAGCCGAGTTCCTCGCGGCAGTACAGGTGATCGTCTACGCGGGTGCTGTCGTTGTGCTCTTCCTGTTTGTGATCATGCTCCTCGGGGTGGACAGGAGAGAAAGTGCTGTGGAATCGCTGAAGTTTCAGCGCTTCGCGGTCGCCCTCGTCATGGTGCCCCTTGGGGTGGCTCTGGTGTCGTTGCTTCTGGGGGCAGGGGCGAACCCGGTGTACTTCGGACCGATCCGCCGGCTTGCTGCTTCCGATAACGTGGGACAGGTCGCCGAGGTGCTTTTCGGGGAATATGTCTACCCCTTCGAGCTGACCTCGGTGCTCCTCATCGTGGCGGGCGTTTCGGCTGTCGTGCTGGCGAAGCGGGGGCCCGCTCGAGAATGAAGAGCGGGTCGGGCGCCTATCTCGTGGTCTCTGCCGCCATGTTCTTGACGGGCGCGGCAGGTTTCATGCTGCGCCGGAACGTTCTGGTGATGTTCATGTGCATCGAGCTGATGCTGAACGCAGCCAACGTCGCCTTCGTCTCATTTGCGGGTGCCTTCGGGGACGTGGCAGGCCAGGTCGTCGTCTTCTTCGTGATGGTGGCCGCAGCCGTGGAGGTCGTTGTCGGCCTGGCGATCATCGTCGCGATCTACCGGAGGCGTGAGTCGACCAGTGCCGACGACCTGGCGGCGCTGAGAGGGTGATGGGGTCACGCCAGTGAGGGCTCTGGCAATCGCCTTGCCGCTTGTACCGGCCGTCTCGGCTGCCGTGTTGCTTCTCTGGGGGAAGCGGCTCGGCGAGAAGGTGTCGGGCGTACTGGGGACGGCCGCGGTGGCGACGTCGTTCCTCTGCGCAGGAGCGCTGTTCGTCAGCCTTCTGGGACGGGAGGCTCACGACCGTACCCTCACCGTGCCGGCAGGCCCGTGGATTGCCTCGGGACCGCTGGAGGCGCCCTTCGAGTTCGTGGTCGACCCGCTCTCGGTGACCATGGCGCTGGTAGTCTGCGGCATCGGAGCTCTCATCCACCTTTACTCGATCGGGTACATGCATCAAGACCCCCGCTTTTCTCGCTTCTTCGCTTACATGAACCTCTTTGTCGCGGCGATGTTGGTCCTGGTGACGGCCAACAATCTCGTCTTGATGTTCCTCGGCTGGGAGGGAGTGGGGCTCTGTTCGTACCTGCTGATCTCCTTCTGGTTCGAGCGCTCCAGAGCTGCTGCGGCCGGAAAGAAGGCCTTCGTCACCAACAGGGTGGGAGATCTGGGGTTCATCCTGGGTGCCCTGCTGCTCTTCAGGGAGACGGGCACTCTGCGTATCGTCGGGGAAGGAGGCCGCAGCCTGCTCGCCGCTGCGCCGACTGCGCTGTCGGGCACGGCGGCCACAGTCGCCTGCCTGCTGCTCTTCGCCGGGGCCACCGGGAAGTCGGCCCAGTTCCCGCTTCTGGTGTGGTTGCCGGACGCGATGGAGGGCCCGACCCCGGTGTCCGCTCTCATCCACGCGGCGACAATGGTTACCGCCGGTGTATTCATGATCGCCAGATTGGGGGCGGTCTTCCATACCTCGGAAACGGCGTCCTGGACCGTCGCCGCGGTCGGGACGGGGACGGCTTTCCTTGCCGCCACTGCTGCGCTTGCGCAGTACGACTTGAAGAAGGTGCTGGCCTATTCGACGGTCAGCCAGCTCGGCTTCATGTTCGCGGCCGTCGGGGTGGGCGCGTACGCGGCCGGGATCTTCCACCTGATAACCCACGCCTTCTTCAAGGCACTTCTCTTCCTCGGCGCCGGGTCGGTGATGCACGCCATGGGGGGAGAGACCGACATACGGCGCTTCGGGGGACTCCGGAAGCACATGCCCGTCACCTCGGCGACGTTCGTGGTCGGCTTCCTGGCGATTTCCGGGATCTTCCCCCTCTCGGGCTTCTTTTCCAAGGACTCGATCCTGGCAGCCGTCTTCGGAAGCGCACCCCGAGGCCAACTGCTGTGGTCGGTGCTGGTGGCGACGAGCTTTCTTACCGCTGTCTACATGGGTCGAGCCACACTACGCACCTTCTACGGCGAGCCCTCCTACGACGAGGAGGCTGTGCATCCCCACGAGTCTCCAGTCATCATGACCTTTCCCCTCGTGGTGCTGGCCGTCGGGTCTGCGGTGGCTGGGGCGATCGGTATTCCCAAGGTCGCTCCTCTGCTGTCGCACTTCCTCGCTCCCTCTGTGGGTGAGCACCCCGAACCTTTCGGCGTAAGAGAGGCCCTGTTGGCTGCTGTGGCCCTGACCCTGGCCGTTTGCGCGATCGTGATCTCGCAGCGGCTGTGGTCCAGGATGACTGCCCGACAGCGCGGCGAGCTTCTGGAGTCCGTACCGCTTGCAGAACGTGCCCGGAAATTCTTCGCCGAGGGCTGGATGTTGGACAGGGTCTACGAGGCGATCTTCGTCAGAGCGGGCGGCCGTCTGGCCAGCTTCATGGCTGACGGCGTCGACAGGAACCTCATCGACGCCATCGTCGATGGCATCGGGGCGAGCTTCCAGGCAGCGGGACGTGGCATGAGGCGTCTCCAGGGCGGCTACGCACGCCGGTACGCCCTGGGGATCGCGCTGGGCGTCCTGCTTCTTCTCGTGGGGATAGCCGTCGTCAAGGCGACGAGCGGCGGAGGGGGGTTGTGACGAGGCTGGAGTCGGTTCCACTTCTCTCGCTGATGGTCTGGGCACCGGCCGTGGCCGCGGTGGTCGTGGCCCTACTGCCCGAACGGCTGAAGGCTGGCAGGGAGGCCGTGGCCTGGCTGGGGATGGTGGTGTCCCTGGCGATCTTCGGGGTTGTCGCCTGGCGCTTCGAGCCCGGAGTCGCCGACTTCCAGTTCGTGGAGGACTTCGCCTGGGCGCCCGCAATCGGATCGCGCTACGTCCTCGGAATCGACGGGATCAGCCTGTGGATGGTAGGGCTTACCGTTCTGCTTTTCCCCGTCTCCGTACTGGCCACGCTCCACACCTTGAAGGAAGGAGAGCGCGCGTATCTCGCGCTTTTGCTGGTGCTGGAGACGGCGATCCTGGGGGCCTTCCTCGCTCTGGACCTGCTGGTGTTCTTCGTTTTCTGGGAAGCGGTGCTCGTACCGATGTACTTCCTGATCGCCGGGTGGGGATCCGAACGCAGGACCTATGCCGCCATCAAGTTCTTCCTCTACACGATGGCCGGTTCGGCCTTCTTGCTGGTGGGCATCCTCTACCTTGCGGTGGCACACAGCTCGGCTTCCGGGTTCTTCACCTTCGACCTGCGGCTGCTCGAGAGCACTCCACTGGACAGGGCGACGCAACAGTTCTTGTTCGCAGCCTTCGCGCTCGGCTTCGCGGTGAAGGTCCCTGTCTTTCCCCTCCACACCTGGCTTCCTGACGCTCACACCGAGGCACCCACCGCTGGCTCGGTCATACTGGCCGGCGTTCTGCTGAAGCTCGGTGTCTACGGATTCCTGCGCTTTGCCATGCCGCTGTTCCCCGAGGGCGCGAGGGCATTCCTGCCGTTGCTCGTCGCCCTCGGCCTGGTGGGCATCGTCTACGGAGCTGTGGTTGCCGCGGTGCAAAAGGACCTCAAGCGGCTGGTGGCCTACTCCTCCGTTTCGCACCTCGGCTTCTCCGTGGTAGGGATATTCGTCCTGACGCTGCAGGGTTCCCAGGGCGGTCTCCTGCAGATGTTCAACCACGGCGTCTCCACCGGAGCCCTCTTCTTGCTGGTGGGGATGATCTACGAGCGCCTGCACACGCGCCGTATCGAGGAGATGGGCGGGCTCTGGAGCGTGATGCCGGTATACGGCGGACTCTTCCTGTTCACCGCACTGGCCTCGATAGGTCTGCCGGGGCTGGGCGGGTTCGTCGGGGAGTTCCTCGTTCTGGCCGGAAGCTTTCTCAGGAGTCCCTGGGTCGCCGCCACTGCGGGCCTGGGGGTGGTACTCAGCGCGGTTTACCTGCTTTGGGCATACCAGAGGGCATTCACAGGCGAGGTATCTGCCAAGGTACGGAGCCACGCTGGCGAGCTTGGCTGGCGAGAGGTCGCGGCCGTTCTTCCCCTGGCAGCGCTGATGCTCGGGGTGGGGCTCTTCCCTGGGCCCTTCGTCGACCGCTCGGAGGCTTCCCTCCGCAAGGTCGTTGACGTCGTCTCGGCGAGAGCCGACCTGGAAAGGCCCGACCTCGATCTCCGCCTGAGCGCGGGCGGCGGTCCGATCTCGAGCGGAAGCGAGGCTGGCACCGAGGCTTCCGAACCGGGCCGCCACGAGTGGGGCACCGAAGCGACCTCGGGCACGGCAGTGCCGCCCCGCTCCGCGCCGCCACGCTCCGAAGGTGAAACGGAGGGCGAGGAGCCTCCGCAACGAGTCGAGGTGGAGACCGTAGGAGAGGAGCCGAGTTGAAGTCCACGATTCCCGCTCCTCACTTCGACGTACTGGCTGTGGCGCCCGAAGCCGCCGCCGTGGTGGGCGCGTGCCTGGTCCTTCTGGTGAAGGCTGTAGGAGCGAAGACATCGAATCTTTCTCTCAGACGGAACGCGGTGGGGCTGGTAGCGCTGACGACTACGGCCGTCTCGACGGCGCTGGCCGCCCTCGCGTTCGCAAGGACCCGCACGGAGGGCGGGGGTCTGTCGGCTGGGACGATGATCGCTTACGACTCCTATGCGGCGAGTTTCAAGGTGCTGCTGGGGGTGGTGGCCGCACAGGCTCTGGTACTGGGATATGCCGGGCTGGCCAGGGACAGAGCCCTCAAGGAAGAGTTTTCCTCGCTGGTGCTACTTGCCACTGCCGGGATGATGGTGATGGTGTCGGCCGCCGACCTCATCGTCGTCTTCCTGGCCCTGGAGCTCTTCTCGGTCAGCTTCTACGTGCTAGCGGGATTTCTGCGGGACCGACCGGCGCCGCAAGAAGCGGCCCTCAAGTACTTCCTGCTCGGTTCGTTCGCTTCGGCATTCTTCCTCTACGGCATCGCGCTCGCCTACGGAGGCACCGGCTCGCTCAACCTGAAGGTGATCGCGTCCGTGGTCTCCAGGGGTGACTTCTCCTGGCTGCTGTTGGGGGGGACGGCGCTCTTGCTTGCAGGCCTCGCGTTCAAGGTGGGGGCAGTCCCGTTCCACATGTGGGTCCCCGATGTCTACCAGGGAGCGCCTTCCTACATCGTCGGGTTCCTGGCCGCCGGCGCGAAGATCGCCGGTTTTGGGGCTGCGCTCAGGATCTTCGCGGCGCTCCTCCCGGGGCGAGCGACCTGGTTCCCACTGGTTGTCGCAGTAGGGGTGGTCACCATGGCGGTCGGCGCAGTCGGCGCGATCGGCCAGACCAACGTCAAGCGTATGTTGGCCTACTCGTCGGTGGTCCACGCCGGCTACTTGTTTCTCGGAGTGGCGGCTCCCCAGGGGAGCGGTGTCGGCGCGACCCTGTTCTACTTGACGACATATGCGGCCATGATCCTCGGCGCCTTCGCCGTGGTCGCAGCGCTTCAGAAGGAGCGGACAGAGGCGGGTAGCCTGGAAGATTTCAGGGGGCTGGGAAGGAAGCGTCCGCTCCTCGGAGTTGCGTTGACCGTGTTGTTGCTCGGGCTGGCCGGAATTCCGCCTACCTCGGGCTTCATAGCGAAGTTCTACCTGTTCCGCTCGGCCGTCGAGGCGGGTCTTTGGGGCTTCGCGCTGGCCGGCGCGCTGGCTTCGGTGGTCGCCGCCTTCTTCTACATTCGACTCATCGTGGTCATGTACCAGGGAGTCGAGGCGCTTTCGTCCGAAGAGGCTCCTGCGCCAGAGGAGGCCGCCCCCGATGCCACGGCACCTTCGGTCCTTTACGGAGCAGTCGCCTTCACGGTCGCTGTAACGGTGGCGCTGGGAATGTTCCCCCAGCCGGTGCTGGCGTTCACGGAAGCGGCGAGACTGGTCGGGGGAATCTGATGGCAGGCGACCGGTCGGCATCCGAGCAGGCCGGTCGGACAGGTGCCTCGAGCGAGCCTCCTGAGCTCAGCGAGGACTTACTTCCCGGAGAGACCCACGTTCTGGAGGACATCGACCATCGAGGCGTCCGCCGCAACTACTGGGTCTTGGTCTTCAGTCAGGCTGCTGCCACCGGCTTCCTGACCTTGCGGTCGGGCTTTCTGGGGGCTCTCTTCGAGCCGGTTTCCTCTTCGGTCTTTGCCGTTACCTTCGCCGTGACGGCACACCGGTGGGTCTACCCCGTGGCGGCGCCCCTCATCGGTCGGTACTCCGACAAGTCGACGGGAAGGCGGGGGAGGCGCAAGCCGTTCATGGCGGCAGGCCTTCTGGGAATGGGGATCGCATGTGTCTTGCTGGGCATCGGGCCCCGTCGGTACTGGCCGATGGTCGCCCTGGTCGTCCTGGCCTCCCTGGGATGGACCGCGTATCGCATACCGCGCTTCTCGGCGACGCCGGAGCTTTTCGGACAGCGGATGTGGGCGGGGATGGCGGTCTCCTTTGCCGTGGCGGGGTTCCTGCCGAACCTTCTGGTCCAGGGCGTGATCAACAGGACCTGGGAACGGAGCCATTCCTTCCCGTTCGTCTTCGCTGGGGTGGTGGCAGCCGCAGCGGGGGTCCTGATGATGGCCAGGCTCTCGGAGCCAGAGGGCGATCGCATCGAGGCCGCCAGGGTCGCCTCCCGGATGAAGACGGTAGACCGGATCCGCTACATACGCTCGCACCGCAACCTGCTCGTGCTGATGGTTGCTGGCGGGGTGATCACGGTCGCGGCCTCCCCGGTGGCGCCCCTTTACGTGATCTACGCGGGAAATGTTCTCGGTGTGGGGGCGAGGACGGTTGCGGCCGCAGGAATCTACGGGGGCCTCGCCGCGCTTCCCCTGATCCTTCCGGTGGCTCTCGTTTCGGCAAGGGTCGACAGGAAGGCCGTCGGCATGGGCTGTGCGGCCCTGGGAACCGCGCTGGCCGTGGGGGCTTACCATGCCGACAGCATCGTGGTCCTCACCGCCTACGGAGTGGTGACCTCACTGATCGGCATTGCCATAGCGGTCTCGCTCGGGACTCTGCTGGTAATGCTATTTCCACGAGAGGTCCTCGCCGAGCTCGCCGGGCTGTGGACGGCCGTGACGACGGTCGCCTCCATTGTCGTCTCCTACGGGATCTCCGTGGCCATCGAGGCGACTTCGAACTGGCGCCTCCTCTGGATTCCCCTTGTAGTAGGCTGTCCCATCTCGTTCATAGCCCTTGGCTTTCTCGACTTGCCGAAGAGGCATCGCCGCCCGGACCTGACCAGGTTGCGCTCCTCGATAAGGACTTCGCTGGGTGCCGGTGTCAGGGGATTCGGATCGGAAGACCTGGGGTTGGAAGGCGTATCTCCCGCCTCGGGCGACTCCGGCACCAAGGACGAGTAATCAGTACCGACCTAGGTCCTCCTTCCCGTCCCCTTGTAACCGCTCGTAGAGAGCAGAGCCTAAAGACCCCTTGAGAGGGCGTAAGTCAAGGCTGCTCTTACTTCTCTCAGGTAATCGAAGTCGACTATCTTGTTTCCCTCGAGGTCGGTGATGTAGAAGACGTCGGCCGCGGTGTCCGCCAGGGTCGAGATCTTCGCCGACTTGATATCCAGGCAGAGCTCGGCGAGCGTGGAGGCGACGTCGTAGAGGAGTCTGGGGCGGTTGGGGGCTCGAATTTCCACCACAGTGCATTCACCCGACGCGTCGTCAAGGATTCTTACTTCGGGCGTCTCAGGCAGCGGAGAAGAGCCTCCGGAGCGACGGCTCCTTGCTTGCAGGCTCTCTTTCCACTCCCTGGTCTTGAGGGCCAGGCGGTAGCTCAGTGCAAGCCTGCCGCCGACCACCGATCTCAGCTTGGCCTCGATCGATGCAAATTCCACAGTCCCCGGCGCCCTGGTCGCTTCGCCCCCGACAACAAACAGGTCGCAAGCTATCGGGGGGTCGAGCTCGAGGGTGCTGGCCTGGGCCGAGATGACCGAAAGTCCGCATACCGCCATGGCACCGGCTATCTTTGCGAAGAGCCCGGGGGCATCGTACGCAGCGACCACGAGCGAGTGGTAGCCGTCCCCGAGAGCTCGCCCCTCCAGTACCGGATGGCGGTCGCCTCCGACCAGACGGACCAGTGCGGCAGCCACCAGTGTCGTGTCGGCCTCTTCGAGCCACAGGAGCTGCCTCGGCGCAGAATCCCGTATCTGCTTGGCTGTGCGGGTCTCCATCCCCGCACTTCGCAAGTACTCGAAGAGCCTCCGGCGGAGCTCCCCCTCGAAAGGTCGCGCTCCTTCTCCCTGGCTGTCCCGGGCGGTTTCGAGCTTGTTCCGGCACGCCAGGTAGAGGCGGGTGAGAAGCGATCGCCGCCAGGCGTTCCAGGCTCGCGGACCCGTGGCAGAGGAGTCGGCGAGCGTCAGGAGGTAGAGCTGGTCGAGCAGGGATGCCTCGGTAATGACCGATGTGACCAGATCCAGTGTCGCCTCGTCCCCCGCATCCCGCTCGGAGGCGATCTGTGCGAGCAGCAAATGGTGTCTGACCAGACTCTCGCAACGTTTCGTGGACTCGGCGGGGAGCCCCAGCCTTCTGGCGATCGTCCCAGCGACCTCGGCGCCCTCCACGGCGTGCCGGGAGTGCGCGTCGTGCCGTCTTTCGGCCTTGCCGGAGTGAGCCGCCCTGGCGGGTGGCTCCTCGCCTGCCCCGGGAGGCCGTAGGCCTTCGGGGGCACCGGCGGTGTTGTCGGTGCCAGGTCGGTCTGGACTCGCTCCTTTGCCGATGTCGTGCAGGAGGCAAGCCAGGCGGAGTTCGGCGTGACGGTCGGCCGCTTCCGGAGCCCCGTGAGCGAGCTCTCTGAGGCTGGAGACGAGGTGGGGAGGCCACAGTTCGGGCGAGTCCAGCAACGCTTTGTCGAAGGCGTGCCCGACTCTGGCAGTGGCTGCGATGGAGTGGATGTCGACCGTGAACAGGTGATAGGGGTCTCTCTGGTAAAGACCCTCTATCGCCCGCCACTCGGGTATTGCAGCCTGGAGTCGCCCTCGTGCCTGCATGCCCACCAGGTCCTCGAGGAGGCCCTCCTCCGGTCCCCGGATGCGTTCCATGAGGAGCTCACTCGCTACTTGGGCATCGAAATGTGCGGTCGTGCCCGCCGGGGAAGGGGAGGGAGAGTCGGGGTCGGAGGTTCGTGCCGCCTCTCGCTCGCCCCTGCCACGCACGATGCGCCGGGTAGCGACGAGTTCGCCCAGCCCCTTTGCCACCAGGTATTCGGCCTTCAGCATCGACGACAGGGCGCTACGGAGGAGACGGTCTGTAAGGCCGGGACCGAAGCGCTGCTCCAGTCGGAAGACGGCCCCGTGATCGATGCGGTCGTGCTGGCGGCCGTAGCACAGGTGCAGAGCGCTCCTCAGCAACAGCAAGTGGCTCTTCGCCCTGTTGAGCGACGCATACTCCGCCTCGGAGAGGACTTCGTCGAGCCGAACCCCTGAAAGAGTCGCTACCCACTCCAGGAATGAGATATCCCGCAGTCCGCCGGAGCCTAGTTTCAAGTCGGTGTGCAGGGAGCCGGCCCTGCGCCCCAGCCCGTCGAATTCCCCTAGGGATCCGAGCCGCCTGTTCCTCTTGTCGAGGATCGCTTCTACGAGGCGGTCCGCCTTTTTCTTGAAGAAGGACGAGAGCCTGGCGGACAGCTCCTCGAACGCCGCTTCGGATCCCGCAACGTATCTCGTATCGAGGTGACTCGTGGCCACGTCCGTCTCGGCGGAGGCCACGCCCACGGCTTCCTTGGGGGTGCGGACGGAGTGGCCCACCTTGAGGCCCGAATCCCAGAGGGGGTAAAGGACGGCCGAAGAGATCTCCTTGATTCCGCGCACCCCCGGCAGGTAGCAGATCGTGACGTCGATGTCCGAGAACGGACACACCTCTCGACGTCCGTAACCTCCGGTGGCCACGATGCACACGTGGGGACTTCGGGGGTCGGCGGGTGGCGTAGCCGATTCCTGGCCCAGAGCCAGTGCGAGCACGGATGCAACTCCTTCGTCGGTGACGTTTGCCAGCTCCCGACAGAGCTCGAGGCCCGCCGACTCCAGGTGGCGCTCACCCTCCGACGCAGCCGGATCACCGGAGTCCTGGAGGCTCCTGAAGAAATCCTCGGCCAGGGCTATCCTGGCTGCGCGAATCCCCCGGCCTTCGTCGTGGGCTAGCTGTGCCCGGCTGTGCCGGCTCGGAGGTGCGTCAGAGTGCGTCGCTCCCTCTTTCGCCGGTCCTGATCCGGACGACTTCTTCCAGCGGAAGTACGAAGATCTTCCCGTCGCCTATCTCTCCGGTCCTGGTCGCATCGACGATCGCATCGACGACTCGGTCCACCATGTCCTCGCTCACCGCGATTTCGAGCCGTAGTTTCGGGAGAAACTCCACCTTGTACTCGGCTCCACGGTAGACCTCGGTCTGGCCTCGCTGGCGCCCGAAGCCCCTGGCCTCGCAGACGGTCAACCCCTGGATGCCGACCTCCTGTAGGGCCTGCTTTACTTCATCGAGTTTGTGCGGCTTTATGATCGCGACTATCTGTTTCATCTAGCCTCCATCGCTGTATCGACACACCTTTACCTGAATTCCCGGGAACTTGTCGGCCTCGATGCCGCGGCGGCGGGTCGCCAGACGTGACGAATGCACGCCCGAGTTACTGCATTACATATGCCTGCTCGCTGTGCTCGGAAAGGTCGAGTCCGGCCGTCTCGACCTCCTCGTCCACCCGCAGACCGACGAGTGCCTTTACGACGAGAGCGATGATTGCGGTCACGACGCCGCTGTAGACCAGGGTCGCGACCACTCCCACAGCCTGGATGCCGAGCTGCCTGGCGTTGCCCTGGATGAGGCCGCTGCCGAGAGAGTTGATGTAGTCCAGCGCGAGTACCCCGGTGAGCAGCGCTCCGACTATTCCGCCTACCATGTGGACGCCCACCACGTCCAGGGAGTCGTCGTAGCCCAGCTTGTACTTCAGGCTCACCGCCAGGTAGCAGACCACGCCGGCAACCACTCCCACCACGATCGAGCCCGCTTCGTTCACGAAACCGGCAGCCGGCGTGATGGCCACCAGGCCGGCTACCGCACCGGAGGCGGCGCCTAGGGTGGTGGGGTGCTTGTCCTTCATCCACTCGGCAGCGACCCACCCCAGCGCTCCCATGGCCGCACCGATCTGGGTGTTGATGAAGGCTTGGGCGGCAAGTTCGGATGCCCCGAGGGCTGACCCGGCGTTGAAACCGAACCACCCGAACCACAGAATTCCGGTGCCGAGCAATGTGAGCGGGAGGTTGTGGGGGCGCAGTTCAGTGGAGTCCGGCCAGCCGCGTCGCTTGCCGAGGATGAGAGCAAGCACTAGCGCTCCGATCCCGGCGTTGATGTGGACGACCGTTCCGCCGGCGAAATCGAGAGCACCCAGTTTGAAGAGCCAGCCTTCCGGCGACCACACCCAGTGCGCCAGAGGGGCGTATACGAGTATCGACCAGAGCCCGATAATCAGGACGAAGGCCTTGAATTTGAGTCTCTCCGCGAAAGCCCCGGTCATCAGCGCCGGTGTGATGATCGCGAACATCAACTGGTAGGAGAAGTAGGCGAGCTCGGGGATCTTTGGCACGTTCTCGCCCCAGAGGTCGACCCAGGGCTGGCTGATCGCCTGACCGACCCCTCTTCCCAGGTAATAGGTAAGGCTGCCGAAGAGGGCGTTGCCTCCGGGGCCGAAAGCGATGGAGAACCCGATCAGCACCCAGGTAAAGGTCACGATCGTGATCGTGAAGAAGTTCTGCATGAGCATGCCCAGCACGTTCTTCTGACGAACCATCCCGCCGTAGAAGAAGGCCAGACCTGGGGTCATGAACAGGACGAGAGCGGCGCACAAGAGCATGAAGCCGGTGTCGGCAGGCGAGATCTCGATCGATTCTGCTGGCATCCCTCCTCCCTCTGTGCGACGAGCGTAGCTCCGTCCGGAGAGCCATGGTGGCGCTCTCCAGCGGCACCGGTGGCCGTACCCTCGCATCCCTAACCGACGCTGGGGCCGACCCCGACACCGAGGCAGGTTATGGAGGGGTTGTTTCGGAAGCGTTTCGTGCAGGATAACGGTTTGTTACCGGACCGGCCGGTTGGAGCCGTCCAGCTCACCCTCTGGCAGCAGCGAATCAATTGTCCTGGAGGGAGGTCGGGGCTGTACTATCTAGCGACCTCGCAACGCCCGACCGGGGGTTGCGGAAAGCAATGAAGGAGCTACAAAACAATGCATACCGGGACGGTCAAGTTCTTCAACGCGGAGAAAGGATTCGGCTTCATCACCCGTGACGACGGCAGCGACATCTTCGTCCACTTCTCGAACATCGAAGGCGAGGGTTTTCGCACTCTGCAGGAGGGCCAGAGGGTCGAGTTCGAAATCGGTCCCGGCCGCAAGGGCGACGAAGCACGCAAGGTACGCGTGATCGAGTAGCCCCTACCAGTCAGGGGTTGCCGCTGCTGCGGCGCCCAAGAATCCCTCCCCTCAGGAGGATGAACAGAGTTCAAATCTTTTCCATGGGGGCTCCCATTGCGTGGAAACCCCCGTCGACGTGGATGATCTCCCCGGTGATCCCCCTCGAGAGGTCCGAGAACAGGAACACACACGTGTCCGCAACCGGCGATGGGTCCTTCTGATCCCACCCCAGCGGAGCTTGCCTTTCCCATAGGGGGCCGAACCTGTCGAAGCCGGGAATTCCCTTTGCTGCCATGGTCCTGAGAGGGCCCGCCGAGACGAGGTTCACCCTGACTCCTCGGGGCCCCAGGTCTCGAGCCAGGTAGCGGGCTGCAGACTCGAGGGCTGCCTTGGCGACGCCCATCCAGTCGTAGATCGGCCAGGCGACCGATGCGTCGAAATCAAGAGCTATGATGCTCGATCCCCTCTCGAGCACTGGCTGGAGGCCCCTGGCAATCGAGACCAGTGAATAGGCGCTTACCTGTAGTGCGGTCTCGACGTCGCTCCATGGGGCCGTGAGAAATCCCCCTCCCAGGCACGACTGAGGGGCGAACCCTATGGCGTGGAGTACCCCGTGCAGTCGCTCCCTCCTCTTTGCCAGGGTGTCGGCGATTGCAGCGGGGTGGGATTCCTGGGTTGCGTCCAGTTCGAAGATCTCTGGGGGTTCGTCCAGGGGGAGCCTCCTGGCCGAGCGTTCGGTGAGCGACATGGTGCGACCGAATCCGGTCAGATAGAGTCTGGCACCGTGCTCCAGGGCCGACCTGGCTACGTGAAACGCTATCGAGTCGTCAGTCAGCACTCCGGTGACCAGAAGTGTCTTTCCTTCGAGCAGCACCCTCTCTCCTTTCCTCGAACCCGGCTCAGTGTGGAACCTTGGCGAGTCTGGCGACCATCATTACGCCTTCGCAACGAGCATCTCTCTACTTGATTGGATCGGGGTCTTCGTCGCGACGGGGCCCCGACGACGCTCCCCTTGCCTCGGCCAGCAGTACCGAGAGGCGCTTGAAGAAGGCCGCCCTGGAAAGGACCTCGTCGAAGCCGGCCGCTTCTGCTGCAGCCATGCCCTCTCTGTCGGTGTGGGAGATGAAGCCCACGACCCTCACATCTCCCGAGTGCTTGCCCTCCTTGATGGTTTCGGGGACCTTGAGCCCTTCCAGCTCGGAGTCGGTAAGGTCGACGAAGACGGTAGTTTCCGGACGGATTTCCAGGCCCTTGAGCTCCTCGAGGCTGGAGACGAACTCTACCGACGAGCCCACGGCCCTGGCCATTCCGAGGATTCTGGAGCGGTCCAGCAGGTCCTTGACCAATCCCACTACCATCGACAATTCGCCAAAACCTCCAGGAAATGATCCGAGTCTTGCGCCGGGGGTCAAGGCGGGTATTCCGGTTCGTTGGCGCCTCGGGACCCGTCAGCTCTCCCGGCCCGTCTTCTTTCTCGCGAGCGGCACCCGAATATGGAGACTTGTTGCTGCGAAACCGAGGCAGCCTACCCGCGCCCGCAAAGCACGATCCTACAACGCCGGAGTCACCCCACGGTCGGGCTGGGAGAGGGTATTGGGGTCTGCAGCGGGGCCGGCAACGGCGCAGGAGTAGGCCCGCTCCCACCGAGGACGTCCTCGTCGCTTGGTGGTGCGGGCTCCGGGCCGGGGCCGGAGGGAGTTGGCTCCTCTACCACGGGCTGCTGGATTCCCCAGCCAGCGAGCGATGCCTTCCACGGAGACGGTGGCGGGGCCGAATTGGGGCACGAGAACGACTGCTGTGACGTCGCGTAGTACACAGACGAAAAAGGTCCCGAGGGTACGTCATATATACCGTAGAAGCGCCCGGTGGCTCCGATTGCCTGTAGGAGCACAGCGGCGGAGGGGTCGCTACCGCAGACCATCACGGCCACCACCCCTGGGCGGGAAGGGGTCACCCCTGGTTCCCAGACGACATGCGGCGCTTCCTTCTGTAGCACCTCTATGTCGGAGGTGTACTGTCCCGCCCTGGCGTAGTGCTTCTTCTGGGCAATCAGTGCGTTGCGCAGGTCGTTCTGTGCCGGCAGGTCAGGCCCGGGTGCAGGTATCGGCCCCGGACTGGTGCGCGGCACGGGCAGGGGCGCCAGACCACCGATCGGTCTGGGTTCGACGGCAGGGGAGGGGGTCGGCTGGGGCTCGAGAACTATGTATTCCTTGGGCGGGCTGAGGATGTACTGGGCCACAGCTCCCAGGAGGAAGCCCACGAGAAGCGCGGCTGCCACCAACAGAAACGGTCGTCGGTCCTTCTCTGCCGGGGGCCTGATGGCGAAGCTCTCGCCTCTGGCGACGGCAGGCGCCTGTGGGGTCGCCGGGGGCTCCCCCGGGGGCTGGGACGACTGCCCGGGCCCCTCCATGATAGGTCGCTCGAAGTCCTGGAGAGGCTGCAGGGGAACTGCAGGGGACGGGTAGTCGGAAGGGGTAGGCTGCATCTGCTCCGCCTTGGAGGGAACTTCCGGAGGCGCAGGCGTCCTGTCCTCAGCCGCCTCGGCGCCCCGGCTCTGGCCTGCAGTTTCTTCTGCCCGGACGGACACCTCTGCAGGAGCGGCGTCCTCCCTGGGTCTGGTAGTCCCCTCGAGCTCGCGTTTTAGGTCGGGCCGAGGCGGGGGTTCTTCCTGGGGGGACGGCTTTCTCTTCCTCCTCTTCGGAACCCTCCAGAGCATGGGGGACGGAGTCTCTTGTATCCGCCAGAAGTCGTCGGGGTTTTCTGCAGAGGTCAGCAGCCAGCCGCAGTTGGGGCAGAAGGTGGCGCCTATGTGCTGTTCGAATCCGCAGCGAGGGCAGTTCATGTCGCCTGAGTTACCCCGTGGCCGCACTCGGAGGTTCAGCGAAGCGTGTTCCGATGCCGATACCGGGAACCCTCCGGCTCTCCTGCCAGCCTCCGTGAGCGGATCTTTACCAAGGCAGGGCGTCGGTCCCTGCCGGCGAGGGTGCGCCGTCGACAAATGCGCCGTCGCCGACTGGGAGGCCCGTCGGTCCCTGCCGGCGAGGGTGCGCCGGGAGTTCGCCGCGCAGCCAGCCTACACCGGATGAGCGCTTCTTCTGCAGCTCAAATGGGATTCGGCCACTCGCTCGAGGAAGCCTTGCTCTGACGCTGAATCAGCTGAATCGGGGACGGCGGCGGAGCGGGTGGCAGGCCCGGCCTTGACGGGGCGCCAGGCAAGCCCCTCGTCGAAATCGGCGAGGAGCCCAGGCGCCCCGTCGTGCAAGCCGGGGTTCTCGTGGTCGGGCCGTCGCCAATGGCCTCGGCCCCCTGGCCTCAGCGCAGGCCTATCCAGCCCGCAAGCCTCACCGTTAGCGTCACCGGATCCAGCGACATTGCCCCGCCAGGCGGGCAAGGTGAGTCGGGCGGTCCTTCGGCCAGACACGCCGACAGCACCGTGTTCGGCGCGGTCGCCTCACCCTTGACGATTCCGAGCATTACCCGACCTTCCCGTACGCCGATCCGGAGCTTGAAGCTTCCTCCGCTCGTCGACTGGCTAAGCGGGTTCTCGACGTACGGACCGGTTATGACCGGCTGCCCACACGGAGATCCGTCAGAGACCAGCGACGCTCTGACCAGTGCGTTCAGATTCATCGAAACGGTCCCTTTGAAGATGTCTGCCGATGCAGACGAGGGCCTGGAGGGATCCAGGCGGACCGTGATCGGGGTGGTCCTGACGACCGGGCAGGAAGAGTCGTCGAGGACGATGGGGTCGATGGTGAGGTTGGCGGAGGTGAAGTTGATGGTTACCTGCCCTGCTAGCAGCCTGATGGTGGCGTTCCCGTCTACGTACCCCCTGATCTTGAGGGTCTTTGTCTCGGTGGAGATCGGGTTCCCCTGGAGCGACAGGGGCGGGACGACCACCTGATTCGGGCCGAAGGTGTCGTCCAGCTTTATCCGAACCGGAACCGGCTTCGGGTTGCGCTGCGTGTGGGACGCCTCGGCATCGCTCGGGGCCACGACGAAGGCCGCGAGCATGATGACAGCGAACGCTGCTGCCAGCAGCAGTCGTGAGCGTACTCGGGCAAGTGGGCGCATGGGTTGCCTCCTCTCTACATACCCGCCGTCGGCGGGTACTTGGCGCCGGTGGGCGAGTCGGAGGAACCCTGCGGCTCGAGCTAAGGGAGATCCTCCTCGTCGCCTCGGTCTGCGACGGTATCCCCCTGCCCCGAGCACTGCCCGGCTACAAGACGAGGCGAACTGTATCTCGACCCGCTTCCTCTGTCAAGGGCCTCGACGGCCTGGCTGCCCCGAGCCGCCAGGGCTTCTGCAGAGTCGGCGCCTCAGGACGATCTGGGACGGAACAGTGGGATGGATACCTCGTCGGAAAGCTTCTCGAAGACCACTTCGACCTCCATGCCGATGCTCACCGCTTGGGGGTCGCAGTCGACGATGTTCGTCATGATCCTTGCGCCCTCTTCGAGCTCGACGAGCGCGACCACGTAAGGAACCGCTGGTGCCATCCCCGGGTGTGCCGGCCGGTAGACCACCGTGTAGGTGTATACGACGCCCACTCCCGAGAGCTTTTCCCACGAGAGGTCACTCGACCCGCATTCAGGGCAAATCGGCCGCGGGTAGAAGACCAGTCTCTTGCAGGACCCGCATCGCTGTAGCTCCAGCCGTCCCTCGGATGCCGCTTTCCAGAACGGTGCAGTAGTAGGGTCGGGTGCAGGTATTGGGCGTGCCACGTCGGGCATGTACCTATGGTCGGAAGCCATCGTCCTCTCCCAAGGCTTGCTCGGCCGGTTACGGCTTCGCGTCCCCTGGGCCTACGCCGTCACTGTCTTCTAGGTCTCGGTCGAGAGCACGGCTGTTGCCGCCGAAGAGAGCACGCCGCCGCAACCGTGGGCCACTGCCACTGTGGCCCCCTCAACCTGTCTGGGACCGCATTCGCCTCGCAACTGTCTCACGGCCTCGATCAAGAGGAAGATTCCGAACATGCCGGGATGGCAGTAGGAAAGCCCACCCCCCGACGTGTTGGTCGGCAAGGAGCCTCCCGGTCCGAGCTTTCCGTCCTCGACGAAGCTACCTCCCTCACCCTTCTCGCAGAACCCGAGATCTTCCAGGGCGAGGAGGACCGTTATGGTGAAGGAATCGTAGAGCTCCAGCACGTCCACGTCCGAGGGAGATACGCCGGCCATCGCAAAGGCTCGACTGCCCGACCTGGTCGCTGGCGTCGTCGTGATGTCTGGCATCTGAGAGATCATCGAGTGGTCATGTGATTCTCCCCAACCCAGGACGTAAACCGGTTTCTTCTTGCAGTCGGCTGCCCTATGTCTCGAGGTGACCACAACCGCACCTCCTCCGTCGGTGACAAGGCAGCAGTCGAGCAGGTGGAGGGGGCTCGCGATCATCGGAGAGGAGAGGACGTCTTCGACGGTAATCGGGTCCCTGAACCACGCTTTGGGATTCATCGACGCCCACCGCCTCGTGTCCACTGCAATCTGGGCCAGCTGCTCGGACGTCGTGCCGAAGATGGCCATGTGTCGCTGCGCGGCGAGAGCATAAGCGCCCAGTGGCATGGGGAGCCCGTAAGGTGCCTCGAACTGTCCCGGCAGGGTCTGGGCGAGCTGGCCCGGAGACAGGCCTGCAGGCGCCAGCCGTCGAGACCGCTCCGACCTTTGCCTGCTCGCATAGCAGATGAGTGCGACCTCGCACGCTCCCGACCCTATCGCCAGCAAAGCGTGCCCCAGATGGGCTTCGAAACTTGAACCCCCTATGTTCGTCGAGTCGGTAAAGGACGGCACGATCCCGAGGTACTCCGCGAGCTGCATGGAGGGGGCGAAACCCTGACTGCCGACCGCGCAGAAGACGGCGTCGACGTCGCGGAAGCCAAGTCCCGCTTCCTCCAGGGCTTCTGCAGCAGCCTTGGCCTGCATGGACCAGATGGTCTCGTCGGGAGCCTCTCCCAGTGCGGACTCGGCCACACCGACGATCGCTGCAGCTCCTCGTAGTGTCTCCAACTTCATGACGACACGTCCAGCTCTGCTCGGTGACCTTCAGGGCATAGCCCCGATGGCCGCACATCTCGTGGCGGGGGCTCCTGAGGATCAAGAATGCAGGGCGGTATGCGGCATTGCCCGGCGGGCCCCTCATAATAGCTCCCATGTCCTCCTTGGTTCTGGGGGTAGCACTCGCTGCCGCAGCTTCACTTCTATTCAACCTGGGTCTGGTCTTCCAGAAACAGGGGGCGGCACGACAGCGGGGCTTGAAGCGTCTTTCCGGAGAATGGGTCAAGGGTTACCTCACGTCCAGGAGGTGGTTGGCCGGTACCGCCATAACGCTCGTGGGGTACGGGAGCGAGTTCGTCAGCTTCGCCGTCGCTCCTTTTGCCATCGTCCAGCCAATCTTCTCGGCGGGCATCGCGAGTCTGGCGGTCCTTGCTGTGCTCGTCGCAAAGGAGCGCTTCACCAAGACCGAGTGGGTCGGAGTCAGCACGGCTGCCGTGGGTGCTGCGCTGGTCGTCCTCACTGCCAGGCCCGAGGTCGACGCGGTCTCGTTCGAGAAGGTCGCCTGGGGCAGGCTCTCGGTGGTACTTGGGAGCGCCGTCGTCCTCGCCGGATTTTTCTATCTGGTGGGGCTCGGGGTGAGGCGAGCCCGGGAGGTGGTTCTGGGCCTGGCATCGGGGGTAGGATTCACCGGTGCCGAGGTCCTCACGAAGGCTGTCGGCGTCGAGGTGGTCCACGGCCCCAGGCGGCTAAGTCTCGCCCTACTCTCTCAGCCCCGCACCTGGGTTATGGCCGCGGGACTCGCCTTCTTTGGGGTCCTGGGGACCTACATATTGCAGGTCGGGTTCGAGCATGGGCGGGCGCTGATCGTGGGCGGTGTCATGGGGCTCAGTGCCGACATCTTGCCGCTGCTTTCGGGAGTGGTGGTTTTCGGCGAGAACCTTGCGCCGGGCCCCCTCCTGGGAGGGTTGCGGGTGAGCGGTATCGTGCTTGCGGTAGCCGGTGCCTCAGTCGTGGCATTCTCGCCGGAAACGGAACAGCTCCTGGAGTACCTGGGCGAATCCAGTGGAGATTCAGAGCACGACTCGGCGGGCGAACAGTTTCGATAGGTTCTGTGGGTGGTGGGCCAGGCGCCTTGCTGCCGTTCGGGGCTGGCAACCGCGCCGCGAGTCCATACTGCCGGCGCTCGAGCCAGCCATCCGTCCGCGATGGCTGCTGTCTATGGTGGCGGCGACATTGCTTCTGCTGGTGGCCTGCGGTTCGTACGACAGCTTCTCCTCGGGTGGCAACGCGGGTGATTCCCCGGCAGCCGGCGGTGCGGCTGCTCCGGAGGGGTCACCGGCGACCTGGTTGCGGCTCCCGGACGCCCCTACCGGGCGTACTGAAGTCGGAGCGGCCCACCTGGACGGGGTCATCTACGTGGCGGGGGGAATAGCCGTTGGGGACGGCTCGGGTAGGGTCCTGCGCACTTTCGAAGCCTTCGACGTCGCCGCCTCGATCTGGAGCGAGCTCCCCGAGCTGCCTGAACCCCGTCACCACGCGGCGGTGGCGGCCGTCGACGGGGTCGTCTATGTCGTCGGGGGATATACCGACATGGCCTTTACGCCTTCGGAGAAGGTTTACGCTTACGAGGTCGAGACGAGGAAGTGGCGCGAGGCTCCCTCGTTGCCGGAAGCGGTCGGGGCTGGGGGTGCAGCCGTCCTCGATGGAAAGGTCTACTTCGTCGGGGGAGCCGGTAAGGACCGCAAGCCGTCATCGAGGCTTTACGTTCTGGAGGGTTCGGCTTGGCGGAGGTTGGCCGACATGCCCACGCCTAGAGAGCACCTTGGGGTGGCTGCCACCTCTAGCTTCCTCTACGCGCTGGGCGGCCGCTTCCCCATAACCTCGGCCGCCGAGAGGTACGACCCCGAAGAGGACAAGTGGGAGTCGCTACCACCCAAACCCACGGCGCGGGGTGGTGTCGCGGGTGCGGGTGTGGGAGGCAGGTTCGCCTGCGTCGCAGGAGGTGAGGATGAGCAGCAGACCTACGCGGACGCCGAGTGCTTTGACGAAACCACCGGAGGATGGGTAGTGCTACCCCCCTTGGCCGTCGCACGCCACGGACTGGCTGCTGCCGGTACGGATCGACAGTTCTTCACGATTGCGGGCGGAGACCGACCCGGCCTGGCCGAGACGGCGGTGGTGGAGTCGATATCCCCAGAGCAGGAACCGGAGGTGGAGTAATTGCCCGTCACACCTGGCGGTGGCCTCGCCGCCCGTGTCGTCGGGAACCGCTTGGTCCGTCGCTACCTCGGGTTCGACCTCCCCGAGCGAGATGTGAGGTGGGCGGGGGTCACTGAGGGTATGCGCGTGCTTGAAATCGGTCCCGGAAGCGGCCTTTACACCCGAGCCTTGCTGGAGCGCGTGGGGGCCGAGGGCGTGGTGGTAGGCGTCGACTATTCCGAGCAGGCAGCACGCGTGCTTGCCGGTCGGCTGGAAGGTGCCCGCGTTGTGGTGGGCGATGCCCTACGCCTCCCGATATCTGCTCATGCTCGCTTCGATGCGATCTGCAGCTTCTACTCCCTGGAAGAGGTCCCTTCGGCCGCTGAGGTCGCCGCCAGCCTTAGCAGCCTGCTGGCCGACGGGGGGACCTTCGTGCTCTTTCTCTGGCGTCCCTTGTGCGGTAGGAAGAAGAGAAGTAGCATCCTTGACGCGCTGGCCTCGGCCGGGCTGCAAGTCGAAGCGGTCTGGTCCGACATCCAGAACGTGAGGGTTCTGCTACGCAAGGTGTCCGGCGGATGCCTGGGTGTGGTCGGCGGCGCGTGAGCCTGCCCCCGGCGATTGCCCGCCAGGTGGTCGAGTGTCGCCTACACGCCTGGTCCCGACCGTCGGGTGATGCTGCCAGCGGGTAGAGTCGTAAGGGGAGAGGTGCCGGCTCATGGCTCGGAAGGTCAAGGTCGAGGAGATCCCTTCGTACAAGGTTGCGTCGGTAAAGGCTCGTTCGGGGTCTTTCGAGGACGTCGCAGAGGCCTGGACGAAGCTCATCTCCTGGCTTGGCAGCGACCGGGCGCTCAAGGAGACCGAGGTAGGTGGCGGTATAGGGGTTATACAGGGGCGCCCGGGATCCAGGGGGTACAAGTACGAGGCCGCCTGGCCCCTCGACGGCGAACACAAGGGAACCCGTGTTGTCAAGATCGGGGAAACCCCCGCAGGTACCTACGCTGTACTGAGACACAAGGGTGACTTGCGGAAACTGGAGGAGACGTTATCCGCCATCCTCGACGAGTGGCTTCCCGACAGCGGTTACGCCCAGGCGAGCGGCCCGATCCTCGCACTGCACCGCAACAGCCTCAAGGTGCGTCAGCCAGAAAAGCAAGTCGTAGACGTATGCGTACCCGTGAAGAAGGTCTCCAGGAGGCAGTGAGGGTTGGCGCGGACTGTCTATTACGCGCCACAGGGCGAGCTTTTCCGGATCGGTCCGTACTCGTCGAGTCAGGTGAGACAGCTCCTTGCCGCAGGAAGACACGACCAGGTCGACGCCGTCGAGGACGAGTTCTTCGACGAGATGGTCGCAGAGCTTTCGAGACTGCTGGGGCGTCGCCTGGCCCGTCCACTGCGCATTGCCAGGAGCAGCAGGCCGCTTCGGAATGACGAGGAACCGACCGTCGTATCGGTGGGCCCGAAGGGCACTCTGGTCGTGGGTTACACATCGCGTACCCTCGCCGCCGACGAAGACGGGATGATCTGGCTCAAGCGCACCTTTGCAGGGAGGCTCTCGTTCGTCCTCGACCCCGAGAGAAGGCGGGGCGGTTGAGGGAGTTAGCGCCGCAGCGCATACCGGCGCCCCTTTTGGGGGTCGTCCTTCTCATCGCCGGGGTCCTTCTGCCACCTGCCTTGCCGGCCTGGGGGCTTGGTCGGGGGGATACGGCTTCGACTCCTTCGGCTCTTTCCGTGTCGCTTCCCCCAGAGGACAGCTTCCACCCGACACCGGTCAGTGCTACGTCGCCCCTCGGTCCCCAGGCAGTGGGCACCGGTGGGCCGGTAGAGGTCGAACTCTCCGGCTGGTCGGGCGTCGATGTTGTCCCTCAGGAACTGATCACCGGCCCCCACCCGGAGCGCTACTCCAGGATCCGCAAGGGGCAGTCGTTCGAGTACGTCCTGCGCGAGCTACCCTCGTCCGGCAGCGGCCGCTACGACGTCGAGGTCTACTTCGCTGAGCGGGCCTCCAGGTGTCCCTCCGCGGCAACCTTCCAGCTTTTCTTTTCGTCGGATCCGGACGTCCCCGCCCCCGGTCCGCTATTCACGATCGACCTGTGTGCCTCGGGAACCCTGCGGGGGGCCGTCAGGGCCGCAAAGTTTTCCTACCTCGGGGCCCTGCTGCCGGCGAGGGCCCTGCGGCTGGGACTGGTCGCCGTCGAGGGAAATGCGGTCGTCTCACAGATACGAGTGGCTCCCCAGGGGGAACTGGAAACCGCGCCTCGGGTGATCCCTTCGGACGAAAGCCGCCTCGATTACAGGAACCACCCTTCGGGGTCGAGTCTGCCTCCCCGGCCCCTGGACTTCTCAAAGGTGGACGTGAGGGAGGCGCTCCTCTCCCGATTCGGTTCGAGACACACGGTCGTCGCAGCCCCCCAGCGTCTGGGCTTCATGTACTCCGCGCTGGGCATCGACGCAGCGGACCTCCAGGAACTGGTCGTGGTCGTTTCCTCCGGAGGTCGCCGTCGGGCATTGCCGCTCACCGACCGTTATCCGATCTTCGACACGGTGCGCCAGTCGGACTCGCCCACGGCAATCCGGTTCGAAGGGAGCGACCCGACTCTCGGCCTCGAGCTCTCGCTCGAGCTGCGAGCACCATTCTGGCCTCAGGACGAGGCCACGTCGTTGCTGCCGTCGCACTATCTCGATCTGGCCCTCACCAACACCGCTTCATCGGCGCTGACGCCCGAGATCACGGTGGCCCTGCCCGTCCCCTTCGACGGGAGGGACTCTTCCTACTGCCTCTCCTGTGGGCCACGGGAGGTGACGCCGACGCCCGGCGTGACCGGCGTCGGGTGGTCTTCCGTGGAGGCGGTCGGAGACGCCAGCGTGCCAGGCCCCGGGGAGTTCTCGGGCTCCAAGGCGGTGAGAGTCGAGTACGCGCTGGTTCCGGTCGGGGAAGCCCTGACGGATGTGGTTCCGGCCGGCGCCGGTGGGCCCGATGCTGTGGCCGACTCCGGGTGGCTTCCCACATCCGCGGGTTCGGGAATCCCTAGGACGGGAAGTCGCATCTTACGTCGGGCTCCTCGGGGACACACGGGCCTCGTCTGGAAGGTGGGCCGTCTGGCTCCGGGCGGCACCTACGAATCGGCGGCGGTGCTTGCCTCTTCGGTCGCGGGCGATGTCGCCACAGCAAAGCTCCCGAGCGGCCCTCAGGCGAGCTACACGTTCCGCTACAAGGAAGCCTTCCCCGACCTGACCGCGGTCGTGACCGCCTCTCTTGCAACGAGGGATTTCCAGATCACCCGGTCGCGCCGAATCGACGAACTCCT
>FWWL01000125.1_pt1 | contig 111611 bp, 103 predicted proteins | sample 2228331 | NCBI WGS metagenome assembly FWWL01 (sample SAMEA103939775, study PRJEB20133) | metagenome | reverse complement strand
GGAGCGGGGGAACGCAGTCCTACGTCTGAGGCATTGTGACGCAGAAACACAGATCGAACGCACATCATTTCTGTCCGCCCTTAAACAACGTGGGGGGGCGGGGCAGGGAAGCAGGGTTCGGGTATAGCGGAGTTGTGCCCCCCCAACCCCCCACAACGTGGGGGGGGGGCGGGGCAGGGAAGCAGGGTTCGGGTATAGCGGAGACGTGATGCAGTGACTGCCACATGCCTGCATCAGACTGCAGTCGGCGCTATTCCTCGAATATTGGACAGGAGGCTCTTATGTCTGCATATGCGCATTCACAACAGGCGGTTCGCCCCCGCAACGCACGGCGAATTGGCGCAATCGTTCTGGCAGGGTTTATGCTCCTGATGCTGCTGCTTCAACTGGTTCCGCATGGACGCGAACACACCAACCCGCCGGTTATCGCAGAGCCGGCGTGGGACAGTCCGCAGACGCGCGCGATCTTCTTTCGCGCCTGCGCCGATTGCCATAGCAACGAGACGAAATGGCCCTGGTACAGCAATATCGCGCCTGCGTCGTGGCTGATCACCCGCGATGTCATGCAGGGACGCGAGGAGTTCAATGTCTCCGAATGGGGACGTCCAGACAACGAAGGAGATGATGCGGCGAAGCTTGTGCAGAACGGTGAAATGCCGCCCTGGTTCTACCTGCCGCTCCATCCCGAAGCCAATCTCTCAACCGTCGAGCGACAACAGTTGATCAACGGTCTGCTTGCGACATTTGGGGGTGACCTGAAAGGCGGCGAGGATGACTGACGCCGGTCATCCGAACCGCAACTGCGTCTGCCCGACCTGCAGGACATCGCCGCGGCGTACAGGTGTCGGCTGGACGATGCGGACGCCGTTGAGATAGGTGCCATGGCTGCTGCCGGCGTCTTCCACCGTCACCTGGCGACCGTTATTGCGAATAATCGCATGGCGACGGGAGACGCTGCCATCGCCGATCAGCACGATCTGACACTCTTCGCTGCGTCCAATCACGAGTTCTGCACGATTGAGCGGATAGGTGCGCGGTTGTGCTGCGCCTGCAATGACCGACAGCGTCCCCCATGCGCCGGATGGCGCAGATTGCGGTGTGGGCGCCGTCGGTGCGGGCTGATACGGCTGCGGCGGTGCGGGTGGCGGCGGCGGCACATAGACTGGCACAGGAGCCGGCGCCGGTGCGGGTCGGGACGCTCGCCGGCGGCCCGCACCGATTATTGTGATGACCGTCAGTGTGAGCGCCAGGACGATGCCACAAACACACAACGCGAGCAGACCGAGCAACGACTCACCACTGTACGGCGGCGCATCGCCTGGTATTGGTTGCGGCGCCTGCTCAGCGGGAGGACCGCCAAACGACCTGCAGGCGTCGATCCGGCCTGTTCCCATTTCAAAGCGCGGATTCAGATCGCGAATATCCCGCGTGTTGGTGCGAATAGTCTCAGCGACCTGCGCCGCGCTCCAATCGGGATGAGCAGAAAAGAGCAGCGCTGCCAGCGCCGAGACATACGGCGTCGCCTGCGACGTGCCGCTCATATAGTCGTAATTGTTGCGAAACCGTTCATCACGCGGCAACCGTTCGCTGGTCAGAAACACCTCGTAGGTCGGCATCGTGGAGAGGATGTTGACCCCCGGTGCGCTGACAGCGATCCAGGGACCGGAGTTCGAGAAGGGCGCCTTGCGATCACGCTGATCGGTCGCGGCCACCACCAGGACATCGGGATTGTCCACGGCAATCGCGTTGGGCAGCGGCACTGCGTCATTGCCGGCAGCGACGACAACCAGCGCCCCCTGCTGCTGGGCATAGATAATCGCATCGTTCACGAGCGCCGATGGTTCATCGGCATTGAGGGTCAACGTTGCGCCAAGGCTCAGGTTGATCACCTTCGCCCCCTGGTCGGCGGCAAAGCGAATACCACGGGCAATTGCGCGATCCGAACCTCTGCCGCGCTCATCCATGACCCGCACCGGCAGGATCGTCACATTGGGCGCCAGCCCGGTCACCCCTTCGTTGTTGTCGAGAATGGCGGAAATAATGCCTGCGACGTGCGTCCCATGACCGTTTTCATCACGTGGATCATCGTCGTTATCGACGAAATCGCGTCCATCGCTGCGCAGCCGCGCCGCCAGATCGGGGTGGGTCGGGTCAATCCCGCTATCCACCACGGCGACGATGACCTCCGGGCTGCCGGTCGTGCGTTCCCAGGCGCATGTCGCGCCAACCTGTCGCAATGCCCATTGTTCCCCATATTGAGGATCGTTCGGCGACGAGAGAGGTGCAGCGAGCAGGATCGTCAGGATAAGCAGGACGCGCAACAACATGACTCTTTACTGCTGTGTCAACTCCGGTAATTGCATGCTGCGAAGATACCATGCACCTTCCAGCAGCACCAGTTCAAAGAGCGTATCAAACGGTCGTTCTCCCGAGACAACCGTTCCGTAATCGAACGTGTAGCGCACCGTGCCGGTCAATCGGACGTGCGCGATCGAGCCGTTGTTGTCGATCAGCGTATAGGTCTCGTCGTTGAACTGCAGGTCGGTGATGTATTCCATGTACGAGCGCAGTTCCGGGCTGATCTGCCGCTTCAAATCGGTCGGTTCGACGTAGGAGAGCATCCGTGACACGTCGCGCGCTTCGGTGGCGGCAACGAAGTTTTGCACCACCTGCACCGGTCGCGGGTCGGTCATCGGATCGGGAGCGCGGGTGAACCACCAGAGCGCAACTCCCGCAAGCACCAGCGCTGCAGCGCCGGCGCCGACCATTGTCCAGCGCGACATCCTGCGTGGCGAAGGCGGTGCTGGCGGCAGCGGCGGCAGCGGACCGGTATCGACTTTTTTCTGCTCTGAGGTTTGTTCCTGTGTCATAACATGTGTGGTTCGTTGCGTCGGTGGACAGGCGCGCAGGCGCCGTGTCGTTGAAACTCATACTCGCCGAGCAGATCGAACCGTCGGCTCGTTTCGATATACCGGCGCTGGCTGATATGAATGGTCGCGTTCTCGATTGTCAGAAGGTTGTAGGCATTTCTGCCGCGTTCTCCTTCCCGAACGCGCCGCGATGCGCTGGTACCGCTCTGGCAGGTGATGAATGGTTTCGTGTTACCCGCGATGCCAACATACGAAATGTGGTGATGCCCGCAGAGCAACACATCCACGCCACTCCGCTCGAGCATCTGCGTTACTTCGGCGGCATTGCGAACGATGCTGCGCTTCTCGCACCCTGGCGGGCGCACGACGCCGTGGTGCAGCACGGCGATCTTGCAGACATCGTCGGGGTAGCGGGCGAAGAGATGCGCCATGGTGCGCTGCTGCTCACGCGATACGTACCCGCCGTCAATTGTCAGACCGTGGGCGCTGTTACCACCGATCACAACCAGTCCAGGACGCTCGAACAGCGGGTTGAGGCTGGTCGAAATATACCGCTGATAGCGATCGAGCGGGCGAAAGAACCGTTCCACAAGGTGAAACAGCGGAACATCGTGATTGCCCGGGACGATCAGCTGCGGTTCGGGCAGGCGCCGGAGATACTCGATAATCGCTTCCCACTGCGACGGAAAATCGGCGCGCTGCACAAGGTCGCCGGAGATGACCAGCAGATCAGGGCGTAGATCGTGCGCTTCACGGGCGAGTTGCTCGGCGACGTGTGGATGAAACGTGCGCCCGGCGTGCAGATCGGAAATGTGCATGATGACGGAACGCACTGACGGTTACTCCGCAGTGGGCGTGGATTGTGCAGCGCGCGCCTTTTGCACCGCCACGTTGATGATGGCGCGCGCGATCAACACCACTTCGACCGCCAGCGCCGCAATGAAGGTGTACTTTACGAGGTAGACGAAGGTTTCCACAGGCGCCTCCTGCTTATTCGTCTCAAATGATTCCCCTCGATTGTAGCATAAAATCGGTCGTTTGTGCCGGTGGTATAATTGCGGCTTGATCGTTTTGCGCTATTGTGTTCTAACTATCGAGCAGGCGTGCGTGTGTGAAGCGGGAAAGCTGGCTCCTCCAGGCGCCATCAATGATGAAACGTCCGCTGTGGTATGGTGTTGCAGGGTTGCGCCTGCGGGCATTCAGTCTGCGCGCGGGCGCCGGGGTTGCGTATGAGCAATTCAGAAGTGGAGAGGGTGCGCCCATGACGATCAATTACACCGCCTGGCTGCGCAGTTATGTCGGTCATCAACGCCTTTTGCAACTCGCTGCGAGTGCGTTCATCTGCAACGATCAAGGGCATGTCCTGCTGGGACAACGTTCGGATGTGATGCTGTGGGCGCCGCCATCCGGCGTTGTGCAGCTCGGAGAAACGCCAGCGCGCACCCTGGTGCGTGAAGTACGCGAAGAAACAGGTCTGCATGTCGTGGTTGAGCGCCTGATCGGGCTCTACACCGGGCGCGAATTCGAGTGGACCTACCCGAACGGCGATCAGGCGCAGATCGTCAGCGCTTTCTTCGCCTGCCGCATTACCGGCGGCAACCTTCAACCCGACCATACTGAGTTCGTGTCGCTCGCCTACTATCCGCCCGACCGCCTGCCGCCGCTGATGCCGCGGTATGTGCGCATGCTGCGCGATGCGTTCGCCGGGCGCACTGAAGCAGCTTTCGATTAGCGATGAAACGTATCGCCTATGCCTCGCCGGTCAACCCTGCCCCTTCCGGCATTTCGGACTACAGCGAGGAACTGCTGCCGTATCTCGGCGTGTATGCCAGTATCACGCTGTATGTCGAGGACGGGTTGCGCCCGACAAATCCGCGCCTCGCACAGCATTTCGAGATTCGTCCGGTCAGCCGATTGGAACGTGATCATCACCGTCGTCCGTTCGATGCCATTATCTACCATATGGGCAACAGCCCGGCGCACCTGGGGATCTGGCGTGCCCTGCAGCGCATTCCGGGCATTGTAGTGCTGCACGACTTTGTGCTGCATCACTTCATGCTCCAGGAGATGGTGGCGGTGCGCGGGCAGATCGACCTCTACCGCGCCGAGATGCGCCGACGGTACGGTGATGAAGGCGCGCACATCGCGGAACTCATGCTGCGCGGGCGCTTTCCCGATGCTGCCTTCAATGTTCCTTTCTGCGAGGATGTGCTGGAACGCGCCACCGGCGTCCTGGCGCATAGCCGCTATGTGCTGGATCGGGTAACGGCGCTCAAGCCAGAACTGGCGACGGCGCTCGTGCCGATGGGTGTGCCGCTGCCGCCGCTCATTCCGCGCAATGAAGCGCGCGAGCGCCTTGGATTGCCGCAGGATGCGCTTATTCTTGCGTCGTTCGGACACATCAATCCATATAAGCGCCTGGAACCGGCGCTGCGCGCGTTACGTGATCTGCGCACTATTCGCCCCGATGCGCACTACCTGCTCGTTGGCAGTATCTCACCGAACTATGATGCACGGAGTGTCGTTGAACGTCTGGGGTTGACAGAGTCTGTCACAATCACCGGGTATGTGCCGCGTTCCGCTTTCGAGGATTATGTCGCTGCCACTGATATCTGCCTGAACCTGCGCCATCCGACGGCCGGTGAGACATCGGCGAGCCTGCTGCGACTGCTTGGCGCCGGTCGTCCCACGCTGGTGACCGCCACCGGATCGTTTACCGAACTGCCGCCAGGAGTGGCAGCGCAGGTTGACCCCGATGGCTCGGAGAGTGACCTGATCCTGGCGTACTGTCGCCTGCTGGCGGAGCGGCCTGACGTAGCTGCAGCGATGGGTGCAGCGGCGCGGGCGTATGTGGCGCGCTGCCACACGCTCGAAGGGGCAGCGCAGAAGTACATGGAGTTCCTGGCGCGTGTTTGCGGATGGAGCGATGTTCGACCGATGCGCGAGACGCCGCTGTGGAACGTCGCAGCAGAGCCGGCCGTCAGTGCGCCTCTGGCACCGTTGCCGGCGCAACACAACGCCGAACGACGCGCGCCCGCGCCGCCGCCGTCGCCGCTGGTGCAGACGGTCGCCGGAGCGCTGGTTGAACTGGGCATGACGGGGGATGACCGCAGTGTGCTGGAGGCGGCGGCGCGGGCGCTGGCAGAGATAGGGCGGTGAGGAGCGACGTTGCGCGACAACGGTAGCGCCATCCGCTGTGGTCGCTTCTGTCAACGAATGGGCAACGAATACACGAATGAGGCGTGCGCGCGTTGCACGTTTGCACGTTTGCACGGTCGCTCCCCCAGACCCTTGAGGTCAGCGACAGGCGTATCCTGTGTGCATTGCGCCTCCCGCCAGCGCAGTTCCCCCGCAGACCCCGATCCACGGTGTGAGATCTCAAGGGTCGGGGACGTTCGCACGTTGCACGTTCCAGGCGGTCGCCTCTGTCAACGAATGGGCAACGAATAAACGAATGAGGCGTGCGCGCGTTGCACGTTTGCACGTTCCAGGCGGTCGCTTCTGTCAACGAATGGGCAACGAATAAACGAATGAGGCGTGCGCACGTTCCACGTTCGCACGTTTGCACGTTCCAGGCGGTCGCTTCTGTCAACGAATGGGCAACGAATACACGAATGAGGCGTGCGCCCAATGCAGACGCTTTTCTTGTGATGGTGCGCGTTGTACGTTCGCACGTTGTACGTTCGCACGTTGCACGTTCGCACGTTGCACGTTCGCACGTTGCACGTTCCACGTTTGCACGTTCCACGTTTGCCCGTTCGCACGTTGCCCGTTCCACGTTGCACATTGCACGTTTGCACGTTCCATGCAGATAGGCGTCTTCTTGTGCTACACTATGGGCGATCCAGCGAAGAGGTATTCCGATGACCGCAACAACCGCCCCCCCAACCGATGCGCATGGCGCTTGCGAATGAGATGACCGATATCGACCTCGACGTACTGCAGGGGACGTGGAGCGTCGCGCAGTATCTTGCGTTGACGGCGCAGACCAATCGCCTGATTGAGTACACCGACGGGGTGATTGAGGTTCTGCCGATGCCAACCGATAAACATCAGGCGATGCTCGAAGTCCTGTTCCTTGCGCTTCGGGCGCATGTGGAGCGGTTTGGCGGAAAGGTGCGCTTTGCGTATCAGTCACGATTTCAGATCGGCGATCCGCCTAAAACATGCCTTGTTCGTGTATTTGTAGACGTTGATAGTGTCCCGCCGGTCGTTGTTACAGTCTACCGCACAAGTAAGGTTGCAAAGTATTGGAGGACGAGATGAAGGTCATCTATGACCGCGAGACCGATACATTGACTGTCATCCTTGCTGAAACACCAGTTGCTGAGAGCGACGAGGAGAAGCCTGGGGTGATCCTCGATTACGATGGGGACGGTAATCTGGTTTCGATCGAAATCCTCGACGCCTCGCGTCGTGTCACGTCTCCAGAGCGTATCGAGTATCGGGTCGCGCTGCCGATGCCGTGAGCCAGTGTCCTGCCAATTCATACCTGTCCCTGTCACCGATAGATAAGCTATCTTGATTGCTGGTGGATGTCTATTACGTTTCCATCCGCGTGAATAAGGTATGGACTGCTGAAGCCTGGCTTCAGCAGTCCATAGAACCGGCAATCAAGGTAATCTGGCAGCGCCGCTGCGCCTGCGTATCCGTGAGGGCAAGTTCCGTGAGCCGGACATCCTTCTGGTGCGGGATGCGAATGATCCACGCTGGCAGAACGACTACTGGCGCGGCGCAGACCTGGTGGTCGAAATCGTGAACCCCGACAATCCGGCGCGTGACCTCGAAGACAAACCGCGCGACCATGCTGAAGCGGGCATTCCGGAGTACTGGATCGTCAACCCGCTCGACGAGACAGTTACGGTGCTGATCCTTGCCGATAACGCATACGTGACCTGCGGCGTCTTCCGGCGCGGCGAGGAGGCGCGTTCGCATCTGCTCGCCGGCTTCGCTGTGCGCGTCGATGCGGTGTTCGACGCGCAGTAAGGCTTCCGCCTAGCGCGTCAGCGCCACCTTGACAACTGCCTGCCCGCTGATCGTGACGTGCGCAGTGTGCGCCATGTACTGTCCATCAATGGTAGGCACGTGATCGCGAGCGCTGAAGATCAGGTCGCGTTCGGAATCGCTCTTGCGCTGGCGGCGCGGGTTGAGTTGTGCCGTGATACGCAGCGGCAACGCAGCGCCGTGAGGCAGCACCCGTCGCAGTACGGCGCGGGCGCGCTGCAAGGCATCACGCGGGGCTTCCGCCTCATCGAGCACCACACGCGCGCGCGGTTTGGGCATCCGTTCCAGCGCCACAATCGTGCGGTCAGCGTTCCAGGGTTTCGGTTCGACATCTGCGTCATAGAGCGCTCCCCACGGATCCCCAAAGAGTACGAATTCAATCAACGTTTTGATATCCACATCGTCGAGGAACCCCTGGCGGCGGTACATCTCCTGCGCGAATTCGAGCCGCGCCTGGTGGAGCGCTCGACCGATCGGCTCTCCACGCGCCAGATGCTTCATCATGTGTTGAAACAGGAGATCGGCGCCGATCAGGGGGTCGGTCAGCGCCCCGTAAGCATTGACTGTCGCGCCGACGAAGGCAAGCGCGCCATGCGCCAGGGCGCGCAGCGGGATGGATGTATCGACTGTGCGCCCGGCGAGTTCTGCACCGTAGCATGCTTCGCTCAAGAACAACACGCCATCTGCCGCGGCGGCATCGATCTGATCGGGGCGCAGCGCCACTGGCAGGCGTGTTGCAGCGCCGGGCCAGACGGCGTCGGGTTGCCCGTAGAAGTTGGGAAGCCCGGCAGCGCCGTGGAGGTTGAAATAGAGTAATCGTCTGTCGCGTAGTGCGCGGAGATCAAGGTTTTCGGCAAGGTGCGGCGGGCTCGATGTAAGTGGTGCGTCTGGCGTGAGCGCGTCGAGGACGGCGCGCGAGGCGTCTTTCCAGATTTCGGCGCAGTATCCGGCGCTCAGGACATCGAGTTCGGGTACACTGCGCACTGGACTGCGACCAAACGATCGTCGCGATCGGCTCGATTGAGGACGACTGCCGTAATGATACGCAGTCAACCGGTCGAGTTGCGCGAACAGCAGGGATGGGTCGTTTGTGTTGCCATCGGGAAGGCGCGCAACCATGCGTTGCGGTGCGATGTATGCCGGGTCATCGGTGGCGTAGGGGTTGTCGGAGAGAACGACGATATCATCGTCGGGCAGCGGGTTGGGCAGGCGGTGGAAAGGGACGATGTCATCGCCGCCAATCAGCAGCGTCGCTCCCAGGGTTCGCCCACGTTCGGAGAGTGCACCGGAGAGGGTGCGCAACAGATCGCGCAGCTCCCCTGGCTCAGCGGGAGCAGGCGCGGCAGCGATCCCCTCATCGAGGTGCAGTGAGGATGCATCATCACAGTAACAGATGTGCGTCATGACACCGCGCCGTCGCAGTACCGTTGCATACTGCTGCAACCGTCGATCGAGTGCGGCAAACCCGTCCGCGCCGAAACGCTGCTGCAGTGCTGCACGTGATGAGAGCACCACCTGGGTGAATGTGCGACCATCGGCATATGGAACCAGCGACCTGGGCGCTGCGCGGGCGTCGATCAGGCGTTGACGCACCCGTTCCGCCACAGCAATGAAGTTTTTAACCTCTGGATCGACGGCGCTCTCTGGTTGCACGACGCCGTGATGATGTGCGACTGGCGGGTGTGGCGCCGGGTCGTGTCTGTGATCCTCTTCCGTTGCAGGCGTCTGCGGAGCGCTCGTTTCTGGGAAACGTTTGGGCGCGACTATTGGCTGGGTGGCGTGGGTGTGGTTGTTGGATGTCGCAGGCGGCACACGCTGCGCAGCAGGTGCATCCAGATACGGCAGCACTGGATCGAACTCCTCACTCCAGGGAACGACGAGGGGCGGCGACAGCATCCAGGGAGGAGACTCGGGTGCAAAGAAGCGGCGCGTCAGGCGTCCGTCGGGATCGTAATCCGCACAGCGCCGCTGTGCCGCCGTATCGTGCTCGTACAGTGCAGCGCGCACGAGAAGCGCCGGCAGATGCCCTGCATCCGGCGATGTGCGTTGTGCAAACGCCTGCCGTGCGCCAGCCAGATCCCCGCTGCGGCGCAACGCTTCGACATAGTAGAGACGCAGATCGTCGCGGCGCGGGGAGCGAGCGAGCGCTGCAGCCAGTTCAGCAACTGCCACGTCGGCGAGACCGCGCCGCAGATACTCGACCCCCTTTTCGGCAGAGGATTGTTCCGGAGCAATGCCTGGCGCAAGCGCTACGTTGCCGAGCGGATCGTGCAGTGCAGCACGACTTAACGCCGCTATTGCTGCTTTTTCCTGCCCGGTGCGCGCCAGTGCGCCCGCCAGTCCTGCCCAGGCAACGGCATCGAGCGGGTTCTGGCGCAGAGCGCGACGGAAATAATCGACCGCGACAGCAGCGTTTCCGGCGTCGAGCAACGCCTGCCCCAGCCAGACCTGCGGCGCAATGGCTTCGGGAAAGGCGCGCCGTAGTGCGTGTGCTGCACGCCAGGCGGCGCCAGGATCACCCAGACGCAGCGCCAGTTCGATGGCGTGCACCAGATGCGGTAATTCGATGGTCTCCAGCGAAGACTCGGCAGTGGTCATGGCAAAACGTTTCCTTTTCAATGCGCTTCGGACATCCTCGAAACCCGTCATGCGTTCCAGTCTGGCGGCGGATCGGGTTCCGGGTCGGGAGGATGGGGGTTCGGAAAAGGAACCTCATATGTTTCGAGAAACATTGTGCGCCTCCTTCTGGCGGACAAAAAGAGAAAACGACTAAGCAGCATCACTCTCGCCACGTAAATGTTGCGCCACAAACGCCAGTGGTCCGAGTGTGCTCAGTTCGATGACTGCCTCACTGTAGCCTGGACGGAGTTTGACGGCGCGGCGGAATCGTTCGATAGCCCGGCTGTACTGTTTCAGCCGTCGGTGTGCGCGCCCGGCGAAGAAGTGGTACCGCGGTTCGTCGGGGCGCTGGGCAATGGCGCGTTCGAATGCGCCAAGCGCTTCGTGATACAAACCGACGGTCAGCGCCATCTCGCCATAGCGCGCCAGCAGTTCGGGATCGGACGGTGCGCGTTGTACTGCGCGTTCGAGCGCCTGTCGCGCTTCTTCAAAGCGGCGCATGTGCGCCAACGCTTCCGCAAGTTGAATCTGGAGCGCCGGATCGTCGGGGCGCAGTTCTGCAGCGCGCTGACTGTGGATCAGAGCGGCGCGGCTATCGTTTTCGGACGCGAAGAGACGGGCGATTGCCGCATGCGCGTCTGCCGAGTCGGGATCGAGGTTCAGCGCGCGCTCGAGCAACTCACGAGCGGCGTCCAGGTTGCCCAGTTCGAGTTGAACGCGCCCCAGTCGCCAGCAATACGTGGCGTTCTGCGGGTCGCGTTCGAGCGCGCGCTCGTAGTGCCATGCTGCGCGTTCGATTTCTCCCTGCGCTTCCTGAAGCGCGCCAGCAGCGGCGTGCAACGCGGGATGGTCGCTAAATCGCAGCAGTGCACGCTCGACGGTTTCCTGCGCCGCGTCGCGATCGTTGTGCTCCAGCAGAGCCTCGAACATCCCCATCCAGTGACGCGGCTCGTCGGGTGCGAGTTGCAGTGCGGCGGCATAATGTTCGATCGCCGCCGGATCGCGTCGCTGGCGGAGCAGTTCCGCAAGTTCGTAGTGCCAGGCGCCTTGATGCGGTTCGTGCTGCAACGCTTTCTCGAACACCTGACGCGCCTCGTCGATGCGTCCCTGCTGGCGCAACAGATGCGCCAGCGCATAGCGGTAGTCAGCGTGATTAGGTGCGAGTTGCACCGCGCGCGTGTAGGCGCTGCGTGCGGCATCGATCATCCCCATGCGCTGGCAGATATCGCCCATGTGCGCATGCCAGGCAGCCACGTCGGGTTGCAGGGTCAGTGCATTGATCAGGGCTGCGCGTGCTTCCTGGAGACGTCCGCTGGCGGCATAGAGCGTTGCAAGCAGGTAATGGTGCTCGCCTGCAGAGGAATCGAGCCGGACAGCGCGCTGCGCGGCGGCGATCGCACGTTCGCGCCGTCCAGCGGCAGCGTATGCCTGGCTGAGCGCCGCCGCCGTTGGTGCGTGATTGGGGCGAAGACTGGCTGCCTGTTCGATAGCATCAATCGCTGCCTGGGGCTCATTCAGCGCCAGACAGGCGCGTCCGAGGAACAGGCGCGCCTGAGCATACGACGGATCGCCCGCAGCAGCGGTCAGCTCGGCGCGTGCAGCGACGGCATCGCCTGAGTCCAGGAGGATGCGCCCCAGCAGGTATCGATCCGATGGAAGCGCGGCAGTGCGCGCAATCAGCGCCTCGAGATCGGCGCGCGCTTCGTCGAGGCGACCGACCAGATAGAGTGACAGCGCACGGCTGCGCAGGATCGCTGTTCGTTCGATGCCTGCTGGCAGAGGAGAGATACCCGATGTGACACTGGCAGTTTGATTGTCTATCAGTGCTGTTGCGTGTTCGAATGCTTCGATGGCGGGCACGTGACTGGCGGATTGTTGTTCGGTCAGTCCGAGTTCGTACCACCAGCGCGCGCAGTGTGAGTCGAGCGTGATCGCCTGCTGCAATGACCGTCGCGCAATGGTCAACGCCGCGCGACGGCTGGACGGTACGGCGTGCAGGTCGTCCGGTTCGACGATGGTTGTGACCATCGAACGATGTGCGATGCCGAGGTATCCGTGGTACGCTGCTCTGTCGGGCGCCGATGCAACCGCAGCTGCGAGCGGCGCGACCGCTGCCGCTGGCTTTTCCTGTTCGAGGAGTGTCAGTCCGAGCAGGAACGCAGCCTGCGCCGATTCGGGGTCGAGTTCGTGGGCGCGTCGCAGCGCCTCCACCGCTTCATCGGTGGCGCCCTGTGCCCGTAACACCGTGCCAAGGACACGCCAGTGGTCGGCGCATTGTCCCTCGAGCGCAACGGCGAGTCGCGCGGCATCGACTGCTGTGGCAAGATCATCTGTGCTGTTGTTCGCGCCTGCGATCAGCGCCTCGGCAAGGCGGGCGTGTGCGACGGCATAATCGGGACGTCGGGCAATGGCGGTGCGCAACTGCTCTGCAGCAGCGACAGGCTCGCCGAGGTGCAGCAGCACGTCGCCGAGGCGGAAGCGCACCTCCGCGTGATCGGGCGCTGCAGCAACGGCGCGTTCGAGTGCTGTGCGCGCAGCTGAAAGATGACCGAGCGCCAGATAATCATCGGCGAGTTCCACCCACCACTGCGCCGGGCTGGCATCGTTTATCACAGCGCTGAGATGTTCGATAGCTTCGGCGCGTTGATTGTTGGCACGCAGCGCCTGCGCCAGCACGCGCCGATACTGCGGACTGTCGGGTTGCAGCGCCACTGCGCGTCGGGCGCTGTCGAGCGCCTGGGTGGTGCGCCCGAGGGCGAGCAATGTTTCGGCAAGCAGGGCATAACTTTCAGCATCACGCGCGTCGCGTCGCAGCGCCTCGACAAGATCGGCGCGCGCGCTGTCGATCTGACCGATTGCAATGAAGGCGCGGGCGCGGGCGCGTCGCACATCCGGCAGATCAGGGGCGAGGGTGACTGCCTGGTTGAGTTCCGCCAGCGCTTCGCCGTGCCAGCCGCGCTCCAGGTGCACCAGCGCCAGTTCGACGCGCCAGACGGCGGAGTCGGGGCGCAGGCGCAGCGCCTGTTCGAGCGCCTCGGCTGCAGCAGGAAGATTGTCGAGCGCACGCAGACACATGCCGAGCGCGTAGTAATCCTCGGCGGCGCCAGAACTCGCAACCGCGCGGCGTAGCGCGTTCAGCGCTCCTGGGTAGTCGCCGATGCGATACAGGAACTGCCCCAGACGCTGCTGCCAGTCGACGCGGTCGGGTTCGGCAGCGGCGGCGCTTTCCAGTTCTGCGACTGCCGCTGCAAGGTTGCCTGCGCCTTCCAGTGCATCGGCGAGCAGTGCGCGGTACGCGCTGTTACCCGGAGCACAATCGACGCATGCGCGCGCATATGCCACAGCCTGCTCCCAATCGGATGCACGGATGCGGGCGCGACTGAGCAGTTCATAGATGTGCGCAATCCGCTGGTTCCGTTCCTCTGCGCCATCAGCGTCGGTGATCAGATGAAGGGCATGCTGCAGCGCCTGTTCCGCCTGTGCCAGGCTGCCCGTTTCCAGAAGCAACTCTCCCAGGCGTGTGTGGTGAGCGGCATCGTCGGGTGCAAGCGCCACGGTGCGCTGCGCCAGGCTCACGGCGCCGGCGAGGTCGCCGGCGCGCGCCAGGAGATCGCGCAGCGCAACACAGGCGGGCAGGAGCGTGGCATCGAGCGCCAGCGCCTGTTCCAGCAACGGGCGTGCTTCGTCATCACGTCTAAGTGCTATGAGTGCTTCAGCTGCCAGCGTTGCCGGACGCGCCCGATCGGGAGTGCGGGTCAGCGCCTGTTGCGCGGCTGCCAGCGCTGCCTCTGCCCGTCCTGCTGTGAGGAGTGCCTGGCTTCGTTCGATGTGCGCTGCGACCAGGCGTGAGTCGAGTGCCACGGCGCGGTCGAGCAGTTCCAGCGCCTCGTTCACGCGCCCCAGGCGGAGCGCCAGACTTCCGACACGTTGCTGAATTGCCGCATTCCCTGGCGCGAGACTGGCAACCCTTCGTCCGATCGCATATGCCGCTTCGAGACGGCCGCACGTTTCCAGGGCGCACCGATAGGCATCGAGCGTATCGGGATCATCAGGGTGCAGGAGGAGTGCGCGCTCGAAGGCGGCACAGGCGTCGTTCGCCATGCCGAGATGCAGATATGCTCTGCCAAGTGCGCTTTCGTACCGCGTGCTGCTGCTCAGCCGCGCAGCGCGCTGGAACGACCGCGCCGCCAGGCGCCACGCGCCCATAGCAGCGTGGAGCATGCCGGTCTGAAACAATGTTTCGGGATCGTGGCGGGCGCGACGTAGCGCGCCTGCCAGCAAAGAACGCGCCCGCGCCAGATCGCCGCGGCGCAGGAGGAGCGCGCCGGCGGCGCGCGCATAATCGGCGCGTTGTGGGTCGAGCATCGCTGCCTGTTCGTATGCAGCGAGCGCCGTATCCCACTGCTCGACGGCTTCAGCGGCAACGCCATAATCGTAGTGCAGGTCGGCCCGTTCAGGCGCCAGCGTCAGCGCCTCGCGCAACAGGCGTTCGGCGTCGCGTGTCCGTCCCAAACGACTGTATGCCAGCCCCAGCGCGCGCGCGTGATCGGGCGAGTCCGGCGCAAGTGCGTGGGCGCGCCGAAAAGCGTCGAGCGACTGTTCGGTATCGCCGGTGCGCCACAACAGTTCCGCGAGTTCGCCGTAGGTTTCGGCGCTCTCCGGGCGCAATTCAAGCGCTGCCCGCAGAGCTGTCGCTGCTTCGTCGATATTGCCGCAATCGCGCAGGAGCGCACCCAGGCGCCGGTGATACACCGCGCACTGCGGGTCGAGCGACACGGCTGCGCGATATGCTGCCAGGGCGCTGTCCATCTCGCCGCACGCTGCGAGCACCTGTCCCAGTTCGTCTTGCAAAGCGGCATTCGAGGAATGGAGTTCTACCGCGCGTTGCAGTGCGGCGCGCGCACCAGGCAAATCACCAATGCTTCGGCGCAACTGCCCCAGACGGACATAGAGTGATGGGTCATCGGGGCGCAGGGCAACGGCGCGCGCATAACTCTCGACCGCTTCTGCGCAGCGCCCGGCATCGGCATGGACCTCGCCGAGTTCGGCATATGTTGCGGCATCACCGCCAGATCCGGCAATCAGATCGTGCAACTCCGCCTGGGCTTCATCGAGGCGCCCCAGGCGTCGCAGCGCCATTGCCGCACTGCGGCGGTACGCCGGCTCGCCAGGTTGCTGCTGTGTCGCGTGCCGATACGCCTCCAGCGCGCGCGCGAAACGCCCCTGTTGCAGGTAGACGTGTCCCAGCTCATGCGCCGCTGCCGCCGAACGCTTCTGCTGCGCGTCGAGAACGGTTTCCAGCGCCGCCGCCGCCTGCTCCAGTTCTCCCATCCGGCTGCACACGACGCCGAGCTGCTGGCGGTAGCGCAGGTCGTCGGCTTCACGCGCCAGTGCCTGCTCATAAGCGACGCGCGCCAGCCGCCACTGACCGGATCGGCTGTAGAGGTCACCCAGGCGACCGAACAATCCGGCTTCGTCGTACCCTTCGTTGCCGGCGCGCTCCAGTTGCTCCAGCGCTGCGCGATCCAGCCCCTCGGCTGCAAAGGCATCGGCGATCATCACGCGCAATGGCGGCGTCAGGGAGCCGCTGCGCTCGAGCAGTTCATCGTAGTGGGCGGGCGCTTCGGCGTCGATCAGGCAGCGCGCCGTCAGGCCGACCGCACCGGCTGCCAGCAGGCGCCGCACCACGGCATCGCGATCGTCGGACAGGCTGTAAGCGAAGATGACAGCGTCCGTCCAGGCGCGGCTCAGAATAGCAGATGACCACTGATCGGGGCGTGTGCGCGCCAGCAGCAATGCCTGAGCAAAAGAGCGCAGCACCGGATGGCGGAAGCCAATTGTGCGCCGTTCGGCATCGAAGGTCAGAATCCCGGCATCGATCAATGTCAGGAGTGCGGCTTCGCCCGTCGTGGCGCGCAGGGTCCGTCCATGCATCGATGTGGAGCGATGCAGAGCGCCAGCCGTAAGCGGAGCATTGGACACATAGGCGTTCACTTCGATGGCGGTGGTGGCGCTGTCGAACGTGAGATCGTTGTGCCCCTGATGATCGAGGAGCTGCGCAACGTCGATCAGGGCATGCACCGCCTGTGACGCCGAAATCGAGCGCGGATGCGCCGTCAGCGCTGCTGTCACAAGCGCTGGCATCCAGGTTGCCAGGAGTTGTCCACGGCTCTGGATGGGCGCATTCAGCGCCTCGCGCGCTTCGATGAGCGCAGCGAGCCAGCGCGGCCGGGTTGCCAGGTGCAGAATATCTTCGTTGCGCTGAACCCATGCTGCTGCTACATCGCCAGCCTGCCGCTGCACCTGTGCGATCACATCGCGTGGACGGAGCGGTTGCAGGGTGCGCACCTCGGCGCCATTCAACCAGGGACGGAACAGACCTAGGTGCTCACTGCGACACGTGCTGATCCAGCGCGTCTGAGCGCCGGTTGTCGCCAGGGTGTGGGTCAATGCCGCCAGGCTGGCGAGTTGCGTTGCTGGTGGAAGTTCGTCCAGTCCGTCAAGCAGGAAGAGCAGCGGGCGCTCACGTGCAAGTTCATCGAGCGGCGGCGGTGCTCCGACGCCGAACCCGGCCGCCAGTGTCGCTTCGATGCTGCCCTGGAAACGACCCAGTTCGATGTAGAGCGGAAGCGGTGCGTTTGCGCTACTCCACGCAGTGCGACTGTTACCCGAAAGAAACGCTTCTGCCAGCCCGATCGCCAGCGCACGCAGGGTTGTCGTTTTACCCGCTCCTGCCGGACCGATTAGCGCCAGACGCGGAAAGATTTCCGCTGCCATTTGAATGGTCAGCGGCGCAGCGATCGGTGCGCCTGGTTCGGTGGGATGGCTGACGTCCGATGCCAGCCAGAGCGGAGCGACAGTCCGCGCAGCGCTGAAGTGGTGCTGCGCGCAGAGCGCTTCCAGATACGTGTGCGCCCAACCGGCGAGTTGTACTGCCATATGTTCGTTCCTTTGCCGCCGTTTGTCTGGCGGCGCGCCTTTCAGCGGACTTCTGCGCCTGAGACCGTTATGCACTGATCATCATCATCATCCAGAACGCCAGTCCACACAGAATCGTGCCAAGCAGGCAGAGGAATGCGCCCGTGCCGATGGCAGTCTGCACCAGGCGGGTAATGGCTTCGAGCAGGTGCGTCGCCCCATCGAGCGCCGCCTGGACGCCGATATCCATCAGCGACTTGCTGCTCAGACGCGATGATTGCCCTGCCAGCGATCGCATCGCTTCCTGGTATTCGCGCGTCATAATAATCACCAGTCCACAGATCAGCATACCGATGCCGGTGATGAACAGGATGATTGCCATACCAATCTGGATGGTTGTAGTCATGGAAGCCTCTCTGGCGCCCGTGTAGATTCTGTCACTACAACGAGATTTCTCATCGACGACAACGATGAGTGTTCAGACGTATCGTACCCATGGTGTTTTTGCGTCGGCGGGGCGGCGTCTCCTTGCGCTTGCAAAAGCCATCCCGCAGTCGATGCGTGATTGCAGGAGCTTCCCCCGAACCCCTGATCGTGAACCGTCCCCTGCGAAGGTGCAACGGGCTCAAAACAGCAAGATCTGTAAGCGTGGCCTTTGTGGACTTCGTGCCTTTGTGGCGCCAGGCGGTGTCTCATTGGCGTACTATCTATCTATTCGGTTCTTCGGACGGGCAAACGTGTCAACCGGGCGCTGTTCAGGTCTGATGCACTTCTTTGGGTGCGCCGACCATCAATCGTTCGCCGATCAGATCACCGAGGAGCAGGAGGAGCGCCTGCAGGGCGGCATCGTCCACAGCGCCGCGCGCCGCGAGCACGAGTGAAGGTTCGCCCGCCACGCGCACTGGCAGGAACGTCAGCGTCCGCTCCTGTTCGATGCGCACCAGTGAACGCCCGCTGCGCAGCACTTCGGCAGCCAGGCGGAAATGCGCCGGTTGCAGGCGAGGCAGCGGTGCATGGTCGCGTCCGCGCGCGATCAGGAATGGTGCGAGCGTCTGACGTTCATCGGGACCGATCAACGCCATCCAGTCCAGGTCGAGTGCAGCGGCGATCCGCTGGCAGACATCCAGCAGCGTGGGACTGAGCTGAGGGGCGGCGCGCAGGATGCCGGCCCCTTCCCACAGCGCCATCAATGCCTGGTGATGGCGTTCGAGTACGTCGATGGAGCGCAGTGCAGATGCGCGCTGCGCCGCAGTGGCAACCAGATGGTCGAGCGCGTCGCGTTGCGAACGGTCGAGTTCTGCAGGAGAGCAGTGCACCATCAGATGTCCTACACCTGCAATCTCGAAGGTATGCCGGACGAACGCGGCAGGCGTCTGCGCGTCCTTCAGCGACGCCGGTACGCCGGTGATTGCCGTGGCGCGCTCAATCGTGCAGCGCATCAGAGCATCGAGCGACGCGCAGGCGCTGAGCGCGGCCAGGTTCTGGCGCTGCCACTCCAGCGTGCGTCGCGCCTCGTCGCGATCCTGATCCAGGCGCTTTCGCTGCGCAATATCGTCGTGCAGGCGGGTCAGCGCCAGGCGCGCCTGGCGCGTTCCCCAGACGGCGGCAATGCTCACAATCGTATGAACTGCCGCAATTTCGATCAGCAGATTGCCTGCCTGCGCCGGATCGAGCGCGGCAATGAGCAACAGAACAATCGCGCCAATGCCGGCAGCGGCAAGCACATCGCGTTCTTCGATCGACAGACTGCTCTGAACCACCAGCGCTGGCGCAAGAACAAGCATCGGGCTCGTGGCGCCTCCGGTTGCCAGGATGAGCGCGCCGGTTGCAGCGCTGTCGGCGACCAGCAGCGTCCATGCGGGCAAAGTGACGGTCAACCCGGCGATCAGTGCGCACACGGCGATTGCCAGGGCGATGCCGGGCATTGGCATTGTTGGATGCGATACGCCATGCAGGATCAGTTCAACGCCACAGATCAACAGCAGAATAATCCGAAAGAGCCCGGCGCCATAGTCGCCGAGCCGGAGTGCTCGTTCTTCTCCGGAGATGCGTCGGGCGTCCCGTATCCGCGATAGTCCCGCGTCGGCGGAAGAGAGGATATCTGTCTGATTGTGCTGCAGTGGAATGAACATGTCGAGCCTCATTTCTTCCTGGTATCCACGAAGGAAGCGAAGTGTCGCGAAGAACCCCGCTGCCGTTGAACGTTGCATATGCAACGTTCTCGCTTTCACCCTGCAACTTTTGCGTCTCTCGCCTTTCGCCTCACAGATCGCTCAGCCGCTGCACGTTGTCCCATTCGCCAATGGTGCAATACAGCACATCGAGAGCGAATGCCTCTGCCACGTAGTCGCGTCCATCGAACGACACGCGAAAACTGGGTCCAAGCGGCGCTCCCAGGCGCTCCCAAAGAGCGTACTGCTGGGAGGGCCACGTCGGGCGCCACTGGCTGCCTGCCCGCTCATAGAGCCGTTCCAGTAACACCTGCGCCAGAGGGTCGCGTTCGCCGCGCGTATCGATCAGCGTGCTGAGGCGACTGATCTCTTTCCAGCGTCCAACCGGGCTGTACAACACATCAAGCGCATAGATCGCCGCTGACCATTCATCGTTGCCGACGCGCACCCGAAAACTTGCACTCAATGGCGGTCCGACAGGTTCGCGCAGGGCATACTGGTGAAGTGCCCAATCTGGTCGATATGTCTCGCCTGCCTGTGCATAGATGGCCTGTAACAACGCCTCGCGCAGCGGCTGATATTCGGGCGCCGTCAGCGTGCTCAGCCGTTCGACGCGCTTCCATTCGGCAATGGGGCTGACCAGCGTCTCACGACCAAACGACTGCCCAATGTAGTTGCGCCCCGCAACTGTCACCTCGAACGACGGTGCAATCGGCAAACCAAGCTGCGCCATACGGGCTGTGCGGGTCATTGCCCAATCGGGCCACTCGACCGCACCGACCTGGCGGTATGCTTCGTTCTGCAGAACCTGACTGAATGCAGCGCGCCTGGCCGGTGGGATCGGGCGATCTGGCGCGGCAATGGTTGTTTCGGCGAAGACGTGTCGTAAAAACTCAACCCATGGGAAGCCAGCAGGATCATTTTTGCGCCCTCGTGGAACTGCCACATCCAGGTGCCGCACGACCATATCGGGTGCGATGCGGTATTGAGTGACCTTTTCGCGGGTCAGGTGAATAAGCGCGCTCAGTTGCGCGGATGGGTAAGGATCGCGACCGTTATTGGCGTTCTCGAGTTCAATGCCGAGCGACAGTTCATTGATTGCCGTTTCACCGCGCCATGCAGCGCGCCCGGCATGCCATGCGGCGTATTCATCGGGCACCAGGCGGTAGATCTGCCCCGCTTTATCGATCAGGTAATGCGCCGATACGCGCGCTGCCGGGTTGGTCAGCCATGCCAGCGCGCTGCGCGCGGCGCCTGCCGTTGCATGGAGGACGATCATCGAAATTGCTCGACCGCCGCGCGATCCGTAGTTGGGCGAGCGAATGGATGTGTTGATTGTGACTGTCATTTCGTTGAAATGTTGTCAAAATATGCGCATGCACCATAGCATGTCGGTCGAAGGGCATGCTATGATAGGTTTGTGTATTTTTGATTCCAGAAATAGAGAAGATGAGTATTACTGGGTTCAGGTACCGGGAAACTGATGAGTTGGGGGATGACAATGTGAGGTCTGGCGTGCTATTTCTTTTATGGCGTTAGAGCATGGGGAGTGAGCAATCGGGAGCGGGGAGGCGGAGGGAACGTCTGGTGTGTTCCTTCTCGCCAGAGATCGCTCCTGCTATTGATGATGTTTGAGGATGCACCATGACTTCGCGGCGCTCGCGCATTGTACTCGCCGACCAGCAGCATCTGTTTCGCCAGAGCCTGGCGCAACATCTTCGTAACGCGGGGCATGTCATCGTCGGTGAGGTGGACACGCTCGAAAGTCTCGACCGCTGCATGATCGACACCGAACCGGACATCATTATGCTCGACCGGTATCTGCCTGGTGGCGATGCGTTCGAGTATGTTCACATGCTGAACACGCTCCAGCCGCAAACGTCTGTTTTGCTGCTGGTAGCCTATGAACACGAAGCGCTGGAATTGCAGGGACAGGCGTTTCTGGCAGGAGCTTCGGGGTGTCTGTCGAAAGAACTGCAGTCCACCGCGTATGTGCAGGCGGTGCGCCGTCTGCAGGACGGGCAGTTGCTCTTCCCTGCCGAGGTGTTGCGCCATGCTGCCCGCCCGCCAGCGATCAGCGGGCCAGTTGCAAGTTTGAGCGAACTGACATCGCGTGAACTGGAGATTCTGCAACTGATCGCCGAAGGGCTGGGGAATCGCGAAATTGCCGCACGGCTCGACATCACCTACAACACGGCGATGAAGCATGTGAGTAATATTCTGGCGAAACTGAAAGTGAGCAACCGGATGGAAGCTGGCCTGCTCTTTTTACGCCACACAGCCGATGGCACATTGTCTGGAGTTGTCCGCCCGCCACGACTCAGGTAGCATTACCGTACAACGCGCTCGAAGCGGCGTCCTGCGCGCGCACCTGGCACTGCCACTGCCTTCAGCACGTCCGAGACGACATCGGCGGCGCTGACATTGCGAATGCGCGCCGAAGGGTTGATGATCAAACGGTGCGCCAGCACCGGTTCCGCCAGCGTCTTGACATCGTCGGGAATAACGTAGTCGCGTCCGAGGATCGCCGCCTGCGCCTGCGCTGCGCGGTAGAGCGCCAGCGATCCGCGCGCGCTGACCCCGAGATAGACATCCTCGTGATGACGGGTGGCGGTAACGATCGAGACGATATATTCTTCGATCAGTTCATCGACATAGACCGACTTGATGCGTTCCTGCAGGTCGATCAGTTCTTCAGCGGCTGCAACCTGCGTCAGCGTATCGATCGGGTGTGCCTGGCGCTGACGTCGCAGTATGGCAATTTCGTCGTTCCGTTCCGGATAGCCAAGACGAATGCGCATAAAGAAGCGGTCGAGCTGCGCCTCGGGGAGCGGGAAGGTTCCTTCGTACTCGATCGGGTTTTGCGTCGCCAGCACCAGGAACGGCTTTGGTAACGGGTGCGTGACGCCGTCGACCGTAATCTGCCGTTCTTCCATGGCTTCGAGGAGTGCGCTCTGGGTCTTCGGCGTTGCACGGTTGATCTCGTCTGCCAGAACGATTTGTGCAATAATTGGGCCGGGACGAAACTCGAACTCATGGGTGCGCTGGTTGAAGATCGAAACGCCAGTCACATCGGATGGCAGCAGGTCGGGGGTAAACTGAATACGCTTGAAACTGCACCCGATTGAGCGGGCGACAGCTCTGGCAAGCATCGTTTTGCCAGTTCCGGGCACATCTTCGAGGAGAATGTGTCCTTTGCAGAGCAGCGCAGTCAACACCTGATCGATGGCGCGGCGCTTCCCGATGATGACCTGCTCGACATTGGCGGCGATGCGTTCGATGATTGTTCTGATGTCTTCCATTTCAGAGGTTCCATGTACAGAGGTTCCAGGGCACTGGTAGTATACCATCCAATCCCCGGATGTTCCGGTGCAGGAACTATCGCAGCGCCGCCAGGTCTGTTGCGTCATGCAAACGTACCACATCATCATAACGCATACGTCCGGCGCCGACCATCAGTGTATTCGCGCCGCCGCACGCAACGCCCATGCGTAGCGCTTCGGCGAGTGAGCCGCCGTTATGCAGGATGGCGATGATCCCCGCCAGCGCGGCATCACCGCTGCCCACCGGGCTGATCGAATCGATCGGCGGCGTGCGCGCAAACCATGCGTTGTGTGCATCAACTGCTACTGCTCCCTGTGCGCCAAGTGTAACGATAATCCGCCGCGGACCGCGTTGCATCACAGCAGTCGCAGCAGCGCACGCCTGAGCCGGCGTATTGATCGTCCGCCCAAGTGCGGCACTCAGTTCGTGCATGTTAATCTTCAGCAGATCGACCGGCAGATCGAGCGCTGCTTCCAGGGTCGGACCGCTGGTGTCGATGCACACGAACATCTCCGGCGGCAGACCGCGCACCAGTTCGACGTACTGCGCCGGTGTGACACCTGGTGGAACACTGCCGGAGACGGCAATGAATGCGACATCGCGCGCCTCTTGCCAGACCAGTCTGGTGAAGTCGCTCCAGTCGCCGGCGCCGACTGTCGGACCGGTTTCGTTGAGCGTCAGGTGGTCGCGCGCTTCGGGGTCAGTAATCAACAGGCAGATACGCGACTCGCCGGCGCTCAGCCAGCTCCAGGCGCCTTCGAGGTCTTCCGCCTGCGCCAGCGCCGCAATCTGCCTGCCGTTGTCACCGCCAAGCAGGGTGCAGGCGCGCACCGGTACACCCAGCGTGCGCGCAGCACGCGCGACATTGAACCCTTTCCCGCCCGCTGAGTCGATCCGCGCGGCAACACGGCACACATCGCTGTGGCGAAATCCAGAAACGATGAGGACGCGATCAATGGCTGGATTGGGAATGACAGCAAGCAGCATCGATACCTCTTGACGATTCTGCCATACCTGATTAGAATCAGAGTGCAATGCGGGAGTGGCGTAGTGGTAACGCGAGAGCCTTCCAAGCTCAAGTCACGGGTTCGATTCCCGTCTCCCGTACCAGATCATATCACACTCCGTGTTGGCGCGCTTTGCCCGGTTGGGGCACGGCGGCGCCGTGCCCCGACGGGGTTCTCCTCCGAAGCGCGCGGTCGTGCCAGGAACACGTCCTGTTCCGCAGCGCAGCAAGGGCAGGTCGGATGCCGGCAGGTCACAGATCAACGCCTGCTTGTTGATGAGACGGCTTGTGGTAGTCGCTCACGCAGGCAGCGATAGCACCAGATGTGCTATCATGCGTACACGGCAGGCCTGGGGGCAAAGTCTTCCTGCTCTTCGTCGTGTGTGCGAAGGTAAGATGCTCTCGCTCCCAGGTGCAGTGTGAACGCTTACAAAAGCCGCGCTGCTTGACTTCTATTCGCGATAGTGCTATACTACAATCATAACGCAATGCGTTATGAAGGTGGATCAGAGGATGCTCCTTCTCGTACATATCTATAGCAGCAGGAGGCAACCCATGACCGAGGAAGTCGAAGTCAAAGTCACTGAAGTCGAGGAGAGCGCGCCTGGCGCCAACAAGTGGATCATCGACGGCATGCGCCGGTTGTTGCTCGCCAGTTTTGGCGCTGTCGCCATGACCTTCGATGAAGTCGAGGCATTCGTCAAGAAACTCGTCGAGCGTGGTGAACTGGCGCAGAAGGATGCGGAGAAACTTCTGCACGAAATGCAGAACCGTCTGACGGCGAATCGCCCGCAGGTCGAGAAAGTAAGCGACCGTGTCGAGCAGGGAATGGAAGAGTTCCTGAATCGGTTGAACATTCCCTCCAAGCGCGACATTGATGAGTTGAGCCAGAAGATTGCACAACTGGCGGCGCGCGTCGAGGAGCTGCGGAAGAGCCAGGAATAGCGGCGGATAGGAACGAGGCGTTCAAAAACCAGAGACAGGGAATTGCCGAGGGGTGTGTCAGTGTGGCAGTTTCCTGTTTCTGGTTTTTGATTTGCTGATTTGTTGATTTGTTGATTCACGGTTTCTGGTTTTTGATTTGTTGATTTTCCGGCTTCCGGTTGCTGGTTTTTGGTTCCTGTTCTCTAGATGCTGGTTTTTGGTTCCTGGTTTTTGATTTCTTGATTTTTATTCTCGGTACCCCGTCTTGGGTATTTGATTTGTTGATTTTTTAGTTCCTGGTGCTCGGTTCCCTATCTCTAGCGCATGATTTTTTGTTCTCGGTTCCTGGTTCTCGGTGTTTGGTCTCTGACGCTTGTTTTTTTTGGGCTCCCGGTGCTCGATTTTTGATTTCTTGATTTGTTGGTTCCTGACGCCCGGCCTCTGGTGCTTGATGTTTCAGTTCCTGGTTCGCGACGCCTGGTTCTCGAAGTCTCCCCGTGCTATACTGAAGGCATGCACAAAACCGACACATCGCGGGTGAGGTGATCGATGAAGGCTGTGGTCATGGCTGGCGGTGAGGGATCGCGATTGCGTCCTTTGACGATCAACCGCCCAAAACCTATGGTGCCCATTGTCGATCGTCATGTCATGGCGCACATCATCGAATTGCTGAAGCGACATGGCATCACCGACATTGTGGTAACCGTTCAATACCTGGCAAATGTCATCCAGGACCATTTTGGGGACGGATCGGCGTATGGCGTCCATATCGAGTATTCCCTCGAAGAGCAACCGCTGGGCACGGCGGGCAGCGTCAAGAATGCCGAGCGCTTCCTGCGCGAGCCGTTTCTCGTCATCTCCGGCGATGCGCTGACTGATTTCGATCTGACGAAGATCATCGAGTTTCATCAAAGTCACGGCGCCACTGCCACGATCACCCTGACTCGCGTTCCCAATCCGCTCGATTACGGCGTCGTGGTGGTGGATGAACGCGGTTATGTGCGTCAGTTCCTCGAAAAGCCCAGCTGGGGCGAAGTCTTTTCGGATACGGTGAATACCGGCATCTACGTTGTCACACCCGAAATCTTCCGCTACATCGAAAAAGGAGCGTTCACCGACTGGTCGAAAGATGTCTTTCCGCGCATGCTGCGCAGCGGGAACCTGCCGGTCGGATATGTTGCGGAAGGGTACTGGACCGACATTGGCACAATCGAAGAATATATGCGCGCCAGTCGCGACTACATGCAGGGGAAGGTCAACCTGCCGCGCGTCGGCGAACGCATCTTCGATGAGGTGTGGGTCGAAGGGGATGTCGAAATTGCGCCCGATGCGCAGTTCCACGGTCCGGTCTTTCTGGGACATGGGGTCAAGATCAAGGGCGGCGCGATCATCCATGGTCCATCTGCCATCCGCGACTATACGATCATCGACACGCGCGCGACGATCGACCGCTCGATCATCTGGCGCAATTCGTACATCGGCGAACGCGCCGAACTGCGTGGCGCCATCGTGATGCGGCAGTGCAACATCAAAAGCCGCGCCGTACTCTTTGAAGGCACAGTGGTTGGTGATCAGACGATTATCAACGCAGGCGCGGTGATCGGTGCAAATGTCAAAATCTGGCCCAGCAAGGAAGTTGAGGAAGGGGCGACGATCAGTTCCAGCATTATCTGGGGATCGCAGGGACGCCGCGTGCTGTTTGGGCGTTCGGGGATTTCAGGACTGGTCAACATCGACCTGACCCCGGAGTTCGGCGCGCGCCTCGGCGCCGCCTTCGGCGCAACGTTGCCGCGCGGCGCCGTGGTGACGACCAGTCGCGATACGCACTTCACGCCACGTATGATCAAGCGAGGGCTGGTTGCCGGTTTGCCATCGGCTGGCGTCCACGTCGCCGAACTCCATGACGTGCCGCTGCCGGTCGCTCGCGTGATTACCCGCGCCATCAACGCCGCTGGCGGCATTCATGTGCGCCTGTCGCCGCTCGACAGTCGCGTGGTGGATATCAAGTTCTTCGATGCCGATGGGCTCGACATCGATACCGCCACCGAACGCAAGATCGAGGGGGTCTTCTTTCGCGAAGACTACCGGCGAGTCTATCTCGACGAAATCGGGCGCATTAACGAGGTTGAGCATATCAATCAGATCTACACCGATATGTTTCTCGGAGCGCTGCGGCCTGATGCGCTTTCCAGCATTGCCCGCAATTTTCAACTGGTCATCGATTACGCAAATGCAAATACATCGAACTTTCTCCCTGCCATTCTGCGGCGACTGCATATCGACGTCGTTGAACTGAACGCCAATCTCGACGCGCAACTCCTGTTTCAGACCCCGCAACAGTTTGAGGCGGGCATGGAACGTCTGGCACGGATCACGCCAGTCCTCGAAGCGTCGCTGGGAGCGCGGCTCGATCCAGGTGGCGAGAAAATCTTCCTGGTGGACAATACCGGGAAACGACTGCCCGGAATGCAGGCGCTGGCGGCGATCACCGCACTGGCGATGGCGGTCAATGGCGGCGGAATGGTTGCCGTGCCGGTGACCGCGCCACGCGCATTCGAGATGATCGCTGCCCGGTATGGCGGACGGATCGTGCGCACACGCGCCACCCTCGGCGCGCTCATGCGCACGGCGACAGCCAATCCCGACATGCTGCTGCTGGGGGATGGCGCCGGAAGCGTGATTTTTCCCTCATTCTACCCGATTGCCGACGGTATGTTCGCCATTGTGAAGATTGTCGAGTTGCTGGCGTTGCAGCAGGTGCGTTTGTCTGAGATCGTGCACGATCTACCCCACTATTTCATGAGTCAGGCGCGCGTTCCCTGCCGCTGGGAGTTCAAAGGCAAAGTCATGCGCATTTTGAACCAGCAGTATCAGGACCGCAAACTCGATCAGGTCGATGGGGTGAAAATCGATCTTGGCGACGAGTGGGTGCTGATCCTGCCTGATCCGGACGGTCCGTTCTTCCACATTATTGCTGAAGGGAGCAGCGACGAACAGGCGCGTGTGCTGGCGGAAAAGTATGCCGGGCTGGTGACCGGGTTGCAGTAGCCAGGAGCAGGCTACTGATCGCTTGAGCGATCGATGAACGCAAACCCGGCAGGAAGAAGTTCTTCGACCGAGGTGACGCGCCATGCGCTCCGGAGATTCGCCAGAAGCACCACTGCGCGCGGCGCCAGCTCGAAGATGACCTGGCGGCATCCACCACATGGGCTGACCGGTTCCGGCGTGTCGGCGATGACCGCCAGTGCAACGATTGTGCGCTCGCCAGCCGCATAGGCGCTGAACAAAGCCACCCGTTCCGCGCAAATCGTTGATGGATAGGCGGCATTTTCGATATTGCAGCCGTAGAACAATGCACCGGAGGCGGTTCGCACAGCAGCGCCGACGGCAAACCGCGAGTAGGGACAGTAGGCGCGCTCGCGCGCAGCGGCGGCGGCGGCAAGAAGTTCCGTCAATTCCGGCGTCAATTCATGCATTGTTCCGATCCTCATCACGTGTCGCAGGAACCTCATCTTCCTGCGGCGGGCGATAGTGCAGGCGCAACTTCCGCAGACGCAGACCATCCATCGAAAGCACTGCAATGGTCGCGCCATCGGCAATCTGCACCACATCCCCGACCTTCGGCACCCGTCCAAGGCGCTCGAACACAATGCCCCCGATGCGATCCGACTCCTCCGACACCAGGCGCAACCCGGTCAGATCGTTGATATCATCGATCGGCACACGCGCATCTACCTCGATGTCCCCCGGACCGAGTTCCCTGATCGGTTGTTCGTCCACATCATACTCATCCTGAATCTCGCCAACGATTTCCTCGATCACATCCTCGATGGTGATCAGACCGGCGGCGCCGCCATACTCATCGACGACGATCGCCAGATGGACTTTGCGCGCCTGCAGATCTTTCAGCAGAGCATCGACTTTCATCGTATCGGGAACAAAATGAGCGGTGCGAAGCAGCGATCCGATAGATGCGTCACGTTGCCCGGAGCGCAACCAGAGCAACAAATCTTTCGCATAGAGAATGCCCACAATATGGTCAATCGTTTCACGGTACACCGGAATACGCGAATGACCGGTTGTGATGATGGTATTCAGCGCCTCATCGATAGAAGCAGTTTCCTCGAGCGCCACAATATCCACCCGCGGGATCATCACCTCGCGCACAGTCGTATCGCCGAAGGAGAAGATCCCTTCAATCATCTCGCGCTCTTCTGGTTCGATGAGCCCTTCTTCTTCGCCGACATTCACCAGCATGCGGAGTTCCTCTTCGGTCACCAGCGGCATTGGCGAGGATGGCTGACCGCTGGCGACACGAATGAACGGGCTGGTAAGCACCCCGATCATCCAGATGAAGGGTGTCAGGAGGCGTGCGATCAGCGCCATCGGACCTGCAAGCATGCGTGCAGCGGCAGAAGGGTTGCTGATTGCCAGCGCTTTGGGCAGCGCTTCGGCAAAGATTAGAATGAGGAGCAGCAATCCGCCAAGCGCAGCAATCCGCCATTGCCACGTTTGACTGCCAAACAGACGCAGAGTCAGCGCAGTTGCCGTGATTGTCGCAGTGCTGTTGAGCAGCAGGACTGTCGCCTTGAAGCGATACGGCTCGGTGAGCAGACGGTCGATGATCTGTGCGCGCCGCGCATCGGTCTCGTGCAGCGCCCCCAGACGATGACGACCGATGGCCGTCATTGCAGCATCGACTGCCGATGTAAATGCCAGGACGAAGAGACAGAGAACGATGCCTGCCAGAACCAGGCCAGTTTCAACGTCCAACGTGCTATCCTCACCCGCGCAGTCGCAGGACGTTCACGAAAAGAGTGCGCTCAACGACAGATCTTTGTGAATACGCATGATGGCTTCCGCAAACAGCGGCGCCACGCTGATGGCTCGAATGCGCGCTTTGCGGCAACCTTCGGGGAGCGGGATGGTATTGGTGACGATCGTTTCGACCAGCGCCGATTGCGCGATGATCTCTGTGGCGTCGCCGGCAAAAATGCCATGGGTCGCGCAGGCGTAGACGGCCACTGCACCCCGTTCACGCAGCACACGCGCCGCTTCCGCCAGTGTCCCGCCGGTTGAGATCATGTCATCGACGATAACTGCAGTTTTTCCCTCAACATCGCCGACCATGTCGAGCATTTCGGCGACATCGGGTTGTGGACGCTGCTTGGCGATGATCGCCAGCCCTGCACCGATGCGCTCACGAAAACTGTTGGCGCGCCCCACACCGCCGGCATCAGGCGAAACCACAACCAGGCGTGGCAGGTTCATGTCGCGGATGTGCTCGGCGAGAATAGGTCCTGCCTGCAGGTGATCGACCGGGATATCGAAGAACCCCTCGATTGCAGGTGCGTGGAGATCCATGGTCAACACCCGGTCGGCGCCGGCAGTGCGGATCAGATTGGCAACCAGTTTTGCCGAGATTGGCTCGCGCCCGGTGGTCTTCTTCTCCTGCTTGGCGTAGCCGTAGTAGGGGATGACCGCCGTCACCCGCGCTGCCGATGCGCGTCGCAGCGCATCGATCAGAAGTAACAACTCCATCAGGTTGTGATTGACGGGGGTGCACGTCGGTTGAACCACAAACACATCGGAGCCGCGCACATTCTCCTCGACCTTGACGCGCGTTTCGCCGTTTTTGAAGGTGCCGACCGTGGCACGACCGAGGTTGATGTTGAGATGCGATGCAATCTCCTGCGCCAGGGGACGGTTGGCATTGCCGCTAAAGATTTGAAGACGACCTTCCATAGACGTTACGCCTGATAGACTTCGTCAGTCGCACGCTGTGCGCCGCGCAGATGGGCAAACGGTCCAATGACGGCATGCGCCGGTATCACGACGCCTTCGGCGAGCGTGTAGCGCACATGCGCGTTGTCGGCAACGACCGTATTGATCAAAGACGTATGCGGACCAATGACGCAACGCGCTCCCACGCGAGTGGCGCCGCGCAGCAAGGTCCCAGGCAGCAGCGTTGTATCCTGTCCGACAACCACACCGACATCCACATAGGTTGCAGCAGGATCGACAACCGTTACGCCATTGCGCATAAGCGCATCCAGCAGGCGCATGCGCAGCACACGCTCAGCGTGCGCCAGTTGCACCCGGTCGTTGATGCCAAGCGCCTCGGTCGGATCGGCAGTAAGGAGCGCCTGCGCCGCGCCGATGCCGTGATCGGCAATTGCCAGAGCGACAAGGTCGGTCAGGTAATATTCGCCTTTCACAGGGCTGCGCCGGATGCGGTCGAGCGCAGGCCACATCCAGGCGGCGTCGAAGCAGAGGATGCCGCTGTTGACTTCGGTCACGGCGCGTTGAGCGTCGGTTGCGTCACGCTCTTCAACGATCGCCGTCACGTTCCCCTCGGCGTCGCGGATGATCCGACCATAGCCGGTTGGCGGGTCTGCTGTGAAGCTGAGCAGCGCGACCAGGGCGTGACGTTCGCGGCGCAATGCCACCAGGCGTTGCAGCGTGTCACTGCGAATCAGCGGCGCATCGCCGACCAGCACCAGCACCTCGTCGCACTGATTGTCCATGATCGAGCGCGCCTGCAGGGTTGCGTGCCCGGTGCCCAGCCGTTCAGCCTGAACAACATATCGATATGCGTCGCCAAAGCGTGCGCGTACCGTGTCGAGTGCATCAGCGGCGAGCACGATCGTGTTCAGTGCTGGTTGCAGCGCATCTACCGCCGTGAGAATGTGCCCGAGCAACGGTCGCCCGCACAGCGTATGCAAAACCTTCGGCAGCGCCGACCGCATGCGGGTGCCTTCACCGGCGGCAAGAACAACGACTCCCAATCGCACTGTCGTGAAGAAAGGGACCATCAGAGCCGCCTGCCCCGTGATCCCCTGCGCTCGTCCGCACACCTGTGGCTGCCGGGCCAGGATTCGAACCTGGACAAACGGATCCAAAGTCCGCTGTGCTGCCATTACACAACCCGGCACCATGTACATTATAGCACACGCGATGCAGGTTCCTGACAGCAGAAGCGGAAGGAACGTCAGCTACCCAATCCTCAACGGATTGGGCTTGTCCTTCCAGATTTCGTAGCATCGGTTGACCCACCGACCTGACGCGCCCCCCGTCCCCCCCACGTTGTGGGGGGGATTGAAGGGGGGGTGGAACGGAGGACCATTGGCAGGCTGACAGGCTGCCAGATTGGTACAACCCGTCAAGGTTTTACGCGGCAACGGAACGTTCTTGCCACAACCGCCAACCTTGAGTTGATACGGTGCGAACCGTTGCTCCGCTGTACCATCGGAGTGTCTTGCACACGAACAAATGTACCACAAAGAGCGGATGTTGGCAAGCGGAAGCAGCACATCACCGTGGGCTGAAGCCGCTGAAGCGGGGCCGTGCCTGTCGGCAGACAGGGCGTTCATCCCACCGCTCCCCCCCTTCCCCCCACGAAGTGGGGGGGATTGAGGGGGGGGTGGGCTTCCCGCCCTGAAGGGTAAACAACCGTGAAACATGCGAACTGTGGAACGTTGCAGGTCTATCTACCCCTGTCCTCTTCCCCTTGCAATCGAGCTGCACGCAGGACATTCCGCAGCAGCATGACGTTGGTCACCGGTCCTGTGCCGCCGGGAACCGGCGTAATGGCGGAAGCGACCTCAGCGACGCTCGCAAAATCCACATCGCCAACCATTCGCCCATCCTCGAGCACATTGACGCCAAAATCGATGACAACAGCGCCAGGTTTGACCATATCACCGGTAATCAAGCCGGGTTTTCCGGTCGCCGCCACAACGATGTCGGCTTCACGCACGACAGCCGCCAGGTCTGCGGTGCGCGAATGGGCAATGGTGACAGTCGCGTGTTCCTGGAGCAGCAGCAGCGCCATCGGCTTACCGACGACAACACTCCTCCCGACGACAGTCGCGCGCTTTCCTTTGATTGAAATAGCGTTGCGCAGTAACAATTCCATCCCACCCGCCGGCGTATTCGGAACCATTGTCGGCTGACCCATGGCGAGCAAACCGACGTTGTACGGATGGACGCCATCGACATCTTTGCGCGGATCGATCTGTGCAATCGCGCGGTTGGCATCGAATCCTGCCGGCAGCGGCAGGTGCAACAGAATGCCATGCACTGCGCGGTTCAAACTGAGCGCATTCAGCGTTTCTTCGAGAGCTGTCTGCATTGCATCAGAAGGAAGCGTATGGTCGTGGAAGACAATGCCAACCTCTTCGCATCCCTTGCGAATTGTGCGGGCGTAGCGTTCCGACGCCGGATCACCTGCAATTTTGACGACGGCGAGCGATGGCGCTGCGCCGATTGTCTGAACGAAGGCTTGAATATCGGCGCGCAGTTCTTCGCGCAACTGTTTTGCAAGCGCGCGCCCATCGAGTATCATAGCGGTCATCGATCTGCCTCTCCGCTTATGCACTTTGATTCGAAGTGTATTATATGCGAGGCGAGAGGAGGAATGTGCTGATGGTTGCACCCACGAAAAGAAAGCGACGATCATGCTCTCCAAACCTATCGATCTCCGAAGCGACACGGTAACATTGCCGACCCCGGCGATGCGTACAGCAATGGCGCGTGCTGAAGTGGGGGATGATGTCTACGGCGAAGACCCGACGGTCAACCGGCTGGAAGAACGTGCTGCGCGGCGTGCTGGCAAAGCCGCAGCAATGTTTGTGCCCAGCGGCACAATGGGGAATCTCTGCGCGCTGCTGGCGCATTGCAATCGCGGAGATGAAGTGATTGTCGGTGACCGCTCACATATCTACAACTATGAGGCAGGAGGGGCGTCGGTGCTGGGAGGCGTGGCATTCCATGTCGTTCCCAATCAGCCGGACGGAACCCTGGCGCTCGATCACCTGCGCGCGGCAGTGCGCTGGCGCGACGACCCGCACTGCGCCGAGACGCGGCTGATCTGCCTGGAGAATACCCACAACAGTTGCGGCGGCGTGGCGGTGTCGCCGGAGTATCTGGCATCGGTCGCAGCATTCGCCCGCGAACATGGTCTTCTGGTGCACCTTGATGGGGCGCGCGTTTTCAATGCTGCGCTGGCGCTTGGGGTCGACGTCGCCGAACTGACGCGCCACGTGGACAGCGTTATGTTCTGCCTGTCGAAAGGGCTGGCAGCGCCGGTAGGATCGGTCGTCTGTGGCGATGAAGATTTCATCCGGCGCGCCCGGCGCGCGCGCAAGGTGTTGGGAGGCGGCATGCGGCAGGCAGGCGTGATTGCTGCAGCGGGCATCGTTGCAATCGAGACGATGGTAGACCGGCTGGCAGAAGATCACGCGAATGCGCGCATGCTGGCTGAGGGTCTGGCAGGTTTCCCGCAGATCGCCATCAATCTGGAGCGGGTGCAGACCAACATCGTCATCTTTGCCCTGCACAATGGATTATCCGCCGATGAATTCGTCGCGCGTCTGCGTGATCGCGGCGTCCTGATGGGGGACATGGGAGGCGGACAGATCCGCGCCGTAACCCACTACGGCATCGATGCCGGGGATATTGCCGAAACACTTGCCGTGGTGGAGGAAACGTTGAGAGAGGTCGAGGGTCGGGGGTAGGGGTCAGCGCGAGGAATGTTCAACGTTCCTCGCCTTCCAGCCCCTCAATCGCTACCGCCAGCCCGATGGCGCCCCAGAATAACGCGCTCATATGGCTGAACTCGATATTGAAGAAATAGTGGTCGAGCAGACCCACCGCAAGTGCAGCAGCCAGCGCCGCCTGGAGCGACACCAGCCACGCGGCGCGCTCTTCGTCGCCAGCCCGAACCGCAGCGCGCAGCGCATTCCAGTTGCGCACGAAAAACCAGCCGATGATGCTGAGAAATGCCGCCAGACCGACCAGCCCGGTACGCTGAGCAATCGCCAGATAAATGCTCGACACGCCGGCGACGAGATCAAGTTCCGGCGCCTGACCAAAACCGATCCCAAACACCGGGTACGCCTGGATGATCGCGATTGCGTTCCGGTATTCCGCCAGACGCATCTGGTTTGCCCGGTCGCGGAACTGCACCCCTTCGACCACGCGCTCAACAAAACGCTCACCGACGCCAAGCCCGATGAACAGCGCAGCAGCCAGCGCCCCGGCTGCCAGAATGACCCACCAGAGCCGCCGGTAGCGCAGTGTTGCGACATACATCGCAGCGACAATGATCCCACCCAGCGCCGCGCGTGAGTAGGTCAGGAACAGTGTCAGCAGAATCGCGCCAGTCGCAATGATCAGGATACGTCGCGACAATACCGGACGTTCGCTTACCATTTGCGTCGCTGCCAGCGCTCCAATCAGCGCCAGCATCCCGCCAAAACTGTTGGGATCGACCGATAGACCGATCGCGCGCATTAATCCGTTGGGATCATCTTCGACATACCGCAGCACGCGCCCTTCGGTCGGGTAGCCGATACGCCCGAACGATACCAGTATCTGAAGCGCCAGCCGGTCAGGAATAATGTAGAGCGCCAGCGCAATCACTGCAGAAAGCGCGGCGCCGATAATCAAAAAGCGTATGACCCAGCGCACGGTCTCGCGATCGCGCACACAGTTGACGACGCTGAAGAAGAACAGGGTCGCCATGACGAATTTGACATAATTGTGGATCAGCGAAGGTTCCGGGCTGGCATTCGAACCGAGCAGAAAAGCGAAGAGCGTAATCCCCAGAAAGCCGATGAGCGCCATGCCAAACGGCGTCACCAGCAAACGCTCATCACTGCGCACCAGCAAACGCAACAACCAGACCCCCATCAGCGCCGCCAGCGCTAGCGTCAGCAGCGCCGGGGTTATGACTGCGCGGAAGGGGAGCGTGGCGAACGGAATGATGGTGGCAATGCCGATGACCGCTGCAAGCCCGACGCGGGTATCGATCAGCAAGGCATACCCGCCGATCAGCGCTGCCAGCGCCACAAAACCCAGCCAGAACGGACCGAACGCCACCGCGGCGCCACCCGCAAGACCGAGCACAATGGCAGCGAGCGCCGCTGCAAGCGAACTACTGCTCAACATCGCAGCGACCTGGTCACGAGTAGTTTGCGGAACGTGGCTCATAGGTGATCTCGATGTTTGAATTCCGTCCTTCCCGGTCTGTTTGTTGAACGATATCTCCTGCACCTGATACCATTTTAGATTGTAGATTTTGGATTGGAGATTGCTGTGATGGCATTACAGTGCGCTCTGATAGGCGCTCGTATGCGGCTTGTTCAATTCCAACAGGTATCAGATTGTAGATTTTGGATTGTCGATTGCTGCGATAGCATTGCAATGCGCTCTGATGAGCGCGTATGCAGCCTGTTCAATTCCAACTGGTAAGATGAAACAGCGCTCAATAGACTGTACCGCACGTGACGCGATCTGGCAAATCCGGCCTTCCGAGTGAGTGTTCACACGTACCGCAAAAATTGTGTTTTTGCGCCGGCGGTGCGACGTCTCATGGCGCTTGCGAAAGCCATCCCGCCGCCGGCTCTTGATCTCGGGGGCATCCCCCGAACCCCCAATCGTGAACAGTTTCCCTTCTGATCAGGGCGGACGCATCACGGGGGGCGCGGGGGGCGCATCGCGGGCGCGGTGGTTCCGGTCGCATGCGGGCGCATCGCGGGCGCGTGGGGCGCGGCGGTTCCGGGTGCGGGCGGGTGTGTCGTGGGCGCGGCATCGTCAGGGCGCCCACAAGGGGCGCCCCATTCGCATGCGGGCGCGTGGGGCGCGGCGGTTCCGGGTGCGGGTGGGGGCGCATCGCGGGCGTGGCGCGGGGGCGCATCGCGGGCGCGGCGGTTCCGGGCACGGGCGGGTGTATTGCGGGGGCGTGGGGCGCGTGTTCCTGTATCCTGTCGAACGCATGCAGAGCAGGTTAACGAGTTTGTTATGAGAATGTGATACAGTACACCTGGACTTGTCTTACACTTTGATCAGGGCAACCATCCACAGAATCAAGGAGAAGCGCAGCATACCTTGCCGGAGAGCGCTGAACCCACAGGTGCGGGAAGGCGGTTTCGTCTCTCATTGTCTCTTGATGAGAGACGTCAGGACGGGTACGGTGTCCACGTTCAGAAGAGCCCAACGCTTCTGACGGTGGCAATGCGGTTTGTGTTCGCTTATGAAGATCGCCCTTCTTTCGCTAGCAACATTGAACCATGAAAACACTGCAGCACCCTCTTTCCTGGCAGGCGCGAGCGCTCCTGCTGCTCGCGTGCGCCCCGATTATCGCAGGCGCCATCAGTTTCGCCAGCGCGCTCAACCTGATTGGACAACCATCGATTGGCGTATTGCTGCTGTGGCAGGAAGCGCCGCGCTGTCATGCGGTCTCGCCGATCACGCCACCCTCCTGGCCCGGCATGGCCAGCGGCGCGTTACAGACAGGGGATTGCGTCGAGGTTATCAATGATATTCCAGCAAACGCATGGCTCCGTTACGAACTGGAGCGCGCTACCGATGGAACGGATGGGAAGAATGGGGCGTTTCTGATTGTTCGTCGTGGCAACGAGATCTTCGTGGCTCAGGTAGCGACGCTCCGGTTGACATGGCTCCACGTCCTGCAGCTTCAACTCGGCATCATTCCACTCGTGCTGTTCATCTGGATGATGGCGCTTGTGGTGTTGCTGGCGCAACCGCGCGCCGAAGCAAACCGCGTCTTCGCAGCGCTCTTCTTCGTGCTGGCGCTTGCTATCGCCGGGTTGTTTCACGGGCTCGACGATGCATCAGGACGCTACTACACAGCCTTTACGATCGTCAGCGGCATGGCATGGATCGGACTGCTGCACTACCATCTTGCCTTCTTAACGCCCCGACCGGTTGCGCGACTTGCGCCAATGCGCTTTGCCCTCTATCCCATTGGCTTGGGCGCGATGATCCTGCACCTCGATAGCATGCTGAGTTTTGTTCCATTCCTTCAACCGTGGCGCGGAGAAGCGGCAGGGGTCGCGTCGATCATCAACGGACTGACCCTGCTCATCGGGCTGGTGATGTTCCTGGGAAGAGCCGGGTTCTGGGCATGGCGCAGAGTCCGTCCGGTTTCCGATCAGATGTTGATCCTGTTGATTTCGTGGGGGGCTGGCGCAGGACCACTGACGCTGGCGAGTTCATACTATTTGCTGACGTATCGTGCCCCGCTTGGTACATCATTTCAGCCGTTCCTCTTTTTTCTGGTGATTCTCTGCACCGGTACAGCCTATGTGATGCTGCGTTATCAAAGTTTTGCCTACCGCGGACGCATTCTGAACATCCTGACAATCGTCTATCTCAGTGCAGCGATTGCGTGCGCCATCATGAGCTTCGTGCTGATTGGCATTGTTCACATGCCGGTGGATGGTCTGGTGTTTACGTTGCTGTGGAGCGCGACCTTCACTGCAACCCTGATCTGGCACACGGACAACCCGTTTCGCCGTCTGTACCGACGTTTCTTTCTGCGGCATCAGCATCACTACAAGGCGACCCTCGATTTTGCAACGCAGATGAGTCAGGTTGCAGATCTCGATGCTGCAGCGCAGCAAGGCGTCGAGATGGTGCGTTCCACGCTCATGTCTGACTGGGTTGCGGTCTATCTCTTTCTCGCACCGGAGCGTGTATGGCTTGCCACAGCGACAACGACTGAACAACGCCAGGTGTCTGCGGCACAGCACCATTCGGCATTTCTGCCCGAAACACCGGCAATCGTCTGCCCGCTTGCAAGCAAAGGGGAACAACTGGGCATCCTGTATGTCGGGCCGCGAAACGTCTCAGAACCACTTGATGAGGAAGATGAGCGACTGGTCGGTCTGCTGGCGACGCTTCTGGCGAATGCGGTTCAAATCCAGGCGCACATCCAGCGCCTGGCAGCGACGCCAAAGATGATCATCACTGCGCAGGAGCAGGAACGTGAACGTATCGCGCAGGAGATCCACGACGGCGTTATGCCATTTTTAGGCGCGCTTCCACTGGGACTGACGCAGATCGAGAAGAAAGTCCAGACGAACGCTCCCGCCGACACGATCATATCGATATGCGAAACATACTGTGAGCGTGCTGTCGGAACAGCGAAGGAATTGCGCAGCATTATGCGTCACCTGCAACCGCCCCTGGTTGGTGCAACACATCTGGGACTCGCCATCCGGGCCTTTACACAGGAGATTTGCAGTCTCTACAACGTAGAGGCAACGATCAAGGGCGCCGAGATGGCGTATCCACTGGATGAATTCACAGCGCGCCACGCATATCGGATCATTCAGCAGGCAATTACCAACGCCCTTCAACACGCGCGCCCCACTGCGCTCGAAGTGTCGATTTCCGCACACGAGAATGGGTGGACATGTTGCGTGACCGACAATGGCAACGGTTTCGATCTCCAGCAACCACTCCAACGCCCGGGGTTCGGTCTCTTTTCGATGCAGGAGCGGGCGCGGATCATCGGTGCGACCCTGGTCATTGACTCTCACCCTGGGCATGGAACGACGGTGACATTACATGTTGGACAAGGGAAGAGTCTCAAGAATGATATCCCAGCACATCGATCCAGGAACGAAGAAAGACATATTTCAACCCTTCTCCCCAACAACGGGTATAATACTCCTGCCCGATGATGGTTGAGCGGGAGCGAAGCGGTGGCAAACGAAGAGTTGCGCCTGATCATGGGCGCGCAGCGCGGTGATGTCGAAAGTTTCAATGCGCTGGTGCGGCTGTACGAAGGGCGCGTCTACAACCTGTGCTATCGCCTGCTTGGCGATGCCGACAGTGCGGCGGATGCCACGCAGGATGCGTTTCTGTCGGCGTATCGTCACCTGCAGGCGTTTCGCGGCGGATCGTTCCGCTCGTGGTTGTTTCGGATTGCAACCAATGTGTGCTACGACATCCTGCGCGCACGTCAGCGTCGTCCGGTCGTGTCGCTTGATGCTTCCTGCGAAACCGCCGGGGAAGACACCCCTTCCCTGCAGATCGCCGATACCTCTGAGTCGCCCGACGAATTTGCGCTGCGCCGTGAACTGGCGCGCGCCATCGAAGCCGGGCTGGCGCAACTGCCGGTCGATCAACGGCTGGTCGTTGTGTTGTGCGATCTGCAAGGATTGGCCTATGAGGAAATTGCCGACGTGCTTGGCGCCAACCTGGGGACGATCAAGTCGCGTTTGAGCCGTGGGCGCGCCCGGCTGCGCGACCTGCTGCGCCAGGAGGAACTTCTGCCGCTACGATTTCGTCATGAAGGGGAAGAGTGACGGATGGCGCGGAGCACGCACCGATTGCGATCGATCTGTGCCGGTGAACCAAAAGTATGACGACGCCGCCACAATTGAACGAGCACGACCTGGAGCTGCTTTCCGCCTACCTCGACGACCAGTTGAGCGCCGATGAGCGGCGCGCCGTCGAACGCAGGCTCGGCGATGAAGCGGAACTGCGCCAGGCGTATGAAGAGTTGCGCGCAACGGTGCAGGCGCTGCGCGATCTCGAGCCGCTGCGTCCGCCTCGCTCGTTTACGCTCGATCCGGCACAGGTTGCAGCGCAACGCCCCCCCGCTGCGCGTCTGGGATGGGGGCGATTGCTGCAGGTGGCCGGTGTATTTGCGGGGGTATTGATCGCAGCCATTGGCGTGCTCAACGTGCTTGGATCAATGGGCGCGGGCGCTCCGGCAACCGCAGAGCAACCCACGGCAGAGGCGATGATGGCGGTTGCGCCAACCGAAGCGCCCGGATTGCGTGAAAGCGTCCCGGCGGCGGAAGCCCCAACCCCACCACCCGGTAATGGTATGGCAGCGCCATCCACGCTCGACAATGGTTCTGAAGCAGTCTCCCCACAGACTCTGGCAACGCCAGAAATGGCGGCGCTTCCAGACGTTGCGCCGCAGCCAACGGTCGCTCCGCCGGCGATTTCATCGCCAGGAACAGCAGACCTGGCGCAACCGACGCCGACTGTTGAGCCATCGACGCCTGCGGGTGGATCCAATGTAATACTCCTGCTTGTTGTCGTTGTCATTGCGGCGCTGGCAGGCGGCGTGTGGTTCTGGCGGCGCAGGAGTTAGAGCCCGTCCAGCTGAGGTTATACGTGTCAGAAGCAGGCCGCCAGGCAACCCACCAGACAGAAACCGCAACGATGCCGCGCTGGCGCGCCTGGCTGCGTCCGGTGCTGGTTGCCGCCATCGCCATCGCGTTGAATATCATCGCATACCTCATGATCCCGCCGGATCTTGCCTATCGTCTGGGGGCGTTAGGGTATCTCGGCGTCTTTTTGATCACGCTGATCTCCAACGCCACGATCGTCGTGCCCATTCCCTACTTCGGCCTGGTTGCGGCGCTTTCCCCCGGTCTGAGCGTGATCGGGGTCGGTCTTGCAGGTGCGCTTGGTTCAGTACTTGGTGAGTCGGTCAGTTTTTTCGTCGGGCGATCGGGGCGCGGCGTGGTCGAACAGACACGGTTCTACCGCTGGGTGCAGCGTCAACTCGAACACCCATGGCGTGCGTTCTTCGTGCTCTTTGCACTCTCGGCGCCGCCAAATCCCGCGTTCGACGTGGCGGGGATCACCGCAGGGGCGATGGGGTTGCCGTACTGGATCTTCCTCGGCGCCGTCTTTCTGGCGCGGCTCGTGCGCTTTGGCATCATTGCTCTGTTTGGCGGAGCAACATAACCTGTCAGGCGCCAACGGCCCGTTCCTGCGACCGCATCAACGACGCAACACAACGGTTGAATGCGATCAGATCGAAGGGCTTCTCAATGATCGGCACCCCCATACCCGCCAGCATTTCGTAGATGCTGCGCGGCGGCAACGCACCGCAAACCAGGAGAACGGGGATGTGCGAGGTGTTGGTCGTGGTTCGCAGTTCATCGACCCACACATATCCTGCCGTATGGTGGAATGACCAGTCGAAGATGACGAGGTTCGGCTCCAGACGAGGCAGTATCCGATGTGCCTCGTAGATATGCGACGCAACGGTCACATGGTATCCCTCGATAGTCAGCACTGTTTCGAAGAGTCGTCCCAGATCGCGATCTTCCTCGATAATCAGGATACGTCCCCGGCACAAATCCTGCATGCCACGCCTCCCGCGCTTTCGTCTGCCATCGAGCCATCGTAGCGCCCAACAAACGTCAGGACGACGCACAACGATGCGGGCACGTGTGAGGAAATGGGATGCGTTGGGCGCTACGTAGAGAAACCGTCAGTGAGGCTCCAAAAGATACGCAGAGGCGCGATTCACGGATACAATCCCCGAATGAGATTGGCGTCGGCGACACGCCGCACCGCCAGCAGATACGCCGCCAGGCGCAGGGAAATGCCTCGTTGCTCTGCCAGGTCGCATACCTGCTCAAAGGCGCTGACCATGATCTGCTCCAGGCGCTGATTGACATCCTGCTCATTCCAGAAAAAGGATTGCAATCCCTGCACCCATTCGAAGTAACTGACCGTCACACCGCCGGCATTCGCCAGAATATCGGGTATCACCGTAATCCCGTGCTCCTCGAGGATTTCATCTGCCTGGGGGGTGGTTGGTCCGTTGGCGCCTTCGACAATGAGCGTTGCCCGGATGCGGTCCGCATTCTGGACGGTGATCTGGTTTTCCAGCGCTGCAGGCGTCAGCACATCACACGGCGTCTCGAGCAGCGTTGTGTTGTCGATGCGCTCAACTCCAGGGGCGCTGTACCCTTCCAGCAACCGGCGTGGATGCTGTGCAGCATACCGGCGCATCTCCGCGATGTTGAGCCCGTCGCGGCACAGATATCCGCCACTCGCATCTCCGACAGCGATCACTTTGCACCCCAGCGCCGAGATGAGCGACGCTGCCACACTGCCGACATTCCCGAACCCCTGAACCACCACCCGCAGATCATCCAGCCGCCGCCGCTGGCGTCGCGCCCATTCGCGCACCATAAGGCTGACACCGCGCCCCGTCGCCTCGTTTCGCCCCAGCGATCCGCCAACTTCAATGGGCTTACCGGTGACAACCGCGTTGATCGTGTGTCCCTGCTGCATGGACAGGGTATCCATGAACCACGCCATGATCTGGGGGTTGGTGTTCACATCGGGGGCAGGAATATCGCGCTCGCTGCCGACCACAATCGCGACTTCGGTTGCAAAACGGCGGGTCAGACGTTCGAGTTCGCCGAGAGAAAGAAGCGCGGGATCGCAAACGACCCCTCCTTTCGCGCCGCCATACGGGATGTTGACCAGAGCGCACTTCCAGGTCATCCACATCGCAAGGGCGCGCACCTCATCGATATCGACGCTCGGATGGTAGCGAATGCCGCCTTTTGTGGGTCCGCGCCCGAGGTTATGTTGCACGCGGTAACCGGTGAAGATACGCGTCGAGCCATCGTCCATGATCACCGGAAAACGAACGGTCAACTCGCGCTGCGGGACACGCAGCACCTCGCGCACATTGTCGGGAAGATCGAGCAATGCTGCTGCGCGATCGAACTGCTCCTGAGCGATCCGAAATGGGTTGTCGCGATCAGACCTCATTGTCTGCTCCTTATGCGAATCAGGAACTAATAACCAGGAGACAAAAGCCAAAAGCCGAGAACCAGGACCAAAAATCAAGAAATCAAAAAACCGGGAACCGAAAACAAAGCATCAAAAATATGAACTAGAAACCGGTGCCAAAAATCAAGAAATCGCGTAACGAGCGCCAAAACCAAAAATTAAGAAATCACAAAAATCAAGAAATCACCCATCCACCAGACTCTTCCGCATATAGATCCAGGTGCGCTGACGAAGAATGAGACCGGCAAGCCACGAACGACGTGTCCGATACTCAACGAACCCCATGCTGGTATAGAGCCGATGCGCCGGTGTATTTGAAGCGCTCACATACAATCCCAGAAACCGCTTTCCCCGTTGCCGGGCTTCCTGTTCAACGTGATCCAGCAATGCGCGCGCGATACCGTTGCGCCGATAGGGTGCAAGCACTGCCACATCGGTAATGTATCCCTCACTGCGCTCGATGGTATGCTCGAGCAGCGACAGAGCAAAAATTGAGCGCACTGCACCCCACATGCCAAGCACCTGGTGAAACGCAAGTTCGGCAGCGCCGCTGGCATCGCTGGCTGTATCCCAGGTACGCAGCGAAATGGTGCCAACCACCAGACCATCGGAGTCGGCGACGAACATGCCGCGTAACGCACTTCGTCCCTGACGACGCCAGGCCTCTGCCATTGCCTCGATGCCGCGCGCTGTTCCATGGACGCCGAAGGCGGCGCCGAATTTGTCGGCAAACGCCTCGCAGTGCAACCGCAGAATAGGGTAAATGTCGTCCATGCGCGCTGCGCGGATGTGCAGCGGAATAGGAGAAGGTGTCACAACGCGCGAAATGGTTAGCATACGATGCAAAGCCTGTGAGATGCAACGAGGCTGTAGAACGCTTCTGTCAGCGCCGTGCACGCAGCAGAGTTCAATTCTACCTTTACAGATCGTGATCGTCAACCGTCAGAGGAAGAACGCCATGAGACAATGCATTCGTTGTATAATATACCGGGCTGCATGAAATACGTCAAAGATCGCTGCAGATTGTCTTGATAACATTCGACGTGCGTCTGTCCACTACGCGATGACCATCAACATCAAAGGATGCACTTCCTGAATAGTTAGATTTGCGTCATGCGTATTGCAATCGACGCTCGCTTGAATGCGTATCGCACCGGCGGCATTCCTCAATACACCCGTCAATTGATGGCGGCGCTGGCTGACTGCGCCACTGACGATCAGATCGTGAGCCTGCAACATCACGATCATCTGCGTCCGCTGGTCGTCGCACCGAACGTGTCACGCCATCCGGTGTACACGCCGCCCCATCATCGCTTCGAACGCTGGACCCTGCCGCTGGAACTCCTGATGGTTCGTCCCAGTGTGCTTCACCTTCCCGATTTTATTGCACCCCGTCATCGCTGCTGCCCGAGCGTCGTTACGATCCACGATCTCGCATTCCTGCGCTATCCGGATATCCTTGATCGTGATGCGGCTGCGTACTATCGCCAGGTTGGCGATAGCGTGTCGCGCGCAGACGGCGTGATTGCAGTCTCTGAGACAACCCGCGAAGACATCGCTCAATTCCTCGATCTTCCACCAGAGCAGATCGATGTTGTCTACGAGGCGGCTGCGCCGATCTACACACCGCTCTCGCTGCGTACCGGTGAGACGCGCGTGCTCGCAGGCACACTGGTGGAAGCGAAGTCGTTTATGCTCTTCGTCAGCACCCTCGAACCGCGCAAAAACCTGCCCTCGTTGCTGCGCGCGCTGCGCGTCTGCCTCGACCGGCGCCCTTCTCGCGCCTATCGCCTGGTAGTCGTCGGGTCCCGCGGCTGGCGCGACGAGGAGATTTTCTCAACAGTGCGCGATTTGCAGCTCGAAGATCATGTGTTCTTTGCCGGGCGCGTCGGACAGTATGATTTGCGCTGGCTGTATAACGCCTGTCGCCTGTATGTCAATCCATCACTCTACGAAGGGTTTGGTCTTCCCTTACTGGAAGCAATGGCATGCGGCGCCGCGTGTCTGGCATCATCAAGCGCCAGTCTTCCCGAGATCGGCGGTGATGCGGTTGAGTATGTTCCTCCGCTCGACATTGCAGCCTGGGCTGACAGGATCGAGTCGCTGTGGGATGATGAGGATCGATGTCGGATGCTGGGACGGCTTGCCCGTGCGCGAGCCGAACAGTTCTCCTGGCAACGGGCCGCGCGTGAGACGCTCGCGATCTACCGTCGGGTTGTGACCGGTGCGTCACGTCCGTCACCCTCGCCCGTCGCTCCACCTGCGGGTTCCGCCCCTCCCGACCGGCTCGTTACGTGTACGCACTGTGGGCAGCGCCTCGCGCCGGCGCCAACCGAAGGGAGCATCGTTGTTGCCTCCTCCGCCAGGCGTCGGATCGCACCCAGAGCGTGGGTGTGCCATCACTGCGGACGCATCGAATTACTGGCAGTTCCCGAACCAGTCATTTCATCAGAAACATCGGTGCTGCCTGATGCAGACAAAACCATCGCGCCGGCACATGACGCACTACCAGAAGTCACGCTCGCCTCAAATGCCCGTGCACATGATGCACACGACCGTGATGAACACAGTCCTGAGGATGCGAGCGAGTCATCCACTCTCACATCAGCGGCGGAGCTTACCACCAACAGCACGACACACAATGAGTCGGACTCCATCGCACAATCGTCCGACCTGCCGGTTTCTCCGCCGGAGACATTAGAAGAAACATCGCCAGAACGCTGACAACACCAACGCCCTGCGTGTTTAGAGGAGTAATGCAGGATACCGAAGAACCCCATCCTGAGTAGCGCGCAGCGCGTATCGAAGGTGCGGTTTTTTCGGATAGGCACGTAGATGTTTTGACTTGGAGGCACGCCTGCTTATGATGCCGGCGGTGTCCACGGGCAGGCGTTTGATACTGTGATTACCATCACAGTTTCCCCATATGCGGCAGCGACGGCAAACGCCGCACGCAATGATTCCCATACCGTCGTTTCATCGCCGGCAATCAGCGTGCTCATCGCTCCTGGTTGCACATCCAGTCCACGCTCACGCCAGAGCGCTACCACTGCGTCAATCGCCGGACCGAGATGTTCCTGACGGAGCGGATACAGGCTCACCTGCGCCGTCAGAGCGGTGGGATAACGTTCGTGCATCTTGCGCATCTATCCCTTCTGCTTTGACAAAACCACACGCATCCCGATAAAAGCCCCGAATGGCAAACGAGAAAAGAAGCGCGGAGAAGCGCCAGGAAGGAGGGTTGTGCGCCAGCGCATCTGAACAACCAACTCGTCCAGCACTCGTCGTACCAGGTGTTCCAGCTCGGGTGGAGAGTAGAAATGTGCAACCTTCCAGAGCGGCAATCCACTGCGCTTGCGTTGCCACGCCAGCGGATGCCAGCAGTTGAGCACACCCAACACAACGCCGTGCCGCGCCACTCGTGCAGCTTCATACAACGCACGTTCAGGGTCGGGCAAAAACTCCAGCGTGGTGATCAGCAGTGAGACATCGAACACATCATCGCCAAATGGCAACGATGACGCATCAGCGCGTGTCAGGACGACCCCGCCGCCGCGCCGCAACGCCTCGGACAGCATGGGCATCGACCGATCAACACCAGTGACGCGATATCCTTCTGATGCCAGCCAGCGTGCAAAGTGTCCGGTTCCGACCCCTATCTCCAGACATGTTTGCACCCGCGGCAAACCAGACAACAACCATCTGAGCAGATTCCGCTCAGCAACATCGGCAGTGCGCCCTTCGGCGGCGTACCAGTCCTCGTAGCCGGACGCCAGTTCGGGATCATCGAAAGGATTGAACCGGTCACTGATGATCACCGCAGGTTCTCCGTCGAGCACCAGAAAGTCGCCCCAGGACATATGACTGTACACTGTGAGGAGTGTCGAGTTGCACAATCTTACGTGCAGCACATCGTGCGCAGTTGAGATACACAAATCTGTGCGTAACCGAGATCTGCGCGTATGAACTACTGTTCCTGCTCAATCCGCCGCATCATCGGAGCGGCATACACGTGGCAGATCGCAACTGCCACGGCATCAGCGGCGTCATCGGGGCGCGGGATGGCAGACAGGCGAAGCGTCAGGCGCACCATCTCCTGTACCTGACGCTTGTCGGCGCTGCCGTACCCTGCGAGCGCCTGTTTGACCTGCAGCGGCTTATATTCGTGAACAGAAACGCCCGCCTGGGCAAATGCCAGCAACGCCACGCCACGCGCCTGCCCGACGGTCAGTGCTGTATTGACATTCCTGCCAAAGAACAGTTCTTCGATAGCGGCGGCGGCAGGTCGATAGCGCTCGATCAGACTGCGCAGGTCGTTGTACAGTTGAAGCAAGCGCAACGCCTGCGACTGTCCTGCAGGTGTCGTCAGCACGCCACAATCGACCAGATGCAATATTCCCCCTGTCTCTTCGACGATCCCCCATCCCATCCGCGCAGTGCCAGGGTCGATGCCAATTGTACGTGGAGCGGTCAAGCGTCACCCGCTGACGAACTGCTCAGCCAGTTCGCTGGTAATCTCGAGGTTGCTGTAGACCTTCTGCACATCGTCGAGATCTTCGAGTTTTTCGATCAGTTTCATCGCCTTGAGCGCATCGGCGGTATCGGGCTGCACCGTGGTTTTGGCGATCATCGTCTTTTCGGCGCCGGTCACCGGCAGACCGGCGGCGATCAATTGCTGGCGCACCGCAGCGAGTTGCTTGAAATCGGTGTACACCTCGACGATGTCATCTTCGATCTGCACATCTTCCGCGCCTGCATCAATGGCGATCAGCATGACGTCGTCCGGGTCGAGACGTTTGACCGACAGATCGACAGTGATCAATCCCCTGGTTTCAAACATCCAGCTCACCGAACCAGGCTCGCCGGGGCTGCCGCCATTCTTCGTCATGGTCGCGCGCACATCGGAAGCCGTGCGATTGCGATTATCGGTCGTCGCTTCGATCAGCAACGCCACGCCGCCGGGGGCGTACCCTTCATAATAAATCTCCTCAATCGCTGCGGCATCGCTCCCGCCTTTGCCCAACCCCCGATCGATCGCCCGCTGAATATTGTCCATCGGCATATTGGCGGCGCGCGCCTTATCGACGGCAAGACGCAGGCGAAAATTCGCTTCCGGGTCGCCGCTTCCTCCTTCGCGCGTTGCAATCGTAATGTCGCGCGCCAGTTTGGTGAAGAGTTGCCCGCGTCGTTGATCGAGCACCCCTTTCGTGCGCCGGATCGAGTGCCATTTCGAGTGACCAGACATAACACGATCTCCGGGATTACCGCGTATCGACAAACCTCATATCGTCCTGGCATTATAGCATACGACAAACGAAACAGGGGAGGCGACGCCTCCCCTGTCTCAGACAGATGAGTGTGGTTGCTATGCCTGTGGCGCCGATGGAACATTCAGCGTCGATGAGGTATCCAGCACGCCGTTGCCGCCATTTGAATGACCCTCGATCTTATCGATCGTGACGACGCGGCTGAGCAGTTCTTTCAGGCGCTCGCCGTCGAGCGTTTCATACTCGATCAGCGCGCTTGCCATATCGTTCAGCACCTCGCGATTGTATGTCAGGATCAGGCGGGTGCGCTCATACGCTTCCGACACAATGCGATGCACTTCGCTATCGATCTCGCGCGCCACAGCGTCGCTGTAGTTGCGCTGCTCGGTAATCTCACGCCCGAGGAAGATCAGTTCTTCGCGCTCACCAAACGCAATCGGACCGAGTTTGGAACTCATGCCGTAGCGAGTTACCATCGCGCGAGCGATGCGCGTCACCTGCTGAATGTCGCCTGCCGCGCCGGTCGAGACCTCATCGGCGCCAAAGACGATCTCTTCCGCCACGCGACCGCCGAGAGCCGACACCAGTTGTGCTGCAAACTGCGAGGCAGTCGTGTAACGAATGCTATCTTCTTCGGGCAGGTAAAGCGTATACCCGCCTGCGCGCCCACGCGGCACGATCGTCACCTTCTGCACCGGGAAAGCTTTCGGCATGCCTGCTGCAGCGATGGCGTGACCAGATTCGTGGTACGCCGTCAGCAGTTTCTCCCGTTCAGTCAGTACACGGCTACGGCGCTCAGGACCGCCGAGGGCGACACGCTCGATCGCGTCCTGCAACTCAGCCATTCCAATCTTCTTCTTCGAGCGACGCGCCGCAAGGATTGCCGCTTCGTTTACCGCGTTGGCAAGGTCGGCGCCGGAGAAGCCGGGCGTCTGCCTGGCGATCACATCGAGTTGCACATCATCGGAAAGCGGCTTGCCTTTGGTATGCACCCTGAGGACCTCGACGCGCCCTTTCACATCCGGCGCATCGAGCACCACCTGGCGGTCGAAGCGACCGGGGCGCACCAGCGCCGGATCGAGCACGTCCGGTCGGTTGGTGGCGGCGATGACAATCACGTTCGTGTTGGTATCGAAACCGTCCATCTCGACCAGAATCTGGTTGAGCGTCTGTTCGCGCTCGTCGTGTGAACCGCCAAGACCAGCGCCGCGCTGACGACCAACCGCATCGATCTCATCGATGAACACGATGCAGGGCGCATTCCGTTTTGCCTGATCGAACAGGTCGCGCACGCGGCTGGCGCCAACGCCGACAAACATCTCGACGAATTCCGACCCCGATATCGAGAAGAACGGCACCCCCGCCTCACCGGCGACCGCGCGTGACAGGAGCGTCTTACCAGTTCCGGGAGGACCGACCATCAGCACGCCACGCGGAATACGCGCACCGAGCGCTGCAAACTTATCGGGAAACTTAAGAAACTCAACAACTTCGGTCAAATCCTGTTTGGCTTCTTCCTGCCCGGCGACATCGGCGAACGTCACCGTCGGCTTATCGCCGGAAAACATGCGCGCCCGACTCTTGCCGAACGACAGCGCCTGATTGTTCGACCCCTGCGCCTGACGCATGAAGAAGACAAAAAAGCCAATCATCAGCAACACTGGCAGCAGGATGGTGAAGACATTCAGCAACCCGCCCCAGGCAGGCGCCGCGCGCACCTCGACATTCACCGCATCGAGCGGCACCCCCGCCTGCACCAGCAACATGGTGATGCTATCGTTCGACTCGATGCGCGACCGCACTTTCGTTCTGGTGTCGCGGTACGTCACCAGAATCTCGGTGTTGCCCGACTGCGCCTCGATCTTCTCGACTCTGCCGGCTTTGGCATCGGCGAGCACCTGATAGATGCCCCGTTCCTCCGCCTGACCCTGCGCATTGTTGAAGTAATTAAAGAACAGCGCCAGTGCAGCAACCAGAATAATGAGATAGACGAAACTGTTCTTCAGCCAGCGATTGTCACCCATAATCGTTCACGTTCTAGGAGCGCTGCTCCTGATTGATTCTGCGCGGCACAATAGCGGGTGCGGACAGTAACAGTCCTCTTCGACCGCTCGTATGGATATTATACCAGACGCTTTTCGGCGCGACAATGTGACAAGATCACAATTTTCGAGCATGTCCGGGAAGAAATCCTGCTCGACAGATGCGCTCAAGCAGATCGATCCTTTGCAAGAATTGCTATTACGCCGTCGCCAAAGGGGGGAGCAGAAACGACCTGCGAGCCGCGTCGAGCGGACGCCGGAGGTGTTTCCTGCTGTAATACGACCAGTGCAGAGGGAAGCGTAGACCGCTTGCAATATCTGCCAGACTGTTCCGCTCTGTCCCCTCATTATTGTGCCTGATGTTCATGACGAATCAGAGGGCGATATGGATGTCTGCAATGTGCGCGCCCCGTCATCCTTTCGCAAACGACCAGAGCACCGACACAGCCACGCCAGCACCACCAGATCGCGCAGCAGAAGCAGACGACGCGCCGCAAAGTAAATCGCCCGGTAGAGACGACCTCTGCGTACAGGATCGTAGTCGATCAGAACGATGCGTGTCTCTGGTTCCTGAAGCAGCATGAGGTTATGAGATCGCAGCAGTGTACGTTCGACGAGAAAGCTCCAGAGGCGCTGCGGCAGACGATCAAGCGACTTCATACGCTCACGTTCGTGATGGCTGCTCGAAGACCTTCCATACAGATCGGGCATGCTGCCGGTTGCACGATAGAAGGCATGCGCCCGGCGCAGGATGTCGCTCAGCTGCAGAACCAGGCTTCTGCATTGCTCAGGGGTCAGTGTATGATAATCAAGCGTGTCGAGAGACCGAGCGCTGGCGAGGAACGGCTGGATGACGAGCGGGTAGACCCGTCCATCGCTGCCGCGTGCAATGATAAAGGCATTGGGGATGGTGTAGCGCTCGCCGAGGCACTGTGTATAACGATCTGCCGCATGGCGCATCCACTGTGCCCATTCCAGCGCCTGATCCAGACTTCCTCCCAGATCGTGCTTCAATTTGACAACATAGCGGCGATCATCAGTCCAGTATACTTCGGTCTCATTTCCACCCGCCAGCCGTTCCAGAACATGATCATGATCGATGGGAGCAAAGACATCATCAACATGCAGCGTCATATGGCTTGACCTGATGTTAGGGTATTCGTATGCCGGTGAGACGCCAGAGATGGCGATCGGGTTGCATGAGGCGGTATCACTCCGGAAGGGAGATTCCCAATTCCGCCAGACGTGCAGGCGAAGGACGTCCCTGTTCGTCCCAGTTATGACGCTGGTAATATTCTGCCAGCAGTTCGTTCAGGAGCGGCAATTTCCCCGCTGCCGGTCCATCCTCAAGTGGCTCTTCCATCCAGCGATGCGGCAGCGTGTCATGCCCGGCGCCGTACTGCACCGCCAGCAGGCGTTCGAGCGTCACGATCCGTTCGCCAATCTTTGCCACATCAACGCTGGTGAACGCGCGCCCGAGCGTTGCTGCCAGGAGCTCGTTGAGTTCAGCAGGAGCGATCTGATACGCCAGCAACGCCAGACGGCGACACAATCCTGCTGCATCGACTGCTGCTGCAAACCGTTCGTGCCAGATCAGGCGCGGCACAACGCCCTGGATCGAGTGGGAGTTGTTAGGATCGGCAGGAAGCCAGACAGGAGGCTCGACGAGGAACGGCTCGTACATCATCGCATAGCGGTAGTCGCCGCCAATCGGCGCTGTGGCGTCTGCAAGAGCGATTTCGGGCAAAGCGCGCGGATCGAGCGCTGGAAATGCAAGGTGACGCACCTGTGGCGCGAATGCGCTGCTTCCGTAGTACACCTCCTGCATTTCGCCCACCCCCAGCGACAGAATGTCACGTTTCTCCTGACGCTGTCCGAGGCGGCGAATCGCGCCGACCACCGATTCGAGATCGCCCCATGCCAGGTTGCCGGTATGGATCAACCCGCGCTCACGACACTCCATAACGAACCCCAGCGCAGCGCTGGTTTCCGCCACATCGAGCCCCAGGCGCAGGCAGAGATCATTCACCAGAATGATTGCGTCCGGCGTGGTCAACCCGCACCGCCAGCCAAAGCCGGCAAGCGCCTCAAGGTCGGGGTAGGCGACCGGTTCGCCGTTTTTGCGAATATAGGCGCTATGACACGCAAGCGGGCACCCCTCGCAGCCGCGCGGTTCCCGCCGACCGCGCTGCGCCAGCGCTGTTCGACTGATTGCGCTGGCATGCGGGATGGTATGGTCCTGCCCGTTGCGCGCGCTCAACGCCCCCAGTTCTTCGGCGCGCTGCGCGTAGTACAGGCTGCCATACTGGCGAAAACCGGCGGCGACATCACTGGCGGCGATGCGACGGTTCATGCCTGCCAGCGCCTGATCGAGCCGCTGCCGGTCAGCAACCGGACAGGGGTTCACGCCACGCACCGCGATCGCCTTCACGCGCTTGCGCGCCATGATTGCGCCTGCGCCCGCCGGTTCGACAGCGAACGCGCCTTCTGCAACGATCGAGCTGAACGAAACGCCCGCCTCCCCCGCCGGCCCGATACAGAGCACGGCATACTCATCGCCAAGTTCCCGACGCAGCGCCTGGTTCGTCGCCTGTGTATCGAGACCAAGCAGATGCGTGGCCGGGCGAATATCCACCTGCGATCCATCGATCCGAATCCAGCACCAGTCGGAGCTTTGCCCCTCGAGGATCAGCAGGTCGTGACCGGCGCGGCGGAGATGCGCCCCCCATCGTCCCGACGACCATCCGTGTGAAATGGAATTGGTGATTGGCGAGCGCGTTGTGACGGTGAAGCCGCTAAACGTCACACCGGCGAGCGGTCCGGCGCTGAAGATAAGGAGATTGGCAGGCGACAGCGGACCGATTTTTGGAGAAACACGCTGCGCAAGGAGCCAGACAGCGGCGCCGCGCCCGCCGAGAAAGCGTTGTTCGACTTCGGCCGGCAACGGTTCTGCCATCACGCGCTGATCGGTCAGTGTAATCTGGAGTGTTTGCAGCGGCATGACGTGTTCCTCCGTCTGCGCATCAGGCTCGGTCGTTGCGAGGGGCGCAGTGATGAAGCAGTTTTCCGCCAGACACTCCGATCGCTTCTCTGCGCTCGCAATGACTCGTGAGCATCGGTTATTCGGACAGGCGTTCCATGAAGCATTCCGGTATATGTCTCAGTCGGCGACTCTGACCGGCCGCCCAAGATAGATCGGTTCGAGCGCGGCGACGCTGTCGCGTTCGCCTGCGATCAGACGCATCCACGCCAGTTCCGCCAGGAAGGCGGGGCGACGCACATTCGCCGCTGGTGACGGGAAACGAGCCTGATCAGGCAGGAGACGTCGTAACATTGCCTGCGTTTCGCCGTCAATATCGCCGCAGAAGAGCGCCGGTTCGTTGATCATCGCCGCCAGATCAGCAAACGTGACATTCTGCGGCTCCTGCCCATCATCAGTAAGCGTCGCCACCCTGCCGCGCCCCAGGTTGATAATCGGAACGACACGCAGGTGGGCGCTGCGATGCTGATATGCCAGCGCCTGAAGCGTGCCGATGCCGATAAGCGGCAGGTCGCGCGCCAGTGCAAACCCTTTGGCGACGCTCATCCCAACCCGCAACCCGCTCCAGCTCCCCGGTCCCAACGCCACAGCAACCGCCCGAATATCGCTGCGCGCGCAACGAATGTGGCGCAGCAACAGGTCGATCTGCGGCAAGAGTTGCGCAGTATGGTCGCGCCCGGCGCGCCAGACGCATTCGCCGAGCGCACCGCGCTCCCCATCGTAGCAGGCAATGCCGGCGTCAGCCGTCGATGTATCGATTGCAAGCAGCATATGGTCAGGTGAACGCTGTCTTCTTCAGCGTATCGACCAGTTCTTCGTAGCGCCGACCGTGCGGAGTAAAGCGCACCACGCGCTTCGTCTCGCTCAGGTGTCCAAGATGCACATCGAGCCGCTCGTCGGGTAGCAACGCCTCTGCGCGATCCGCCCACTCGATCAGGCACACGCCAGTACCGTCGAGCGCTTCTTCCAGCCCAACGCCATGCAGTTCAGCCGGGCGCTCGATGCGGTAGAGATCGGCGTGGTAAATCGGCATACCGCTATGCCGGGCGCCGGCGCGATACTGATTGATCAGCACGAAACTCGGACTGTTGACCATGTCGGTCGACCCGAGACCCTGAACGATTCCCTTGATCAGGTGCGTCTTTCCAGCGCCAAGATCGCCGCGAAGCGCCACAACGTCGCCGCGTTGCAATAATTCGCCCAGACGCTGACCGACGCGCATCGTCTGTGCGACACTGTGCGAAACGAAATCCAGCACGTGCGGCGAATTGACCGTGTGAACACTCCGCGCCTTCATAAACATCATTGTAGCATATGATGGGAAATGGGCATCAGCGCCTCAACCGCTGCTGCCATACTACTGTAGATTTTGGATTGGAGATTGCTGTGATGGCATTGCAGTGCGCTCTGGTGAGCGCGCATACGGCTGGTTCAATTCCAATCTGGTAGCGCATTGAAACATACATGCCTCGGTGCAACACGATGGGGCTGGCGTTTCCACCCTATACCATTCCAGATTTCGGATGACAGATGGCGCACAACGCTGCAATAAAGACAGGACTGGGGATGCGGGCGAGACATGTTCGCGCACCCGGCGCCTGTATTCACCTCAGGCATCCAGATGCGCGCTGATGCAACGCTGCCTGTCGAGGTTCACGTCAAACCGGTCATGATGCCTGGCGGCCGCGCAATGCACGATAGCGTCGGATGAGCATATTGGTCGAACTGTCGTGCGCCAGTGAGGGCGCGGTGTCGCTCATCAACTCTGGCGCAATGCGCCCCGCCAGAACTTTGCCCAACTCGACTCCCCATTGATCGAAGGGGTTGATGTTCCAGATGACGCCCTGCGTAAAGACGCTATGCTCATAGAGCGCCACAAGCGCACCGAGGATTGTCGGCGTCAACCGTTCCGCTAGAATTGTGTTCGACGGGCGGTTGCCGGGGAAGGTGCGGTGCAGCGCCAGCCATTCCGGCACGCCCTCCGCCCGCGCCTCCTCTGTGGTTTTGCCAAACGCCAGCGCCTCCGCCTGCGCGAACATATTCGCCATCAGCAGATCGTGATGGTTGCCGAGCGGGTTGAGGGTTTCGGCAAAGCCGATGAAATCGCATACCACCAGCCGTGTCCCCTGATGGATCAGCTGATAGAACGAGTGCTGACCGTTCGTGCCCGGCTCGCCCCAGTAGATCGGGCCCGTCTGATACGTCACCGGCGCACCCGACAATGTCACCGATTTCCCGTTGCTCTCCATTGTCAGTTGTTGCAGATAAGCGGGGAAACGCTTGAGATAGTTGTCGTAAGGAAGAATTGCGACGGTTTCGACGCCGAAAAAATTGACATACCAGACTGTCAGCAACCCGTGGATCACCGGTAGATTACGCTCGAACGGCGCAGTGCGGAAGTGTTCGTCCATTGCGTGAAATCCGGCGAGCATGTCGCGGAAACGTTCAGGACCGAGCGCAATCATGGTCGAAAGACCGATCGCCGATGTCATCGAGTAACGTCCCCCCACCCAATCCCAGAAGCCGAACATGTTTGCGGTGTCGATGCCGAACTTCGCCACCTCGGCAGCATTGGTCGAGACGGCGACGAAATGACGCGCCACTGCCGCGTCGTCGCCGAGCGCCGCCAGCAGCCAGGCGCGCGCTGTGCGCGCATTCGTCATCGTTTCGAGCGTGGTGAACGTTTTTGACGCTACGATAAACAGCGTCTCCGCCGGATCGAGGTCGCGCGTCGCCTCGGCAAAATCGCTGCCATCGACATTCGACACAAAACGCAGCGTCAGATGACGGTCACTGTAGAAGCGCAGCGCCTCGTATGCCATGACCGGTCCCAGGTCGGAACCGCCAATGCCGATGTTGACGATAGTGCGAATCGGTTTGCCGGTGAACCCGCGCCAGGCGCCGCTGCGCACCTGGTCGGCAAAGTTTGCCATATGGTCGAGCACGGCATGTACTTCCGGAACCACATTCACGCCATCCACCATAATGACCGCGCCGCGCGGTGCGCGCAAGGCAACGTGCAGCACGGCGCGATTCTCGGTCACGTTGATCCGTTCACCACGGAACATGGCATCAATCTTCTCCCGCAAACCACACGCTTCTGCCAGCGCGATCAGCAGGCGCAGCGTTTCGCCGGTCACCCGGTTTTTCGCATAGTCGAAGAACAGACCGGCAGCTTCGGCGTTCAACCGTTCGCCCCGCTGAGGGTCATCGGCAAATAACTGGCGCAAATGCACATCGCGAATCGTCTGATAGTGCGTCTCCAGTGCGCGCCATTCAGGGCGTTGCGTCAGAGTCATCATGCTTCACCTCCTCGGACGCAGAACATTCTCGTTCTCGCGCCCTTCCTCGAAATCGGTGATGTTACGGATCGTCGTTTCGGCGATGGTGGTCATTGCCTCGCGCGTGAAAAAGGCCTGATGCCCGGTAACCAGCACATTTGGAAACGTCATCAGGCGAGCCAGAGTATCATCGGTAATCACCCGATCGGAAAGATCGTGGAAGAACACCCCCTCTTCCTCTTCGTACACATCGAGACCGACCCCCGCAATACGTCCGGCGCGCAGCGCTTCGATCAGCGCATCGGTGTCGATGAGACCGCCGCGACTGGTGTTGATCAGGAAGGCGTCCGGCTTCATCAGCGCCAGCGTTTCGCGGTTGATGATATGGTACGTTTCGGGCAACAGCGGCACGTGGAGACTGACAATATCCGAGACGCGCAGCAACTCTTCGAGCGAAACGTAGCGCATCCCCAGCGCCAGACAGTCGGGGTTCTGCGTCACATCATAGCCAAGCAGCGAGCAGCCGAAACCGTGCATGATGCGAGCAAAGACCGCACCGATCTTGCCGGTGCCGACCACGCCGACCGTCGAGCCGTGGATATCGCGCCCAAGCAGTCCGGCAAGGCGGAAGTTGAACTCGCGAGTGCGGTTGTAGGCGCGATGGATGCGCCGGTTGAGCGTCTGCAGCAGACCAACAGCAAACTCCGCGACGGAATAGGGCGAATAATAACTGACGCGCATGACAGTGATGCCATAACGCTCTGCAGCAACCAGATCGATGTTGTTATAGCCGGTGGAACGCTGTGCGATCAGGCGGGTTCCGCCAGCAGCCAGGCGCTCGATCACCTCCGCTGTCGCCTGGTCGTTCACGAAACAGCAGATCGCGGGGAACTCCTGCGCCAGCGCCGCCGTCTGCAGGTCGAGTTGCGCGGCGGTGTATGTCAGGCGGTGTCGCCCCTGATTGGCGGCGTCCAGAAACGTTCGATCATAGGAGTGAGCATCGTATACCAGTACGTCCATCTGTGTATCATCCTTTCCAGGCTTTTGAGGTTATGAGATTAGGTGATTAGGTGATTGGGTGATTAGGTGATAGTTGTGCGCTTTTTTCTGGTTGCACGGTCTGCGGTTGGGTTATGCAATCAGGTGATGATGAGATTGTCTTGTGCCTGCATTCCCCATTGCACGTTCGCACGTTCCGGGGCGTCTCTGTCAACGAATGTCCAACGAATAAACGAATGTGGCGCGTTCCTGCCCTGCCCGTCGCGAGATGACCTGTTCGCACGTTCCCCGTTCGCACGTTCCCCGTTCGCACGTTCCACGTTCCAGGGCGTCTCTGTCAACGAATGTCCAACGAATAAACGAATGTGGTGCGTTCCTGCCCTGCCCGTCGCGAGATGACCTGTTCGCACGTTCGCGCGTTCGCACGTTCGCACGTTCCCCGTTCGCGCGTTTGCACGTTCGCACGTTCCCCGTTCGCACGTTTTACGTTCCACGTTCCCCGTTCGCACGTTCCCCGTTCGCACGTTCCGGGGCGTCCGGTATCGCCGCACCTATTGCGGCATACCGATCGGACACGTTCGCACGTTCCCCGTTCGCACGTTCCGGGGCGTCTCTGTCAACGAATGGCCAACGAATAAACGAATGTGGCACGTTCCTGCCCTGCCCGTCGCGAGATGACCTGTTCGCACGTTCGCGCGTTCGCACGTTCGCACGTTCGCACGTTCGCACGTTCGCACGTTCGCACGTTCGCACGTTCGCACGTTCGCACGTTCCACGCCTCAGATCGCCATAATGCGCGTATTGACGAAATACGGAAAATCGAACGCTGTCATATCGCCGGCGCGCAAACCAGGAATGGGCATCAACCGCGCGGTGAGCGGTTTGCGCAGCGCGCCTGACAGTGCTGCAACTTCTGCGAGCATGCCTTCAATCTGTTCAATCGATGTGTCCCCTGGCAGTGGAATGGTATCGAGACCTGTGCCGCACACCGCGCTGAACGCCAGCAGATCGCGCCAGCCGTAGCGGCCCTCAGCGTTGCGCTGCGCCAGCACGGCATCCTCCAGCACCGGGAACATCACCCCGCTGAACCCGATCAGGATTACTTGCGCCGCACGGATGGCATCGGTGCAGGCGCGCACGACCGCCAGCGTGCCGGGGGCGCCAAACGGCGCACCGCTGATGCGCTCGATGGCTGCACCGATGCTGCATGTCGGATCGGGATGCGGTGCGAGCGACCAGTCGCATCCGGCAACGTAGACGCCATACGTCTCATCGATCCCTTTGAGCGCCTCGCGAATGCGCGCATCATGGTTCACAATCCGTGTTGTCAGATTTTCGCTGAAGCGCTTGATTCTGGCAGCGACCGCGGTAAACGAGGAGACGCCATCCTCCTCGACTGCGTGCGCCGCTTCCACTGCCAGCGCCGCCGCCTCTGGACCGACGGCGAGCCATGGTTCGCCGCCGCTGTGGTAACTTGCCGGGAAGAATGGCGATCCCGGCGCAACCGACGCCAGCGCTGCAAACCGTAGATTGCCAAATCCGTTCGGCGTCGCCGATGATAGCGTGGCAACCACGCGCGCTGCGGCTGCAATGGCTGTCGCGTCCACTCTGCCGTCACGCCCGGCGAGCCGCGCCGACGCAAATACAATCTCTGTCGCTGCCAGCGCCTCCGCCAGCGACGCCAGACGGTCGACGGCAACCCGCCCGATCGACACATAATCGAATCCGGCATCGAGCGCCAGCGCTTCAGCGCCGCGCAGCACGGTCGCAACGTCGGCGCAACGATTCGTTCCACTCGTGTCGAGCGCCAGACGCAGCGTCTGCACGACATACCCGGCATCTTCGAGCCGCTTTCGCGCCTCGTGCACTGCCCGCGCCGCGCGTGCTGCATCTTTCTCGCATGCGCCGGCTGTTAGTGTGCGAATGCGCATTTACACCTCGTCTTGCAGTGTGTCTATCACCCGTTCCGCTCCCAGGATGCGTTCCAACGGACAAGCGTGTTTGCGAGTTGCCTCTGACCGCCAGATTGCCCGCAGGTCAGTCGATCCTGGCGCTCCTTCTCACGAACCAGTGGTTGTCTCCAGTGCCCATCCGTCGGTCTCGACGCGCAGTGTACCACCCGCACGATCCGGCGGCAACTCAATCGTCAACGGAAGATCGGGGCGCAGCGCAATCGGCGCGCTGCGAAACACCTCGCGTCCGTCGAGCAGAACACGCACCGGCGCCACTGACCGCACGCGCGCAGAAACCACGCTGATGGTCAGCGCGCCGCCAGCTCGACGCTGTACGCCAAGGGCGCCGGACTCATTTGCGACTGCAAGGTCGCCCAACCCGTGCAGTGGCATCCAGTCAGCGAGAATGACGCGCTGATCGCCGGCGTTCAGCAGCGGGTCATCCCAGAATGTCGGTTGTGCGCCGACCCACAGTTCGGCATAATCACTCCCGTCATCGGTGAACAGACGACGATCAAAGTTCGCGCTGAAGGCAAACACCTTCGCTCCGGCGAACCCGGCATCGTGCAGCGCAACCATCCCTGCGTCCGCCTGAGCGTCGTAGAAACCGGCAAAGCGCACCGGTTGCGCGGCAAACAATCCCACGTATCCATTCCATGCCGATGGACGCGACAGGTCGCGCTGATTGCGGCGGGGCCAGTCGACCGTCGCGCGCGGTGGCGGCAGGTCGCGGTCTTCCGTGGCGTGAACGATCATCCGATCAACGGGCACAACGAAGCGCGCCGCAGGACCGACCCGATTGGCGGCAGAGGCAAGCGCGGCATTCATCCACATTTGAAGCGGCTTTGGGGTAGACGATGCGTTGCGCGCCGCCAGTTGCGTCTGGAAGAGACCCTCATCAGCGCGCAGAGTGACGATGGCGGTCATGTCCAGCTCACGCTGCCGCTCGACGGTTGTCATCCGCACCGTCACCGCATTGGTCTGACGATCGATCATCACATCCCATGGGAAGGCTTCCAGGTAGCCATGTTCTTCGGTTGGCGCCGCCCATTCCAGCCCGCCGACGCCCAACCACCATCCACGCTGTCCAAACGGCGCTGGTTTGACCACCGGGTTCTGGTAAAACGCATTTTGCCCGGTGGACTTGATCACTGCACGGTACAGTCGTCCGCCGAGTTCGGGCAGGAAGGTCAGTTCCAAGAAGCGATTTTCGACCACGATTGCGCGGTAGGTGCGCGGCTGAGGCGAACTGACGCGCGCCGGATCGAGGCGGGGGTAGGGATGGATCGGGTCGCCGGGATGTGTGGGCACGAGCGCCTGCTGATAGTCGTAGGTCGGGATCGTCAGCGTCGTCTCGCGGACGCGCACGCCGGAGAACGGCGGCGCAGCGTAGCGCAGCGGTCGTCCATAGCGCCAGAAGAAGTAATGTTGCCCGACATTTCCCATCTCGACCTGCCAGCGTGGCGGATTGGCAGGGTTGTAGGTCAGCAGGCGGCGCTCGAACGCCTGAAACATCACCGGCGTCTCCTGCCCGCCGACGCGCACGATCGCCCAGTACGGCTCGCTGATCGGATACCCAAAGGCAAAGAGCGCATCGATCGGCGCTGCCGCCATAAAATCGCGGAAAACGCGCGGCACATTATGCCCGGTCACCGATTCATAGCGCACAATGGTCGTTGCCGGCAGCGCCAGGTCTGGCCGTTCGCTCAGACCATCGGGACCGAGCAGCGCGCTCACCCGTGCGCCGATGCGCTGAGGCGCGCGCCCGCCGCCATCAAACGAGACATACGCAGCGAGTCGGGCATACGTTGGCGCCTGCGGATTATCGGTGGGGTCGCCGGCGACCGGAATGGCGGCGGGCGCGCGCTGCTCGAAGGTCTCGAAGCCGGTCTGAACCCTGCCGGTGATCAACTCGACCACCAGCCGTCCGCCGGTGACAAACCAGGGAGACCGTCGGTCGCCATTCGGATCGTTGATCTCCATGCGAGCTTTATCGAAATACTGCACCAGCCGCATATCGCCTGGCGCACCCTGAAAGTATTCGTAGCGCATCTCGCCGGGGGACGCTCCATACGTCCACGAACGTCGCACCGCACCGGTGGCAACTGCCCGGTCGGCGCGGGTCCACAGCGCGGCAAAGGCGGAATCGGCAAAACCGTCAGGGATGGATGCGGCCGAGACCGGCGCGGCGGGGGTGAGCAGCGCAACAGCGATGAGGAGCGCCAGGAGTGGTTTCATAGGCTAGGACCTTCTACCCTGCACAGTCTATGGCGTCGATCGCCTTGCGATTATACATCTCTCGCGATTCGAGCCGAACAGAACCCGTCTGATGCGCCTGTCTTTAGTGATCCAGCAGCGCAACGTTTTCCATTGTGCACTGCGCTTGTGATTTCTGGTGCTCGGTTCTTAGGTTTTGGGTCTCGGTTCTCATACCAGTTTCACGTGAACACGCCATGCCGCGGTGTCGCGTCAAAGCGCACCAGGACGCCATGCGCGACAATCTAAAATCTCCAATCTGCAATCTACAATGGTATCACGTCTCCCGCACCACCATCATTACCCCCTCGTGACGCACAATCGGCATCGCAAAGTCGAACACATCGGCCTGAGCGCAGAGGTCCATATCAGCACGCGAGAGATGAGGATGAGCAGGATCGCCAAAGCGTCTGCCGAAGGACGATTCACGCACCCGGCGCTCGAAGGGGGCGGGATCGGGCGCCTGACCGCGCAGCAACGCTATGAGATATTCGGCGCAAGCAATATCCTCATCGCCATCACGGTCGACATAGATGCCGGTCACCAGGAAGGTAACGCGCGGCGGATCGAGGCGGCGCAACAGACGCGCCGAGGCAGCGGCGCATACCAGCGAGCCGCCGAGGAGCAGTGCGGCGTGCCGGGCGATCGTCGCGCCGCGCACACCGCCAGCTGTACAGAACACTACGTCCCGATCGGTCAGGCAGGCGTCGCGAAGAGCGGCAGGTGAATTGCCAAAATCGAACCCATCAATCGGGAAGCCGCCGGGAACTGCGCCAACGGTCGCCGCTGAAGGGAAACGGCGCGCCAGCGCGCGGGCTTCATCGGGGGTCGCTGCAAGCAGAAGGGAGCGCGCGCCGGCGTGGAACAGATACGCAGCAGTCGTAAATGAGCGTAACACATCGATGACAACGACTGCTTCATCGGGTGCGGCGCCGCGGTAGGTTTGCAGATCGGCGAGCGCGATATCCATTGCAGTTCAGACGTCACAGACCATATTCGCGGTCTGTGACGTCTGGAGGCATGTCATCAGATGATATGGTAGGCGAGAATATACAGATGGTGGCGCCTGCCCGCATGGTCTCGCGCGTGATCGCTGAACGTGCCTTCGATATTGAAACCAAGGCGCTCGAAGATTGCAATACCGCTCGTCTGCTCCTGCATAATCTCAACGATCACCTTTGACACCCCGAGGTCGCGAGCCGCATCGAAAATGGCCTGCGCCAGTGCGGTACCAAGACCGCAGCGCCGATGATCCTTGCGCACGATCAGATGAATATCTCCGACGTGGCTCGACCATCCCGGTAAGCGCCGCACCGCACTGTAACCGACAATCTCGCCGGTCTCCGTCACGGCAACGAACTGGCGCCAGTTTTCTGCCGCATATGCGTCAACAAGGCGATTAATGATGTCGGGATTGTGAAGATCGGTCTCGATGTAGAGCCAGTCATCATCCGGTAGCGAACGACCAAACTGGAGCAACGCTTCGCGATCGTGCTCGGCGAGCGGGCGAATCGTCACAGTCCGGCCGTTGCGCAACGTTGCAGCAATCGGCGCTTCCACGCGCTCAATCATACGATTACCTCCTGTCATGACACTACGGTTCGCTATCGCCTTCCGGCGCCGTCCAGTTCATCATTGTTCGCCGACGGATCGTGCAGCATGCATGAATGTGGAGTGCGCTTAACTTTACCATATCATTCGTGCTCACGTACAAGCGTCTTCTCCACATCTGGTGAAGAAATGGTTACTCGCCACGAAAACATCCTAACACCACATTGATAACCTTGCCACTACAATGGTACAATAGGAGTTGCAATTCATCCCTGCATATCTGCTGCAACAACGGACGTTGAGGGCTGCAGCTGGCTGTCGCTCCGCGACATGATAGCAGTCATGCTGCAGGCAGTTGGGCGCTCACATGAGTTACCCCAGAGCCGGATAATCTCGATTGGCGGCATCGCTAATGCGATGGCGCAGCTTTGCTATCGCAGACACAAGGAGGGTGCAATGACGGCCAATGGACGCGATGTGGTAGTGCTGAGCGGTGTACGCACGCCGATCGGCAATTTTGGCGGCAGCCTCAAAGATCAACCGCCGAGCGAACTGGCGGCGCAGGTTGTGCGGGAGGCGGTGAAGCGCGCAGGAGTCGAGCCAGCAGAGATCGGGCAGGTTGTGTTTGGCAACATCATTCACACCGATGGGCATGACCATTATCTGGCGCGGGTCGCGGGCGTGAAGGGCGGTCTGCCGGTGGACGTTCCGGCGCTGACGCTGAATCGTCTGTGCGGCAGCGGGTTGCAGGCGATCATCTCGGCAGCACAGACGATTATGCTTGGCGACGCCGACGCTGCTGTCGCAGGCGGCGCCGAGTCGATGAGCCGCAGCCCGTACTGGGCGCACGCGATGCGCTGGGGCGCGCGTATGAATGATGTCTCGATGGTCGATGTCATGGTTGCAGCGTTGAGCGACCCGTTCGACGATGTGCACATGGGGGTGACTGCCGAGAACGTCGCCCGCAAATGGGAAATTACCCGCGAAGATCAAGACGCGCTGGCAGTCGAAAGCCACAAACGCGCAGCGGCGGCGATCGCCGAAGGACGATTCAAGGATCAGATCCTCCCGATCGAGATCAAAGTCAAGGGCGGTACGCAACTATTCGATACCGATGAGAGCGTGCGCCCCGACACGTCTCTGGAGAAACTTGCCAAACTGCGCCCGGTATTCGACAAGCAGGGCACTGTCACTGCAGGGAATGCGTCGAGCATCAACGATGCTGCAGCCGCGGTCGTGTTGATGGATCGGAGCGTCGCCGAGCAGCGCGGCTACAAGCCGATAGGGCGTCTGGTCGGCTACAGCGTGGTCGGCGTCGATCCCAAGTACATGGGCATCGGCCCGGTGCCGGCGGTGCGCAAGGTGCTGGAGCGGACCGGTCTGACGATTAATGACATCGATGTTTTCGAGGTGAACGAAGCATTCGCAGCGCAGGCGCTGGCAGTGATCCGCGACCTCGATCTGCCGATGGAGAAGGTCAACCCGAACGGCAGCGGCATCTCGCTCGGTCACCCGATTGGCGCGACCGGCGCGATACTGACGGTGAAGGCGCTCTACGAACTGCATCGCACCGGCGGTCGCTATGCGTGCGTCACCATGTGCATCGGCGGCGGTCAGGGCATCGCTGCGATCTTTGAGCGAATGTAGCGTCCGCCCTCAGGATGGCAGGCAGGGGCATCCCTTGAGGATGCCCCCGTGTTGCCCCCGGAGTGGCAGGGGCGCTCCTGGTGGACGCCCACAGGGTTAACCAATAGACCTCTCATCCACATACAAGAGTAAGGAGGTAACAGCATGGGTCGTCTCGAAGGAAAGTACGCAATCGTGACAGGCGCTTCGCGTGGGATCGGGCGCGCCATTGCAGTGGAACTGGCGCGTGAAGGGTGCACCGTTGGCGTCAATTACCAGCATAACCAGGCGCTGGCGGAAGAGGTCGCGGCAGAAATTAAGTCAATGGGGCGCGAATGTATGTTGTTGCAGGCGAATGTCGCCGATCCGGCCGAAGCGCGCGCCATGGTCAGGCGATACCTCGACGCTTACGGGCGACTCGATATTATGGTGAACAATGCCGGTATTACCCGTGACCGGTCGCTGCGGAAGATGACCGACGAGGACTGGCTGCAGGTCATTCAGACGAACCTCAACGCCGTTTTCTTCTGCACCACTGCTGCGATGCAGCCGATGATCGAGCAGCAGTACGGTCGAATCATTAACATCAGCTCGATGAATGGTCAGACTGCCGCGTTTGGCCAGGCGAACTACGGCGCCAGCAAAGGGGGCATCATCGCCTTTACCAAGACTGCGGCGCTCGAACTGGCGAAGTTCGGCATCACGGTCAATGTTGTCGCTCCAGGATTTACGCTCACCGATATGCTCGCGAAAGTCCCCGAGGATGTGCAGAATCAGATCAAGGCGCGCATCCCGTTGGGACGTTTCGGCCTGCCGGAAGAAATGGCAAAGGCGGTGGTCTTCCTTGCCGCTGACGGCGATTATATCACCGGACAGCAGATCAACGTCAATGGCGGTGCGTATATGTGATATGTCGGGTGCGGGATTTGCAGGACGATAGCCGGTGCGAAGCATTCTTCACACCGTCCACGTAGCCTGCTGAGGCGTCTGTTCCGTGGAAGAGATTCTCAAGGAGGAAGGGTCTCGAAGTCAGTCGCAAACAATTCGAAGCGGCACAGGCGCTTACAATTGTCGGGGTGTTCGTATTGAATGTGGCAGAGGATGCCGCATGGCACTCCTTTCCCGCAAAAGGGCGCGCACGGCATTCCTCTGCCTGGAGCGCGTCTCCGGCATTATTCTTTCCTGGTTGTCTTGCTGATAATGTCGGAGACGCTTTCGGCATAATCCTTCCAGACACCCATCATTTCTTTGGCGAAGCGCGCCTGAGTGTTGATGGCGTCTTCGATAGCCTGTTCAGCAGAGCCGCGAATGCTGCGGCTATAGTTCCAGTTCTTCAGCACCATGTCGTAGGCCATATCGGTGCTGACGGCAATCAGGTCGGTCCAGGCTTTGACCGATTTGCCAACCATTTCCTGAGCGCTGCTGTAGGTTTTGCGTACAGTATCTTCAGCGTTTTTGATCGTCATATGTCTGCTCCTTTCCGAACACAGCGCTTTGGCGTCAAGAGATAGCGATGTCAGGTCCTGCTTATATTGAGTATAATACAGTATATCGTATCACATGCTAGTTTCCCAAGTTACGGGCGAGTTCGGCGCTACTGTGTCTCTTACATCGACGGTACTGCTCCCACGCCTGGAACCGCCGCCACAACCGGCTCGGATCATCGAGCGCCCGCGCATTGATGGGTTGCTTGCTGCGGTTGCCGATTATCCGGTGACTCTTGTTCTCGCGCCGGCTGGCAGTGGTAAAACTGTTGCGCTCACCAGTTTTGCGCGCCATGGCGGATGGCCCACAGCCTGGTGCCGACTGGATCCTGCAGATACGCCGCTGTCGCTGGCGTTGCACCTGGCGACCGCGTTTCGTCCGATCACCGGCTTCGATCACGCTCGCTTCGTCGCTGCGCATCCGGTCGATGTGCTCGATGGGCTGATCAATGCGTTGACGGCGTTGGGCGATGAGACGCTGCTGATCCTGGACGATCTCCACAGCGCCGACCGACGGCCCGAATTGCGCGTGCTCATCGAGCATCTGATCGACCGTCTGCCGCCGCGCCTCCATCTGGTGCTGCTCAGCCGGGAAATGCCCGCGCTCGCCTCGCTTCCGACGATCACGGCGCGTGGCGAACTCTACCGCCTGACCCGGGCGCACCTGGCTTTCACCGATGCTGAAGCGCGCGATTTCTTTGCTGCATACGGCCTGCCGCCGCACCCGATCGATGCCGATCTCAACACTCTGGCGCGCGGGTGGCCTCTGGCGCTCCGCTTCTTTGCTGCAGCGCGCATTGACTCTGCCGCGCCTCCCGACCAGCCGCCGCCGCCAGAACGATTGCAGGACATCATCGCGCCGCACCTCGATGCGTATCTGGCGCGTGAAGCGCTGGGCAATCTGCCGTTCGATGTCCGTACCTGGGTGCTTGGCACGTCCCTGATGCGCTGGATCGACGAAGCAGCCTGCGCCGCCGTCGCCGAACTGGCAGACCTCCATATGACGGTCGAACTGCTCGAACGATGGGAGTTGTTCATTGAGTCTTTGCCCGATGGCCGGCGTATCTATCAGCCGCTGCAGGCGTCCAGTTTTGCGCGCCTGGCGCAGCGCGAATTACCCGATTGGCGCGCAATCCATGCGCGATTAGGGCAATATTATGCCGCGCATGCCGATGATCATGGCGCGGCCTACCATTTCCTCGCCGCTGAACGATGGGATGACGCTGCTGCGGCGTTGGGTCGCATAGCGCTCTCCGGCATTTCCGGCTCACAGGCTGCGGCGCTCCTCGACTGGATCGAGCAGATCCCGCCGGCGCATCGCAGCAGCGCCGTTCTGCTCGAGGCGCGCGCCGTTGCAGAACGCCGCCTCGGTCGCTATCCCCAGGCGGTCGATCTGTACCGCATGGCAGAAGAACAGTATCGGCGCCAGGGCGATGCCGAAGGACAGGTGCGCGCGCTACGCGGTCAGGCGGAGGTGTATGTCGATACGGTGCAGCCGGCGCCAGCCGCGACTCTGTTGAAGCGCGCTATGAAACTCTTACCGCGTCATCGTCGGGCTGAACGGGCAGCCATCCTCAGCCTGCAGGCAGAAAACTGGATCAATCGCGGTCGTGCCGACGTAGCGATCCTGATTATTGCAGCTGCGCATCGCGAAGCATATGGCAGGACGTCGTACACTGACGCTGCCGGGGGCTACCGCCGTTCCGCTATCCTGTCGCCACGCCTGTTGCTGCGCAGCGGCAGGCTGATAGAGGCGCGTCGCCTGCTCGAAGAAGAACTCGGTCTTGAAGCGGGCAGCGCGCGTCCGGAGCGTTCGCTGCACCGCGATCCACTGTTGTTGCTGGCATTGATTGAGTGTATGCTGGGCAACAGTGCACGCGCGCTGGCGCTCGCACAACGCGGGTTGCTCGAAGCGCAACGCGGCGACTCGCCGCTGACCGAGGCGATTGCTCATATGCGCATGGGCCACGCCTGTCTCGTAACGTCACTGAGCGATGAGATGGCGCGCCACCACTACCGCACTGCGCTTGAGATCCTCGAGGCTGTCGGTATTCCACGCGCACGCGCTGAGGTGATGCTGGGGCTGACTCTGCTGGAGGGGCACGCCGGCAATCTTGCGGCTGCAGAATCGTATGCCCGCGAGGGACTTGATCGCGCATTAGAGGCGGGTGATGAGTGGACGGCGGCGCTCATCTGGCTGGCGCTCGGCAGTGTTGCTGCTGCTGCTGGCGATCCGCGCGCGCTGGAGTGGATTGGCGAGGCGCATCAGCGGTTTGCGCGCGGCGACGATCAGTACGGTCAGACGGTCGCGCTGCTCTGGGAAGCGTATGTTTATGTGCAATCCGGCAATGAGTCCGAATCTGATCGAAAACTGGCGCGCCTCTTCGAACTGGTTGGCGCACAAGGGTTCGATGGCGTCTTGACCACGCGCACGCTGTTCGGGCCCCACGATCTGGCGATCCTGGTTCCGCTGCTTCTGCGCGGTCGGGCGTTGCGCGGCGCGGCGCAGCGTCAGGCAATGACGGCGCACCGCCTCTTGCGGCAAGGGTTTCCGTCAATTGCCGCTGATGATGCGGTCGATATCTACCATCCCGGCTATACGCTGCGGGTCTATATGCTGGGACGCTTCCGCATCTTCCGTGGTGCGCACGAAATCCAGGCGCGTGAGTGGCAGCGCGAGAAGGCGCGACAGTTGTTGCAACTGTTGCTGACGTATCGTGGCATGTGGTTGCAGCGCGAACAGATCTGCGCCTGGCTCTGGCCCGATAGCGAGCCGGCAGCCGCTGAGCGACAGTTCAAGGTGACGCTCAATGCGCTCAACAATGTGCTGGAACCGCGCCGACCGCCGCGTGTCGCGCCGTTCTTCATCCGGCGACAGGGCCTGGCGTACAGTTTTGCGCCATCCTACGGGTGCTGGATCGATGTGGACGAATTCGAACTGCGCACGGCGGGTGCGCCAGGGCGCGACCCGGAAGTCGAGATCCGCAGCCGTCGCACAGCGTTCCATCTGTACCGCGGCGACTACCTCGCCGAGGCGCTGTACGATCCCTGGACGCTCGAAGAGCGTGAGCGCCTGCTGGCGCGCCATCTGGCGTCGACGGCGACCCTTGCCAGTTTGCTGGTCGATCGCGGCGAGTTCGATGAAGCCATCGATCTGTGCGAGCATATCATTCGCCGCGATCGGGGCTATGAGGAGGCGTACCAGACGCTCATGCGCGCCTATGCCCGCGCAGGGAGCCGTTCCCAGGCGCTGCGCGCCTATGCGCGCTGTGTTCAGGCGCTGGAGGACGAGATTGGCATAGAACCACTCCCGGAGACGACTGAACTCTGTGAGCGGATCAAGCGGAACGAGCCGGTGTAGTGCGCGTCACGGTGTGTTCCAGCAATTTGACAGCCGCGTAGATGGCGTCAATATGCGGCGTCGGCACATCCGCCAGTCTGCCGAGTTCGGCAACCGCCCCTACCAGCGCATCGACTTCTGTTGCCCTGCCGGCCTCGATATCCTGGAGCATCGAGGTCTTGTGGGCGCCGACCTGTTCCGCGCCGGCGATGCGCTGATCGATGGTGATGCCGAATGTGATGCCCAATCGCTCGGCGACTGCCTGCCCCTCCTCCATCATAGCGACGATCAACGCGCGCGCCTGCGGATGGCGGCAGATGTCGATCAGCGTTGCGCGCGTCAACGCACTGACCGGGTTGAACGCCAGATTGCCCCACAGTTTGATCCAGATGTCGGTGCGAATGCGTGGACGCACCGGCGCTTTCAAGCCGGCACGCGCCAGCACCTGAGATAGATGTTGCACCCGCTCGCTGCGCAATCCATCGAGTTCGCCAAGCGTAAACCGGTCGCCTTCGATATGGCGGACAACCCCCGGCGCCTCCAGTTCGGTCGCCGGGTAGACCACGCACCCGATGATACGCTCCGTTTCGATATGCGCGGCAATGACACCGTCGGGATCGACCGACTCGATGCGCCGTCCCTCGAACGGCCCGCCATGCCGCTGGAAGTACCACCAGGGAATGCCATTCTGCGCCGGAACGACCATCGTTTCGTTGTGGAACAGTGGGCGGAGCATAGGGGCAACTGCCGGCAACTGGTGTGCTTTGACGGCGACAATCACAACGTCGTGGGCGCCGGCGACCGATGGATCGTCGGTCACAAGCGCAGGATGGGCGATCAATGTCGTCCCATCGGTCTCGATGAGTGTCAGGCCCTGGTCGCGGATGGCAGCCAGATTCGCGCCGCGGGCGATCAACGTTACCGACTCACCGGCGTGCGCCAGCCGCGCCCCCAGATATCCGCCGATCGAACCCGCGCCAAAGATGCAGATGTTCATTGTGTACTCCCCGATGAGTCGTCAGTCAGCCCCAGCAGTTTCGCCATCGCGATCCGCTGCAATTTTCCGGTTGCACCGCGAGGGATCTCCGGCAGAATGTGAATAACGCGCGGCACCTTGAAATCAGCCAGAAACGCAGCGCAATGCTCGCGCAGTTCACGCTCGGTCGCCCCGGCGCGCAGCACGACGGCGGCATGCACTTCTTCACCGAGCGTCCGATGCGGCGCAGCGAATGCAACCGCCTCCGCCACTGCCGGATGCCTGAGCAGCACATCATCGATTTCGAGCGGTGAGATCTTTTCGCCGCCACGGTTGATCAACTCTTTGAGACGACCGGTCAACCACAGATACCCATGTTCATCGATGCGCCCCTGATCGCCGGTACGAAACCAGCCGTTCGTAAATGCGGCGGCAGTGGCTTCCGGGTTGTTCTCATAGCCATCGAACACATTGGGACCCCGCACGGCGACCTCGCCACGTTCACCGTGCGGCAGTTCAGCGCCGCGATCGTCGAGAATCGTCACCTCCACTCCGAAGCCATACCCGACGGAACCGGCATAGTGCGGCAGCGGCGGCAGCGGGTTGGTCGTCATCTGATGACTCGCTTCGGTCATGCCGTAAGACTCGAGCACCGGCGCCTGAAACGTCGCTTCGAGCTGTTCGAGAATGACCGGCGGCAGCGGCGCGCTGCTGGAGCGGATGAAGCGCAGCGGCGCAGCGCGAATCGCCGCGATCTGGCGATCGGCGCGCGCCAGCAGCATCTGGTGCATCGTCGGCACCGCCGAAAACCAGGTGGGGCGGAACGCCGTCAGCCAGCTCCAGAAGCGCATCGCATCGAAACCGGGGGGAAGGACAACCGACCCGCCGGAGGCGAGCGGCGCCAGCAGGGTGGCGACGATGCCGTGGATATGGAAGAGGGGCATCACACACAGCGCCCGATCTTCGGGAGTCAGCCGATATGCGCCGACGATGTTTTGCGCCGAGGCGACCAGATTGCGCTGGCGCAACGGCACACGCTTGGGGCGGCTGGTGGTGCCGCTGGTGTGCAGGATGAGCGCCACATCGTCGGGATGGGGCGGCGCCAGCGTCTGTGGCGGGCGCGCGCCGCGTTCGAGAGTCAGGTCGAGTGTGCCATCGGCGCGGAGCGATGCAACCAGCACTGTCATACCCGGCGATGCAGCGGCGCGCGCCGCTTCCATCCCTTCCGGCGGCACAATCAGGGTCGTTGCGCGGGTATCTTCGAAGTAAAAAGCGAACTCATCCTGGCGGTACTTCGGGTTGAGCGGCGCCGCAGTTGCGCATGTCGCCGCCGCCAGGAAACTCAGCGCCATTGCAGGACCGTTGCCGAGCGCGATCGCCACCCGCTCTCCGCGCGCCACGCCAAAGGCGGACAGGCGTTCCGCCAGTTCCACCACATGCGCGCGTAACCGGGCGAACGGCAGCGCTGGCGCGCCTGGCGCCAGCAATGCAGGGGCATCGGGTTCACCGGTCGTCAGAATATCCAGGAGGGTCGGCACCGGTCTTCCTCACAGCATACAGAGCGCGACTTCTGCATTCAATTATACCGCGCCTGCTCGCCTTGCCGTCAGGTATTCTGCTGAACGGCGCTGCGCAAAGACAAAGAATGGTGCGCTCCTTTCAGGGGGGTGCATCACCTCAACGTGTGGAAGCCGAAAACGCGCAGTAACTGCTCACATTCGGGGTTCGAGGGGGGTCTTACCAGATCAAGATGCGGCAGCAGAAAAGCTCCCGTAAGCGCCAGCGCATGAACGTATGGAGTGCTGAAGCAAGGCTTCAGCACTCCACAGGACAATCAAAGTATCTGTACGCCAGCAGAAGTTACAGGTGACGTTCAGTCTGTTTCTACGACGCATCGCCCGGCTGCAACCCGCGTGCAACCAGCAGAGCGCCGAGTTTCTGCAACCCCAACCGCACGCGCGTCTTGATCGTGCCAAGCGGACGATTGAGTTTCGTGGCGATCTCCTGGTGCGACAGACCGCCGAAGTATGCCAGTTCAACCGCCTGGCGCTGCGCCTCGGGCAGATGATCGAGAGCGTCGCGAATAACCCGCTGCTGCTCGAATGCCCAGGCTGTTTCTGGAACATCGGTCTGTGCATCGGGAAGTTGCTGAATCACAGGGTGATCGACATCCTCATAGATTTGAGTCGGACGAGCGCGCATGCGGCGCAGTTCATCGATGCACAGGTTGTGCGCAATGCCGAACAACCATTGCGCCACGCGCCCGCGCTCGATATCGAAACTGGCGCTGCGCCGCCAGACGCGCCAGAAGACTTCCTGGACAACCTCTTCCGCCAGTTCACGATTTTTCAACATCCGCAGCGCCATGCGATAGATCACAGACGAGTAGCGATCGTAGAGCACTTCGAGTGCATTGCTGTCGCCTTCTGCAATCGCTGCGATCAGCACATGATCGTTCGGAGTGTCGGTACGCGATATCGATGGCACAGCGGTTGTCAGATGAACGTGCTCACTGGAGTGTCGGTTATCCATAGAAGAACCTCTTTCTCTTCCCACGAGGTGGTCGCCTCATTTCTTGCACGAATTATACATCTCGTGCACAGGATTGTCAATGTTTTGAAAAGGGTTTGAAAAGGTTTCTCATCATTCTTTCATTATGAGCGTGAAGCGAGATTTGAGTCATCAGAAAGGGATGAAAAGCGTTCGGCCAGGTCAACTGTTAATTGCAGGTTGCACAGGTTTATTATCGTCTTGCACAGATTCTTGCAACAGTGCAGTGCAACGTGGGCAGGGCGGGCTGTGCCATGGTAGAATGACGGACGTTCAGTTTGAGGGCAGGCATGGTCTGGACGTCGCAGTTCACCGATGCGGAGCGCATAGGACGCGAGGAGACCTGCATCGACGCACAGGCGTCACTGTTCACAATCGGGGATTCGGGGAAGTGCCGAAACAGGAATTCGGTGGCGGGATAGTTGTCGCAAGCGCCATGAGACGTTGCCTGCCGATGCAAAAACGCCATGGGTGCGATACATGTGCACATTTCCGCACGGCGAGCGAGTGTCCGACCGGAACCGAATCTGGTACAATTTCTGGTAAACACCATGTTCTTGCACAGGAATCGAGGTAGCGATGAACGTGACCCACGGCTTCGAACTGATCCGCGAGCAGCAGATCCCTGAACTCAACTCGCTGGTGCGCCTGTACCGCCACGTCGCTACCGGCGCTGAGTTCCTCTCGCTGATTAACAATGATGAGAATAAGGTCTTTGGTATTGCCTTTCGCACGCCGCCTCCCGACTCGACCGGCGTGGCGCATATTCTCGAGCACAGCGTCCTGTGCGGTTCCGAAAAGTATCCGCTGAAAAAACCGTTTGTCGAATTGCTCAAGGGATCGCTCAAAACGTTCCTCAATGCGATGACCTATTCGGACAAAACGGTCTACCCGGTTGCCTCTACAAACACAAAAGACTTCTACAATCTGGTCGATGTGTACCTCGATGCTGTCTTCCACCCGCGCATTTCGCCGGAGGTGCTGCAACAGGAAGGGTGGCACTATGAAGTGAACGAGGATGGCTCGCTCGGCTACCGTGGCGTGGTGTTCAACGAAATGAAGGGCGCCAATGCTTCGCCCGACCGCGTGCTCTACCTGGCAGTGCAGCGTTCACTCTTCCCCGGTCACGTGTACAGCGTCGACTCAGGCGGCGACCCGGCAGAGATCCCCAATCTGACCTATGAACAGTTCAAGGCGTTCCACGAGCGCTATTATCATCCCTCGAATGCGCTGATCTTCTTCTATGGCGACGATGATCCAGAGGAGCGCCTGCGTCTGCTCGAGCGCGTTCTGGCGCCATTCGAGCGCATCTCCGTCGACTCGGCGATCCCGTTGCAGGCGCCGCTGAGTGAACCGCAGCACGTCGAAACGCCCTATCCCGCCGGTCCAAACAGCGCCGGCAAGCACATGGTGACGGTCAACTGGCTGCTTCCCAATCCGCCCGACGTCGAAGAGGCGCTGGCGTTCGACATTCTGGAGCACGCGCTGGTCGGCACGCCGGCTTCACCGCTGCGCAAGGCGCTGATCGACTCCGGTCTGGGTGAGAACCTGACCGGCTCAGGGTTCGCCCACCTGCGCCAGACCTACTTTACCGTCGGGTTGAAGGGGGTGCGGGGCGAGCATATCAGCGCAGTCGAGGATCTGATCATCGGAATGCTGGGGCGCCTGGCGCGTGACGGGATCGACCCGCAAACGATCGAGGCTGCGGTCAACACCGTCGAGTTTCAGTTGCGCGAGAATAATACCGGTTCCTACCCGCGCGGACTGGCGGTTCTGATCCGCGCGCTTGACACCTGGCTCTACGGCGACGACCCGCTGGCGCCGCTCATGTTCGAGGCGCCGCTGCGCGCGATCAAACAACGGCTGCACAGCGGCGAACCCTTCTTCGAGCGCCTGATCGAGGAGAAGCTGCTCCACAATCCGCATCGTACGACGGTGGTGCTCGTTCCTGATCTGGAACTGACCAACCGCCAGAACGCTGCCGAACGCGAACGACTGGCAGCGATCCGCGCAACGCTCGATGATGCCCAGATTGAAGCAATCAATGCGACAGCGGCGCGGCTCAGGCAGATCCAGGAAACTCCCGATCCGCCGGAGGCGCTCGCGTCGCTGCCCAGCCTGACGATTGCCGATCTCGATCAGGCAATTAAGACCATCCCTTCTGAAGAACTGGAGATCGGCACAACGCGGGTGCTGCTCCACGATCTGTTTACCAATGGCGTCGCGTATGTGGATATCGGCATGAATCTGCGCGCGTTACCGCAGGAGTTTCTGCCGTATGTCACCATTTTCGGGCGTGCACTGCTCGAAACCGGTACGCAACGCGAAGATGTCATTCAGTTGATCCAGCGTATCGGGCGCGATACCGGCGGAATCTTCCCGCAGTCGTTCACCTCGGCGATGCGCGAACGCAGCATTGGCGCCGCCTGGCTGTTCCTGCGCGGCAAAGCGATCGTTGAGAAGAGTGATGCGCTGCTCGATATTCTGCACGACGTGGTTCGCTCAGCGCGCCTCGACAACTGTGAGCGCATCCGGCAGATTGTGCGCGAAGAACGCGCCGCACGCGAAGCCAGCCTGATCCCCGCCGGTCATACGGTGGTCAGCACGCGCCTGCGCGCACGCTTCAGCGAAGCCGACTGGGTCGCCGAGCAGATTGGCGGCGTCAGTTACCTTCTGTTCCTGCGCCGGATCGAGCAGGCCATTGATGAGGACTGGGAAACGGTGTGTGCGGTGCTCGAACAGATGCGCACACGGCTGGTCGATCGCAGTACGCTGCTGGTCAATGTGACGGTGGACGCTGCCGGATGGGAGCGGTTCCGTCCGCATCTCGAAGCGTTCCTTGACCGTCTGCCGGTCGGAACGCCGGCGCCGGCGGCGTGGAACCCGTCCAGGATTGCGCCATCGGAAGGGCTGATCATTCCTGCAAATGTCAATTACGTTGCCAAAGGCGCCAACCTGTACCGTCTCGGGTATCGGCTGCACGGCTCGGCGCTGGTGGTGACGCGCTACCTGATGACCACCTGGCTGTGGGAACAGATCCGCGAGCAGGGCGGCGCCTATGGCGGCTTCTGTTCGTTCGATCCGCGCTCGGGTATATTCGGCTACACGTCGTACCGCGACCCTCATGTGCTCCGCACAATCGATGTGTATGATCGTGCGGCTGCATTTTTGCGCCAGCTCGACCTGAGCGAAAAAGAGTTGACCCGTGCGATCATCGGGGTCATTGCCGATCTCGATGCCTATCAGCTGCCGGACGCACGCGGCTTCACCGCGATGGCGCGTTATCTGGTCGGTGACGACGACGCCTACCGCCAGCAGGTGCGCGATGAGGTGCTGGAGACAACGCCTGCCGACTTCCGCGCCTTCGCCGATGTGCTCGATATCCTGCGCGACAATGCGGCGCTTGTCGTGATGGGAGGCGAAGACGCCATTACAGCAGCCAACCAGGAGCGCGCCCTGTTCGCCGAGGTCACACGCGTGCTGTGACATCGGCGATCTGCCCGTCGCGCATGTGGATGATCCGCTCCGCGTGACGGGCGACATCGTGTTCGTGGGTCACCAGAATGACGGTTATGCCGCGTTCGCGGTTCAGGCGCTCGAAGATTCCCATGATCTCTTCGCCGGTTTTCGTGTCCAGCGCGCCGGTCGGCTCATCCGCCAGGATGATGCGCGGATTGTTGACCAGCGCGCGTGCAATCGCAACGCGCTGCTGCTGCCCGCCAGAGAGTTCGTTCGGCTTGTGGTGCATGCGGTCGCCCATGCCAACAGATTCGAGCGCTGCGCGTGCGCGTTCCGTGCGGTCGCGCCCGTCGCCGTTGCTGTAGAGCAGCGGCAGCTCGACGTTACGCAGCGCCGTGGTGCGTGGCAGCAACATGTACTGCTGGAATACAAACCCAATCTTCTGATTGCGAATCGCCGCCAGCGCATCGTCGTCCAGACTTCCGACATCCACCCCGTCGAGCAGGTATGTCCCGGCGGTCGGTTGATCCAGACAGCCGAGCATGTTCATCAGGGTGCTCTTGCCGCTGCCCGACGGTCCCATAATCGCTACCATCTCCCCCTCGTCGATGGTGAGTGACACCCCGCGCAAGGCATGCACCTCGACGTCGCCCATCCGATAGATTTTGACCACATCACGAACTTCAATAAGCGGTTTCGTGAACATGAAAGCGCCTTTGTACGGTTATAAACCGGTAAGAGCTCTCAGGTACGCTGATGATGGGTTGCACAACGTTCCTGTCTGATTGGAGACAAAAGCGGTCGTCTGGCTGAAAAGGCTTTACATGACGACCGCAGATATATATAATTGTAACACAATTGCACAAAGGTAATTGTAGGGCTTGTGCCACTTGCCGGAACACCTCGAGGATCGCCATCAGTTTGGCTACAACCTGGTCTCAAAGGCGATGAACGCCATCTTCAGTCCCGCAGGATGGGAAACGTTCAAAAACCCAGGCACGGGAAAAACATGGATCAGGGTCAACCGGTAATACCATTTTTGATTTTGGATTTTAGATTTTGGAGTACTACGCCTGGCATCACAAAGCCTGAAATCGCATATGGCAATGCGGTATTATCAACGATAGCCGGTCTAACCAGTGGTCGCCTGGCCTGATCAGCGGCGACTGTGACCAGGGTGTTGGACGGGCGCTGGTAACGGTCACGCGACTGTTCACGATCGGGGGTTCGGGAAAGCCTCCGAGTTCAGGGATCGGTAGTCGAGCTGCAGCTGCGGGTCGTACAATCCGCCCGGATCGGTCTCCCGGTTGTTTCGGCGTCGGTCACGAACTCCCTGGTAGCGCCAAGCGGATTGGTCCGCGCGCCGTGCGACCATCAACGACCCGTCCTTTCTGGGTGATCACAATCAGCCCGGCGTCCGCCAGAGCACAGGCGGCAGCACGCACCGCCGGCATTGCAGCGCGCCATTCGCGCGGCGCCCATACTCGCGCTGCCTCGGAGGGACAGATGCTCTTCCCAACTCCACGCTGTCGGACGAGGCGCAGAATGACTGCTTCCAGCGGTTCCTGGTCTGCTTGTTCGGTCATGGCGCTCGGCGATGTGCCGGTTATATCGTCATGACGGCTGAGCCGATGACGACTTTCCATTCGTTATTACAATGCGCGATGTTGTACTAACCGGTTATATCGTCATGACGGCTGAGCCGATGACGACCCGGACGATGCGCCTGGCGGCGCCAGATGTCCGGTCATCAATGCGTCAAGTTCGGCGCCGGCCGCATATGGCGTCATTCCTGCCGGGACGATAAGAAGCGCATTGGCGCCCAACATCGACAACAGCCGGCTACTCCCCTGCCGTCCAGTGCTGCGCGCCATCAGCCGACCGTTTTCCCAGCTGACCACCGCCCGCTGATATTCCGGGCGATCAGCAGACGGGCGGATCGGCTCGCACAATGTCACCCGCACGTATGGACGCTCAGGGTGCGCATCACCCTGCAAACGGCGGAGCGCAGGACGCACAAACACCTCGAATGACACCAGCGACGAAACCGGATATCCAGGCAATCCGAACGCCAGGAGCGGCGCTGATCGCACCGAAGCGGGTCGTTCAATTGTTGCGAATGTGGTCGGTTTGCCCGGCTTAAATGCAATACGTCCGAAATGGACGGTTCCCAACTCTGCGAGCAGCGGTTTGATCAGGTCGCGCGTTCCCATGGAGACGCCGCCGCTGGTGAGCAACACATCAGCCTGATCGAGCGCCGCCAGGATCGCGGCGCGCTGCACGTTCACATCATCACGCGCGATACCGAGCGAGAGCGCCAGCCCTCCGGCTTCACGCACCGCCGCCATCAGCGCATAGCGATTGCTATCGCGCACTCCGCCGGGAAAAACCTCGCCATCCGGCTCGTACACCTCATCGCCTGTGGCCAGCACGGCAACCACCGGACGACGATACACCATCACACGGGCGCGCCCCACTGTCGCCAGCAACCCGATCTCGGCAGCGCCAAGCGTCGTGCCGCGCGCCAGCACCAGTTGCCCGACAGCGATATCCTGTCCGACAGTATGAATGTTGTCCCCGGCAAGGAGGGTGCGCTGCACAATCAGCACACTATCGCGCTCGTCGGTGTACTCCACCGCGATCACGGCATCGGCGCCGTCGGGAATCGGAGCGCCGGTCATAATGCGCACCGCGGTTCCAGGTTCGACGCGCAGCCCTGGCGTCGCTCCGGCGGTCACCTCGGCGATCACCCGACGCGGAGCGCTGCCATCGGCGCTCCGCAAGGCATACCCGTCGACGGCTGCTTTGGGCACGTCGGGCAGTGGTTCGACGCCGTAGACATCCTCTGCCAGCACCCGCCCGGCGGCAGCATCGCGGAGGACGTCGATTTCCTCTACGCCGAGCAAGGTGATGCGTTCTCTGATGAGACGTTGCGCCTCATCGATCGAAACCATCGGATAGGACGATTCGCGTTGCATGATCACAACCCGTTATGCCGACGTCGCCGCGAGTTCGGCCGACTTCTTCGCTGCGTGTTCCTGCTCGCTCAGGAACCAGGTCGCTTCCATCGCCGCCTTGCACCCTTCGCCTGCCGCCGTGATCGCCTGGCGATAGATGTGGTCAACCACATCTCCTGCGGCAAAAACACCTGGAATACCGGTGCGCGTGCGATGGTCGGCGACGATGTACCCGTTCTCGTCAAGTTCCAGTTGACCTTTGAATAGCGATGTGTTCGGAATGTGCCCGATGTACGGAAACACTCCATCCGTTTCGATAACCGATACATCGCCAGTCTTGAGGTTGCGCACGCGCACGCCAGTCACTTTGTCGTCTCCCAGAATCTCCTCGACCACCGAGTTCCATATGAAGGAGACCTTGGGATTCGAGAATGCGCGTTCCTGCAGGATCGGATCGGCGCGCAGCGCATCGCGCCGGTGAACGATCATCAACTCAGAAACGTAGCGTGTCAGGAAAAGACCTTCATCCAGCGCGCTGTTGCCGCCACCGACCACAACGACCTTCTTGCCGCGGAAGAAGAACCCGTCGCACGTTGCGCAATACGACACACCGCGGTTTGCCAGCCGCTCCTCACCGGGAACGCCGAGTTTACGCGGCGAGGCGCCGGTCGAAATGATCAGCGCGTCAGCCGTCACCTCTTCGCCGCTATCGGGGAAGATGCGGAACGGGCGCTGCGACAGATCGACGCGCTCGACGATGGCATCCATATAACGCGCGCCAAAACGCGCCGCCTGCTTCTCCATATTGTCGGCGAGCTCGAAGCCGCCGATCCCCTCAACGAAGCCGGGATAGTTCTCGACTTCGCTGGTCGTTGCGATCAGACCGCCCGGCTGCAGACCGCGGATCACCAGCGGCTCGAGGTTTGCGCGCGCCGCATAGAGCGCTGAAGTCAACCCTGCCGGACCAGAACCGATAATGACAACTTTGCTGTGCATGTCGTCGTCTCCCTATACATTGAGTGAACGGCTTCTCTGCGCCGCCGCTGTTATGATGATACCACACCGGCAAACGTTACGCAGACAGATTCGGTGTTCCTGAAGGATTCCGGTACCGTTGCCTGTCGTCCAACGAACCAGCGCAGGCAGGGATGATCGTCCATCTTTCATGAAGCGCGCTCCCGTGGCAGTATCTGCATGACGGTTCTTATGTGCAGCGGGAGGCGGTATGCGCTGGCTTGCTCTCGGACCAATCGCGCTTGCCCTGATCATGATGATGGTGGTCGCACCGACATTCGTCAATGCTGCGCCGACTGCCATCATCAACGAATTCATGCCTGCCCCGGCAAGCGGGCCAGAATGGGTCGAGATCGTCAACTCCAGCGACGCACCACTCGATATTGGCGGCTGGAGGATCGACGACGATACGCCCGGCGGTCCACAAACGGTCATTCCTCCCGGTGTTATCGTCCCGCCATACGGTCTGTTCGTCATTACCCTGAGCACACATATTCTCAACAACACTGGATCAGACGCTGTAACGTTGATCGACGCTTCCGGCGCGGTCGTTGACGTTGCCTCCTACACGGCTGCGACGATCGGCAAGAGTTTTGCGCGCATCCCGGATGGGAGCGGCGTCTGGGTGAAGGGCGAACCATCGCCTGGCGAGTGGAATGCACCGCCAGGACTGGCGCCCTCCGCCACACCGCCTGCTGATACTGTCTCTCCTGAACCGTCACCCACTGATGAACCATCGCCAACGGCGCTGCCAGACACAGCAACCCCCTCCGGAACGCCCCTGACGGAGCCGACGGTCGTCAGCACACCAACCAGCACAGCGGAACCGACAGCCACCCACACCCCGTCGCCGACCGACGAGCCGACCGCAACGACAGAACCAGCAGCCACACGCACGCCCTCGCCGACGCGCACGCCCTCGCCGACCGACGAGCCGACCGAAACGGTCGAACCGACCGCGACGCGCACGCCCTCGCCGACACGCACGCCGTCGCCGACGCGCACGCCCTCGCCAACCGATGAGCCGACCGAAACGGCAGAACCGACCGCGACGCGCACGCCGTCGCCGACGCGCACATCATCACCAACGCGCACGCCGTCGCCGACGCGCACCCCGTCGCCGACTGACGAGCCGACCGAAACGGCAGAACCGACCGCGACGCGCACGCCGTCGCCGACACGCACATCATCACCGACGCGCACGCCGTCGCCGACACGCACATCATCACCGACGCGCACGCCGTCGCCGACGCGCACCCCTTCGCCCACTCACGAACCCACAGCAATCGCAGAACCAACTGCGATGCGCACGCCGTCGCCGACACGCACATCATCGCCGACCAGAACGCCAACCGCGACGCGCACCCTCTCGCCGACGCGCACCACGCAACCGGGACACGCTGCTGGCGGAGCGTCGAGCATGACCGCATTCCCATCATCCAATGGAACGGTAAGAACGCGAGAGAGTATCACGCCTGCCGTCACCCGTCGTTCGTATGACCATCGGCCTGCATGGATGCCTGGCGGCTTGCCGACAGCGGCATCATTCGTGGTCGCAGGCTCGCGTGAGCCAGACCAGACGCTGCTCACTCCCTCGACCACCCCTTCTGTTACGCCAACGCCGATGCCACAGCCGACAATGATGGCATCTACAGCCGCCAAACCATCGACGTCTGGTTCCGGTTCCGCGCTCATCGCTATCAGGATCAGCGCCGGAGCGCTTTTGATCATCACGGCTGCATGGCTTGCCGTTCGTTCATTGCGCCGCAGAAAAGCGTACACATACGAGACCGGCGCTTCGGAAGCGGAATGGTCTTACGATATATGACACGATCGTGAGCGCTGTGCTATAATAGCGCTTCCGAACGTGCTCGTGTGCATCGCCGCGCTATCACAGGGAGGTGTGCCATGCTTGACCCGACGCCGCTCATCCAGGAGCGATTATCACAGAACCGCTGGGGGTTGCTCGGCGGGCAGGGATGCATCCTCGGGTTCGATGTCGGCAGTTATGGACTACGAGCGGCGCTGGTCGATCTCAGCCGTCACACCTATGTCAGCGCACACCGGGAACCTGAACGCGAGACGCCGCAGGAACTCGTGGGGGGTGCAATTGACCTGGGGAACGAACTCATGGCAGCGCATGGCGTCACCGCTGCACACCTGGTTCGTGTCGGGGCGGGATTCGGCGGACCGGTCGATGTCCGGCAGGGAATTGTGCTGCTCTCGCCGCGCATGCCGGGGTGGGAACGCTATCCCCTGCGTGAAATGTTCGAGAACGCCTTCGATGCAACGTGCCTGGTCGATAACGATGCCAATCTGATCGCCCTGGCGGAAGCGACCTTTGGGGTAGGGCGCGATACGCACCACATGGTCTATATTCATCTGAGCACCGGCGTCGGCGCCGGTCTGGTGCTCGATGGGCGTCTGTACCACGGCGCCACCACGACCGCCGGTGAGATCGGGCATGCGGTTGTAGGTCCGGTCGACCCAACGCGCCCCGGTGAGCGACCCAAAACGCTGGAAGAGCACGTATCGATCAAGGGGTTGCTGAACCGCGCGGCGGAACTTGGCCTGCACACGAACCTGCTGAGCGATATTTTCAGCGATCATCCTGCGGCGCGGCAGGTGGTCGCCGAAGCGATCGACATTCTGGCAGTACGCATTGCACAGATCGTCGCTCTTATCGATCCGCAGATGGTCGTGATCGGCGGCGTTGTCGCACGCAACGGCGGCGAGGCATTTATCAGCGCCATTCAGGAACGGATGCACATGTACATCGGGCAGATGGTCGAGCGCCCGGTGAAGGTGGTTGGCGCTGTACTCGGTCCCGACAGCGTTGCAATTGGCGCAGTGGCGCTGGCGCTCGAAAGCATGCGCGACTGAGCCGGGTTGCGCTGCTGGAATGAACACGATATAATAAGCGCTGCACCGCGGGACGGCAGATACTTGCCAAACCCCGCCAGGACCGAGAGGTAGCAACGGTAGGCGAGTTCCTCTGGGTGTCCCGCGGTGTCATGACTGACGTAAGGTGTCGGTTTTGTGAGATCAATTAGCCGCACAATTCGATGGCGCGTCGCCCCAACTCGCGAATATCCTCGGGAATATCCGGCGCCTCCAGTTCGTCCCATGTCACCCAGCGCGCCGCGTGCGCCTCGCGCTCAGCCAGCGTCAGCGCACCACCACGCACCCGTGCAAAATAGATCAGATCGATATGCTGATGCCCTGGCTCGATGTCTTCGAGCAGAATGCAGTATGGTTGCGGCAACACGCGCACCTCGCCAAGAATGCTGCTGGTCGTCAGCAGTTCCACCTCGAGTCCGGCTTCTTCGCGCACCTCGCGGATGGCCGCTTCGTGGGGCAGTTCGTGCGGATCGATGTGTCCGCCGGGTGGCAGCCATTTTCCCAGCTTTCTGTGCAGGAGCAGTAAGGTTCGTCGTTCGTGGACGACGAACGTTGTGGCAGTGAAGTCGCGGGTCATGTCTGACATGGAATGTTCCCTGGTAACGCTGTCGTTTTGCAAGGGTAGTATACTCTATGACGACAGGCGTTTCTATGCATGCAGCAGGACTGTTAGCGCATAGACGAACGTGATCCAGGTGGGTTATAATTGGAGGCGGTCTGGCATAACTATATGGTGTCTCGCTGTTCGGTTTCCCTGTCTGGTTACCTGCTCTGGCAACCCTGACAGACCAGGAATGTTCCCGCGCAGGTTGAGGAGGTATCGTTGGAAAGTCTCAGGATACCCATTCTGAAGATCGGTGATGTGCTGATCGCCTCGATTCAGGTGGCGTTGCACGATGCATCTGCTGTGCAGTTCAAAGACGATCTGCTGCAAAAAATCTACGACACCAAAGCGCGAGGTCTGATCGTCGATCTCACTGCTGTTGATGTGGTTGACAGTTTTATTGGGCGTCTGATCAGCGACATCGCTTCAATGGCCGGTCTGATGGGAACGAAAGTGGTCATTACCGGTCTTCAGCCAGCTGTTGCCATCACGCTGGTGGAGTTGGGGCTGGAACTGACCGGTGTGATGACCGCGCTCAATCTCGAGAAAGGTCTCGCGATGCTCCGCCGACAGGCTGAGGAGGACGCCGATGGCACAGGCTAAGGTTGCGCCGATCCGTAGCGACCTCGATATCGTGATCGCTCGCACCCTTGCCCGTGACACTGCGAAGGCGCTCGGCTTCGGTGCGATTGATCAGGCGCGTATTGCAACGGCCGTCAGTGAACTGGCGCGCAACATCTTCCTCTACGCCGGCACCGGAACGGTAACCATCCGCGAAATTGAACGCGGTGGACGGAAGGGAATCGAAATCATCTGCGAAGATCAGGGACCCGGAATCGCAGATATCGATCTTGTTATGCAGGATGGCTACAGTACATCCCGCGGCATGGGAATGGGGTTGCCTGGCGCCAAACGACTGATGGATGAATTCGATATCAAATCGGCTGAAGGTCAGGGGACGATCATTCATTGCCGGAAATGGCGCACCTGACCAGATGACGGTTCAGACACGAACGAAGCGTCAGCGAGTTGCCTGCCTGCAGCACGCTGGCGCTTCTGATTATGTCGGCGACGTTCCTGCAAGACGCCCGATGCGTTCGATCAGGTCGTTGATTTCGAAGGGTTTGAGCAAGTGATCGTCGGCGCCCGCGTTGCGACTGCGTTCCAGGTCAACCGCCTCAGCCCGCACCGACAGAATGATGATTGGCACTGAACGCCGCGCTTTGATCTGCCGACAGACCTCCCAGCCATCCAGATATGGCAGGTTGATGTCGAGGACGATAAGATCCGGCCTGTGCTCGGCTTCGCGATGCAGCGCCTCCATGCCATTGCGCGCGGTGAGCACGTCGTGACCTTCAGCAATCAGGACACGCTGCACAAGATCAAGGATGTCGCGGTTGTCATCGACGATGAGAATGCGCATTTGGGTCTTTGAAGTCGCCTTTCTGTGTTGTGTATTATACCGCAGGCAGGCTGCAGATCAACCGGTGCAGCGTTTCTTCCTGCTACATCGATGCGTTTCTCGTACAATACCGCGCACATACACGCATTTCAATACCTTCGGAGGTCCTATGTCATCAGGATGGCCTGTCTACGATGACGAGTCGCAGTATCGCCGGATCGCGCCATATCTGTTGCCAGGGGAGACGCTCTATGCCGTCTACGACTGTAAAGGGGTCGGGACCGGCTTTGTGGGCATTACAGACCGCCGTCTCATCTTCTACGACCAGGGAATGCTGGCGAAAAAGCGTGCCATGATCTCCATTCCTTACCGGAATATTGTCGCTGTTGCGGTTGCTGATGAAGGGGTCGTCTTTCAGACCGGCGAAGTTATCATAATGACGGCAGTTGGGCGATTTGCATTCGAGTTTCGCGGGCCCGATAAAGCCGACTGGGTCTACCGCTTCATTCTTGGGCAGGTTCTTGCACCGACACACTCAGGATGAGAGCGTCTTTTCCTCCATCAGCACCTGTTGCAACCGTAGTTTGAGGCGCGCGAATGCCGGGTCGGCAACCACGGCATACGATCGCGGACGCGGCAGGTCGACCGTCACCTCGAGCGCTGCCTGCGCCGGACGCGGGGTCAGGACATAGACACGGTCTGCCAGCAACAATGCCTCGTCGATGTCGTGGGTCACCAGCAGAATTGTCCGGTCGAGACGATCCCACAACCCCAGGAGCCACTGTTGAAGTTGGGCGCGGGTCAGTGCATCGAGGGCGCCAAACGGTTCGTCAAGCAGCATGATCGGGCGATGCCAGAGGACGGTGCGGAGCAGCGCAGCGCGCTGCCGCATGCCGCCGGAGAGCATGGCAGGTCGGGCATCACCCCATCCTGCCAGCCCAAAGTCGTTGAGCAGGGCGCGCGCTTCCCGGCGAGCCGCCGCCACGTCGCCACGCTGGACGATCGTCGCCAGCACGGCGTTGTCGATGACGCTGCGCCAGGGCAGGAGCGCATCGCGTTGCGGCATGTACGCCACCTGCCCGCGTTGCCCGGTGACATTGACGCCATCGATCAACACTGCGCCGGAGTCGGGCGCTTCCAGCCCGGCAATGATATTGAAGAGCGTGCTCTTGCCACTGCCGCTCGGGCCGATGATCGCCACGAATTCGCCGGCATCCGCGTGGATGCTCAACCGATCAATGACGGTCACTGGCCCGTCGGGCGTCCGAAATGTTTTGCTGATCTCTTGAACGTCGAGTGTTGCCATCACAACCTCCGCAGGGACCGCCTTTCCTTTCGACACGGCTGGGAACCGGTGTGTGGGGGAATGCGGGCATTCTCGGGATGAACACGTGCTTATGGCAGGAATTGGTTGGTAAACGCCGTTTCCGGCTCAATCATGCGTGTGATCAGACCGCGATCCGCCATCCACTGCGCATAGTCGCGCCAGACATCAAGTTTCTGCTCGCCCCAGCGCGGCGCTTCCGCCTGATACTGGCTCGCCAGATACTGCTGGCTGCGTTTGACGAGCGCTGCATCGAGTTCGGGCGCAGCTTTCAGTAGAAGGTCGGCGGCTTCGTCCGGTTTTTCGATAGCGAAACGGTACCCGGCGCTCGTGGCTGCCAGGAACCGGCGCACCAGATCGGGCTTTTCGGCGATCATTCGCTCGCTGGTGATCAGCACCGGGGTGTAATAATCGGGAATGCACTGAAGATCGTTCATCATCAGAATGGTGAGCGGTTCGCCGCGAACCTCCGCTTCGACGCCGGTCCAGCCTTTGAAGATCCACGCAAAATCTACATCGCCACGCTCAGTCGCCACGAAAAAGTCGGTGCTGCCAATATCCACGAATTCGACCTCATCGAAGCGATCACCGGCGCCATCACATTCCATCAGCCCCCTGATCGTCGCCTGCTCGATGGGGGAACCGAAAGCGCCATACTTTTTGCCGGCAAAGTCGCGTGGACGGGTGATGCCTTCGTCGGCGCGGCTGGCGAAACCGCTGGTATTATGCTGAATGATGGCAGCAATCGACACAATTGGCACGCCCTCGACCCGTGCATAGGTGACGGCTTCCTGGAATGAGATGCCGAAATCGAGTTTCCCCGCTGCGACCAGTTGTTCGACAGTGCCGCCCTCCTGTGCGCCCAGAATCTCGACGTCGAGCCCCTGTTCCCGGTAATACCCCTGATCGCGCGCAACATACAGTCCTGTATGGTTCGTATTTGGCGTCCAGTCGAGCCCGACGCGCACCGGCGTCAATGGTTGTGCAGGCGTCGATGGTGCGCCACAGGCAGCCAGGACGAATACCGCCAGCACTACGATGACCGTTCGTTTCATGGTTCTTCCCTCCAGGAAATGATCCAGCGCTCCAACAACACGACCAGTGCAAACAACGTAATGGTGAGCAGTGCGGTCGTCAGTGCCGCCACAAAGACCTGATCGGTGCGAAAGGCGCGTAGCGAACGCGCGATGTAGACGCCAAGCCCGGCGCTGGCGCCGATCCACTCCGCCAGCACTGCGCCAATGATGCTGTAGGTTACAGCAACTTTGATGCCGGTGAAGATTGAGGGCAGCGCGGCTGGCAACCGCAACAGACGCAGCAATTGCCAGTAATTCGCCCCCATCGCCTCCAGCAGTCGGCGTTGATCGCGGTCGGCTGCCTGCAACCCGTCGGTGGTGTTGACCACGATGGGAAAGAACGTCACCAGTGCCACGACCAGCACCTTGGGCAGCATGCCGAAGCCGAACCCTACGACGAGCAGCGGTGCAATTGCCACGATCGGGATCGTCTGCGACGTGACCAGGAGCGGGTAAACGGCGCGCCGCAGGAGCGGCGACGCATCGATCAGCACTCCCAGCGTAAAACCGCCGATCAACGCCAGCCCAAAACCGGGCGCCGTCACTGAAAGGGTTGCTGCGATGTGTTCACTCAGCACGGGCAGGTTGTTCATCAGGGTGGTCAGAATGCGCGATGGCGGCGGCAGGAGCCACGCGGGCAGCGCCAGGCGCCACACGATCACTTCCCACGCCGCAATCAGTGTGCTCAGGAGCGCAAACGGTGGAAGGAACAGCGCAATGCGCTGCCACACCCTGCTACTCCTCCCGCCAGGCGATGGCGCCCGAACGATATGCTGCACCCGTTCGCTACGCATAGTTCGCCAGCTTCTCGGCAATCGTGGAACCATGCGGGTCATAATCCACTTTGATCAGCGTAAAGACCCGCGTCGCTCCTGCCTGCAACACTGCTTCCTGCGCCTGTTTGATGACCGCCATAATCGCATCGTACTCCCCTTCGATCGTCGTTTCCATTGGACCGACGCGATACGGCAGCCCACTTTCTGCAACCACGGCAATGGCGGCGTCGACCGCCGCATAGGTTGTGGCTTTGTCCGGCAATCCTCCCGGCAACACCTCGAAGCTCACGGTGACTGTCGGCATTGGCTTCCTCCTGACTCAAAACCGCCGCCCCCAGAAGTAGGGAGCGGCGGTTTACGTACCACCCAGTGCATTCCCTACGCTGGCATAACCCAGGTCAGGTTCAAAGGGTCAGCGGCATTATCGGGCCGCACTCTCAGCCAGGCTCACCTGGCTCCCCCAGCTGCGCCGTGCGCGGCGCTATCGATTGTTCCGTGAATGATACGACTCTCCGTGACGTCTGTCAAACTGCCGGTCGCCCGATCACCCTCGCAAAAACAGGACTATCGTCCTGCTGTCGGCGCCGGATCCGCCTTTGCTGAAGCAGCAAAATGTGCGAGAATGCCGGTGCGCCTGGCGTCTCAATCTGCAACCATGGGTTTGTGCTCTGCCTTTCGTGAGGAGAGGAAGCGTATGTATCGACATCTGCTATGGATGATGCTGTTTCTGACGATTGTTGCGACGGCATTGCCTGGAGAGAAGTCTGTGCGCGCCGCGCCCGGCTATGACATTGAGGTGGTGAAAACCGGCCTCGATCGGCCGTGGAGCATCAATTTCGCCCCTGACGGGCGTTTGTTCTTTACCGCACGCAACAGCGGTCGCCTGTATGCCCTGAACATTACCACCGGCGCGGTGCAGACGTTCAGTGGTCTGCCGCCTGCCGGATTCCGCGCCGAGCAGGAAGCCGGCATGCTGGGAATGGAACTCGACCCTGATTTTGCCGCCAACGGATGGGCGTATATCTGCTACAGTTATACTGATAGTGGCAATCGTCGGAACCGCCTCTCGCGTTTCACCGTCAATCCTGCGACCGGCGTCGTGTCGGACGAGCGGATCCTGATCGATAATATGGTTGGTGCGCTCTACCATAACGGATGTCGCGTCGTTCTATCGCCTGATCATCACTACCTGTTCGTATCGATGGGCGATGCCGTCAATCCATCACTCGCGCAGAACCTCGACAGCACTGGCGGCAAAACCTTCCGTATCTTCAAGAATGGCGACATTCCGACCGATAACCCGTTCTACGATAACGGCCGGTTGCCACGCTCGCTGATCTGGACATATGGGCACCGCAATCACCAGGGGCTGGCGTTTCACCCGACGACCGGCGAGCTCTGGAGCACCGAGCACGGACCCGACATCATGGACGAACTCAATGTTCTGACCGTCGGTAACGACAATGGGCGAAGGTATGGTTACAACTATGGCTGGGGGTGGGGCAGCGGGCCGCGCTACTGCCTGGGAATGGCGAACTGCGATGGCGTGCCCGACTTTATGCCGCCGGTGGCTGTATTCGACACCGACAGCACCGTTGCCACATCCGACATGGTCTTCTATACCGGCAGCGCGTTCCCTGAATGGTTCGGCGATCTCTTCTTCGTCACATTGAAAACCGGCAGGCTCTACCGCCTGAAGATCGCCAATCGCACGATTGTCGAGCAGGAGATCCTGATCGATAACCAGTATGGTCGCCTGCGCGATGTGACAGTCGGGCCGGATGGGTTCATCTACGTCTCGACTGACGAGACAAACGCGACCTTGCTGCGCATCCGCCCGACGCTCGAACGACCGTACCGCGTGCAACTGCCGCTCGTTATGCGGGGGTAGCCTCTGCCGCCCAGATGCCAAGCGCCAGCAACCCAACGACGACCAGCAGAATGATGCCGTCCGCCACGGTGAATCGTGGCCGGTCGGGCGGGGTTGGTGTGAACCCGCGACGGGCTGGTGTGATCATACACGCTCCAGGCAACCAGGAGACGACAGGTGAACATTGGGCGATCTGCAGCAGTGCAGGCGAGGAGACAGACAGCCGCCGTGCTGCCCGTGCAACAGGCGCTATTATATCGCCAGTGGAAATGGGCTCATTCGCGCGGTGCGCAACGGTGGCAAAAGTATGATATAATATGCAAAGTCCACACTTCATTACTCCTCGTTGGAATGAAGGAGCGAGACCTGCTATGACAGCCCCCGGCGCAGAGCCGCAGGGAAACGAAGAAATGACCCACAAGAGTGGCGCGTCCGTTTATCGGTAAGCATATGGCAGCCTGACGATCAAGCCTTGTTGAGAGACCGGCGCTTCCTCCAGACGCCCCGTTGCGCCGAGATGCTGCAGCTGAACGTCCGCGTGGTGAGGAGACAATTCAATCTTGAGTGCAGAACGATTGCAGAAAGTGCTGGCAAGCGCCGGCATTGCGTCGCGGCGTGACTGCGAAGAGTATATCGCCGCAGGACGAGTGATGGTCAATGGTAAAGTGGTCCGCATCCCCGGTACGCGCGTGGACCCGGAGCATGACGAGATCCTCGTCGATGGAAAACCGATCGGCAAGATCCGCCACCGCACCTATGTGATGCTCCACAAACCGGCAGGTGTCGTCTCGACGACCGATGATCCGCAGGGGCGGCCAACGGTGATTGATCTGGTGAATCTTGAACAGCGGTTGTTTCCGGTGGGCCGGCTCGATTACGACTCGGAAGGTCTCCTGTTGTTGACCGACGATGGCGAACTGACCCAGAAATTGACCCACCCCAGTTATCAGGTCGAGAAGGAGTACCGGGTTTTATTGGACGAAGCGCCCTCACCGAATGCGCTGCGCGCCTGGCGCTCTGGCGTTGAGCTGGATGGCGTGAAAACGGCGCCAGCCTGGGTCGAACTGATCGAACGCACACCCGAAGGGGCGTGGGTGCGCGTGATTTTGCACGAGGGGCGCAAGCGCCAGATCCGTGAGGTGGCGCGATTGCTGGGATATGAGGTGCGGCGGTTGATCCGTGTGCGCGAAGGTCCGCTGACTCTGGGAGATCTCCCAAGCGGCACATGGCGCTTTCTTACCGATGAAGAGGTTGACATGTTGCGAGAACACGCCGAACAGCACGCGGCGGTCGTCGATGCGGAACAGCCGCGTCGGCATGAACAGGACGAAACGAAAACCACTGGCGGTCGACGGTTGCGGCGTATCAATCCGTCAGCGCGGTTGCTGCAGAAAGGTGAAAGAGTGACAGAGACGACTCTGCCCGAACTTGATGAAGCGATTGACGCAGAGGAAGGTATTCCTCCTGTCGTCGAGAAAGGGCGCAAAGCGTCCGATATGGAGGTTGTGCGACGCGACGCCCCTCCATCGCGCGATTTTCGACGCGATGACCATGGGAGTGGGTACCGGAGTGAGCGGCGCGATGACCGTGGGAGCGGGTATCGCAGCGAGCGGCGCGATGACCGTGGGAGCGGGTATCGCAGCGAGCGGCGCGACGACCGTGGGAGCGGGTATCGCAGCGAGCGGCGCGACGACCGTGGGAGCGGGTACCGGAGTGAGCGGCGTGATGAGCGGAGCGGACCGCGTGACTTCCGACGTGATGACCAGGGCAGCGGCGGGTACCGGAGCGAGCGCCGCGATGAGCGGAGCGGACCGCGCGACTTCCGGCGTGATGACCGGGGCAGCGGCGGGTATCGGAGCGAGCGACGCGATGACCGTGGGAGCGGGTACCGGAGCGAGCGGCGCGATGAGCGGAGCGGACCGCGCGACTTCCAGCGCGATGACCGTGGGAGCGGGTATCGGAGCGAGCGACGTGATGACCGTGGGAGCGGCGGGTACCGGAGCGAGCGGCGCGATGAGCGGAGCGGACCGCGCGACTTCCGGCGTGATGACCGTGGGAGCGGGCGCCAGAGTGAGCGGCGTGATGAGCGGAGTGGACCGCGCGACTTCCGGCGCAACGACCGTGAGAGCGGATACCGCAGCGAGCGGCGCGATGATCGCAGGACTAGAGGCTTTTCGCACAGTGATAGCCCCCCACCGCGCTACGCTGAAGATGATGAGGAATAAACCGCTCTGGTCTTGCTGAACAATGACCAGCATGCAGCGCGCCGCACGTTGGAGCCGGTACGTGTTCACCCTGCTCCTGGTACTCCAACGAAACATCGCGTGATGATCGCACCACAAAGACACGACGTCCACCAAGGCCACGCTTCCAAGTCTCACGTTTTCGCGCCCGTGGCGCCGGTGCGGGTGACGGCTCGCCATCGGGGAAAGCCCCCGCGATCACGCATCGGCGGCGAGATGCTTTCGCACGCGTCACAAGACGCCGCACCGCTGACGCACAAACACTACGGGCGCGATACGTCTGAATACGTGCCTTTGTCGGATAGACGAAATCTCGTTGGAGTGCCAGGATCGTAAGGTTCAGACGTGGGCTTGTCTCTGGCACGACACCCCCCGACCCCTCCACTCCGTGGGGGGACTGGCTCTCAGGTGTAGGGTTTTTGGGGGGTGCAACCCCTGGGTCCCGCATACCCCACCCCCTACCCTTTCTCCTGCCAGGGAAGGGAGTCAGAATCTGGCGTTGCGGCGCGTCAGCAGAACCGGTGTATCGCAGCGTCAGCCACATACCCCCCTCTCCCGCTCAGGAAGAGGGGGGCAGGGGGGTGAGGACCAGCAGCGCATCAGGACGCCATCCGCCAAAAACCCTACACCTGAAAGGGGGGGACTGGGGGGTGGGCTTCCGCGCCTAAAGGCAAGCATCTGTGAACATGGACGGATCTGGACACTCTTATAACCTTTGGTGCTAGTTTTCAGAGAGAGAACTCGGCGATGCTCATCTTGTAAGGGTCGGCATCGGGATGAATCGTGTGGAACAAATCCATGAGGACATTGACCATGGCCGAAACGAAAGCCAGCCGTGCTTGGATGGATACCGCCAGCCGGCGCCGAATTCGCTTCACATCACAGATGACGGTGACCAACGACAACGCCGTTTCGACGCACATGCGCTCATTCCACGCGCCTTTCTTGCAGATCTTCATGTTCTCTGGAACACCGTTCTGGTCGCGGAAACCGTCGTCTGCCAGCACAATGGTCGTGCCAATCCATGGCTCGACGAGTGGATGGAAGCATTGATCGTTCACGTTCATGGTGTCCCAGTCCCATGCGACGACCCGACAACCGTCGTTCACCAGCCAGCAAACCGTGATTCCGACACTCCAGCGACCCTTGGCTCGGCCTGTTTTGCCCAGTTGGTGCGGGATGCGACCGTGACGGATGGGAACCAACCGTTCAATCGGAGAGCGGTCACTGACGGTGAAGAAGGTTGGGTCAGCCAAACGCACGTGACACCAATCGTGATGCGTTGTGAGCAAGCGTTGGCAACGCGTGCGTGCTGGCAAGGCGCCGTCATCCCGTTTGAGCCAGCGGGAGCAGGCGCGCAAGAAGCCGCCTTTGAGCGCAAACAAGATGCCAATGGTTACCAACTCGCTCGGATATACCTTGGCGTGCGGATGCCTCGGGATGTCGGGCAGGTTGTCGTCCACAAGGCAGAAACTATGGAGGATACTGTCGCCTGTCGTCATGGGGTGTCTCCTCGTTTGGTTTCGCAACCTCGAGGATACCTCATGACTCAACTAGCACCAAAGGTTTATAGCACGGTTGCCGCCTGATCTATTGCGTGCTATTATACGTGCAGTATACGTATAGGAGGCGTAACGTGCAGAAGAAATTGACTATCACTATCGATGCGGAGGTTTACGAAAGCCTCCATAGAGTGATCGGCCGCCGTCATATCAGCAAATTCATCGAACGTTTGGTTCGCCCGCATGTTGTCGGGGGTGACCTGGAGGATGGTTATCGGGCAATGGCTGCGGATGAGGCGCGTGAAGCCGAGGCATACGACTGGAGCGAAGCAACAATTGGAGATGTGGCCGATGCAGCGCGGTGAAGTGTGGTGGGTCAGCTTCGATCCGTCCATCGGAGGCGAGATCCAAAAGCAACGACCTGCAGTTATTCTCAGCAATGATGCATCAAATAAACATCTCAACCGTGTCCAGGTCGTGCCGCTCTCGACCCGGGTTGATCGGCTGTATCCAAGCGAGGCGATTGTCAGCCTCAATGGAAAAGCCCACAAAGCCATGGCCGATCAGATCACAACTGTCAGCAAACTTCGTCTCAGTCATCGCGCTGGTCGCCTGTCCACCGACGATATTGTGCAGGTTGAACGAGTCGTCAGGCTACAACTGGCTCTCAACCCATAAGGTTGCAACGTCCATCTCCGGCAGTGGAGGGTATGGGGCGCTATCGTCGCTTCACCGACGTTGCAACAGCCCTGGATGTCGGTGAAGTAGTTCTTTTCCCGGTGTCGGAAGACGCGAGAACTGACAGTAGTTCAGCGCGGAGTAGCAAAGACCTGTGTCCAGTACCTTCCATACGAGCCGCCATCGGCATAGGCGACGCCAATCTCGCGCAGGTTGCAGTTCAGCATATTGCTTCGATGCCCATCGCTGTTGTACCAGCCCTGCACAACCTGCTCGGCGGTGCGATACCCGGCAGCAATATTCTCCGCAGCAGTCGAGTAGGAATACCCCGTGCGCCGGATGCGCTGCCATGGGGTCGAACCATCCGATCCGGTGTGACTGAAGAAATTGTTCGTCGCCATGTCCTGGCTGTGCGCAGCAGCCGCGGCCGTCAACTGCGGTGAAACCGTCAGCGGAGCGCACCCTGCCGCCACACGATACTGATTCGTCAGATCAACGACCTGCTGGGCAAGCGGCGATACGGTAGTTGAACCGCTGTTACTCGTCGTTCCCGGTACAATGACGAGCGGCAGGTACACGCTTGTGGTTGCCGCTACTGCCATTGCGCCTGCGGTCGACGCAGGTGTGTCCGCTTCTGTGTCTGTTGCTGGTTCGCCGATGTCAGCGGGAGGCTCGACGGTCGTCTGAGCAGATAGGGTGAGCGGTATCAGGCTCAGTGCAACGGCAATGATGAGAACGGCAATACGATATGGTAAAGACATGGATGCGCTCCAGAACAACGTTGCAGGAAAATGAGGGCGCTCTGCCTCTTTACCTTTATTTTACGATCGCTCCTGTTGCGGGGAAATAGCCCGATAGTCCCCGCGTTGACCGACGCCTGGTACGCCAGTCGACCGGGTCTCCTGGTCAATGCGCCAAAACATAACACATTGGCGCGCTCTGGCGCACGAAACCTTTGAGTTCCAGCACTGCCAGTGCAGCAGATACTTCGTGGACGGTCATCGATGTGCGGCGTTGAAGATCATCGATGTGCAGCGGCTCATACCCCACCAGCGCCAGTACCGCCATTTCAACCGGATCGTCGGGAAGGGCGGTGCGCACTTCTTGCTGGCTTGCCGCCACGCTCATATTGAGCGCTTCCAGCATATCGCCGGCGCACGTCACCAGACCGGCGCCGGTGCGGATCAGTTGGTTGGTTCCTTCGGATCGCGGGCTGAAGATCGGTCCCGGCACAGCAAACACATCGCGCCCCTGTTCGAGGGCATACTCGACGGTAATCAGGGCGCCGCTCTTTGCCCCGGCTTCCACCACCAGCACCCCGCGCGCCAGTCCGCTGATCAGCCGGTTGCGCACCGGGAAGAGTTGCGGCGCCGGTCGCGTGCCGGGCGGAAATTCCGAAATCAATGCGCCGCTGCCCGCAATACGCCGTGCCAGGTGTTCGTGTCGCTCAGGGTACACGATATCGACGCCACAAGGCAGGACCGCCAGCGTGCGCCCGCCGGCATCGAGCGCCGCCGTGTGCGCGATACTGTCGATACCCAGTGCCAGACCGCTGACAATCGTCACCCCCGACTCGACCAGCCCGGTCGTCAGGCGGCGGGTGACTTCGCGTCCGTAAGAGGTCGGCTGGCGTGTGCCGACAACGGCGACACTCCAGGCATCGACATCGGAAAGAGCTCCGCGCACGTAAATGAGCGGCGGCGGCGAGGGGATGTGGCGCAGCGACGGCGGGTATGAGGGATTCTCACGATCGATGAGAGTGATACCGGCGCGCATGAGGCGTTCCACTTCGCGGTCGAGATCGATGGTGCGCCGCGTTTCGATCAATGCTTCGATCAGTTTCGCTTCCAGACCGGCGGCAGCCAGTTCTGCCGCCGACGCGCGCCAGGCGGCTTCGATTGAGCCGCACCTTTCAATCAGACGATCGAGACGCGCTGGTCCGATGCCATTCACGCGATTGAATCCGAGGTAATAACGAGTGTTGTCCATGGCGCACCCGGAGATGCAAATGGCAGACCCGCGTCTACCAACTCATATGCAGTATAGCGCTGGCACATTACCAGAGATCGATCATGCGCAGCGGGCAGAGCATTGTTGCAATGTCGCATAGACCGGCATCGAAGCCATATCGCTGCTCAAGATCGCGCGCATGAGCGCTGAGTTCCGCGATCGGGGCGGGCAGGCGTCCGGCGCCGAACACCACAACTGAGTGTCGCAGCGGAGCTGCCACGGTTGTGCGAAATGCACTGTGGAACGTCCTTACTTTTGTGGGAAACTCCGGGTCACTGCGCAGCATGTTGACGCCGATCACCCCGCCAGGGCGCAACCGTTCCCGGCAAAGCGCATAGAACTCCGCCGTCGCCAGATGCCCCAAATGGTCGCGTGCATCACTGAAGGCATCCATGATGATGATATCGTAGCGATGTGGCGATACGCGGAGGTATTCCTGCGCATCGGCGATATGGAGGTGTTGTCGTTCGTCGAACGTCACACCGAAATAGTCCGAGGCAATGGTTGCAAATGCAGGATCGATATCGACATTATCGATGACGACATCGGGCAGATGGGCGTGCAGGACAAGCGAGATGCGTCCTCCGCCGAAACCCAGCACGCAGACGCGACGCGGCGAGGGGCGCCAGAGCAGCGTGAGCAACAGTGCACGGGTATATGGCGCAAGCAGATGCAGCGGACGCTCGATGTCGATCCGCGACATTGGTCCGTCGAGTGTGCCGCTCTCCGGATTCAGGAAGAAAAGACTGATAATAGTTGCGTCCTTGATTATCCAGATTCGCACCTGCGGCAGCGATTGATCGCAAAGAACGCCATCGGGAAGGGCGCGCAGCGGCGCGAGGCGCTTCACCAGCGCGGCGGTGTACGATGTAAGGCGGGACGTTGCACGTTCCGAAGCCATGCGCCATCTCAACGATCATTGCGGGGCCAGATTGTCCAGAGCGCGGCGCCGACCGCCGCCACCCACGACCAGAGCGCCTCGTCGGCCAAACCATTGATCCGCAGCAGCACTCCGCCAATAAACAGCGCAGCCGCCATAATGCCGCCGGAGAGCCGGTTCGTCGCCCGTTCGACTCGTTTCATCCCGCGCTCGAGGCGCGAGAGATCAACGCGCATTTGCAGTTCGCCGCGGTTGGCAGCCTTGTAGTATGCATCCATCTGACGCGGCAGCGTCGTCGCTACCTGACTGAGTGCCGTCACTTCGCGTCGAATCTCTTCCAGCCAGTCGCCATTGCGCCGCTCGCGGTCGAGCATGGCCTGTGCAAATGGCTGCGTTTCTTCAAACAGATTAATGTCGGGATTCAGCCCGGTCACGATGCCACTCACCAGGCTGATCGCCCGTCCCAGGTAGATCAGGTCCTGTGGGATCTGGAAAGGGAGGTCACGCACGAGGTGCTCCGTTTCATCGAACAGTTTTTCGACGTCGATATTGGTCAACTCGCGTTGCGAGCGGGCATAGGTGTGTCGTAAGAGGATCTGGAGCGCCTGAATAATCGGACGCCGGTCGGCGCCGGGCAGAATCATGCCCATCCGGTCAAGGGCGTCGACGATTCGCTCCGGATCGTTGGTTGCGAGGCCGATCACACCGTTTCGCATGATTTCCATGGTCGTCGGCGGCAGATAGCCGACCATGCCGCAATCGAGGAGAATGAGCGTGAAGGGTGCGCCGGGTTTGACACCGTTCGTTTGCGGCGGCGGCGGACCCTCGACGCGCACGAAGATGTTGCCCGGATGCGGATCGGCATGGAAGAAGCCGTCGATGAAGAACTGTTTCAGGTAGGCGCGATTGAGACGGGTGGCGACCTCGGCGCGATCGACGCCAGCACGGTCGAGTGCAGCGTAGTCGGTGATTTTGATCCCATTCACGCGCTCCATAATCAGCACCCGCCGCGTCGAGATCTCGGGATAGGGTTGGGGGAAGTAGACCCCCGGCGTATCGGCAAAATTGACGCGAAAGCGAAGCGCGTGTTGCGCTTCACGCACATAGTCGAGTTCCTCGCGCAGCACGCGGGCGAATTCCTCGAAGAGAAGTTCCAGATCCGCGCGCCGCCGGATAAGCGGATAGTTCTTTACAACACGCACCGCCCACAGTACGGCGCTCAAATCGATCTCGACGATTTCATCGATGCGTGGGCGCTGCACCTTGATCGCGACCGACCGGCCGTCGCGGAGTTCACCGTAGTACACCTGACCAAATGACGCCGCCGCCACCGGGGTCGGGTCGAAACGCGCAAAGATCTGGTCTGGCGATTTTCCAAGTTCGGTGATGATCGTTTGCAGCACATACGGTAGCGGCGCCGGCGGCACCTCGTCCTGAAGACCGGCGAGTTCATCGGTGATCGCCGCCGGGAGAACATCCGCGCGAGCGCTGAGAAACTGTCCCAGTTTGATCAGCACGCCCCCCATCCGTACCGCCAGGTAACGGAAATTGCGCGCGATCCGCTGGTAGCGCATCACGCCGGTGCGCTGCGCGTACCAGCGCGTCAGGCGATAGCGGTTGAACAGAATGTCGAAAATGAAGACATGGACGATCACCCGGAAAAAAAACCAGGAGACACGAAGAAAGCGCCGCCGCCTCGGTACCGGGAATGGGCGCAGGTTGGGCGGCAGCGGTGGTAGTGTACATATGGCGCCGGGATCTGAACCGGTCGTTGTCGGCCTTGTGACCGTTTGCACATGTCGTATTATAGCATCACCTTTCACGCCGAAGCCCTCGATTTTTGTTATCATTCAAGTATGCGCACCGCTATCTGGCTTGTTCGACACGGGCAAACACCACTCAACAAACAGCGTCGCTATCAGGGAAGAACTGATAGCCCGCTGACCGCGTTTGGCGTGCAACAGGCGCAGGCGCTGGCGCGTCGTCTGCGGCGCATTCCGTTCACGGTTGCAGTGATCAGCCCGTGTGAGCGGGCGCGCGCAACAGCGGCAGAAGTGTTGCAGAAGCGGGAGATCCCGGTGATCGAAGATGCGCGCTGGTGTGAGACAGACCACGGTCGCTGGGAAGGATTGACGTATGCTGAGGTGCGCGCATTCTTTCCCGAAGAAGCGGTTGCGCGTTTCGCCGATGCACTCCACGGACGGGCGCAGGGCGGTGAAAGTCTCGCTGAGGTCTACACGCGCGTTCTCGAAGCGTGGACCAGCCTGTTAAGGGAGTATCCCGGCGGACGCATCCTCGTCGTTACCCACGCCACTCCCATTCAGTCGATCCTGTGCAGCATCACTGGCCTGGCGCCAGCCGATCACTGGCGCTGGCGTGTCGATCTTGGGAGCCTGACCGCGATCGATGTCTATGCAGGCGGACCGATTGTGCGTGTGGTCAATGAAACGCCGTTGCTGGCGCGCGGTGGGTGATCAGCAGGGAACGGGGAGCAGGGTGGAATGTGCCATGTTCCCGCCCCTAGGACCCTTGCGGTCGAGGATGGGCGCGTGCTGGACGCCTCGACCGCGTCCGCCAACGCGGTTCGCTGCCGCCCGCGATCTCATGGCGTGAGACCTCAAGGGTTGGGTGCATTCCGACGTTCAATACTCGCCCCCGCCAAGCATGTTCAGCAGCACGACGCCGACAACGATCAGCACAATACCGATGACTCCTGCACTGTTCAGTTGTTCGCGCCATACGATCACGCCGATCACCGCAATAATGGCTGTCCCCAATCCTGACCAGATGGCGTAGGCGATGCCGAGCGGGATGGTGCGCAGGCTGAGAGACATGAGGTAAAATGAGGCGCCGTAACCGACAATGACCAGAAGCGTGGGAAGGAGGCGCGTAAAGCCATCGGCGGCTTTGAGCGCGTTCGTTCCAATCAGTTCACAAATAATAGCGCCAAACAGCAGCAGCATTCCACGCGGATCCACAACCACCTCCATATCGCAACAGGAACACTCACAATGTCTTCTGAGGATACCACGTCGCAGCGCGTGCCGCGCAACTGGTGGGGTCCGCTGTGGCCCATCGGCGAGGCGTTACGCTTTCTCACGATCATTCCCGTGCCGGGGTTGCCGCACATGGCGCCAGAGTCGATCCCACGCGCCATTCCTTACTTCCCGATAGCGGGGCTGGCGCTTGGGGCGTTGCTTGTCGTAACCGGATGGATCGCCGGTGCGCTCTGGAATGAGACGGTGCGTGCGGTTGTGCTGGTCGTCGCCTGGGGAACGCTGACGGCGGGGCTGCACCTTGACGGTCTCAGTGACACCTTCGACGGCGTGATGAGCTGGCGGTCGCGTGAACGCAAACTGGAAATCATGCGCGACAGTCGGATTGGGGTGATGGGCGCGCTGGCGCTGGTGGCAGTGTTGGGCTTGAAGGTGGTGTTTCTGACAGCTGCCGGACATGCCTGGTTCATGGCAGTGCTGCTGGCGCCGGTGTTAGGGCGCTGGGCCGATGTGTATGGCATTGTGCGCTTTCCGCCGGCGCGCGAAGGAGGATTGGGGCGCACTTTCCAGTCGCACCTGCGCTCCGGCGATTTCCTGGTTGCCAGCGGCGCGACACTGATCCTGGCGCTGGCGCTGGGAGGCGCACACGGGCTGATCGCGCTGGCGCTCGTCTGGCTGGTCGTTCATGTCCTGGGGCGCTGGTGGACGCGCGACCTCGGCGGGTTGACAGGCGATACCTATGGCGCACTCTGTGAGATTGCCGAGGTTGTCGCACTGGCAGCATTGACCGCGAGTGTGCCGGTGCGTCTGTTTGCAATATTATGAAGGCCATAACCCCATCACGCTGCGCATGATTGCCAGTTCGCCGATATGGTAGGAATTGTGTGTGGCAATGATGCCGATCTCGCGCACGATCGTATGGCGATACTCGCCGCTGTTCGGTAATGGTGCAAAGAGATCGACAGCGGGATCGTTGATGATATCCACCAGCCGCTGCCGGTCGGCGAGGAACTGCTCGATCGTGCGGTTCCAGCCAGCCTGATCGGTGGTCGCCGAGGGCTCGGGCCAGAGATCGTCGGGAAACGTGGGCCAGGTATAATGGTTGGACTGGATGTACTCCAGAATGTCGCGCTGGCAGATGCGCAGATGTTCCAGCAGATGCCAGAAGGTGTAGGGGCAGTTCGGCAGGCGCGTGTTGATATGCGACTCGGGAAAGTCGGCGACCGCATCCTCGAAGATCATATGCGCCTGGCGCTCGACCAGCGTGTTCGTCAATTGTCGTCGCAGTTCGGCGTTATCCATCGAACGGTTCCTTTCAGGATCGATTGGGCGATCCACACTCACTGAACAGGCGTCTATCATACGACATGGGAGTTCAATGATACACCATGCGCTGCTCGAACGTATGCACACCCATATCGCCTCCTGGGAAGCGACCGGCGATCGCCGGGCGATCTTTCTGGCGTGCTATGCACTGATGACGCGCAACATGCTCGACGGGGTCACGGCAGGACGTTTCGACGACAATGGCTGGGTGCATACGCTGGTGCACCAGTTTGCGGAGTACTACTTTATCGCCCTGGAAGGGTACGACCGCGGCGCTGGCTGGCTGCCGGACGTCTGGCGGCAGGCGCACGACCTGACACGCATGCCGCATGTGCCGCCGCTGGCGCACCTCTTGCTTGGCGTCAATGCGCACATCAACTGTGATCTGACCCTTGTGCTCGATGATATGCTGCGCGACGAATGGGACGATCTTGCGCCGTCACTGCGCGAATCCCGGCGCGATGATTACCTGATGGTGAATACGATCATCGGTGAAACGATCGATAGTGTGCAGGATACCGTACTGGAACGCTACTCGCCTGCCATGAACATCGTAGATGTGGCGTTCGGACCGCTCGATGAGTGGTGCACCTCCCGTCTAATCCGCAACTGGCGGCGTGAGGTATGGGAGCAGGCGATGGTACTGGTGCAGACGCGGGATGCGCAGACGCGCGCAGGGTTGCGCCATCAGGCGGACCTTCGGGCGCTTGGGCGGATGCGACTGGTTGTCAAGGGCGGCGTATTGGGGGCGCGCGCTTTTGGTCTGTCACAACGCTGGCTGCGCCGTCTGGGGTTGATAACGGATTGATGCTGGCGATAGAATGGGGGCATCAAGCCGCGAAGGCGTCGTGCCGCGTTTGTGGCGCCGGATGTTCGACAGTGCCGACCTGCACAGCGAGCGTTGCAGCATCGGTAAACCCAAGGTTCACAAAACGCACTGCACCGGCTGCATCGAGCACCACGGTCGCCGGGGCGGTGAGAATGCCGAGACGATCAACGAGTTGCGGGTAATCCGACACTGCCAGGGTGCGCACCGTGACGGTTTCACCCAGCGCAGCCGCCAGGCGCATCAGCGCCGGCGCCTGACGGGTGCGGCACTCGACGCATCCAGGCGTCGAAAAGCCAACCACCGCCGGTTTCCCGGCTGGAATGATGCCGGCAAACGGCGTTTCGCGCATCAGGGAGCGAACCTTCCAGGCTCGCCAGACGCGAATGCCCGCCCACGCCAGCGCAACCACAGCGGCAATCGCCGCAATAATCAGCAATCGATCAATCATCGTTTTCGCTTATAGAGTCAGAGCACAAAGGCTGATTCGTCACTGTCCGTTTTCCCGAATGCCCGAAGCGCTCAAGATTGTTCGACGTCGGTCTGGTCGCTCGATCAATGCGGCGCGCGCAGGCGCTGAATCTGGAAGAAAATGAAACAGCCGGCGCAGAAACCGAACACCAGGTTGATTGCCGCCAGTGCGACAACCAGCAGCGCCAGCGCCCATCCGACCCCTGGAGCGCCAAGGAGCAGCGCACCACTCGCCAGGATCAACACGGCGGCGCCCATCCCCTGCGCAAAACGATGGGGCGCAGCATCTTCGTGATGGATGTCGGGGCGCAGCAACCCGGCAGGGCGCAGCACATCGCGGTAGAGGCGTTGAAAGAGCGCCAGCGCAGGCGATGCGGCGCCGAGCGCCATAACAATCGCAACGACCGCGACCAGCCACGGCAGATCGATGATATACGCAACCAGCAGCAGGGCGACGATCACCGCCTGATTGAACCGCAGCGCAGTGCGGTCGAAGGCAGGCGCCATTGGGTTCATCTGTTCGACAGACATGCTTGAGTTCCTCACACAACTTTGACAACATTCTTCATGATCTTAGACAACTTTATCGGCTTTGTCAAGATCACCGGTGATTGCAAGCGCTCACATTAACCATAGTGTTTGTGCGTCGGCGGGGCGACGCGCTCTGGTGCTCGCAACAGCCATCCCGCCGCCGATTCGTGATCGCGCGAGATTCTCCCGAACCCTCGATTGTGAACTGTTGCCGGTGATTTATTGACGCCTGGGATAAAAGCGGGACGCCTTCGTTGTCTATTCGAGGATAAGATGACTGCACACCCCGGAGAAGAGCGATGGTTACCTGCACGGCGCTACTGGCTGGATGTCTGTCATACCTCTCGCGTAGCCGACCTGCCGCATACTCCCGTCGTACTTCCTGCTTGTTGATCCGACGCGGGGGCAGCGCGAGCGCGGACCGCAAGGACAGGCAGCGAGATCTGAAAAAGGAACGGACAGACCGGTCGTCGTCGGGATTGGTTTAGTGACCAGACCTGAGACGGCGCAATTCTTCTTCCAGAAGCCGCAGACGTGCTTCAGCTTCGGCGCGGGCTTCGGCTTCCTGCCGGGCGCGGGCTTCGGCTTCGGCGCGGGCAGCGGCCTCTTGCTGAGCGCGTTCGGCTTCCTGCCGGGCGCGGGCTTCGGCTTCGGCGCGGGCAGCGGCCTCTTGCTGAGCGCGTTCGGCTTCCTGCCGGGCGCGGGCTTCGGCTTCGGCGCGGGCAGCGGCCTCTTGCTGAGCGCGTTCGGCTTCCTGCCGGGCGCGGGCTTCGGCTTCGGCGCGGGCAGCGGCCTCTTGCTGAGCGCGTTCGGCTTCCTGCCGGGCGCGCGCCTCGGCTTCCGCCGCCTGTCGCACGACGGTCACATAGTCGCCGATTTCTGCGCCGCGCTCGTCGTAACAGACCACGTGGTCGCCTTGCACCCCCAGCCAGATGTTCGCAATCGCCAGATGCACCCGTCCCTGCTCGTCGGGCGGCTGCAACCGGTACGTCCCTCTCTCCAGCCGGTAATCGAGCAGGCGCATCCCGCGCGTCCGCCCTCGCCCCAGGTCGTCCACAATCACATATTGCGTCACCCCGGCGCGCGCATAATGCCCAACTTTCCTTTCCAGGTCGAGCGCGCGCGTCTCCGGCGAGGTGATCTCGATGATCAGCGCCGGGCGCACTCCCTCAACCGCTACCTCGAAGGTGCTCCAGTTACGGCGCTCGTCGATGCCCGGAATGACCATCACATCCGGTCCGTGGGCGCGCAGGTCGGGGATATCCCACGCGATACGCACATCGCTGAGCACGACGGCGACGCCGGAGGATTCGAGACGCGCGCGCAGCACGGCGGTGAGGTACATGCGGTCGGTTTCGTGACGGTCGCTGTGCACGATGAAGTCTCCCACTTCGGGATGCAGGACATCCTCCAGGGTGAGGGGGACCTGTTCCAGATGGTGCGGGTCGTCGGGGGTCGGACGCGGCACGAAGCGCCAGCCGTAGCGGAACGGATCCTCGGCGGGGGCGCTTGCAGCGGGCAAGGTGTTGCTTCGGGCTACAGTCATGATTGCAGTATATCATGTCACCGGTAGTCGTGCCACCGCCGCCTCTTCCTTCAGTCCGAGCGGCAGATAGCCATCCACAAACTGCCCGATCAGCCAGGGCTGCATGCCGGTCAATGGTGCGCCGGCGAGCAGACGCCGACACGCCGCCTTCACCCGCCGGCGATCCGCCGGGTCGATCCGCGCCATCAGCGCAATCGTCGCCGGATTAGTCGTCGTCAGGTACGCCCGCCAGTCCATCTGGTTCAATTGTCCCACCTGGCGCTGAAACGTGCGGATGGTGCGCTGCGCCACGCGCACGTCGCGCCGGTCGGCGGCGGGGCGCATTGGACGACGGGAGGAACGAGGGCAATCGGATCGATCGGCTGGTTGGAGCGGTCGTAGAGGCGCGCGAAGGAGCGGAACATGCGTCGTCGAGCGCGGTATCAGCCTGCGCCTGGCGCTTCGAGATGGATGAGCAGGTGCGCTTCGGCGCGTCTATCAGGCAGTTGGTGTGCGTATAGAACGCGCGTTCTGTTTTGTCAAGCGGGGCGAGGTATGTAGTCCGACGTGTCATCACCGTAGTGATGCGTCGGCGGGACGACGCGCTCTGGCGCTCGCGAACGTCTTCCCGCCGCCGACTTGTGATCGCGGGAGATTCCGCCGAACCTTTGATCGTGCAGATACAGTTACCCGCGAAGGTACAACGGGCTCGAATAAGATCGACAAGCGTGACCTTTGTGGACCTCGTGCCTTTGTGGTGTGATCAGTAAGCAATGTCTCGTTGTCGTGCCAGGCCAGGTCAGGCGCGACCAGGTCGAGGAAGTCGGCGTTTGAACAGCGCATCGTGGTCGATGGAAGCGGGCATGGGTGCGCTCCGGCGCGTCTATCGGGCAGTTGGCGTGCGTATAGAACGCGCGTTCTGTTTTGTCGGGGTAGGGTGAGGTGCGTGCCCCAGGCTGCCATTGACAGACCCGAAGACGCGCAGTATCATGCCTTCTTAACGCCGGGTACGCACTGCCGCGGCATTGTTGCAGATACGCTATTGTGCGCGGCTGACCCGCGCTTCTGAAGAGGCTTCTTCGTGCGCAATTGGAAGTTGTGGCTTGGGATTGTCGTCAGTGCTGTTTGCCTCTGGATTGCGCTTCGTGGGCTCGACTTTCAGACCTTCTGGCAGGTCATGCGTCAGGCAAATTACTGGTGGCTCGCGCCTGGCGTCGGGGTCTATTTCCTGGCTGTTTGGGCGCGCACATGGCGCTGGCATTACATGCTGCGCCACCTCGCGCCGGTTCCGGTGTCGCGCCTGTTTCCCATCGTGGTCATCGGCTACATGGGTAACAACGTCTACCCTGCGCGCGCCGGTGAAGTGCTCCGTTCGTATGTTCTGAAACGCAAGGAACAGGTGCCGATCAGCGCATCGCTGGCGACCGTCGTGCTCGAACGCCTTTTCGATGGACTGGTGATGCTGCTGTTCGTCTTTGTGACGTTGCCATTCGCGCCACTGCCGCCGGTCTACTCATCACTGGTGACGATCCTCAGCGTTCTGTTCCTGGCAGCGCTTGCGGCGTTTCTGGCGATCGCCGCGCGCCCGGCGCGTATGAGCCAGGCGTATGCCTGGATGGTTGATCGGTTTGTGCCCGAACGCTTCCGCACCGCCGTTCATAGCCTGTTCGACCGCTTTGTCGAAGGGTTGCAGTCGCTGCGCAGTCCACGTGACCTGGCGCTGATCTTTGTTTCGTCAACGCTGATCTGGTTGACCGAAACCGGAAAGTACTGGTTCGTCATGCACGCATTCCCGTTCGAGACGTCATTTCTGGTGCTGATGCTGATGACGGCGGTGGTGAATCTGTTTACCACTCTCCCTTCGACGCCGGGGTACATCGGTACGTTCCATGTGCCGGGCATCGCGGTGCTGATGGCGTTCAATGTCGATCAGGCTGTGGCTACCAGTTATACGGTCGTGTTGCATGTGGCGCTCTGGCTGCCGATCACTGCGCTTGGCGCCTGGTATATGCTCAGTGAGCACCTGGGCTGGCGCGATTTCGGCAGGGCGACGGAGGCGGTTCGATGAAAGTCGCCATCATCGGCGCGGGTGTTGCCGGGCTGACGGCTGCCTACGACCTGGCGCGCAGCGGTCATAGCGTGGTGGTCTACGAAGCGGCGCCGGTTGCAGGCGGGCTCGCCTCTGGCTTCCGCGATGAGCGCTGGGAATGGCCTCTCGAACGTTTCTACCACCATCTGTTCGAGAGCGATGTCGCCATCAAAGCGCTGGTGCAGGAGATTGGGTTTTCCGGTCGCCTCTTCTTCCGTCGCCCGATCACAGCGCAGTGGTGGAACGGTCGTACATATGCGCTTGATGGTGTGTTGCCGGTGCTGCGGTTTCCGGCTATTCCTTTCCCGGATCGGCTGCGCTTCGGGCTGGCTGCCGCCTATCTGAAGTATGTCACGAACGACTGGCGGACGCTCGAGAAGGTGACGGCGGCGGAGTGGACGCTGCGCTGGTGCGGGCCCAATGTGTACCGTGAAATCTGGCGTCCGCTGCTGGAGGGCAAGTTTGGTCCGCACGCTGATGAGGTCAACATGGCGTGGCTTTGGGCGCGGCTCAAGGCGCGCAGTTTCCGGCTGGGCTACTTTATCGGCGGATTTCAGGCGTTCTGTGATGCATTACTCGAACGGGTGCAGCGCTTTGGCGCGGTGGTGCACCTTGGCGCTCCAGTCGCGGCGCTGACGCGGCTGGAGGATGATGTGTGGCAGGTGACGGCTGTCGGCGCACTCACCGGCGCGGCCGAGGATGTCGATGCGGTGGTCGTCACCGGTTCTCCGGCGCTGCTGGCGCGCCTGGCGCCGCACCTTCCCGTGGATTATCTCAGCAGCCTGCGGGCATTGCGCTCGATGGGGGCGGTGGTGATGACGCTTGCGCTGCGGCAGCGCCTGTTGACCGACGGCACATACTGGTTAATGCCGCCGAAACGCGAATTTCCCTTCCTGGCGCTGGTCGAGCATACGAATTTTATCGAACCGGCGCACTACGGCGGCGATCATCTGATCTACTGCGGCGACTATCTCGACCCGGATCACGAGTATTTCCGTCTCACTCCCGATGAACTGCTTCAGCGCTTCCTTCCGGCGCTGGCGAGGGTCAACCCGCACTTCGATCTGTCGTGGGTGCGGGCATTCTGGCTCCACCGCGAACCCTATGCACAACCGATCGTGCCGGTCAACCACTCACCGAACATTCCGCCGCTGGCAACGCCGCTGCGTGGTCTGTTCTGGGCCAGTATGAGCCAGGTGTATCCCTGGGATCGCGGGACGAACTATGCGGTCGAACTGGGACGTCGCGTGGCGGCGGAGTGCCGCCAGTACGCTGAGACGCTGCGGCTGCGCGGCGGCGGTGTGGCGCTGCGCGCGCACTGATTCGTATGGTGGATGCAACCACAGCCTGGGTTACGGCACTCGGCGGCGCGCTCATGATCACGCTGGCGGCGCTGCTGCCCTGGTTCCGTCTGCGGCTCGGCGGGAAACCGTGGGACGATGTGTTCCGCGATCCGCGACTGCGCCGCATTGCGCGCATTCAGGAGCGCCTGGCGCAGGGGTCGCTCGGAGCGATGGGGGCGGGGTTTCTCGTTTCCGGCGCGGGTGTGTTGCTGAGTCTTCCTCCCGTTCCAGCGCAACTTGTTGCGTCGATCTGTTATGGGCTGGCGCTCGCCGGGCTGGTGGCGCAGGTGGCGCTTATTATTCGCTCGCGGCGGATCGAGTAATACCATTTTAGATTGTAGATTTTGGATTGTAGATTGCTGGGATGGCATTGCAGTGCGCTCTGGTGGGCGTGCGCATGCGGTTTGTTCAATTCCAATTGGTATAAGAGCCTGAATGACGCAGGATAGCGAACAACCGCCCCTTCGATACGCGCTGGGCGCTCCTCAGGATGCGGTTGTTCGGATAGGCGCTAAGGCAGCAGCGAGAGGTCGCCTGTCGCCGGTGGTGCGCGTGAGTCGTCGGAGGGCTGCACGTTTCACGACAGCCGCACTTCGGTCTCAGGTACAGTCGCCAGGCAGGCCCGGCATTCGTCGCTCACCAATTTCCTTCATGCGCCGGCAACCGCCCTCTCTCATTCCCATGCTATAATGGCGCGTAATAACCGCTTTGAGCGATGGAAAACGCCTGAATGACCATCGGTCAATAGTGCAGGGCATAGTCCTGCAGCGTTGAGGCGTACCTGCGCTCTTCTTCAGACTGAATACAGGCCCTGCCACTGCTATGCACAACGAACGTTTTCTGATCACCGGCGCGCTTGGATGCATCGGCGCGTGGACGGTCCGTAATCTGGCGCGTGAGGGGACGCCGGTCATCGTCTTCGACCTGGCAAGCGATCCGCGCCGTCTGACGTTGATCATGTCCGATGAGGAACTGGCGCGTGTGACGTTTGTGAATGGCGACATCACCAACCTGGAAGCGCTCGAACGCACGCTCGACGAATACGCCATCACCCATGTCATTCATCTGGCGGCGCTCCAGATTCCGTTTGTGCGCGCCAATCCGCCGCTCGGCGCGCGCGTCAATGTCGTCGGTACGGTCAATGTCTTTGAGGCGGTGGCACGGCGACGCGACCAAATCGGCAGGGTGGTCTATGCCTCGTCGGCTGCGGTGTACGATGCAGTCGATGCCGATGCATCCGGGGTGGTGACGCACGGCGCTGTCGGGCATCCGACCACGCTCTACGGTGTGTTCAAGCAGGCCAACGAGGGCACAGCGCGTGTTTACTGGCAGGATGCGCAGGTGGCGAGCATCGGTCTGCGCCCTTACATCGTCTATGGTCCGGGGCGCGACCAGGGGTTGACGTCGAGCCCGACAAAGGCGATGGTTGCAGCCGCGCTTGGCAGGCCGTACCACATTCCGTATGGCGGGCGCGCCGCCTACCAGTACGCCGATGATGTGGCGCGCACCTTCATCGCCGCTGCACGCGCGCCGTTTCAGGGAGCGGAGATTTTCAACCTGTGCGGCAGTGTGGCAACGATGGGGGAGATTGTTGCGGCAATCGAGGCGGCGGCGCCGGAGGCGCGCGGGCTGATTACGTTCGACGAGAAGCCGCTCCCCTTCCCGGAGGCGTTCGACGCGGCGCCACTCGAGCGGGTGATCGGCGATCTGCCGTTTACGCCGCTGGAACAGGCGGTCGCCGAAACGGTTGCGCTGTTCCGCAGGCGGATCGCGGAAGGAATCATGCCGGACACTGTGTAGCGCCGATGCACCGGTATCTGCTGCTCTCGTCTGCCGCCGGGTGCGTGGGGGTCTCGCCCGCATGCGCATCGGAGGCGCGCGCACCCGGGATGGCTTTCGTCGCAAAAGATGGGCATGAGTGGCGTTGGGACGCGCTGCGCGCTACGTTGGGGCACGGAGCCGCCGTGCCCCTACCCCCTGGTGCCAACATCCGCCGTGCCCCAGACCCCGTGGGGCAACGCCCGCCGTGCCCTGGGGCACGGAGCCGCCGTGCCCCTACCCCCTGGGGCAACGCCTGCCGTGCCCCAGGGCACGGCGCCGTCGTGCCCCTACCCGCTGGGGCAACGCCTGCCGTGCCCCAGGGCACGGCGCCGCCGTGCCCCTACCCCCTGGGGCAACGCCTGCCGCTCGGCTGATACCAAATTTCACTTGAATACTCCGCAAACGGAGT
>FWWL01000472.1_pt1 | contig 111652 bp, 97 predicted proteins | sample 2228331 | NCBI WGS metagenome assembly FWWL01 (sample SAMEA103939775, study PRJEB20133) | metagenome | reverse complement strand
TAAAACAAATAGTGGAATAATAAGAAAAGTGAGATAAATTGTAATGAATTATTGTTTTTTGTAGAATTATAAACTTTAATAGTATATAATTTAGAGGATTGTTTCTGTCATAGGATGTTTGAGATAAACGAGTTTTATAACTAATATGATACTCTCCATAACAATAATATGTAGAATTATAATTTGGATTATTAGATATTTGTACGTATAAATAAAAATTGAAGTTGTATGATATCATCGGACATACTAATTTGTTATCATAACAAATATTAGAAAGATGCGTTGACATAATGAAAAGATGTGTAATTGACAGATTATTAAGGAGGAATTTATGGAGGATGGAACTTTAAACCAGCAAGATGCTTTACAACAGTCGAATGAGATTCTTAAGTTTATAAAAAGACTTCAATCATTTAATGATAATCAAGAAATAAAGTCGATTAAGGAAAATCACTACCCTGAAAACGATACCTTACTAAATGATGAGATGTGTTTCTATAAGGTGGAGCAGTTATCCTTTGATGAAGAATATCCAAGAAGAGAAGCTTTTGAAAACGTATTATTGGCTCTTGATAATGAATCTTATAATTTTGTTTACATATTAACGGGAACAAAGATAGGTATTGAATTATGTATAGGAGTGGTAAAGAACAGGAGTGAATCATCAAATAATCTGTCAGTTAACAATTATGGACAGACCATTGAGCACTTATTTGAAGGTAATTTTAGTGGAAGTAAGTTAACTAGGTTAAAAGGCGAGACATTAAGAAGTTCTATTATAACATCAGCAGATAAATATAAAAATGCAGGAGTTATCGTAGGTATACCCTCCTTAAATGAAAGTGAGGGTACTGAAAATCTTGATTTTCAAGGAATTGACAGACTAATTAACAGTATGCTTGGACAGGAATGGAGATTAGTGGTTGTTTGCGAACCGGTTCCTAAGATTGAATTTATGGATATTATGGATGATATCTATGAATTGTATAATAAATTATCCCTATGTTCCAAGATGACAATGCAGGCATCGACAAATTCAGGAGATACCATCAGCTTTGGAAGTTCATCCTCGAAATCCAGAGGTAAAGGCTCGGGATACAATGAATCAGATACAGAGAGTTCTGGAAGTAGTAATGATAGCGGAACAAAAAATAGCGGAAATTCAAAACAAAAAGGATTTCACAACGATACGACGGAGAGTTCTTCAAACACTGTCAATGAAGGCAATAGTCTAAATAGAGGATCGTCAAATTCTGTTACGATTGAAATAGCAAATAAACGTGCACAGGAAATTATGAAGTACATTGATGACGAGCTGCTGATACGGATGAAACTAGGTTATAGTAAAGGATTATATAAGACGTCAATATATTATATGGCTGAGAACCCTGCCCAGGGTAACCGAATTAAAGTTAGCATAATGTCTTTGTTCCAAGGTAATTCCTCTACGTATAGCCCGTTACTCGCAAAAGAAATTAATATGAATATGTTGGGCACGAAAGGAATTAATTTATTAAGAAATTATCAAAACCAATCTGATGATTTTGATGATACCTTGGCGGTTGAAATTCCTATGCTATATGGCAGACCATACCGGAATGGATATTTGGGTCTGAATACATATCTCACTACCAAAGAGATCAGTCTGATTGCCGGCCTACCTCAAAAGGAAGTGCCGGGACTGGTATTAAAGGAAGGTGTCAGTTTTGGTTTAAATGAAAGAGATATTTCCGAAAAGGGAGCAATACGATTAGGACAAATGATTCAAAAGGGTCGTGTGTTAGAAAATATACCGTTTTATCTGGATAGTAAAAATCTTTCCAAGCATACCTTTATTGCCGGAGTAACCGGCAGTGGAAAGACAACAACCTGCCACAGACTGTTAGCCGAATCAAAAGTACCGTTCTTGGTGATTGAACCAGCAAAGACAGAATATCGTACCCTAATTAACAATCCATCATATTCAGACTTGGTAGTATTTACACTTGGAAATGAGACCATTGCACCCTTCCGGTTGAACCCGTTTGAATTGATTGAAGATGAAATCTTATCAGCACATGTTGATATGTTAAAAGCAACCTTTACCTCTGCATTTCCAATGGAAGCATCAATGCCGCAAATACTAGAAGAGGCCATCTATAAATGTTATCAGAAAAAGGGATGGAACGTTAATACAAATAAGAACGAACGATATGGTGAGGATGCATATAAGTCTGATACAGACAGCTTCCCCATATTATCAGATCTGATTGAGGTAATGAAAGAAGTTGTGGAAACCAAGGGATTTGGAAATGAACTAAAAGCCAATTACATAGGTTCCTTAGTTAGTCGATTATCCAATCTTACTGTGGGTTCAAAAGGTTGTATGTTGAATTGTCCCCGATCCATAGATTTTTTCTATATAGCTAACCATAATGTGATTATTGAGATGGAAGAATTAAAATCACCGGAAGACAAAGCACTGTTCATGGGATTTATTTTATCAAGATTATCTGCAGTAATTAAGAAAGCGCATAAAGAGGACAAGACATACAAGCACTTGACTTTAATAGAAGAGGCTCACAGGTTATTGTCGAAAGTGGATTATGGTGATAATGGTTCAAAGAAAGCTGCAGTTGAGACTTTTACGGATCTTCTTGCTGAGGTTCGTAAATATGGAGAAGGCTTAATTATAGTAGATCAGATTCCGAATAAGCTGGCTCCGGAGGTGTTGAAGAATACTAATACGAAGATTATTCACAAGATACTGGCGAAGGATGATAAAGAAGCTGTTGGTGATACGATGCTAATGGACGATAAGCAAAAGGAATTCCTTTCTGCCCTTGCTCAAGGGGAAGCGGTTATTTTTACGGAGAATACGGATAAACCTGTCCAGGTAAAGATTCAACCGATTAGTGATACCAGTGAAGCTCAAATTGAAAATAATATCGTCAGAGATCGTTTCCAAGAATATAGAAACCAATTTGGTAATGCTTATGAATATCTAGAAATCGAACCTTATTATCATGAGTATGAAAAGTTAATATCACAATTTGGTTATATGGTTATTGATCCTGCTCAGATAAAAAAAATGAAAGACATTATACGGAATCTGGCAGTCACTTATCATCTTCCTGATGAGGGTATCTGGATGAAGTTTGCGAAAAAAAGGGAGATGATAACGGGAAACGCAGTGGCAAATATGGAAACAAATGATATCAGAATGAATAGTTTGAGAGAATTTTATCAGCGAGTAATGCGAAAAGAAGAAATGATTGAATCGGATTTTGATGACTATTCTAAGTATTTTTTATAAAGGAGGACTAATATGTTGGGAATTATTACCGCCATTGTATCACTAGCAGCAGGACTTGCAAGTAAGCTTGCAGTAGTCGGCTTAGCTGTGGAGGGTTTAAAACTGTTGGGTAATATGATTACTGGAATTGCAAAAGCACTTGGGCTTATTAAAAAGGACGTTGAGGTAGATGAATTGGGCGATAAGGCACTGCAGGCGGAGGAAGCAGGAATTAAGCCTGAAAGATATGAAACATATGAACAGTATGTAAGAGCGGTTGAGGAGTTCGAGTTGGATCCTGCAAAATCCCTAAAATATTCAGATGCTGAAAAAACAGTAAAAGGAATTGAGCTTTCTAGTGGAGTTACAATTGAAAAATTCCCTGGTTTGCCGGTAGCAGACTTTTATCAACACATAGCAACAAAACCTGAATATTTTACTACAGAGAGAATGAAAGAATTCCCTAAGTTTTTTACAACGACCGGAATAAACATTGGGGACGTATTAAAATACATGAATGGAACTGAGAAAAACTCCGGTAAATTGGATTCAGTAATTGAATCACTCAAATCAATTGAAAAGACCATAAGGCCTGAAATCAGTGACAGAGATGCATTGAAGAATGTATTGAGTACAAGAGAGCATAATAGCTAGAAATTAAGCATCATTAAGAGATTGCGACTATATCTTATCGTGATCTCTTAATGTGATAGAAAGGATGAATATGTACCCATTATTTGCAGTTGTGAATAAAAACAGGATTTATCTATATAAGCATTTGGAATCAAGATACATTGTACAAAGCATCAATGGTAATTTGTATTATGAATTTCATGAGAAAAATATAACAAATAATGTTGATTCCCTGTTAAAACTTTTGTGTGATGAATACAATCTGGAAAGCTCAGAGGGATTGACGATAGATATTCTGGAATCTAATAGTTCGAAAAATACGAGTGTAATTTTAAGTACTATCTCAAAACAAGCCTCTGCGAAACGCATAAATCTGGAAAGTACGATGTTAAAGATTTTGATGAAGCTACAAAAAAATGATCAATTGATGGTTGGTTTATATGGTATTAACTACGAAGGCGTCAATTATTTATTAGAGAATAAAAACATAAAAACAAGTGAATTCAATTTACTAGCATATTCTCTTGAAGTTGAAGAATTGATAAAATACTTAGATTGAGGTGCATATGTATGTATAGAATTATTATCTTATTTGTAGCTAACCATATTAGTGCTGTTAAATTAATGCAGAATGGTAAAATGGAAAATATTAGTATTGAGGGGAATATATCATTATTGGTTCAAGATATGAAATCGATCGATAAGTTCTTTCATTGCCTTTTAGATAGATTTAGTATTGATACATTAAGAGAATTAGATATGGATGTAACGGTTATTTATTCTGATATTGAACATGGGAATTTACTCTATTTATTAGAGAAGCTTTCTGAGTCTAAAACAATGAAAATATTGTCTTTTGCTGACGCACTGATTTTTACTCTTTTAAAAAAGGATGTAATGCGCATGGGTGAGTCGATAACTATTCGGTGCCATGAAAATACATATGTCGCAATTTGTAATGAAGAATACAAAATTATTGTAGATAAAGTGGAATCTGCAGAAACTAGTATTCGTGATATTACAATCACTTGTGAGGATTTCGATTCAATCAACGAACCGCAAATAACAGCATTAAGAAATACGACTCAAACAGAAGAAATTCAGATGGTTCGACAAGGGTACGAAGAACAAATAAATGGTATCAATCAGGAGCTGGAAGATAAATGCCAGGAAGTGAAATTATTACTCAATAATTATGAAAGTGTTCAGAAAGAATATTCTAGCTTAACAGACGCACTTATTCAAACATTAGCTGATAAAAGAAGAAAAGTGAATAGGTATATATATAGGTTAAAACCATTAGAAACAAATAAAAACTCCTGGTTTTTAGGGAATTCCTACGGAACTAAGTTGAGGTTTGAATCTAAAGTAAAACACATGATCGGTAATGGAGATTGTGTAAAGAAGGGTGAAAAACTGATTAAGATAAATTTCTTTAACAATGGAAAGCAATTTGAAGTCGATGATTATTATATAATAGCAGAATCGCCTGGTCGAGTTTTTCTATTATGTGAAAATAATATGGTGGTAAAAGAGGGAGATCCTCTTTTGGTAATAGGGAACAAAGAGGATGTAAGGGAAGACATCATTATTTGGCTTAATAATATAACAGGAAGAGGAAGAGAACATGATTTGCCAAGAGTGTAAGATGGAAGTGAAAACGAACCAGTATTTCTGTATGAACTGTGGTGCATTTTTAAATACAGAAGGCTTTATATTTCCTGAAAGTTTTGCTAGGGAACAGGAAAAATTTCGACGGATTATTCAGAATCTAAAAAAGCATCCTCACGATAAAATTGATTGGAACACTACAATTGATAGTTATATGAAGAAAGTGGAACAATTAAAGAGTATTTTAAGATTAGATGAATTTGGGGCAGCAAACAATGAATTATTATTTAGTAAGATGAATCATTTTCTGACTGTCTGCCAAAATCCTGAGTATCATATCGCATTTGTTGGTACTATAAAAACAGGAAAATCTACATTAATCAATGCACTGCTTGGTAAAAATTATGCTTCAACTGCGGATTCTCCAGAGACAGCGGCATTAACAAAATTCAGAAGCAGTGACGAGGACTATATCAAAATAGTTTTTTATAGTAAAAAGGAATGGGAGCAATTATGGGCATCCAAGCCAAAAGGTAGTACTAATTTTGAAAATGAATATAATAGATTGAATGCGAATAATGTAAAAGATAAATGGGTAGGTCATGAAACAGTTACTAAGACGATGGAAAATTATAAAATCCAGGAAGAAATATCGAAGTGGACATCATCTAAGTATGTGGAGCATTTGTTTGTCAAAGAGGTAGAAGTTGGAATCTCTGATTTGAACCTGCCAAAGCAGGTGGTGTTTGTTGATACTCCGGGTCTTGGTGACCCTGTGGCTTATCGATCTGAAATAACTAGATCCTACATAAGTAATGCAAATGTGGTGTTTGTCTGTGTCAATGCAAAAACATTTAAAGACGATGAAATAGACACACTTTCCTCAGTATTTTCTTTTGCAGGACATAATTCTAACAAAGTATTTGTTATTGGAACGCATTGGGATACGTTTGATGCCCCGGTTATGAATAGATGGGAAATGCAAAAGGCATATTGGATTAATAATTATATAGTAGGGCCGGGATTTTATAAGGATGAAAAAACAGCAGCAGGACAGGTGTTTCACTCGGCTGCTAATATATATAATTTATGCAGGGATGTTGATACCTTGGGTATGGACGGTAAAAAAACTTTGATGTCTAAGGCATTCATATTACTTGATAATCCATCTTATGATAATAAGGAAAACAGCAAAGCTTTATCAGATATTTCAAACATTGATTATATTAGGGATATGATATCTGAAAAGCTGGTTATAAATTATAATAAATTGTTATTTGAGGATATAATTAATGATTACCGCAATATAATTTTAGATCTCAAAAGAAATGCTAGTGATCAAAGAGTAGAAGGAATAAAGGTAATAGAAGCCTCTAATGATAGCATAGAAATGTTAAAAACAAGAGAAGAAGAAGAAAAAAAGAACTTAGATAAAATTCAATTTTATAAAAATCAATTAAAAGCCTCCTTAGACTCAGTTAAAAACTCCACTGATAAAAGGCTGAAGGAGTTAATGCCTGTATTAAGGAAGATCGAAGGGTAACTTGGATAAATATATCAGTATAATAGAAATTGCAAATGCGATCAATGGAATAGTTGTGGGGAATAAGGAATTAAAGATAACCGGACTGGCGATATGCCGGGAGGCCAAGCTTGGAGATATTTCCTACGCCTTGAGAGAATCAGATGTATTGAATTGTGATGCCTCTGCATTTATTACAAGGCCGCTACTGATAAAAGGTGATACAGAAAAAACATTTATCTATATTTCTTGCGAGATGGATGAAGTATTAAGTGTTCTGACGGATCTTTTTATACAGCATAAGATCATACAACGTAATGTAAATCACTTCAATCTAGGAATTGATTCAACAGTGAAGATTGGAGAAGGTGCGACTATTGGAGATCAATGTAATATTGGTGCTTATACGGTATTAGGAAAAGGCGTTACGATTGGTAAGGGGTGTAATATTTCGTCTAACGTATATATCGGAGAGGATGTTCGAATAGGGAATAAAGTTACGATTGAAAGTGGCGCCAGAATAGGAAATATGAGTTTTCAATTTACCTCAGAGAAATTCAAATTGCACAAGAGAATTACCAATATAGGAGCTGTAATTATTGGTGATGACGTAAGCATTGGTGCAAATTCTACGATTGACAGAGGAACCATTGGAAACACAATTATAGGTGAAGGAACTGTGATCGATAATTTGGTTCATATTGGGCATGAAGTAGTAATTGGTAAGACATGTAAAATAGCTGCAATGACAGCAATTGCGGGAAGAGCCACAATTGGTGATTATACGATAATATACGGACAAGTTGGCATTACTAATGATGTTAAAATAGGAAATCATGTAATCATTATGGCAAAATCCGGAGTCATGAGTCATATTAAGGATTATGAAATAGTATCCGGACATTATGCACACAACCATCAAAATGAAATGCGGCTTCAAGCAATGATTAGAAGAATTTATCAAAAGATGAAAGGTAGAAATATATAATGGGCGGTAGTACTTGTGACAATCATCCTATTTTTGATGCTGTAAAGGATTTTTTTTGCTTTTCCAATAGTAGTTGTGGTTATTCGCCGAGCAGAAAAGATGACACGGTAGAGCATAACAAAAAAGTAGCTGGTGAACTTGCTGAAATGCTGAAAAACTATTCGGAAAAATCAAAAAATAGCGAGATGAGAATTCTGCAAAATACTAATAAAAATTTGGATATGCTTATCTTGGATTTAGCAAAATGCAATCAGATAACATATGGCGGAAAAAAGTTAAATTTGAATATTGACGGAATCAAAAATGAAATGAAAAAAATTGAAAAACAGGTAAATGGTTTTGTAGAAAAGAAGATTAGTGGAAGGTTGGTTCTGACCGATCCTGAACTGGAAATCATACTAAAAGAAAGTGACGATGAAAAACGCGGAAAATGTTTTCAGGAGTTTTGCAAAAAGGTAGAGAGTAAAGCAGTAAGTGATTTGGCTGATGTTATTAATAAATCTGTAAGGAGTCAAATCAAGTTAATAGAGAATGAAATTAATACAAGAATAAAGGAGGTTGAAAAAAACATCCAAGATTCTTTGAACTCATATGTTGAATTGGCGGAATTGAAAGAAAAAGATACCTTTGAGAATGAAAAAGCAAAGGCAAAACATATTTATAAAGTAGGCCTGTGTGATGTCATGTTGGACATATTAAGTGAATGAATGGATGGGTGAAGTGACAGTGAAGAATCAATGGGATAGAAGAAAAGGACGGAATCAAAATCAGATATTAAATAAGATGAAGTCTGACATCGAAGAAACCAAAGAACTACTGAGGCAATTGATTGAAACCCAGGAGAATAATCTGAAGTACTTTGATGAGGAAAAGACAAAAAATGATATTATCCAGGAGGATTTAATATATAAATCAAGCACACAAAGCAAAGAACTCGATAAGCTTCGTAATGAATTGTCACTCATTGAGGAAGCAATCCGAATCCTTATGTTAAATCATATTATGGATCAATGTGAAATTACAATTAACAGCATAAGTAAATAGGACGGACAATACGATGGAATTAATAATTCATGCAAAAGAAGAAATTATTGATTTATACAACAAATTTGAACCGGAGCAGATTGACAAAGGCAATAATAATGATGAAACAGCTTTGTTAGTTATGAATAAGCTGGAGAAGAAGGCTACTGAGATAAAATTTAAGCCTTCGCATTATAATTTAACGAAAGAAAAGAACGGGATTTATATTATTTATAATACTTTATATGGCGGATTAATTATTCTTGAGAAGGATGAATATGATTATCTGGTTTCCGGTATATACAACGAAAAACTTTCACAATTATCAGACGCCTTGATACATAATTATTTTTGGGTCACACTTAGTAATGATGAAAAAGGGGTATATGAGTTTGTTAGAAAAAATTTATCCGATGGTAATACGAAGATGTTAAATTTGGTTGTTACGCCAACGATGCGATGCAATGCCAGATGCTTTTATTGCTATGAACAAGGAGTTGAATATAGCGACATGTCATATGAGTGCGCAGATCAACTGCTTGAATTCATAGATACATTTGAAGGTGTCAGGGAAATAAGAATCAATTGGTTTGGTGGAGAACCTTTATTAAAGAGTGACATAATCGATTATATATCAGAGAAAATAAACACTAGAAATATTATTTACCGTTCTTTTTTAACAACGAACGGAGTTCTTTTACATGACGACATATTAAATAAAGCAATAAATATATGGAAACTTGAAAATGTGCAGATTACACTTGATGGAACAGAAGAAGAGTATAAAAAGCGTAAGAATTATATAGAAACTATTAGTAGTCCCTACCAAGTGGTATTGGAAAATATTGATAAGTTGTTATTTAACCAAATCCATGTTCAAATACGAATGAACGTGGATGAGAATAACATAATCAGTATTATTGAATTAACAAATAAATTGTATCAAAAATATCATAATTCTGATTACATAAGGATATATCCGGGCTTTCTTACGAGGAAGGAAAATAGTAGTAACAGGATAATAGAAAGCCAAGATAAAGGTCAGATCGTAGAATTACTATTATCTGAAGTAGAGAAGAGAAACTTCTTCGGTGCGGTAAATAGCTTATATTCGTTTCCAAAGGTTAATGCTTGCATGTTTGATGAGCCAAACTCCTTAGCAATTGATTCAGACGGAAGAGTTTATCAATGTGAACACTATCTTGGGCGTGAGAATAAGAAAATTTCAGATATTTGGACATATAATCTTAATGATAACAACGGGGAAATGCCTGTTGAAAGTTTATCCACTGAATGTAAAGAATGCACCCTATTACCCAAATGTATGGGTGGGTGTCATGCACATAGAGAAGAAAAGAATGACCCATGTTTTATTGAAAGATATTTTGTTGAAGCTATGATGAATTTACTTTTAAACTCAAAAGCTATTAGGGATGGACAATGACATTAGTGCCCATAATTAAGAAATGTCCCGTATGTAAAAAATCATATTCGTGGAATCCGGATGTAGGACAATTTTTATGTCCGCATTGTCTCAAAAAGGCGGAAGGATCAATATCTCAAAAATTATTCAAGTCAAAAAGAAAATAATTAGTTGAGTTTAAAGAAGTAAGGTTTATTTTATGGTGATGGTGATAAGCAATGGTTGGGACTGTTCGTTACTCTTTGGTTACACTCATATTGACGATGCCGCAAAGCCCCTTTCTATAAGGGTTTTAATGATAACCCAGGGGTTCAAGTCCCCTCGATTGCACTATGATTTAAAGATGGGAAAGCCTTTTATTGTGTGCTTTCCCTTTTTTTATTTATAAAACTAATTGTTACACTCTGTTAAACTATCTGTTAAACTCGGTTACATTGCTGCTCGTCTGATCTTTATACTTCTTACCTTGCACCGGTTATGCTCTTTTCTTTCCTCCCAAGATGATGTAAGGAAAGATGCCGCTTTCAGTCAACCAGAAGACTTATTTTCCAAATTTCCGAATCTAAGATAACCTAGAGTAATTCATACTATTGATAAATTTTTACAGTAATACTATAATTATGTAATAAATAGTCAAAGTACTATGCATATTAATGAAAATGAATTGATGGGAGGATTAAAATGAAATATGTTAAGGCTTTATTTTTGATTTGTATACTATCTGCATCATTTTATTGTTTTATTCCTGAAGATGTATCAGCAGAAACATCAAAATATGGGGTAGTGATTTTCGATGAAAATTATAATTATAAGTTTTATGACAACCTTTCCATTACATCTCCTAAGAATACTATTATGATTAAAGTAGATTCAATCTGCAGGGAATTAGGGCTGAACCAATCCTATAATAAAAAAGAGAAGAAACTTACAATTAAAAATGAAGCGAATGGTAAATCTTTGGTATTTACTATAGATAGTGACGTATATACTTATTATTCCGGTAAAGATGCAGAAGGTTCAAAGAAAACAGCATCCTACCAATTTTATTATGATAATAGAAACAAATGTTATCTAATAAGTGCTTCCGCTTTAAGCTATGTCAATGAGTATTATTATCATAAATTATGTGTATATGATGAATATGCAGCTTTAGGTTATAAAGGAATGATAATCTATACATCTAAAAATCGGTTGGAAAAAGAATTGGGTGATTTTGTAGAGATTGAAGATCCTGTTCTTGAAGATGCAATTCGAAATAAACTTGATAAAAGTAAAGGAAGAATCACTTATGGTGATATGCTAAATTTAAGAGAATTAGCCTTATGGGATGAAGTAACAAGCCTGAAAGGTCTTGAGAATGCTGTGAATCTGGAATACTTTGAAATGCAATGTCAAGATATTGACGATTATTACGATTTCTGGGTGATTAGCGGATTGAAAAATCTAAAAGAATTATATTTAAATTCTGTTCCATTCAATGATTTACTGATACTAAAGAATTTACAGAAGTTAGAAACTTTATCAATTGAAGGTATTAGTTTAAGAACTAAATATAAAAGCTCTTATTATTACAATGCATCACCCATTCTGGATATAAGTGCAATAGAATATCTCAAAAATATTAAGAATATAAACTTTTGCGAAGTAAAAGTCTCAGATTTTAGTTGTATGAATAATCTTAAGAATTTAAGATTTCTGGGATTGAGTGAGTTTGATGATAATGATGTTGATCTGGATCTGAGCAAACTAAACAATCCTAATTTATCTTCTCTAAGTATAGTCTGGAAAAATATAAAACTGGAAGATTTAAAGAATTTAAAGGGTTTGGAGTATATAAAATTATTCTCAGTTAATATAAATGATATCAACTATTTGCTGAATTTTAAAAATCTGAAATATGTTTGTGTTATTTTCGATAAATTGAATGCTTCGACACCGGAAGTAGTACGAAAGTTAAATAAATATGCATACGTAGATATGGACAAAGAATATATGCCGGTTAAAAAGGTGATTCAGTCAGCAGAGGCTCCGATAACCGGATTCACCCCGGAAATCGTAGAAAGATTAAGAAGCTATCCTTATTACGGAGAACCAAATATCTTAGATATCGTTTTAGAATCAAATATGAACTATGATTTTGATGAAATCATGGAAGAAAAACCGGAATTATCAGAATGGATTTATTATTTTTTATTTGAGCATATAGTAGATATAAAGGATAATGCAATATTTTTTACAAATGAGACTTTAACGTATGAGGTTGATGATCATTATGCAATTCGAGGAGTAATACAGGAAGATAACAAGGATGGAACATATTCGGAACAAGATGTTGAAGTGTTATTCATACAGAGTTTAGGAACCCAGTATGAAGTGAAAATCAGGTATCTCGGAGATCAAATTATAAATAAGGGGCAAAAGAATTCGAACGCTTTATCGACCAACAAAAATCAAAATCCAATAAAAAAACTGTCTTCTGATGTGATTCAAAGATTACAGGACTATGACTATTACTTTGGGCCATATATCGGTTTTGAAGCGATTGAGCCAAAAAAACTTGTAGAAAATGAATATATTTATGACAAGTTTATGGATATTATCGTATTAAAGAATAATGAAAAGATATTTACAAGTCCTGAGTTGGCCTATCAGCCTCATTTTCTTTATTATGCGATTAGAGGAGTGCTTCAGACGAAATTACCGGATGGAACTATTAAGGAACAGGATATAGAATATGTCTTTAACAATAAATATATCGATAAAGTTAATGAACTAAATACTACAGTATACTTTAAAAACTGATAATGGAACATCAGATGCCTTTTGATAAATTGCTCCCTGTAAATCAAAAAAGCCTTACAATTAAATGATTGTAAGGCTTTTAATTGCTCCATTAATGGTCCGTAATCATATTGGAAAGTCCATGAACATCCCTTCTTGATATATGAAATCAAGAAAATCTTTTAGTGTAATTCGTTCCTATGTCATTAAATATCCTTTTCCTAAAGTGGATCTGAAAATTCAACTCTCCTTTATTACTTTTTCACCCAAATATCTTAGTTCAACAAAATAGAACTGCGACTTATTGCTCTTGGAGTTTGTTCCATACCTATATTCAATTTCTATATCTTGTTCTGAAACCCTTCCATTTTTTTGTTTTGTTTGTAAGACTCCTCTAATTACATAGTTTCCCTTCCCTGTTTTATACGTAAGCTCCTTAGAAGTATAGAATTTTTCATTTTCATCAAAATGGATTATGTGATCGAATAAGCTATCCACTATATATTTTGATAATTTAGGTTCTGATTTCATATTTTTGAAATCAATTTGAGGCTTTTGTTCGTTATATGGATAACTTTGAAGTCTAATTTTGATTTCTTTCGTAAGAGTATTCATCGGCCTTTCCATGCATCTAGATGGCTCATTTATTCTGTTAGAAACAAACCAAACACCGTTTCCATAGCCTGCATCCAAATAAAATCTTCCGTTACAATAATATACCTCAAATAGTCTTACATAATTGCCCGGAATATTTATTTTAGACCAGTGTAAACCATCTTCTGACCATAAAATATATTTCTGTTCATTATTTGTTACGACGAATACACCATTTCCATAAGCAGCGCTGGTGAAAGAAGCGTTATTATCACTATATACAATATTCCAGAAATTACCGTCCGCAGAATACCATATATTAGTGCCTTGTGCTATGATACAGTTTCCATTACCTGATTTTATAGACCATAGATAATTATCAAAATAGTCATTCGATTTAGCTAACGTGTTATAATATGTCCAATTTAAACCGTCTCCTGATATGCCGTAATATTTTGGTGTTATTCCGATAAACAATCCCTCATGAAAAACCATGTCTTCGAATTGGAAGTCTTCTCCATAACCAAACATACCAAGAATTTTATCTATATCATATTCAACGTTTTCATTTTTCTCCAAGTAATCATTCATTTGTTTTTGATAGTTGTCTTCCCAGGTGTAACCGTCATGTGATTTAAATGTAGTGGGTATTAAGGGTATTGGACTATTTTCGTAATATCCCCATATAAACGAGGATTGTGAATATGTTATATATGATCCAGCTCCATACACGATAGGCCCTATTAACAGACCATCATCAGTGTCAACTGAGGGTTCATAAATCAACGGACATTCATTCCAGCTTATTCCATCTTCAGATTCTAAAACTGGATATTTATCTTCAGAAGGTATATTCGCATTGACATAAAACTTATTGTTGGCAAAGCTTAAATCATCTATGCTTTTTCCTGCAAGCACCTGTTTCCAGCTAGATCTATCCTTTGAGTAATAAATAGCTTCATAATATCCTTCATCTTCTTTGTCCTCATTATAAAAAATACGAATACATAAAAGATAAACTCCCTTCTCATACATGAAGTCATAGATTAGTGTATTTGAAATCTTTTTATCACCGGAGGTTTTTATGGATGGTAAATCAAATTTATATTCAGTAAATTTTAAACTTACTGTTTTCTCACTCTGTTTTTTAACAGTGGGAATGTCATTTTTACTTTTGTATTTACTATAAACAATGATTCCATTATAACCTTGGGCGTAATAATCATCATTTTTTGTAAGCTTATGATATTTAAAAAATAATAGGTCCTGTAATGTTGATATATTAATAACATTGCATTTATTATCAATATCGTAATAAAACTGATATTCCGCTGTCTTATTGATACCTTCGGCTTTATCACTAGAATAATATAGGTAGCTTTTACTATCACGAATAAAAACCAATGATTTTCCATTCTCGTTGTTTTTAATCGTCATTTTCTTCTCGTTATTATCATACGTATAAGCTAAACCTAAATATTTACTTATTTCATGTGCCTTAACCATAAGATTTTTCTTTGGAGAGAATACTATTAAGTCATGATATAATGCATATTGATTGTTCTTATCACCGATCATTACTGCATATCTAGATATAGATTCGGCTGATACGTTTTGCGGTAAAGCCACATTTAGTAATAGAATTGACATCATAAGTATACTAATTATTTTCTTGATTTTCATTTAATTCTCCCCTCTATTATTTATGGAACTATTATATATAACAAACCTAATTTTTACAATAATAATTGTAATTCATTCTTAACCTTTCTAAAGATTGACATACTATACTGATAACGATATACTGAAACGCGTACGATATTAGGTAAAATAGCGAGGTTAATATGGATCAGTGTAGTTTCAAGGATTATAGATTAAGTGATGAAATAATAAATGCAATTAGCAGCCTGGGTTATGTTAGTCCGACTGAGGTGCAACAAAAGGTTATTCCTTTGGCCTTGGAGAAAAAGGATCTTGTTGTGAGGTCACAAACAGGCAGCGGTAAGACAGCTACTTTTACAATTCCAATTTGTGAAATGATCGATTGGTTGGAAAATAAACCGCAGGCACTAATTTTAACACCGACGAGAGAACTTGCGATCCAAGTGAGAGATGATATTACCGACATAGGAAGATTGAAACGAATTAAAGCAGTAGCAATCTACGGTCGACATTCCTTTGCAATCCAAAAGACGGAGCTAAAGCAGAAAAACCACGTGGTTGTAGGAACTCCCGGTAGAGTAATCGATCATATTGAGAGAGGGACCATGAATCTGACTCAGATTAAATACCTTGTGATTGATGAAGCAGATGAAATGCTTAATATGGGATTTATCGAACAGGTTGAAACCATCCTGAAGGAGTTGCCAAAGGATCGAATAACGATGCTGTTCTCTGCCACCCTACCGGAGGCGGTAAGAAACCTGGCACTTAAATTTATGAGTGATCCAATCAATATTGAAATTGAAGCCGCCGGTATTACCGTAGATAAGATTCAACATGTTCAGTATTCGGTTGATGAAGATGAGAAGTTTACTCTTTTAACTGAAGTAACGATTATCGAGAATCCGGATAGCTGTATTATATTTTGCAGTACAAAAGACCGAGTTGATGAATTGTATGATATGCTTTCCGCATTATCCTATCCCTGCAATAAAATACATGGGGGCATGGAACAAGAGGATCGGCTGAAAACAATGAAGGATTTCAAAAGAGGAGCATTTCGGTATTTAATTGCGACGGATGTAGCTGCCCGGGGCATTGATATTGAGAATGTAACCTTGATCATAAATTATGACATTCCTTTCAAGAAAGAAAGCTACGTTCATCGGACAGGTAGGACAGGCCGGGCGGGCTTGGAGGGGAAAGCGGTATCCCTTGTAACAGCAAGAACGAATCGTTATATGAGAGAAATCTCTGAATTTATTGGCATTGAGATACCGAGGCTGAGCAGACCGACAAAGGAAGAGATTATAGCTGGGAAAGAAGCTTTTACTTCAAAATTAGCGAACAAACCTGCACCTAAAATACCTAAAAATGAGCAGCTAAACAAGCAAATAATGACCTTATATTTCAACGGAGGGAAGAAGAAAAAACTGAGAGCTACTAATTTTGTTGGTGTGATCTCCAATATTGAAGGTGTAACTGCGGAGGATATTGGTATCATCACTATATCGGATACACATACACATGTTGATATCCATAATAATAAAGGGCCGATCGTGTTAAAGGCCATAAAAAATCTTACGATTTGTGGTAAACAATTGAAGGTATCCGAAGCTAAGAAGAAGTAGCTTAAATACTGTGGTAAACGCATCTGTGTGATGACTTTATAAATGACAGAAGTGGATATTACCGGCATGATAGGATATAGAACCTGACGATAGCAGTTAGGTTCTTTTTTTCCCTAAAATTTCCCTTTACAAATTAATTTTACCATGTATAATATTGAATATATATTCAATGAACGGAGATTCAATGAAATGGGTACACGAGAGGAACAAAAAGAAAGACGTAAGGGAGAAATTCTAGCAGCAGGACTCGATTTGTTTATCCGGAAGGGGTATTCTGCTACTAAAATCAAGGATATTGCAGAACAGGCGGGAATGAGTGTAGGGCTCTTATTCCATTATTTTGAATCGAAAGAGAAGCTTTACGAAGAATTGATTCAATTAGGTATCTCAGGACCAATGAGCATCATGTCATTAAATGATCTGGAGCCTCTGGAGTTCTTCCGCCAGGCTGCAGACCAGATCTTTCGCTACATTCAGGAAGAACCTTTTGTGGCGAAGATGTTTGTTCTTATGAGTCAAGCGAATTACAACGAAGCTGCACCTCAGAGTATCAAAGAGCTGTTAAGTGGATTTGATATTTATACACCGACCATACAACTAATAAAGCAAGGTCAGGCGGACGGTACGATTAAGGCAGGGGATCCTTATTCGCTATCGATAGCTTTCTGGTGTGCCATCCAAGGTATTGCAGAACAATTAGCTTTACAGCCGGAGGCACCCTGTCCCAAAAGTGAGTGGATTGTAGATATGTTAAGGAGGGAATAGGAATGAAGAAAGTAATTATCGTCGGAGCAGGAATTGCCGGGCTTACAGCAGGAAGCTATGCTCTACAAAGTGGTTTTGATGTAACGATTTATGAAAGTCATACACTTCCGGGAGGAGCTTCCACCAGCTGGAGAAGAAAGGGATATTTCTTTGAAGGAGGAATGCACTGGTTGACCGGATCGTCGCCGAAGACTGCACTCCATAAGCTCTGGCTTGAGGTTGGAGCTTTGAATGACAAGGTTCCTATGTATAACCGTGACCCGTTTTTCACCTTTGAATATGAAGGAAAGAAAGCGTGTCTGTACCGCGATGTGGATAAGCTTCGCAAGCATTTCCTTGAGATAGCGCCGGAGGATAAGGACGAGATAATAAGCCTATGTAAGGACCTTAAGAAATTTACAAAGGTGAGTATGCCACTATCAGATATTAAGGGTGTGAAAGTGAAACGTAAATCATCAATGTCTATTTCTTCAATTCTTAGTATGCTTCCCGCCCTACCCCGAATGGGTTTTTATTCAAAGCAGACCGCGAAGGAATATTCTGATCGTTTTAAAAATCCGCTTTTACGGATGTTACTGGAGAGTGTAGTGGGCCCGGACTATAATGCCATTGGATTGTTATTTACCATGGCAACCTTTGCCTCCGGAGATGGTGGTTATCCCGAAGGAGGATCTCTTGGAATGGCAGTTCGTATGGCCAAGAACTTCGAGGCCCAGGGTGGTAAAATCTGTTATGGGAAAGCGGTAAGCAAGGTGGCAGTTAAGGAGGGGGCAGCTGTTGGTGTTATAATAAATGGCGAGCGGATGCCATCTGATGCTGTAATAGTCACAAGAGACACACGGACAGCCATTGATACCTTATTCGATGCTCCCATTCATGAGGACTGGGCGGAGACTATGCGTAAGGATACCATAGCAATGCTTGATACCTTTATCTGTGTAGGTGTGGAAGCAGACCTAAGTGAGCTGCCGGAAAGTGTATCCTTTGTGTTGGAGGAACCTCTTATGTGTGGCGGAATTCCGGTAACAACCATCGGTATAAATAATTACTCGGGCTTTAAAGGTTATGCTCCTGAGGGAGGTACTTCGATAACTTCAATTATAAATGGTGATTCCTATGATTATTGGAAGACTTGTAAGGAAAACGGCACCTATGAAGCTGAGAAACAGAAGCTGGCAGAGGCATTTATAAAGATACTTGCTAAAAAATACCCGAAGACGGAGGGTAAGATTGCAGTATGGGATGTAGCTACACCATTGACCTATGAACGTTATTTGGGCTCTTACAAAGGCTCATGGATGACGATCATAGGGAAGGGTAGCAGCCTTAACAAAAGCTATCCCTCCAAACCTGAAAGTATTAAAAATGTGTACTTTGCAAGCCATCGCCTGATGCCACCCGGAGGCCTTCCGGTAGCTTCAGAGAGCGGACGGAAAGCAGTCCAATACTTATGTAAGGATACCGATACAGTATTTCAAGGGAAATTATAATTTGAATTAATAGTAAAAATAACTCTTCAAAAGTTCTAATTAGCGACAGAGGGCTGCCATAACGATTGGCAGCCTTTTTCTGACGATTACTATTGTCATTACTTGATAAATTGCACTTTCGCAAGATTTATAATATAATCTTTATATTAATGATAGGAGAGTGCAATGATGATTATAATTGATAAAGAGAAGTGTATTGCCTGCAAACGTTGTTTGAAGGATTGTGTTTCAGCCAATATTGTGGTCGTTAATGATAAGGCAGATAGAAAAAGAGATACTTGCCTGCTATGTGGCCATTGCATTGCAATCTGCCCACAGAAGGCAGTTACGATGGATGATTATCCCATGGAGGATGTGAGAGAGTTCAATGATGATTTCTTAGTAAAGCCGGATCAACTGCTTACTTTTATTAAATTCAGGAGGTCAGTTAGACAATTTACGAAGGAACCGGTTGCTGATGAATTGCTACGTAATATAATTGAAGCTGGTCGCTTTACAGCAACCGGCAGTAATCGTCAGGATGTCAGTTACATAGTGGTACGAGAAAAATTGCCGGAATTAAGAAGACTTGCGTTAGAACAGCTTGCCGATACTGCAGTGCAGCAGGCGCAACAGGATCCGACAATGGCTGCCTTTGCATTAAGATGGGTTAGTATGCTGGAGTCAGACAAAGAATGTCCTGGCAAGAATGACTACCTTTTCTATAATGCGCCAAGCCTTGTGTTGCTCGTAAGTGATTCCGCGGTGGATGCTGCTCTAGCCTCCTCTAACATGGAACTGATGACAGTAGCTCAAGGTCTAGGTATGTTTTACTGTGGCTTCTTTTCGAGGGCGGCTCAGGGCAATGTAAGGATTAAGGAGCAGCTTGGACTTAGCGAAACACAAGAAGTTAGGATGTGTCTTGTAATAGGACATCCCGATGTCACTTATTGTAGGACGGTACCCAGAAAACCTGCATCCGTCAGTTGGAAATAGGAGAAGCTCGATTGACAACGTATTCGATACAAAACATTGTATGGAAACTCTTTACAACGGGTATTTTTCATACTATACTTTTCATATTATTATTTGGATTATGAAAACACATTGAAAGGAGTAGAGATACATCATCAATACGATGTATTTTATACGGGCATGAAAAACATAATTAAGAACAACTTTAGCATTATACTTAAAGGGTTCCTCATCGGATCTTCCATGAGTGTTCCCGGTGTCAGCGGCGGAACAATGGCAATTCTGTTGGGAATTTATGATAAACTGATCAGCTCAATCAGTAACTTTTTTAAAGATATTAAGGGAAATCTGACCTTTCTGATCATCTTCTGTATCGGATCAGGAGCAGGCATCGGCTCTCTAGCCTTTGTAATCAAATGGCTGATGGAGAAATTCCCGTTACCGGTTTCCTTCTTCTTTCTTGGTGCTGTAATCGGTGGGATCCCGGCTTTGTATAAGAGAACTAAGAGTTCGCCAGGGTCAAAGATAAAGGCATCCTCCGTGATTTACTTTGTGATTGGATTAGCAATTGTGATCTCCATTGGATTTATCCCTACCGGTAACCTTGAGATTAGTACCGGCTCCGGATTGGCCCACTATCTGATGTTGCTTCTTACCGGTGTAATTATAGCGCTGGCGTTGGTATTGCCGGGAATCAGTACCTCACATATGCTTCTTGTACTTGGTATGTACGATACGTTGCTTTTAGCGATTACGGAAATTGACCTTGTCTATGTGGGGATATTAGGAATTGCCACAGTAATTGGCGTTTTCCTTATTACAAAGCCGATTGAATGGACGATGAATAAATTCCCACACCAGACTTACTGTATGATCATAGGTTTTGTATTGGGCTCTACCTTTGAAATCTTCAGGGATAAGATATTACCTGCAATACCAGAGGATACCGATCTTACTTGGTGGGCAGTTGCAATCCTGATGTCGATCGTTACCTTTGTACTTGGCTGTATGGCAATCAGCTCCTTATCAAGATTTTCTAATGATTAAGAAAATGATTAATTGAAGCAATAAAAAATCAGACTCATAGGGATGTTAAAGTCCCTATGAGTCTGATTTTTTGTGATAGGTTATAGGATAGAAGCTTTGGAAAAGCGGAAGAAACGTTTTGTAACTAGGAAGAGGAATACAACCCAAGGGATTAATGACAATAGGGAGAATATAATACCAAGTAATCCTGCTGAGGAAGGAATGATCATCAGAATACCGGAAGCGATACCCCACCAACCGATTGTTTTTGTAAAATGCTTGCTTTTCAAAATAGCATAGGAAAACAGTAGAAGAGTAAATGCATTCAGTACATAATATACATCAAAGGCCGTTCCAGAATAACCGGCCATTAGTGCTTCGCCAGCTGCCAGGTAATAGCCTTGATCTATCGATGAAGCGAAATATTTATTACTAAGAGTCAAGATCTCAAAGGCAGGATTGGAGGAATAATAACATGCAATACCTACAAGACCGATGATAAAAGCGGCAAAGCATATGGAAGGAAATTCATCAAATAGCCTGACAAATAAGGCTAAATAGATAAAAATAATAATGACATTATTAATGATATAAAGGAAATCCATACTGAGAAGGCCTAATAGCCAATTGCTATGAAACAGCTGATAAAATCCCAGTACTGACTCAGGTGGTGGGGAAATTGCAAAAATAATGACTTGAACGGGTATAAACAGCAACATAATGACAGAAAGATATGCGGCCCATTTGTAGATCGGGGACCATACGGACCCTGGTATTGGATTGTTAAAGATAACATTTGTCTGATTCATTAAAAATTCCTTTCTTATAGTTTACTTTGTTAATAGAAACGAAATTATTTGATCAATCTCTAGATTGACGGCTTCCTCTGTCAGGCTACCATTCGAGGATAAGCTCATCATTATCATTCCATGTAAGGAAAATATAATGGTTTTAGCCACAATTTCTACCCTGCCCGCTTCAATATCATTGTTTTGCACCAGGAAAGTGAAGCTGGTATGCCACATCTTCGTGAATTCATGTTCAAGCTGTCCATACTCTTCATTATTTTCAGGCATCTTGAAGGGGTAAAAGTAAAAGAACCGGAATATATTCGGATGTCGGTAGAAATAGGAGGAATACTGCCTGAACATAGTTTTTAAATCTTCAATGGTATGAGGTTGACTAAGCATGGTCTGCGTCAGTTCTGTGACCATATCCTCAATCATCTCTAACCTCAGTGACCATAATAAGTTGTTTAAGTCCTTAAAATAATGATATAGCAGTGGATAAGTATAACCTGTTATCTCGGATATCCGGCGGACGGTTACTGCATCATATCCATCCGATTCGATAATCTCTTTTGCCGCTTTCAGAAGAAGCGGTCTGGTGTGATCTCTTTTCATTGTATAAATCACCTCACTTTTATGCTAAAATTTAACTAAGTTAAATATAATACAAAACGATACGATTGTCAACTGAAAGAATGGGATATTTTACCTTGGAAATTCATAATACCACCGGAATTATTACAAATTAAGTGGATTATATCCAATTATTTTGCATTGCAAAAATTTACCATTTGTGGTATGATTTCATTTATGTCTACACTACAGTACGAAAGCATTGGAGATCTTTATATGAATTTTAACGAATATGAGGAAAGCGTAATAGAATTAATTGATACCGTATTAGCAGAGCATCTTACTAATCCGGAAGCAGTTAAGGAATGCTGTGTCAAGATAATAGTCCGTGGAAGAAAAGACAAGGACAGCAAATTACTTGGCTTTGCCCACTATTACCTTGCGGAGGCTTTCTTCCATGAGAATGAGTATAAAAAGTTTATCAAGAATCTGGTAAAAGGTCTTAGGTATCAGCAGGAGGCCTCCATGAGCAAGCTTCTGGCCAGATCCTATAATATGCTTGGTATTAATTCTGATAATCAGGGGAATATTCCTGCAGCAATTGATTATTATCTGACATCTTTAAAGTATAGTCAAGTGCAAGGACTGGAGTACGAATCCGGTTTGGCAAACAGCAATATTGGGCAGATCTATGCTACACTTAAGAATTATAAGATAGCGATCCAGTATCTGGAGAAAGCCATCTCCTGTTGGAATAAGTGTGAGGACAGCCCGCAGATTGCTATGATAATCGTCATGATTAAGACTACAATCGCGAACTGTTATTACCGGTTGGGGGATATCAAGTCAGCGTTGGAGTATTTCTATAGAATAGAAGAATTTCGAGGTAAGTATTTGGAGGATACACATTTCCAGATGGTAATCTTAGTTTTTGAGATGACTTTTTATAATTATCTGAAGGAATATGAGAAGAGAGAGGAACGGATTGATAAGCTGCTAATGCTGTTTAACGAGATACCTTCTTTGATGGATCTTTATGATGAGGCTTTTACGCTCTGCGAACTACTTAAGGAGACGAATCGGTACGAGGATCTCTGGAGGGTATTAGAGCGGATGGAGAAGCTGACGAAACAAGCAGGGATCACTAATATTCAGCTACATATATTAAAGTTTAAAATGCAGTGCTATCAAAAGATGAAGGATGAACAATCCTATCTTCATTCCTGCGCGGAATATTTTAAATTATCCGAGAAGTTGGAGATGGAGAATTGGACAATAGCAAAGAGAACAATAGAATTAAGAATGGACTTAGAGCAGGTTAGGGAGAAGCAGACACTGATTCAGGAAGAGAATAAGATTCTGTTGGAAAAATCGGAACGGGATCCATTGACTGAGCTTCCAAACAGAGAAAAACTAAATCATTATTCGGAAATGGCTTTTGAAAGGGCTTACCATAATCAGACAAGCTTGGGTGTAGAAATATTTGATGTAGATTACTTTAAACAATACAATGACACCTATGGGCATCAGGCAGGTGATAAATGTCTTAAGAAAATAGCATATCTTTTACATGGACTCATGGAGAAAGGGATATTCTGTGCCCGTTATGGTGGAGACGAATTTATTATAATCTATGAAAACATGTCAGATGACGAAATATTAGAGATTGCCGGCAAGCTGAGGGAAGATGTAATCAATCTTAATATGAAGCATACGAACTCTACTGCCTTACCGATTGTAACGATTTCTCAAGGAATCCGTAACTCAATTCCGGAACCCGGCAATAAGATTTGGGATTACTTTTATATCGCGGATATGACGATGTATCAGGTAAAGCAAGCAAGTAAAAATGATATTAGTCTTGTACATAAACCGATTATTCAGCAGGGAAGTGTTACCTTGTAGCTTTGGACATGTTATTAATTTAACATAATAGTGAAAAAGTTATGAAATTATTGTAATATTTTGAAAGAAATAGAATTGAGATATTGTTCAATACAACGAAAGATGATATACTGTGGATAGGTCTATTTTACTATTTAGATGAGACTAACATGAATTTTTAGCAGGAGGGGAAGAGTGAGCTGTGACATTGCATTTGAATATACAAGGTCACGCATATCCTGTCTTTCATGGCATGGATGCCATTCTAATTTTTATGAAACTACTTCAGATACCGATAAATACACTAGCAGAATTACAATTTAATTATATGGGTATTAATTATAGAGTGAAATCAGCATTGCTTTATAAGGTAGGCACCTCAGCGTATTTTTCAGCGATCCGGAGTGGTGGGAAAACCATTCCTGCAACAATGCTGAAAAATGCCATGTTAATTTATCGTGCAGATGGTGATATCTATCTTTTTAAAGAGCTGCCACTAAGGTCTACTTCTTATAATGGGCAAAAGTTATATGCTATGCCTTCAGAGCTGGAGGCCCAGAAGGTAAAATTAAAGAATGCATACCGTTTGTTTGTCGGAGCACCAATCGCTGCAAGAATAATGCTGCCGGATGAGACCAACAGAAGCTTCAATTGTATCCTGAAGGATATCAGCATGGTTGGAATGGGCATCATTTGTAGAGAGAAGATTGATCAACTTGCCCGTATACAGATTTCCTTCCGCGTTAACGAAGAGAAGAATGAGGATTTGACAGGAACCATACGTCAGGAATATGAATTTAAGAATGGAACAGGTTATTTCTACAGTTGTGAATTTGAGGAACCCAGTGAAATAATTGGCAAATTCGTTGCAAAGCGTGTTGAGAAAATGAGTAAGACGAAGGAAAATTAATTAGATAAAGATGAGGAACCAGGCTGGTAGTCTGGTTCTTTTAGATATATTATGCAGAGCTGGTATGTATAATTTTCAGTTACTATAGGAAAATAGGTAAGGATAAGAAGTATGATTAAAATACAAAAGTAGAGGTGAAAGAAATGATAAATCCGGCTAAATTATTTAAGTTTAAAGGAGCTTGGGATAAATTTGTTAAAAATCATCCCAAATTTCCGTTGTTTATCAATGCTGTCCGCAATAATGCTATTGAAGAGGGATCAGTTATCGAAATCATCGTAACAACAGTAGAAGGCAAGACACTCAGTACTAATATTAAGGTTTCTCAGACGGATAAAGAGATACTGGAGGAACTGACGGAACTAATGAAGAGCTAATACAGATAACACATAATAGGACAGCGGCTGACATTTCATGAATTGAAATGCCAGTGGCTGTCCCTTTTCTTTATTCTTATGCAACTTACCATAGATTTGTGCAACTCACCCCCTCAAATATTGAAATGAAGAAGTAGCTAGCATATACTGCGTTCATGAAGTGAAAGCAAAGCCACTTAAAATATTTCAGATTTGGAAGGAGTTCTATATGTTGGGTACAGTTGTATTATTTGTTATATTAGGGGTTGAAGTTATATTCATGATTTATTGCCTGGTGACGAAAGCAAATCAGGAGCGAAATAGGAACATTATCAAAATTGGTCTTTTTACCCTATTAACGTTATTAGCTATTATTGGTGTCGTTCAATTTGGTTTCCGTTGGTATGTGTTATTTCTGATTTTATGTATGAAAGCACTTATCGCAATTTGGCATCTGGCTAGACGAAAATTACGAAAAGAGAAGAATTTTACAAAAATGCGTGTTATACTAACTGGAATAGGGAATTGTATGTTGTTTATCTTAGCAGTGTTACCGGCAATCTTGTTTCCGCAATTTAATCCGGTAGAGCCAACAGGGAATTTAAAGGTAAATACCGTTAGTTATACCTTGACAGACATGAGCAGAACAGAGACATTCGCAGATGCTAAGGAGAATCGAAAGGTAACAATTCAATTATGGTATCCGGAAGGATCGGAGGGAACGTATCCCCTGGTTGTTTTCTCTCATGGTGCCTTCGGTTTCCGTGGAAGCAATCTCTCTACCTTTGAAAACCTGGCTAGTAACGGTTATGTAGTGTGCAGTATTGATCACACCTATCAATCCTTCTTTTCAAAGCAGACGGATGGTAATATTATAACGGTAGATATGGAATTTATTAATAATGCTATGAGTGTGGAGAATGATGCCTTTGATGTCGAAAAGACCTATGAGTTGACCCATGAATGGCTAGAACTTCGTCGCGGTGATGTCAATTTCGTACTGGATACCCTTTTGGAATCTGCAGTAAATAGCAAGGATGAGGTATATCAGTTAATTGATAAAGACAGAATCGGTGTATTCGGACACTCCTTAGGTGGAGCCACTTCAGCTAGAATCGGCAGAGAGAGAACTGATATTGATGCAGTTATCGTAGTTGATGGAACCATGTTTGGCGAAGAAATTGATTTTATGAATGGAGCTGCGGTACTGACGGGCGAGCCATATCCGGTTCCTTTGCTTAACATTTATAATGAAGAGCATAATTTGGCGGCTAAACTGATAGGAGATAAGTATCCCAATGTATCTGCTACAGTGAATGCTATTGATGCACGAGAAGTTGTCATTATAGGCTCAGGGCATCTTAATTTCACGGATTTGCCCATGTTCTCCCCTATTTTGGCAGGACTACTGGGAACAGGAGAAGTTGATAGCCGTTACTGCATTGAAACGATGAATCAGGTTGTTCTGGAGTACTTCAACTATTACCTGAAAGATGCAGAGAGTATTAATATCATGGAAGAGTACTAAATTAACAGCATGATAGGAGTAAATATGAAGGTACATATTGAAAATATTAAGAGAAAAGAAGATGAGCATGTTCTGATCCGCTGCCTCAAGATTAATGAAGAGGTAATGGAAATCGTAAATTTTATCAGATCTAAGGAGGATATGCTGACGGGATATGTTGATACACAGATGTATCAGATCTCGCTTCGAGACATCTATTATTTTGAAAGCGTTGACAATAAGGTATACGCCTATCTCAAGAATAGGGTTTATGAGATGAAGAGTAAACTATATGAGTTGGAGGAGCTTTATGAGAAGAGTAAGTATTTTCGATGCTCCAAATCCATCGTCGTCAACCTTCTTAAGATAGAATCAGTAAAACCTGCTTTGAATGGAAGATTTACAGCAAAATTGTTTAATGGAGAACAGATCATCATTTCAAGACAATACGTACCTGAATTAAAGAAGATATTACAAAGATAGAAGATCTACTTGACCCATCATTTGTGATCAATTGCATGGGATGTTCATACAAGTTAAGGAGGTTATAACTATATGAGCTTTGCAGTGTTTTTTAGAAAGAGCCTGCTTCAGTTTTTTATTATAAGCACAGCAGTCACCGTAGCGACCGGACTTCTCGGTCTGGGCTTGGCTCCTGAAGCCAGCTTTGGTTATGAGGCTTACTTTTCTCCGGTGCTTTTCGGGGCAATCGCAGTAATACCATCTATTATCCTTTTCTCTATAAAGGAATTAACCTTTCGGCAAATGTTAATCCGAAGGATATTACATTTTATCGCACTTGAGTTTTTGCTGATAGGCTTTGGAAGTGTTACAGGCATCATCGAGGGATGGGATATGGTTATATCTTTTGCATTTTCCGTTTTCGTGGTTTATCTGTTTACAAATGCAGTTCAATATCTGATTGACAGTAAGACGGCTGTTAAGATTAATGAAGGACTGAAGAAACTTCAAAGTTAGTTCTTGATAAATAAGAAATATATTACAGTGCCAAACCTATGAAATCTTTCAAGGGTTTGGCACTTACTTGAGCGCTAGAATAAATTTATGTAAGAATTATGAAAACTAAAACTGAACCAATATAGAAGAACGAAGGGGAAACCATATTCCATAATTTGTGAAAGTAGTATATAATAAGAGAAAATTATTATAAAATAATCAAAATCCGAGATGAGAGTGAATGAGGGTATGATCTAAATTAACATTGGGGGAAAGAATGATGAAAAGGGTGTGGGGATGGTTTGTTGCGCTTAGTTTGACTGCGATTATCAGCGTAGCGGGATGCAGTGAAACTCAGAATATAGATAGTGCTTCAGGGGAGGCAGGAGTAATATCGAAAGAGACAATGGAAGATGAGAATGGTAGTAAAGTAACATCTTCAGAAACAAGTCCTCAGATACCGGATAACGGGATTGCCTTCTCTAAAACAAATCATTTTTATTCGGAAAGTATTGAAGTGGAAATTCTAAATGAAAAGTCAGGGAAGATCTACTATACACTGGATGGAAGCGATGTGAACGCAGAGAAATTTCTTTATACCGGAGCTGTATTACTAATCGCTGGAAGTACTGAAAAAGCAACCTGCTTGAAAGCGAAGGCATACTTTGAGGATGGTACGGAGTCTGATACAATAGTTCATACCTATTTTGTAGGAAAGAATATTGAATCGAGGTACCATACTTTAGTTTTTTCAGTCACCACAGATCCCTACAATCTTTTTGATGATGAATATGGTATCTTTGTGGAAGGTAAGCTGAGAGAGGATTACATTGAGGAGAATCCAGGAGTTGAACCGGATCCTGATGATCCTGCAAACTTTAATATGCGTGGGAAAGAAGCCGAGAGGGGTATCTACCTTGAGGTATTCGAATCGGACGGAACACAGATCATCAGTCAGGCAGCAGGGATCAGAACTTATGGTGGATGGTCTAGAGCGAGAGCGCAGAAATCCTTTAAGATCTATGCAAGAAAAGAATATGACGAACATAATAATAAGCTCCGATATGAGTTCTTCCCGGGACGGACCAATCTGGATGGAAGCAGCATGGATACCTTGAAACAGTTGGTAGTACGTAACTGCGGCAATGATAATGGCTTTGGCTTTGTGCGTGATGAGTTGTTTCATACCTTAGCCAGCCAAGCTGGATTTAAAGATTATGAAGCAGTCCGTCCGGCAGCTATCTACGTTAATGGTGATTACCGAGGCTTCTTCTGGCTTCACGAGGTTTACTGTAATGAATATTTTGAGGATCATTATGGCAAATATGAGGGCAGCTTTGAGATAATCGAAGGTGGTGACAATTTTAAGAATTATGATACTGATGGTGAGAATACGGAGATAGTGGATACTTATAATGACATTTATAATACCTATGCCAATATGGACCTGACCATTGAAAGTAATTATGAGAAGTTACGTGAGGCAATCGATGTCGAGAATTATCTGGAGTATTTTGCATTTCAGACTTATATCGGCAATGAAGACTGGCCTCATAACAATTATAAAGCTTACCGATATTTTGCAGCAGAGGGGGAGAATTACCGGGAAGCACCCTATGATGGGAAATGGCGTTATCTGCTTCACGATCTGGACTTTAGCTTTGGTATCTATGGAACACCGGCTACAACTGATTTCCTTGCCAGATATATGGGGCAGAAGGGAGAAATCAGAGAGAATTGTCCGTTGTTCGGACAGCTGATGAGGAGGGAAGATTGCAGAGAGATTTTTATCCGGAAGACTCTGGATCTGATTAATGGAGCCTTCGAGCCAAATAACCTGAGCAGTGTACTGGATGAGATGAACGCAGAGCAAAGGAAAGAGCTTCCTTTTACCTATAATAAAAACTTGCTGGAGGATTGGGTAGAACCCGACCAGTTAGAAGGCAGAATGAAGGATATTAAAAATTGGGCTAAGATACGTGCAAACTTTACGATTAGCTCCTACCAGCAGTATCTTGGCCTCAAAGCCGCTTATACCTTAACAGTGAAATCTCATCCCGATTGTAAGGTTCAGATTAACAGTATTATTACTGAGAAAGATTTTGAAGGAACCTATTATTCAGACTACAAGGTAGAGATAATACCGTTATTACCGCAGGGGAAACAGATTGATTATTGGATGGTAAATGGGAATAAGGTTGAAACCCCAGAACTTAGGATACTGCCTGACATGTTGATGAATAGTGCTGTGGAGGTTAGCTTCACAATAAAATAATTAGATAGATATCCGCCCGGAGGGAAGCTTATGAGCCTGTTCGGGCGGTTTTTTATATGGATATGAATATTAATATTTGATAGAGAAACAATAAGCATATCAATCGTAAGGGATGTGATGAATTGAGTAAACAGTCTAACCAGAAATATCGTAAAGAAAAAGAAAGAACTCATTTAAAGAAGCATGGGATTGATTTATCAGCCAACTCCGGACGAAAGATCGGGGATAAAGATGATAATACCCATAGCGATGGTTTAAAACCGGATATAGAGAAATAAGACATCAAAAAAGGATGACCCATGAGCACAGGAACTTTCGCCGGAGTAGCAGGAAAGGGCAGTTCTTTGTAATCTGGGTCATCCTCATGATACTAACATTTTACATAACCATCCCACATCTCGATAATCCGATCCGCGTTGGATAAGATCGACCGGTCATGGGTGACAACAACTATGGTTGATTTTTCTCTATATTCCTCCAGCATGTTCATTACTTCCCTTGCCGTTTCATGATCTAAGGAAGCAGTAGGCTCATCAGCAAAAATAACACTTGGGTTATTAATCATTGCTCTGGCAATTGCAACCTTCTGCCGTTGACCACCGGATAATTTCGCAGGCTTTTTCTGTGACAGTTTCTCCATATTCAACCGGATCAGAAGCTCTTTGGTTTTTGTGACAGCAGTGCTTAAATCCTGTTCATTGGAGGCCAGGAGAACATTGTCGAACACGGTCAGGTAATCAATTAGAAAATGACGTTGGAAGATGAAGCCAAAATTATTTCTTCTCAAATTAGAGCGCTTCTGCTCACTTAAAGATTCAATGTCAATATCCTGATAATAAATAGTGCCTAGGGTTGGTGACTTTAAACCGGATAGTAAATATAGTAGAGAGCTTTTACCGCTTCCTGAAGGGCCAATAATTCCAACTATCTCACCAGGCTTTAGTTTAATATTAACGTTTCTGACGGCATAGGTTTCCTGTTCCATGCCAATATCATAAATCAGACTTAAATCAGTTCCATCGATTACCATCATATCACCTATGCCTTTCTATTACTTATTTAGCAACAATATTATATTGAATTTTATGATTACAGAGTAGACCCATCAATAATAGAGATTGGATCCAGTTTCTTTAACATCCTCCAGATCGGCACCAGGCTGAATAAGGTTACAAAGATCGGGGAGCAGGCTGATCCAAGAAAGTATCGTATATCGATTATCCGGAGATTATCTCCGAGAGGTCCGAAATATACAGAATTTAGAATAACACCTACGACAAAAGATAAAAATACTCCGGCGATATAGGCGATGATACTGATGGTGCTGACTTCTGCAAAGGCTCTATTAATTACCTGCTGTCGTGAAAATCCAAGGGCCCATAAAAGCCCGAATTCACTTCTTCTTTGAGAAAAATAAATATAGCATAAGAATCCGATGCAGGAAGAAACGATTAATATGATAAAGAAATTGATCACCGTAATCAGTACACCGATCTTTGTCGTATAGTCCTTCTGCCATGCAATTTCAACGTTCAAGGTATCAATGTTGTAATTAGGAAGATACATAGCATCAAGTTCAGCATTCATGATATCCAGGGAGTTTTCTTCCGGAAGGAGGATAGCTCCATAGATATACTCATAAGGAAGACTATAAGCACTAATATAATACTCGATGGGGGCAAAGGATACAATGGAAGGACCATCAATGATACCTACGATCTGGTATCTTCCGGGCAAGGTGTACTTTCTGGAGACTAATCTTCCAATAGCATCGCCTATCTTAAGATTTTTATTAGCTGCCACCTGTTTATGAAGAACTATCTGATTAGTATAGGAGGGTAGTTTACCTTCGATCAGCTCCAATCCCATCATCTCCAGGAATTCAGGTATTCGTTCAGTTCCCAAGTTAAACACGTTGGTTCCATAATTGGAACCGATACCTGCATTGATGGAAATTGATTCAAAAATACATGGAACAACTTCTTTCACTCCTTTGACCTGCTTTACACTATTGATGATAGCTCTATTTAGAATCTCTCCCTTGGGAGATATGGTTGAGAAGGTTGTCTTCGGTTCAACTGCAATGTGATATCCGGTGTTGAAGGAGGATAAAATAATCATTTGTATTGTATAAATAAGGAGGACACTAAGTAAAATGGATATAAATATGGACAGGAACTTCTTTTTATTATTCGTATAATAAGTATAGACAGATAATGGTTTCATATTTGATAGTTTTCACCTCTCTTGTAAGGCAGATTTAATCACCTAAATTTGATAACCCAATTATACAATGAATTAAGATTAACTTATAGTTACTGAAGTCATCAGTTTATTATGACAGTAATCACTATTTGAACCCATGCTCCCGAAGGAACAGAACAGCCTGAGTACGATCGCTGATACCAATTTTATTATAGATATTACTGATATAATTCCTGACGGTTCCTTCTGTAATATGTATCATCATAGAAATCTGTTTATTGGTAAAACCCTGAACCATCATAGTACATAGTTCCAGTTCCCGTTCTGTAAGATCAAGGTCCGAGTTGTCAGTATCTTTTTTCTTGCTGGAGGAGATGCGTGAGAGACCTTCCGCCAACTTAATGGCTACTTCATGAGGAATGATTGTCTTCCCAGCAGCACAGTCCCTGATAGACTCGATCAGAGTTTCCATCTCTATGTCTTTCAGGAAATATCCGCTTGCTCCATTGGCAAGGGCTTCTATGATATATTCGTCGTCATTGAAAGTGGTCAGCATGATTACTTTCATATCAGGATGTAGCTTTCTGATGTTCTTTATACAGGTTACACCATCCATCTCCGGCATTCGGATATCTAACAGAACAAGATCCGGAACAGTCTTCGCAATCATCTTAATGGCTTCTACTCCATTTGCAGCAGTTCCGATCACTTCAAAGTCTTTCTCCAGGGATAGTACACTTTTTAACCCGTCTCGCATTAAGGTCTGATCATCTACTATTAACAGTTTTATCGTCTCCATGCAAACCTCCTCTAATCATTTTTTAAAGGCATTGTAATACTGATTTGAAAACCTTCTTCGGGTGATGATTGTACCATAAGTACGCCACCCTGTTCCTTAATCCTGCCTTCCATTGCGGAGAGTCCGAAGCCTTTGACAATATGATCCGTTCCTTTTCCGTTATCCTGCAGCAGGAATTTAATCTCATCATTCACCTGTTCCAGTACGAACACAAAGGCCGTACTATTCCCGTGACGGATACCGTTCGTCAAACCTTCCTGTAAGGCGCGGTAAATGGCTTTCTCCTGAGTAGGTGTAAGCTTTGGAAGCTCTTTGATATCATATTTAATAAAGATATTACCATGCTTTGTCGTCTCATCGATCAGAAGTTTCAGGGAAGGTACGAAATCCATCAACTCCCGTCCGGACTGCAATGTTTTTACAGATTCTCTGATATCTTGGAGTCCTCTTCTGACCTGTGCCTTTGCCAGTCTGATTTTTTCTATGGCGGATTGCTTGTCCACATCGATAAGCCGTTCACCGGCTTCTAATTCTAAAAGTACGGTGGTCAGGGTATGTCCTACCGTATCATGGATTTCCCTGGCAATTCTGTTTCGTTCTGCTACAATGGTCAGTTCTTCAAGCTCTTTCGAGGTTTCTTTTAATTTGAGATATGTGTTTTCCAGCTGCTTGCTCTTTATTTTTAACTCATACATGGTATCGCTTAATTTTCTACGCTGCCTCATTTCATATTTTACAATATACATGATAGCAAAGACTCCGATAAAGGAGAGGGAGCTAAGCCCCATCGCTGGAAGTATAGACAGAAGGGGAGGTTGGTCGTTGATGATAAATCGTGACAAATGATATATAAGGAAGCAAAAGAATGTAATCAGCCCTGAGGTAAGAATCGAATATTCAATGATACAGTCTGCAATCAGGATATAATAGAAGATACCGGAACTGTTTCCTATATCAATTAGGTTGATTAAGAAGACCAAAGTAATATCAATAAGGAGCAGAAATACTCCAAGATTAGAATATTTCTCGGAAGGATAGATTACAGCTCTTCGTAAGGTAATTGAGCCTATCAATAACCCCGACAATACGAGGATGACCCATGGATCACCGATATTCTGAATAAAGGCAAAAAGAAATACAACAATTAAAGTAAAATATAAAATATAGGTAAATATGCTATCTGTTTTCTGATCCAAGTCCATCCACCTCATTTCTATGATATATCCCCTAACAGCTCCCATTTTATCTTAACCATTGGTAATTATCAACATAAATGTTGTCATATGACAATTGTAACGAAATATATGATAAAACCTGTGACTCCAGATACTTCCCGTATGACAGGGTTAACAGCTATGATTACCTCAGAAGCCAAGATAAGGCGACTATTAGGGGAGGTGAGTGTACGAATATCATTCGTAAATACATTATAAAAAGCATAGCAGAGAAGAAACTGAGAACATTACTCATTATTTTATCCATCGCTGTTTCTGCTGCCTTATACTTCGCGTCTACATCGATTTCAGACACTATTGTAAAGGTACAGACGGAGCGATATAGGGCCAGTGTGGGATATACGGATTTATTGGTTCAGGCCTGGTGGGAATCACCGTCCAGGTATTTTAGCAAAGAGTTGGTAGGCGACATGGACGAATATTTGGAATATGCCATCGGTACCGTATCCGGTTATGGAGTCTACCAATATGGGAAAGATCGTAACCTGGGCGTTAGTCTTTGGGGAATTGATTATGAGGAGCTTAATCAGATTGCAGAGGTGGAGCTGGAAGCAGAACGAGACCTGTATCCCTTTGCAGGGAAGAAGATTATTATCAGTAGCTACACGGCAGATCTATTCGGGCTAAAGGTTGGAGCTTCTATTCTATTAGAAGTGAATGGGAATAAACAAAAATTTAAAATCTGTGGTATCGCTTCCAAAGAAGGTCCGTTTATTGCAGATGGGGAAGCATCTGTGTACGGCGTGGTTCCGGTTGATACAATAAGAGCTCTTTATAACGTAAGAGGTAAAATTGATTGTCTGTATGTGAAATTAAAGAACCCGGCAAACAAGGAACAGATAATGAGGTTATTGGATGCCAGATATGATCTCTATCAGGTAAGGGAGCCCTTTACGGAGAAAGAGATCCGGACCCAGAATAACAGGATTAAAATGCCTTTTCTCGCACTCACCATTATTCTTAGCTTCATGAGTGTATACATTATTAATTCAACCTTTAAAGTTATAACCTTTGAACGGCTCCCGGATATCGGAACCTTTCGGAGCATAGGAGCGAGAAAGCATAACATTAACCTCATGCTGTTTGTGGAAAGCCTTATGTATGGAAGCGTGGGAGGAGCAATCGGATGTGCTTTGGGTGTCCTCGTGCTATACCTGATGTCCATTTTCACGATGCCTACCTGGGACGGCGGATTCAAGGCGACGATTTCCTTTGAGCCGAAGCAGTTGGTAGCTACTTTCCTTCTATCCGTTCTATTATGCTTGTTTAGTTCCATCAGACCAATTATGAAGGTGAATAAGATACCGATTAAGAACATTATCCTGAATGCGGTGGAAAGCCGTAAGTCAAGTAAAATACTCAAATCAATAGCCGGGGGAATTCTGACTTGCTTCGGAATAGTTACTCCGATTATAGTTAAGGGCAAATACAGTGTATACATCAATGCGGGCTGCATCGTTGCGATCATAGCCGGTCTGGTTCTGATTATCCCGTTCCTGATGAAGCTTACAATCAGATTACTGGATCATGGATACACGCGGATCGTCGGCAATATCGGTGGTATCGCTATTAAGAACCTGAGAGATAACCGGAGTGTAGAATGAAGCATCTCTCTGCTGGCAATCGGCATTTCCTGTGTATTATTTGTAAATACCTTGAGCTACAGTGCAGTTGCAGAGCTAGAGAATTTTTATAAGCGTAATACCTATGAAATATATATGTCCGCTAAGAATGTAGATAATGGATATCTACAGAAAATCAGGACCACGCCGGGGGTCGAAGAAGTGGCTAAGGTCATGGGTATCGGAGGTATCGCAATTGTGAATAAAGCGGATGTCATCGGGCTGACTCATGGAATAGATACCAGAAATTATCTTTCCTTCAATAACCTTCCGATCAAGGGGGACCGCAAAGCACTGCTTAACCTGCTGGATAAAGGAAGAGCAGTGATTGTAACAAATAGGCTTAAGGACCGCTATGAACTGAAGATTGGGGATAAGTTATCGCTTCGTGCCTGGGGCAAAGTGACAGATTACACGGTGGTCGGTTTCTTTGAAAGTATTGAGAATTCAGGTGATTATGCCATCATATCGGATAAGTATATGAAGCTTGACATGGGCTGGCAGGACAGCTTTTACAGTACCATATTGATTAAGACTAATATGGATCCGGATGTAGTGCTTGAGAATCTAAAAAGCCGTTTTGTAAAACAACAACCCTTCATAAAGACAATGGAAGATATCAGGTGGGAGAGTGTCCACTATAACGAACAGATTTATCTGATCGCGAAGGGGTTTTCTATTATAACAATGCTTGCAGGAGTTCTTGGCATCTTCAATAACCTGATTATCAACTTTATTCAGAGAAGACGCAGTCTTGCCATGTACCGGTCTGTGGGTATGAGTAAGCTACAGATCATAGAGATGATACTGATTGAAGCTTTAACCATAGGCTTGCTTGGAAGTATGGCGGGAATAGCATCCGGGTTATTGATGGTGATGACGGGAAATGGCTTAATGAAGGCCTTGGATATGGAGATGAACCTGCATTATTCCGGTGGTCAATTATCACTTTGTCTGATTATAGGGATAATTATCGCAGTGATTGCATCCTTATGGCCGGCATTAAAATCGTCAAAGTTAAATTTGATGGAATCAATCAAGTACGAATAGAAAGCGAATTATAAAACGAAATTCGCTTGGAGAAAAAATCACTTATGTTCCTAAAGGGAATTATCAAAATCATAATTCCCTTGAAGAAAAAGTCACTTACGTTCCTTTTTCTCAGGTTTTATAGAATTTAAAGTTATGGAGGGTTTTATGGCAAATGCAGTAGAAGCAATGGATTTATATAAAACCTATACCTTGGGATCAGTTGAGGTAGAGGTATTGAAAGAGATTAACCTGGCCATTGAGGAAGGGGAGTTCGTGTCCATCATGGGTCCGTCCGGTTCAGGAAAGAGCACACTTCTGTATATGATTGGAGGTTTAGACCGTCCGACCAAAGGAAATATCAAGGTACAGGGTGAAGAATTATTAGGGATGAAGGACAAAGCGGAGAGCATTATGCGCCGAAGAACCATCGGATTTGTTTTTCAATTTTATAATTTAATACCGAAGCTCACGGTGGAGGAGAACATCATGCTTCCGGTGCTTTTGGACGGAAAGAAGCAGAAGGATTACAAAGATAAATTGGAGGATATATTGGTAACCGTTGGACTTGAGGACAGGAGATATCATACGCCCAGAGAGCTATCCGGTGGGCAGCAGCAGAGAGTGGCAATCGCTCGTGCCCTGATGAATGACCCGGATATCATTCTGGCAGATGAACCAACAGGAAACTTAGATTCCAAAACAGGAATCGAGATTATGCAGCTCTTAAAAGATATTAACCAGGAAAAGGGAAAAACCATTATTATGGTTACACATTCCACTGAAGCCGCAAGCTTTGGACATAGAATCATAAATATTAAAGATGGAAAGGTATGTTAAGTATGAAAAAGATAATTATATTAACGGTATTACTTGGAGTAATATCCTTATTCAGTGCCTGCAATAAGCAGGAAGAGAATGTTAAGGCTGACGAAATTGATTTAGGAGCTCAGCCAGTACATCAGTCAGTAGAAGCTTATGGGTTAATTAAAGCAACTAAGATAAAAGATATTACCATTGATTTTCCGGGCTTTGTAGAGGAAATCAACGTGAAGAACGGACAACAGGTACAACAGGGCGATGTTCTGATGGAACTGAGTACGGAAGACTTTTCTGCACAGATCAAAGAGCTGGAATGTGATCTTAATGCGATGAAAGCACAAAAGGAACTGACCAAGGAACAGAAGGATAAGATAACAGTTTTAGAGGAAAACCTTGAACTCATGAAGGGTAAGCTTACTAAGGATTATTTGACCGATAATAAGGTACGATCTGATGTTCCTAATGGTTTGGTATATAACATTGAAAATGTCAAAGGTGACATGGTTTATTCCGGGTCCAGATTGGTCAGCATTGCTGATTTAGACAGCTTGATTGTAAGTGCTAATATTGACGAGCAATTTATTGCTTTTGTTGCTGAGGGAGCAAAAGTTGAAATTATCCCGGAATACGACAAGAGCCTTGTGATGAATGGCACAGTAAGCTTTATCTCCTCAAAAGCCTTTCAGAATAACGGAGAAACAACGGTTCCTGTAGAGATAACTTTATCCGAAGATATCGAAGAATTGATATTAGATGCAGATGTTCAAGTGAAAATCTACCCGGTTGAACAATAAACGACTAAAATCTTCGAAAAACGCTTGATATCTTTCCCTAATTTGCTATAATAAGGCATATTTATGCAAATTATTCTAATCAGGTGGGGGAAAATAGGATGAACAGCAATGGTATTTTAGTTAAAAATGAACAAGAAGCTAACAAGTTTGCAGCAATTATTACTTCAATTACAATCTCCTTTATTGCACTGGTATTTATCCTTAATGTCATAGGGATCTTTGTAGCACCGCAGGGACCCATGACGGTAGCTATGGGAATTTCAACCTTACTTATGCTGATACCATCGTTTCTGGTGTTTGTATTAAAACGAACGGAACCCTGGGTTAAGTATGCAATCTTAGTTGCCTGTACTTTGATGGTAATGGCAATGTCACTGCTATTGTCATGGCATGTAGTCATCCTGTTTATCTATCCGATAGCAATTGCAAGTCTCTATTTTTCAAAAAGACTCAGTTGGTTCACCGTTGTTTTATCACTGGTATTATTTACTTTCAGCCAGCTCATGTCCCTCTATGCCGGCGGAGTAGATGACCTGAACCTAGCGGTACCCTATGATATGGTCTTATACGGTATAGCCCCAAGAAGTATTCAGATGGTAGCATTATCTCCGATCTTCATAATGCTTTCCAAGCGGACCAAGAAGCTTTTAGAAAATGTTGTAGGCGCTGAGGATCAGAAGGAAGCGTTAGAACATATCATGGCACTTACTGATAAATCCTATGAAGTAACCAATACATTAACGGATTCTGTTAAGGCTTTATCTGAGGTAACAGATCATGCGATTAAGTCCAATGAAGAGATTACGAAGAAGGCCGGCAATATTGTTGATGGGTCACAACAGACCATCAAATATGTTGATGAAGCAAGCTCCGTAGTAGCTAACGTAGCTTCCAACTTGAATATAATCGCAAATAATAACAAGGAAATCTCACAGGTGTCGCAGGAAGCAATGGTACTTACCAATAACAATGCAGCTAACATGAAGAATGCGGCAGAAGGTATGCAGAAGATAGATAAAGTAACAAAGGATAGTCGTACTGTTATAACAAGACTCGGTGAGAAATCCAATGAGATTGCAAATATTGCGCAGGTGATTAAGGATATCGCATCAAGAACGAACCTGCTGTCCTTGAATGCATCCATCGAATCTGCCCGTGCAGGGGAACAGGGTAAAGGCTTCGCTGTTGTTGCATCAGAAATCAGAGCCTTAGCGGAGCAATCACAGAAAGCAGCAAGCAACATTGAAACCTTGATTCAGAATGTTCTTGAGGAAACCACGGAAGCAGTGAATTCCATAGATGTTAATGTAAGGCTTGTAGATCAAGGATTGACTTTGATTAATAAGGCAGATAAATCCTCCGAGGATGTGACTAATTCCATTGAAAAAGTAACAGCTATGGCACAGAATATCGCTGCATTATCCACAGTTGCTGCTGAAAATGGAGAAAAGATCAATAATGCAGTAAACGGCATTAGCAAATTGACGGTTGAGAGCTTGAATGAGTTAAAGACAATCTTAACGGCATCCGAACAGCAGCTAAAAGCAATGAATGAAGTTGCTGTTTCTGTAGATTCTATTAATGCCACTTCAGAAGAGCTACTGATGGTAGTTAATAAGAGTAACTAAAACGAATATTAATAACTTACATTAAAAACACACATGTTTGTGAAGTGCCCCTAATCTACTGTAAGGGAGCCTTATCATTCCATGTGTGTTTTACATTTGAAGCAATTGTTATAGCGACGTTGAATGTTTTTGACTTTTGATATCACTCTTGTTCAACTCCTATAAAGGTAATTCGACTGTGAAAATAGACCCTTTCCCAAGTTCACTCTCAAAACCTATCGTTCCACTGGATAATTCTACAATTCGCTTTGCTATGACAAGAAATTTTTCTATATTTTGTCTACCATATGTGATAAGATACTGGGAATAAAGATACAGATTATTATGTGTGAGGTTTAGCCGCCATATACGGATGCTGATTTAAGCAGAAGCAGGCTAAGAAAGGAAGGGGAGTTTCTATGGCATATCAATTAAATGATAAACTGGTGATCGGTATATCCTCGAGAGCGTTATTTGATCTGGAATATGAGAATAGCATCTATAATGAGAAAGGGCTTCAGGATTACATTAAGTATGAAATCGAACATGAGAATGAGATATTACAACCAGGCACTGCTTTTTCCCTAATTAAAGCATTGTTAAATCTCAATAACACCTTCAAATCCAATATTATTGAAGTCATTGTAATGTCCCGGAACAGTCCGGAGACAGGACTCCGAGTTTTCAATTCCATTGATAAATTGGACTTGGGAATCTGCCGTGCTGGCTTTACAGGTGGAGAACCGATCGCAAAATATTTATCTGCCTTTGATGTTGACTTGTTCTTATCCAAGAATGAACAGGATGTGCAGGAGGCTATCGATGCTGGTTTTGCAGCGGCTCTGATTTATGATGTACCAAAGCACTATACCCCGGATGATAATGAAATCCGGATTGCATTCGATGGGGATGCAGTTATCTTTTCTGAGGAATCGGAAGAAATCTATCAAAGAGATGGGTTGGAAGCATTTTTAGAACACGAGAAGGCAAACGCAGAGAAAGCATTACCTGACGGACCCTTTGCGAAGCTACTTCGTACCTTGTCCACAATCAAAGAGAAGTATCCCAATATGCTTCGAATTGCCATTATTACTGCAAGGAACAATCCTGCCCATAAGAGAGTAATTCTGACATTGAGACAATGGGGTGTGAATATTGATGAAGCTTTCTTTCTCGGAGGAGTAGAGAAAAAGGAAATTCTGAAGGCTTTCAATGCCCATATCTTCTTCGATGACCAGGATACTCACGTAAAACCTGCTTCAACAGAGATACCGGCAGGGCGAGTACCTTATAGAACAAATTCAGAGATGTCGAAGAAACGATAGAAGAGATAGTAAGCACATAAAAATATACAATGCAATGATATTTGAGCTTTAGTCAAAGAAAGCTCTTACTTGCCAAATGGTTATTATTGAAAGGAATTTCTTATGAAGATTATCGATATTACTACCTGGAAGAGGGCACAGCATTATAACTTCTTTCACAAGATGGATCATCCCCAATACAACATCTGTATGAATGTAGATATTACTCATTTTCTGAATAAGGTCAAGGAGCACAAGCTGCCGTTTTACTATGCCATGACCTATGCGGCTATGGCAGCAGCGAATGAAATTGAGGAATTTAAGTATCGTATCAGGGGAGAACAGGTGATACTACATGAGCAGATCCATCCCTCTTTTACAGAGATCACACCTGGAACAGAGTTATTTAAAATTGTAACAGTGGATCTTGAGAGAACGATGGAGGAATTTATCACCTCGGCGAAGAATCAGTCGGAGAATCAGACGGAGTACTTCCCGTTTCATCTGATGAACCGGGATGACCTGGTATACATCACCTGCATTCCTTGGATTTCCTTCACACATTTATCTCATACCATCAACCTGAACAGGGATGATTCCGTTCCACGGTTATCTTGGGGGAAATATTTTACTGTTGGGGATAAAGTTCTACTGCCATATTCAGTCCAGGTGAATCATGCATTATGTGATGGTTTGCATGTGGGTAAGTATATGGAAAGGCTTCAAGATTACCTGAATGACTATGAATAGTGATATCATATTGAAGCATATAAGAGAAAAGGGCTACCTGAAAGGCGATTAGAGTATCATTACCTTTCAGGCAGTCCTTTATGAAAATCTAGCTACATTGAATGTATTTTATTGCAAATATAAAGCATGTCACCAATAGTTATCTCGGTAACGCTGTTTGTAATTTCTTGAGTTCTGATTTTGTCCTAGGTTCTGATTTTGACCTAAGTTCTGATTTTGTCCTAAGCTCTGATTTTGTCCAAAGTTCTGATCTCGTCCAAAGTTCTGATTTTGTCCTAAGTTCTGATTTTGTCCTAAGTTCTGATTTTGTCCAAAGTTCTGATTTTGTCCTAAGTTCTGATTATCTGTGTAATCCGGATTGTCTTGCCCCATAGTATCTGTGGGGGAGCCCCAATCCATCGGAGCAGTATTTCTCTTTTTATTTTTCCCCTTTTTCTTCGGACGGTCTGTTATGTTACCAAGTATGATACCTAACAAGAAAAAGACAACGATAATTGCTATAAAAACAACGAAGAAATTTGATTCGTTTATCAGGTTAAACGGCATAATATGACACTCCCTTACAATATATTCACTATTTATATATGCAATTCGACAGGCACTAGTGACATAGTTGTTGACCGTTAGGATAGATTAAAATTTGAAAATAATGGAACTTTTTTTGTGGTAGAACTGTCTAATAGATAGAAAAGAAGAAATCAACCGTTTCTTCGCTAGACGGGACGTAAGGCAGAAGATAAAAAAAGGAGTAGTTAGAGGAGTAGGTAGAGGAGTAGAAAGACGAATAGTTAGAGGAGTAGGTAGAGGAGTAGATTAAGGAGTAAAAAAGTAAAGAGGAGTAAAAGAGGAGGATGTGAGGATTTATAAAGTCTTCACAGGGTAAAAAGGAGGAGAAAGTATGAAAAAGTTGTTATCTAAGATATTAATAATGGTTGTATTCATTACATTAATTTTTACCGGATGTAGTAAAAAAGACAATGCGGTCGATACTTTCACAGATACTTCAAGTTTAGAAGAAAGTATGACAACGGATCAGTCGGATACGGTTACAGAATATGATTTCGCGGACCCGGCGGAAAATACAGCAGATAGTACAGCAGCAGGTGCGACAGCTGTACAGGATATTACAGAAACAACTGCAGCAGAGGATAGTTTTATGGTATCTAAGGATTCCGGTGAAGCAATTAACGGGATTCAATACAAGTATGAGACCTATTTGCCTCCGGTTACGGGTAACTCGGAGGAATATTCGATAATTACGGAAGCTGGATTCAAAGATACTGGCAATAATCCGCTTTCGACCTTCTCCATCGATGTGGATACTGCCTCCTATACGAACCTAAGAAAGAATTTGAATAGTGGGATTATCCCGGAGGCAGACGCAGTTCGTATTGAGGAAATGCTGAATTACTTTGATTATGATTATGATGAGCCTGATAGAAACGAGCCTTTTACGATTAACACTGAAATTGGCAGATGCCCGTGGAACGAAGAGCATTATCTACTTACCGTTGGAATCCAGGGTGACAATGTGGATAAGAAGGAGCTTCCGAAAAGCAATCTGGTATTTCTGATTGATGTATCTGGCTCCATGGATGAGCCTGATAAGCTGCCACTTTTAAAGAATGCGTTCTCCAAGCTGGTCGAAGCACTTGGTGAAGATGACAAGGTGTCCATCGTCGTTTACGCAGGCAGTACGGGGGTGGTCCTTGACAGCGTCCGTGGTGATAAAAAGGATATGATACAGGATGCTATCGATAGTCTTACACCCGGCGGATCTACCGGCGGTGCAGCAGGTATCGACCTGGCCTACCGTTTGGCTGAGGAGAACTTCATCAAAGGTGGTAACAACCGCATTATCTTAGCTACAGATGGTGATTTTAATGTGGGCCCTTCTTCTGTTGAGGACCTGGAGGAAATTATTGCTGAGAAACGAGAGAGCGGAATTTTCTTAAGTGTCATGGGTTTCGGTACCGGTAATCTGAAAGATAACCGTATGGAAACTCTGGCAGACAAAGGTAACGGTAATTACTCCTATATTGACAGTACCAAGGAAGCAAGGAAGGTCCTGGTCGATGAGATGGCTGGAACCTTACTCACTATAGCGAAGGATGTAAAGATTCAGATAGAATTTAATCCCTATAGTGTAGAAGGCTATCGCCTCATTGGTTATGAGAATAGAGCCTTGGCAGATGAGGATTTTAAAAATGATACTGTAGATGCCGGTGAATTAGGTGCAGGACACAGAGTAACTGCTGTTTATGAGATAATACCGACAGGTTTAGCTTCCTCTTCTGATCTGAATCTTAAATATCAAACCGAGGATACGATTATCAATACGGAATATAGAAATGAAATCTCTGAAATCAGGTTGCGCTATAAAGAGCCGGACGAGGACGAAAGCGAGGAGATGAAGCAAGTAGTTTCCTTCCAGAACACCCCGGTAAATGAAAAAAATCTTTCCGAAGATTTTTACTTCGCAGCAGCCGTTGCGGAATTTGGAATGATACTCAGGGATTCGCAGTTTAAAGGTAATGCTTCCGTTGATTCAGTTCTTGATCTCGCAGAAAAAGGTCTAGGAGAAGACAAGAACGGCTATCGGTTGGAGTTCATGCTGTTAGTTGACCGGTACGAGGAACTTCGGGGTTATGGGTGGTAATAAGCTTAAGAGAGGAAGATTCTAACGAGTAAGAGAAGTGAAGAATGTTTTGACTTAGCTGTAGCAGGTTGTAAAAGCCTGTTACGGCTAATTTTTTGATTCTAATCACAATTGACATATATATAGTGGAAGAATATAATAGAAGTACAATATATTGTATATTAAGCTTTTAGATCGGTGATTAAAATCTAAGAGAAAGGATAAGAATAATTGTAACGAAAGAAGTGGGGAATCGTATGGAGCATATATTATCTGATAGATTTTTATTAAAATATAAAAATAAAAAAAGCCCGTTAAGCCATATTGGGGAATTAGTTTTTCTGAGAACCTATTCCAGATACCTTGAGGATAAAAAACGAAGAGAAACCTGGTTAGAAACTGTACTTCGGACTACGGAGTATAATGTTAGTCTTGGGATAATCCATAAAGAACAAAATGGCATTCCGGTGGATTTGGCTAAGGATATCAAGGAAGCTCAAGTTCTGTTTGACAACATGTATCATTTGAAAACCTTTACCTCCGGCAGGACACTTTACATGGGAGGAACAGAAATAGTAAAACAGTATCCGTTATCGAATTATAACTGTTCCTTTACGAATATCGAGTGTATGAGGGACCTGGTGGATGTATTTTATTTGCTGATGGTGGGTAGTGGTGTCGGCATCAGAATTGATAAGGAGCATGTCAACGGGTTACCTAGGATCAGGCATGTGGTGATTGAAAGTGTTTACGATACTCAGATACGTTCCTACACTTCCAAGGAAGTCATGGAGCATACCACTCTTATTATAGATGCTTATGATTCGGCAAAAGCAATCCTGAAGGTTGGTGACAGTAAGGAGGGGTGGTGCGAGGCACTGGAAGCTTACTTTAATCTTGTAACCTCCGAGGAAAGCCGAGCTATCGATAAATTGATCATTGATTATAGCTATGTCAGACCGGAGGGAGAACGATTAAAACGCTTTGGCGGAAGAGCTTCCGGCCATAGATCCATCAAACGGATGTTTGAGAAGATGAACCAGGTCTTCGCAAAAAGGAAAGATGGCAGATTAAAGAGCATTGACGTACTGGATATAGCAACAATTATCAGTGAGAATGTTGTTTCCGGAGGTGTGAGAAGAAGTGCTATGATGGTAATCTGTGATGAAGACGATGAGGAAGTAATCAATGCAAAGAGGAATATTTATAAGGTTGTGGACGGAAAATGGATTGAGGATCTTGAGATTTCCCACCGAAAAATGAGTAACAATTCCATCCTCTATCTTCAACGTCCATCCTTAGAGAGGATAACAGGAATTATTAATTCCATTAAAGTAAATGGAGAACCTGGCTTTATCAATGCTACAGAAGCTCAGCGCAGAAAACCGTCCTTCCGTGGCTGTAATCCCTGTGGTGAAATCCTGCTACAATCAAAGCAGTGTTGCAACCTGACAACAAACAACCTGATGGGCTTCGTAAGAGGTAATACGTTGGATAAAGAACATCTTCTGGAGGTTATTAAATTATCAACGAGGGTAGCAATCCGTATGACTCTGGTTCAGGTGGAGCTTCCATCCTGGAATAAGGTAATGCAGGAGGACCGCATCATTGGGGTATCCTTAACCGGTATGATGGATATGCTCAACAAAACCGGAATGAGCTATGAAGATTTGGCAGTACTACTGGACGATTTGCGGGAGGCTGTTCATATAGAGGGTAAACGTTACTCTGCGGAGCTTGGGATTGAACCTCCAAGGTTAATGACAACGATCAAGCCGGAAGGCAGCTTGTCAACACTTCCTTGTGTAAGTTCCGGAATACATTTTGCACATTCAAACTATTACATCCGAAGGATAAGAATAGCAGCCTCGGATCCCCTTTATCATATGATTGCGAAACAGGGCAGTTATCCTATCTATAATGAAAATGGACAAATGGAGGAGGATTGCTCCATTAAGGTAATCGAATTTCCGATTAAAGCGCCGAAGGGTCGGACCAAATATGAGGTGGGAGCTCTAGAACAGCTGGAGTTATATAAGCTGACAATGATTCACTGGTCGGATCATAATTCTTCTATTACGGTTCATGTCAGGGAGCAGGAATGGAACGATGTAGCAAGCTGGATCTACGATAATTTTGATTATGTAGTAGGCATCACGTTCTTACCGCTAATGGAAGAGACTTATCCATTACTTCCCTACGATTGCACGACAAGGGAGGATTATGAGAGAAGGATGGAGCAGGTGAAACCCATTGATTATGAACTTTTAGCCGATCTGGATGACGCGGATGAACGGGAGATTATAGAGAAAGAATGTTCCTCAGGTGCATGTCCCATAAGGTAACCTGTTTTGATAAATATGCAGGTTTGTAAAAACAAACCGGCAGTGTAAGTGTATCCGGATAAACTCCAATGGTTTTGCAGATTATAATTGGTAAGCTACACATTAGGGAGCTTCTATGCGGTGGTATAGAAGCTTTTTCTTGGAGATAATTAATTAAATTTGTTGAATCGATTTATGTTGCATAAATTATTATCTTCTAGTATAATTATACAAAATTATAATTTGCCAATAATTAATATGAGTGGAGGATATTTATGGATAATGTACAGTTGTTGATAGTCATGGGAATTTACATGGCCTTTGTTATCGTAATCGGTTTATTTTTCGCAAAACGCGCGAATGAAAGCTCAGAGAATTATTTTCTTGGAGGACGCTCTCTCGGACCCTGGGTTGCAGCAATGAGTGCAGAAGCCTCTGATATGAGCGGATGGCTTTTGATGGGTCTGCCTGGGGTGGCATATTTTTATGGATTAAGTGATGCCATCTGGACGGCCATCGGTTTATTGGCGGGTACTTATATTAATTGGTTGATTGTTGCTAAGAGACTTCATTCCTATTCCATCATAGCAAACGATTCCATTACAATCCCGGATTTCTTCAGTAACCGTTTTAAAGAGAAGAATAAGCTTATCATGACTCTGGCAGCATTATTTATTTTTATCTTTTTTACAATTTATGCTTCCAGCTGTTTTGTAACTGTAGGAAAACTCTTTAATACTTTGTTTGGTATTCCGTACCATACGATGATGATTGCGGGAGCAATCTTTGTTATCATATACACCTTCTTAGGTGGATTCCTTGCAGAAAGTGCATCTGACTTCATGCAGGCCATCGTAATGGTTATTGCCCTTGTGGTAGTTTTAATAACAGGCGTGGTGTATGCGGGTGGAGTTGGATCTGTAATTGATAACCTTAAGGAAATCCCGGGTTTCCTAAACTTCTTTGGAATTGCATCTCCACAAATAAAGGATGGGGTTCAGCAAATATCAGAAAGTGGAATACCGATATTCGGTGAGGCCGGTGCTTATGGCTTGTTAACGATTCTATCCACTCTTTCCTGGGGTCTTGGTTATTTTGGTATGCCACAGGTATTGCTCCGTTTCATGGCAATCAGAAGACATGAGGAACTCACCAAATCAAGACGGATTGCAACAGCATGGTGCGCTATTTCGTTATTCGCAGCGGTTTTCATCGGTTTAATCGGTAGAGCTGCTTTCCCAGCAGAACATCTATCGGCTGGTGGAGCTGAGAAGATATTTATAACAATGTCAACCAATCTGCTGCCCACTGTACTAGCAGGATTGGCAATGGCCGGTATTTTGGCAGCGACAATCAGTTCTTCTGATTCCTATCTGCTAATCGCTTCCTCTGCCGTATCCAAGAACATTTATCAAGGGTTGTTGAAAAGAGATGCTACGGATAAGCAGGTTATGAGAGTTTCGAAAATAATCTTAGTATCCATCAGCTTAATTGGTGTGTTAATTGCCCTGGATGAGAACAGTGTTATTTTTACGGTAGTAGCATTTGCATGGGCCGGCTTCGGTGCTACCTTCGGACCTCTGATGTTATTCTCCCTCTTCTGGAAGAGAATAACGAGAGAAGGAGCAATTGCAGGTATGCTTGCAGGTAGTTTCATGGTATTCTTATGGAGATTGATTATAAAACCCATGGGTGGTATCTTCGGGATCTATGAACTCCTACCGTCATTCTTATTCTCCTGTATTGCTATTATAGTGGTTTCCCTGCTTACGAAGGAACCGGATCAGGAATTACAAATGGAATTTGAAGCTGCTAAGAATTATAAAGAATAATAAGGCTAAATAATATAGATAACATAAGAGACATTGATGATATGCTCCGGTTATGGCGGGCATAGTTCATCAATGTCTCTTTCTGTAATCTGCATAATAAGCCGGTTACCTGGGCATTAATCTAACAATCGATGGTAGATACTTAACACCTTGGGGACGAGGCTCCACCCGGTCCATAAGGTATGACAAAGGTGGGTAGGCCGGCTGCGTAAGGTGCAATATCATACTGTTGAAAATAGATTGTAACCCCCTCCTTCGTCAGATAGAAGTTATTAGCTTTAAAACTCTCATTAACCAAATCTTCATAATTCTCAAAATACATAGCGTCTTCCCCAGACAGTTTTTGCTCAATCTGCTTGTCAATTGTTTGTATAATATACTCCCGATAATGAGCTTTATGGGGGAACATATCGGCTAATTCAATCCGTTTACTCTTTGGTAGGTTCCAAGAGTCTGAATACCTGACGGTCAGACCATGTGCTCCTCCGGCATACTCATATTGGTCAAAATATAGACTTAAGGTACAATTCTGGTTATAAGTAACTGTATAATCTACAACTGCTTCAAATTGTCTTACCGGATAGTTATTTGCAATGGAATATTCATATTCCACCATTGCCATCTGATAGAGATTCATGATGTTTGACCTTTCATACATCACTGCTTTTGTTCTGTATAGAGAATTTAATTTATTAGCCAGTGTCTGATACGTCTCCGAAATAATCTGGGGATATTTGATGGTATAACGCATGATAATGGTATTCTTATAATACATATCCTGCTTTAAGACCTTTTCCCTTACGATGACCCGATACCCCTCTAACAATCAGACCCCCTCCTTATATAGGATATCCTTTAGCACATCATATGCTTGATTATCATCTGATATGCTTGTCAGATAATGATATGGATACTTTAGGAGCATGCATTTATACGGCCTTTTAACGAGAAAAAGAATCCTATATAAAATGTATATGGACAATTACAAAACCTGTTACTATAAAAAATTTCTCGGGAGTACCTCCTCTGCATTTCAGAGGTGATACTCCCGAGAAACTATTCAATGTTTATTTCGTTTTGTAAAAAGCCTTACCTAGTATACTATTCACCACCAGGGCCGCTTCTGCTTGGTCCTTTACTAGGAACCTGTGCATGGGTGTCCTTCATGGAGCCGTCTTTGCTGCTGTTAGTAGTGGAAGTATTAGAAGTATTATTCTTGCTGCTGTTTGAATTAGTGTCCTTACTACTGCCAGAAGCATTATTCCTAAAGCTGTTGTTCTTGTTCTTTGCCATAATAATCTCCTTTCTGAAATTTAGTCATCTATATTATTTCAAGAAAGGAAGATTTTATACAGTTTGTCTGGAAAAATTAATCCAAAGTGATGCTTCCCATGGTCATGGATTTTAAAGCACCATCGTTTGTAGAGTATTCATGTTTTGTAGTAATCTCGTTATAGAATTCGGTAAACTTCTCATTTTCAGCCTGGGATATAGCGCTTTCCACTGCTGCAAGATAGCTTTCGGAAGAATCATTGTTTTTCATACGAACTACATAATAGCCAGCTTCAGCTTCATAGATGTCGCTGATATCGCCGTTTTCCATTGCCATCATCATGGCTTCCATATCCTCAGAGAAGGTAGATCCACTCTGAAGGAAATTGGTATCGGCGTAGGTAACTTCCTCTTCACTCTCGGGAAGGAGCTTGGACCAATCCTCCGTTGTCTTAGCTGTCTCATAGAAGGAATTTATCTTGTCAAATGCGGCAGATTTCTCTTCCTCCGTCATTGCAACAGAGTTGCCTTCGTCATCCGTAATGTTAGTGGAAATGAATAAGTACTCGACATCATATTGTCTATATTCATCATAATTGATACCTTCTTTAATAGCAGCATCATTGATTTCAAAGGTATCAATCTTGTCACCTTTATAGCGAGTTACAAGAGCAATTTTCTCAAGAACCTCGGTCAAACCCTCCTCTGTAAATTTGCTCTTGGTAATCTGGCTTGAGGTAAGCTTTGTGTCTAATAATGTTTTTACATCATTACTAATCGTTGTCTTCTCATCATCAGACAGGGTATAACCTTCTGCAACAGCTTCTGAATAAAGAATCTCGTAATAAATTGCGCTGTCAACTGCTTCGCCTTTTGCGATATCACGAACCGTAGCGCCTGACTCTTCATCATAGGTCATGTCCCAATATGCTCCGCCACCACCAAACATTTGATCATAATAATCATAGCTGGACTCTACGGAATAGAAATAATAAGCAACATCACTCATCGAATAATTTTCACCATCAATCTTCATGATAGTTTTTTCATAGAACTGGTCAAATAATAACGCGCCGATCAGTATTACCACTAAAACAACTGCTGTAATAATCCATGGTTTTGAAATCTTAGTTATTGGCTTATTCTCAATAAGCCTGTCCTTTTTTACTTTTTTTGCTTTTAGTTTTTTAGAATTATTCACCTTTTGCTACCTCCATAGTATTCTCATGAAGTTAATTTTATCAAGTTTATGATATAAGTCAATACAAAAGCGAACAGTTCACAAAATATACTTTTTTAATCCGACTTTAATGGCTTTATTATTTGAAATATTTATTTTATATGTTATAATGAACAATAAATTACAAAGATAGGAAGTGGATTACAAATGGTTCCATATAATGGGAAGGCAATACAAATAATGGATGAAGTGAACAAGGTGGTAATCGGTAAACGGGTTATTATCGGAAAGGTGCTTACAGCTATTTTGGCAAAAGGCCATATTCTCTTAGAGGATAATCCGGGCGTTGGTAAAACTACACTGGCTTTAGCCTTCTCGAAGGCAATGGCTCTGGAACATCACCGTCTCCAGTTCACTCCTGACGTATTGCCTACGGATGTGGTCGGTTTTCACCTTCTTAGTAAAGATGGAGATAGCTATCAATATAAATCCGGTGCCATTATGTGTAATCTATTCCTGGCAGATGAAATTAACAGAACATCCTCCAAGACGCAATCCGCATTACTCGAGGTTATGGAAGAAGGTAAGGTTACAGTAGACAGTGTAACAAGGGAAGTACCAAAACCCTTCGTAGTAATGGCTACCCAGAATCCCATTGGATCGGTAGGAACCCAGATGCTCCCGGAATCACAGTTGGATCGTTTCATGGTGAAACTTTCCATGGGCTATCCGGATATCAAGAGTGAAATCGGTATTTTAAAGGAACGCCAGAACAATAATCCTCTTGATAATGTAGTACGAGTTGTCGAGAAAGATGAAATTCTGACAATGCAGAACATGGTGGAAGAGGTATATGTTCATGATTCCATTTATGAATATATTACAATACTGGTTAATCAGACGAGGGAAAATCCTCTGATTGAGCTTGGTGTCAGCCCGAGAGGTTCTTTGGCACTGATGAATATGGTGAAAGCAACTGCATTTTTAAGCCGGAGGGATTATGTTGTACCCTCCGATGTCCAGTACATTTTTAAAGATGTTGCTTCCCATAGAATGATTCTAAAACCGAAAGCAAGAATTAATAATGTTACTGTGGACAACCTTTTGGATGATATTTTACGTGTCGTTAAGGCCCCCCGGATCATAACGAAGGAGTCATAAGAATAGAGAAAGGGACAGGGTGCTCTCATGCTACGTAATAAAGGGCGGTATCTGGTTTTTCTAGCCGCAGTAGGATTACTCTCAGTTCTATACAACACATATTACATGGGAATTATATTTTTAACAGTCCTTTCCCTGCCGTTTCTGATGTTTGCGTTACTCAGTTATATCTACGGAATGGTTAAGGCGGATATGGTTAGTGCAGCGCACATAGTAAATAAAGGCGATGCTGTACCTATAATAATTCAGTTGCACAATCCAACCATTTTTCCCATATCGAATCTTAAGATATATCTTAATTATAAGAATGCTTATTCGACGGAAAGCTTTACAAAAGAGTTTGTTGTATCCATTGATGGCAGAACAAGAACCAGCGTAACCTTTAATATTGTCTCAGAATATGCAGGTAATTTGGTGATTTCGTTAAAAGCAATCCGTGTCTATGATTATCTTAAGTTATTTTCACTGAAACGTAGGCTGAAAGGGGAAGTGAAGGCAGCAGTACTGCCTTATTATTATGAACTTTTGGAAAATGATTTCGACACCAGACCAACAACTCTGGTGGAAAGTGATTATTATTCCCCTTATCGAAGCGGTGATGACCCATCCGAAGTATTTGCTATCAGGGAATACAGAGAAGGAGACAGGCAACAGAGAATCCATTGGAAGCTTAGTAGAAAGCAGGGACAGTTGATGATCAAGGAATTTAGTGATCCATTAAACTGTTCTGTCTTACTACTCGCTAATTTAAGTGTCCCTCAGGGTGAAAACATTCTCTTCTTTATCGATGCACTCCTTGAGTGTGCATTATCACTTTCCTATACTTTTTTGTTACATGGACAACTTCATTATTTCTCTTGGTATGATATGAAGCTTGGAGAATGCAAAAGAGTCAGGGTGGAACGGGAAAAGGATCTCTATGAAGCGGTTGATGGACTGCTTCAATCCTTACCATATACAGAGACAACAGATGCTTTGACCGGATATCTGGCCGAGCATCCACATGAGCAGTATACAGATATGCTCTATATAACGGGTGAATTGTCCGAGGAACGGATGGATCTTATCTCTATTATCAAAGCTCAGGCAAAACAGCTGATTTATGTATGCGGCGGCAGAGATAAGGAAGGAATCATGGCGATACCGGAAGAAGCCTTACTTAAATTCGGAGAGATGGGGATTAACCTTTGGCCTATTGATGCAACTAATATTAAGAGAGATATTGAGCAAGTTAGGATAAGCTAGAAATGGTGGTGCTAAGTGAGGAAAGAGCAGCGTGACGGACTTTTAATGGATGATTCCATTGTAATCATAGATGAAAAACGACCAGGTTTCCCGGTTCAGGCAAGGCTGATTCAGTTTATTGCAATTGTGCTTGGAAGTTGGGGATCTGTTGGTGTGTTCATGGATACGGTAGCTGTTCCGGCTGACATTGTCAAGGTATACCTGACTTTACTGATATTTGCCGGAATCATTTACTTGCTTTGCCTTATTGATACCTTTGACCTGGTAAAACTTTTCTTTGGCGCGGTATTCTACGGACTGTTTTTATATAGTCGCTTTCCCAGTCTTGCAAATGGCTTTTATATCTTTGAAAACAAGGTTATAGATCGGTTAGTAGCATATTACGATATGGTACCCAGCTCCTATATCGCGGAGTATGAAACAGCAGTGCCGGATAGTACATTGCTGATGATCATGATTGGAATTCCGTTGGTTGCATTATTTACCATCGGTATCGTAAGAAACCGGTTTGCAGGAATTGCAGGAATCGTTCTTTTTCTGCCGATCACACTGAGTTTCCTGTTTGGATTAATACCTTCGGAGCCTTATCTGATTGCATATATTGCAGCTGTGCTTTATCTGACACAGGCAAGCTATGACCGCCGCCATGTAACGGATAAGAATCAGAGATTATTGCTACACCGGATCAACAGCAGGGCAGCCATCTGGCTCTGCCTCATCTGCCTGTCTTTTTTTGCTCTATTAAAAATCTTCTTACCGGAAGAGGATTATAAAAATATCAATAAAATAAAAGAGGTAAAGTCCGAGATTCAGACGGCACTTTTTGACTTTTCTATCAGTGATATTACGGAGATTTTTGATGATATCGAGTTATTTCATTTTGGAAAAACCGCCGGTGGACTGGATGGAGGAAAGCTTAGTAATGCGGGTAAAGTAGAGTTCGATGAATCAGAACAGTTGCTGATAACCACCCAATTAGAGAGTATCTCAGGTGGAGTCTACCTAAAGGGATATGTGGGAAGTGTATACACAGGTCATAGCTGGGAAGGGCACGACGGGAATACTGACAAAATATATGAAGAACTAATGACCAATATTTTTTCTGATCGTCAATTTTCACCCATCAATCAACAAGGACAGTTGATACGGCGTATAGAGCATGAAACAGATGCTTCTTTTTATAAACGATATGCCATGGAAGTTAAGTATGGTAAAGCGAACAAGCAATTCATTTATCTTCCCTATGTAACTGATATAGACGCATTAAGCAATCTTGAATTTGTACAGGACTTATATGTTTTACCAGTTAAGAGGTATAAAGATTATTCAGCGATCTATTATTACCCTGATCCAGATGCTGACGTATTAGGCGGAGTAGAATATGCTTATAATCAATCGGATGGGTATAACAGGAATGCGGAGCTGTATAAGGATTTTGTATATGAATATTACACGCAGCTGCCTGACGAAGGCTTAGAACGACTCAAGAAGGATTTTGGCACTTATACAAAGTATGGTAACAATCTCACGATGCTGCAGAAGGTAATGTATGTAATGGACTATCTGGCAGAGAATACCTCTTATTCTCTGGAACCTGGTAAACTTCCGAAAGGGAAGGACTATGTGGAGTATTTTCTTTATGAGAATAAGAAGGGCTACTGTTCCCATTATGCAACTGCCGCAGTATTGATGCTGCGTGCCATGGGAGTGCCCGCTAGATATGTGGAGGGTTATGCAGTCGGACCATCCGATGTGATCCGCAACACAGTCAGTAGTGAGATGGTGAATATTCCGGGGAATCAAGTGGAACGTGGCAAGGTTAATGTGACCATATCCGTTAAGGATTATAATGCCCATGCCTGGACGGAAGTATATCTAGATGGTCAAGGATGGACACCGTTCGATGCAACACCGGGCGTAGGTTATGGTGCATGGGCTCAGCAACGGAGAGAAAACGATCTTGCAGCACGGCCGACAGAGGCACCTGCTACGCCCACACCAAGACCCACGGAGAAACCAGAGGAGGAGGAACCGGTAGTTCCTAAAGAAGATCCGAAACCACAGAATGCCATCGAATTAAAACAGTATGAAAACCAGGATACAATCTTCCTAGTTATATTCCTGGTACTGGCGTGTATGACTCTTGCAGCGTTGATTAGTTCTCTGTTGTTTACGCGGAAGAAGTGGCTGAAATCCCGAAGCTATAACCAAAAGGCAATCATCTATTATGCGAGAACGGAGAAGCTTCTTGCCTATTGCAAGGAACTTGGTAAAAAAGGAGCAAAGCTGGAGGATTGTGAGGAGTATGTAAGGAAAAACTGCCTTTTAGTTGAACCCAAGGAATTGGAAAGCTGTATGGAAATCATAAGAAGGGCAAGATTCGGAAGAGGAAGTATAACGAAAGAGGAGCTGAAGAAAGTCAAATGGTTTTACCATAAACTAATGTTAAAGGTTTATGATTCTCTTTCCTTTGGTATGAAGTTGTACCTTAAATTAAATCCAGTGGATTGAATTAACTGAAATAATGGCTACAACCTTTCGGGAAAATATGGTATACTGTAGTCGTAACCATTTAATATTATAATGGAATGGAGTGGCTTACTATGAATAAAATTATTACGATCAGCAGACAGTTTGGCAGCGGTGGAAGAGAGATCGGAGCAAAATTAGCCGCAAAGCTTCGAATTCCGTTTTACGATAATGAATTAATCTCTAGAGCAGCAAAGGAAAGCGGATTTGCTGAGGCAGCCTTTGAAAATGCGGAGAAGAAGGCAACGAACAGTCTTCTGTATTCCATAGCAATGGGTATGAATGCCTACGGTAACCAAGATATTGGCTTTACCCATTTATCCTTGGATGATCAGCTATATCTTGCACAATCAAGTGTAATCCGTAAAATTGCACAGGAAGGGCCCTGCGTTATCGTCGGCCGTTGTGCTGATTATGTGCTTAGAGATAACGACAATGTGGTAAATGTGTTTATCTGGGCTGGTATGGAATTTCGGAAGAAACGAGCGGTTAACCTATATCATCTAAAAGAGAAGAAGGTTGATGACGAGCTCTTGAAAGCGGACAGACGGAGAGCAAATTATTATAATTACCATGCCAATGAAAAATGGGGGAAGGCAGAGAATTATCATCTGTCAATCCGCAGCGATTATATCGGAATAGACAATGCAGTAGATTGTATTCTACGCTACTTGCAATATGGGGAAAGGTGAATGGTAGCTGACTGATGAAATGGAAGGACAAAATTAATAAAAAATATATGCAGATCTCCTTGTATGTTATCATTACGGTAATTATTATCTATACAATGAGCCTGATTGTAAAAAATGCACCCGATGTTTTTGATGTGGTGATGAGTCGTGTTAGATGGGTATTAGGAGTGATCAAGCCGGTGATCATCGGCTTTGCTTTTGCATACATTATGGATCCGATGATTAATTTCTTTGAGCGGAGATTCCTGAAACTAAAGAAAGTAAAAGGTTTTAGAAAGATAGTGGCTCCAAGAGGTTGGGCTGCTTTTACCTCGGTTTTTGTTCTGGTGATTGCGATTGCCGGTCTAATTTCATTGCTTATTTTTACAATCACAGATCAGATTAGGTTGGCAAATTTTGATGATATAACGAAGCTGGCAAAATATTATATGGACAGCTTTGAGGCCTTTATCACATGGATAACCAGTAAATTGGATCAGTTAGATATTCAATCTGAGGATTTTACGCAGTACGTGAAGAATGCGACGGTACAAATTGGAGATCTTCTAAAGAATTTTATTAATGCAACTTTTAATTCTGTTAAGAACATCTCCGGATATACGACAACCTTCATCTTCAGCTTTATCATAGGTATCTATTTTATGATTGACGGAAGGATGTTTATCAACTACATCAAGAAGATATGTAGGGCTTTATTTAGTGAGAAGGCAAATCAAAAACTTGGTGGGGTCATGCGTGATCTGGATCAGGTTTTTTCCGGATATATTAGGGGCCAGTTGACTGATGCTCTTGTTATGATGCTGTTAATCAGTGTTGTATTATCGATTACGGGAGTTAAATTTGCAATCATTATCGGTGTTTTTGCAGGTATCGGTAATCTGATTCCTTACTTCGGACCGATTGTTGCTTATGTCAGTACCTCAATTGTCTGTCTGATTAGTGGTGATATTAAGGTGTGGATCATATCCATGATAGCGCTCTTCTTAATCCAGGCAGTCGATGGTAACCTGATTGGACCAAAGCTCCTTAGCCAATCGATTCAGATACATCCGCTGATTATAATAGTATCCTTAATTTTTGGCAGTGCCTTGGGTGGTTTCCTAGGAATGTTACTAGCAGTACCCGTAGGTGCTTATATCAAACTGGTCTTTGTCCGCTTCGTTAATCACAGGCTTGAGCATAAAGAAGTGGGATAGAATTCTTAAATGTTTCCTATTTATAACAAATTCTAACAAAAACGTAAGGAAAATTTAAGAAATTTCATATTCATTTTGTAATGATTATAGTGTAGGATTAGAAAGCAGAAGATTTTTTAGTCAGCTTATCAGGAAGGTGTGCAATGAATAACAATTTATCCGACAATATTATAGAATTAAAGAATGTTAAGAAGGTTTACCGGATGGGAAAGGAACGCATCTGTGCTGTAGATGATGTCAGCTTCTCCATAAAACGGGGTGAATTCTGTTGCCTATTTGGTGTGTCAGGTTCCGGTAAGTCTACCTTGCTTAATCTGATGGCCGGAATAGAGAAGATTACCTCCGGTCAGATTATTATCAAAGGTAGGAACATACATAGTATGGGTGAGAAGAGTCTGGCGAAGTTCAGACAGAATTATCTGGGCTTTGTCTTCCAATCCTATAACCTGATGAATACTATGACCGCTATGGAGAATGTTGAGCTTCCGCTGATTTTTAAACATATCCTTGCAAAGAAGAGAAAGAAGATGGCAAAGGATATGCTGGTCAAGGTAGGGTTGGGACCACGACTCCGGCATAAGCCGAAGGAAATGAGTGGTGGACAGCAACAGAGAGTGGGTATCGCAAGAGCCTTCGTCAGTAATCCGGAAATCGTATTTGCCGATGAACCGACAGGAAATCTGGACTCTAAAACCTCTAAAGAAGTTATGGACTTAATTAGAGAAATCGCAAAGATGAATAACCAGACTATAGTTATGGTAACACATGAGCGAAGGCTGGCCGAATATGCGGATCGCATAATCCATATTTTTGATGGTAAGATTGAAGAGATAGAGGTATTGAAGAAGGAAGAGAATCCGGAAGAACCGCTGACTGAGCTGAGTGGCGAGCCGGTTGCAGTGGTAAGTTAATTATTGAATAAAAATATTACATAATAGAGACTAAATTAAGGAAGTAGAGGGTTATAGAATGAGAACGAAGATGAAAAAGATAATAGTTGCGCTATTAGCTCTGGCTATGGTCGTAACGGGAACAATAGGAATGGGAGAAAATGCTCAGGCAGCAACGAAATCTACTGTAAAACTAGTTGATGGAACTGAATTTGTGGTAACACCGGGAGAGACCAAACATATCAAATTGTCGGTAAAATCCACAAATATGCAGATTAATAATCCAATAATAGAGATGACTACACAAGACGGTGCACCGTTTGTTTTTACGACACCGGAGATTAAGTTTAATGGTGTTGATATTCCTTCAATATATACTTATTCCGCATGTGACCTGGAATTTGATGTGAAGGTAAAAGAGGATGCAACCATTGGGTCATATCCGGTTACCATTAAGTTTTCCTATGAGGATTTCGCTACCGGAGGTCAAGAAACCTCTTCCATAACTACGAATCTTGTCATTCAGGAAGAGAAGGTTCCTGCTCAAATAACAGTTGGTAACGTAGTACTGAAAGATACTAACATCGGCAGCAAGACAGATCTGACCTTCACCATTCAGAACGAAGGCGAGCTGATTGCAAAGAATGTGTATCTGACCATGGATTTTGGCGGAAACATGGAAGAAAAATATACAGCGAAAAGTATTAAAGTAGGAGATATGCTAACAGGTGAGAAGGAACACATCACACTTCCGATTTCTATTCTTTCCACTGCAACCACAGGCCGAAAGTCAATTAAAGCGACATTTACATATAAAACAGCAGATGGCGATGAGAAGAAATCAGAATATGTATTTAATGTTAATCTTACATCCATTGCAAGTGTTACTCAGCTTCCGAAGTTAAATATTGAAAATTTATCATACACACAGGGTCTTAAGCCCAGTGATAAGTTTACGCTTAACGTAGATTTGAAGAATATTGGTGGCGCAGAAGCTAAAAATATCAAGATTTCCGTTGATGGTACCACGCTTGATAAAGAAGGTATCTTAAAAGATTATTTTACGGATGGTATTGCCGTAGACAATATGGTTAAGAACGGAACGGAGACAGTGAAAATTCCGCTTTCCGTATCCAAATATGCGACCGGTGGTTTAAAGACTGTGAAAGTAGTGATATCCTACGCAGATACCGCAGGTAATTCTTATACAGTAACAGAAACCGTGTATGTCGATATTACAGGATCCGGAACAAATGCAGGCGGCCCTAACATCTTAATTAGCAATGTGGAACAGTCACCGGCCCAGCCCATGGCTGGAGAACTGGTTAAGATCTCCTTTGATGTTAAGAATAAAAGTGATGTGGATGCAAAGGAACTTAAAATTTATGTCGATGGATTAACAGCAGCAACCTTTATCCCTGTTGATTCTGAACCTTATCAATATTTTGAGAACCTGAAAGCTGGAGATACGGTCAGAGTAACCATTCCATTGACCGTTTCTGAGAATATTGTTGAAGGTCTAAATAGTATTAATGTGAAATATACCTATTCCGGCGGTACTGAAGCAGGCGGTTCTGTAATAATACCGGTAAACAATATCGTAAATAATATCGTAAGTATCAGTAAGCCCAAGATTATCGTTAGTAAATATGCAACGGATGTGGAAGAACTCCGTGCGGGTAATACATTTAATTTTACCTTTGACTTGTATAATACGAATGATTCCGTGTCTGCCAAGAATATAACAGTTACCATATCTCAGGCTGAAAATGTATTTAACGTGACGCAGGGAAGTAACAGTTTCTTTATTGCGAATATCAATCCAGGGGAGACGGTTACCAATACCCTTGAACTAAAAGTTAAATCCGATGCCAGCACGAAGGCATATCCTTTGGAGATTACGATTGAATATGAGTATGAAGGCGCAGAACCTAATCCGACCACCGGTGAAATCGGTGAAAAAAGAGTGGAAAAACTTAACCTTCAGGCAGTAGAAAATTCACGGCCTGTGGTAGATAATGTCAATGTTTACTCCTGGGATGGAGCAGTTACGGTTGGTACTACTGCTACCTTAGCTTTTGAATTCTATAATATGGGTAGATCAGCTCTGAACAACGTAATTGCTTATGTAGAAGGAGATTTTCTAAAGGCTGATGGAGCGATGTACTTCATTGGTAATGTTACTGAGGGTAGCTCAACCTATGTTGAGTTTGATGTTTTACCTAATATTGAGGGTACTGCCAACGGTTTGCTTCGTGTTACATTTGAAGACAGCAATGGTGATACCGTTGAGTTCACGAAAGATTTCACCGCAGAGGTTATGCCGGCAGGTATGATCGATAACGGCGGAATTATCGATGGAGGTTCAGGGGAGGTATTTAACCCTGAGGTACCTATGGCTAAGAAGGCTATACTCCCGGTTTGGTTATTCGTTATCATCCAGGTTGTAATCTTTGTATTATTTGTTCCGATTACCAGAAAGATTATCATCAATGTTTATAAGGGAAAGCTTCGGAAGAAGGAACTTGAGCAATACTAGATTAAACCTATTTAGTTATCATAAATTGTGAGATGCCGATCGGCATTGTGGAGGGAAATATGGAGAATTTGTTTGTTAATAATGTGGTTACTACTTTAGTTAGTACAAAAGAGGTATCTGTTGTGTCTACTGAAAAGGCAGTATCAGGAGATGTCATAGTTGATGAAACTTACACTGATGAAGGCATGTATACAGAGGAAGGAATGTATGTTGATCCGATGGGAGCAGTGAAGGATCCGTTGTTATCCTCATGGCCATTTGTAATGGGCATTTCAGCAGCAGTTCTTTTCGTTAGTGTAGCATTAGGTTTATTATTGGCTAAGAGAAAAATTAAAAAAGGAATTGAGCTTTATGAGGATTAGTGACTTGTTCAAAATGGGTTTTAGAAACCTTACCCGTAGAAAAGCCCGGACGATACTAACCATCCTAGGTGTAATCATTGGTTCCCTATCAATCATTATCATGATTTCCATCGGTAATGGTATGAAAAATAACTTTAACTCTCAGGTTATGCAGCAGGGAGGTCTTACCACAATTACGGTAAACACTTATGCTGATGTATTCGATGATGATGGGAACTGGGTTAACAGTAAGGAACAGGCCTTGGATGATGATCTCGTGGTACAGATCAAGCAGATTGAACATGTCAGGGCTGTTACTCCGGTAATCCAGAAGAATGCATCTCTTATGGCGGGTAAATATATGGGATGGGCATACATAACTGCAATGGATATGGACGTTTATGATGATTTCGATTTTCCGGAGCTTCAATATGGATCTTACCCATCGGAGGACGATAATACGCAAATCATCTTCGGCTATACCACACCGTATGAATTTTATGATCCTAATTCAAGGGGTTATAAGCCCATACAGGTAGATCTCCAAAAGGATAAGATAGAACTTCAGTTTAATGAATATCCGGTAGCGGAAAAGAAGAAAGCCTTCAGTCTTCCGCTGAAGAATATCACGAAAATGGTAAAGACGGATAGTGAATTCGATTATAATACCTATATGGATTTGGATTATTTGAAAGAAATCTATTTGAAGTATTGTAATACCCTTTCCTTGGAGGATCGTAAAAAAGCGGTCAAAACCATTCAGGAGTATCAACAGATCAAGCTGAATGTTGACAATATCAATAATGTAGAAGGTGTCCAGAGTAAGATTGAAGAGCTGGGTTTCCAATCCTGGAGTATGATGCAATACCTGTTACCGTTACAGGATGCTTCTGAAACCTTACAGATGGTTCTCGGTGCTTTAGGTGCAGTATCCATGCTGGTATCAGCAATCAGCATCGCGAATACGATGGTTATGTCTATCTATGAGCGTACCAAAGAAATCGGTATTATGAAGGTGCTCGGCTGCGCGGTTAAGGATATTCGCAAGCTGTTCCTTTTTGAGGCAGCCATGATTGGTTTGTTTGGCGGTGTAATTGGAATTGGATTAGGTTATCTCGCCTCCTTCCTGATTAATAAATTCGGAGCTCCAATCTTCGGAGCACTGATGTCAGGTAATTATATGTATGATATGACAAACACCAGATTTTCTATTATTCCGATATACCTGCCACTTATGTCTTTAGCAATCTCCATTGCGGTTGGCTTAGCATCAGGGTATTTCCCGGCGCGTCGTGCTACCAGAATCAGCGCAATTGAGGCAATGAAGACAGAAGGTTAATTTGATGCGTTCCTAATTTATATATTGAGAGCGAAATGAGGAAGTGCAAGCTTGCTTGTAGCTTCCGAATGGAGCAACAAGATCAGGAACACGTTCTTTGTTATGATATAATGAGAGCGGAATGAGGAAGTGCAAGCTTGCTTGTAGCTTCCGATTGGAGCAACAAGATCAGGAACACGTTCTTTGTTCCTGATATAACAGATATGACCTGAATTGGGTGTCCGGAGGGCGATCTGCCTGAAAGACACCCATTTTAACGATGGAAAGTATAGAAATCTTTTGATTTTTCTATAACTTATGGTATAATACAATCCGTATCATACAATATTTAGAAGAGGTGAAATCCTATGAAGTGTAATGTTTGTGGAAGACAGACTCAGAATGAAGAAGCGAATTTTTGTGAATACTGCGGAGGTTCTTTTCGAGAACATATGCAGAATTCTATTAATATGCCACCCCAAAATCAAGGGATTCCTTATCCTGGCGGACCAATGAATAACATGGGACCGATGCCGGGTCATGGAATGCCTAATACGCCTTATATCGTACAGAATGAGAAACCAACCTCCTTCCTAAACTGGCTTGGTACTTATGGTCTGTTGTTTATTCCCTTAGCAGGCTGGCTGGCTTTTCTGGTTTTACTGTTCATCTGGGCGTTCAGTGACAACACTCCGACCAGTAAGAAGAATTGGGCAAGAGCGACGCTGATCCTTGTAGGTATTCTGATTGTGGTATTTATCATTTATATTATTGCAATTATGAATACTCCTATGTATCAGGATATTTATCAGCAGATGATGAACGGTACCTTTGATTCTGAGAGTTATTACAATGATATTTTGAGCAATTAAAGTAATTAATAGTAAATGATAAACGGATACGAGACTTATTAACCGTGATTATTAGAAAAAAATAACTGTGAGGTAGATGGATATGAGTAAAATCAGAACCAGGTTTGCGCCGAGTCCGACCGGAAGAATGCATGTCGGGAATTTAAGAACAGCACTTTATGAGTATTTAATTGCTAAGCATGAGGATGGAACCTTCATACTTAGAATAGAGGATACTGATCAGGAACGACTTGTGGAAGGAGCGGTGGATATCATCTACCGTACCATCAAGGGAACCGGATTAATCCATGATGAGGGACCGGATAAGGATGGTGGTTATGGCCCTTATGTTCAGAGCGAACGTATGGCAAGTGGTATCTACTTGGAGTATGCGAAGCAGCTGATTGATAAGGGTGCAGCTTATTACTGTTTCTGTACGAAGGAAAGATTGGCTTCCTTAAAGACTGCTGTGGGTAGTACCGCGGAGGAGGAGGAAGAAGAGGCGAAGGAAGTGAAGGAAATTACCAAGTACGATAAGCATTGTCTCCACTTATCTAAAGAGGAGATAGCAGCAAATCTTGCAGCAGGTATGCCTTATGTTATCCGCCAGAACAACCCGATTGAGGGCTCAACAACCTTCCATGATGCCATCTTTGGTGATATTACTGTTGATAATGAGGAGCTGGATGAGATGATTTTAATCAAATCGGATGGTTTCCCTACTTATAATTTTGCTAACGTAATCGATGACCACCTGATGAAGATCACCCATGTTGTCAGAGGCAATGAGTATTTATCTTCTACGCCGAAGTATACCAGACTGTATCAGGATTTTGACTGGGAGGAACCGGTTTATGTTCACCTTCCACTGATTACGAATGAAGAACACAAGAAGTTAAGTAAGCGCAGCGGTCATTCTTCCTATGAAGATTTGCTTGAGCAGGGATTTGTATCAGAAGCAATCATTAACTTTGTAGCTCTTCTGGGGTGGAGTTCTTCTAATAATACGGAGATCATGTCTCTGGATGAACTGATTAAGGAATTTGATTTTACACATATCAACAAGGCACCTGCGGTATTTGATATCGTAAAACTGCGTTGGATGAATGGCGAGTACCTGAAGAACATGGAGTTTGAGAAGTACTATCAGCTGGCTCTCCCTTATATCAAGGAAATGATCAAGAAGGATTTGGATTACAGAAAGATAGCAGCGCTTGTGAAAACTAGAATTGAAACTTTGGTAGATATCAAAGCGATCATTGATTTCTTCGAGGAGCTTCCTGAGTATGATATCGAGATGTACTCCCATAAGAAGATGAAGACGGATTCCGAAAATTCTATTCAGGTGCTGAAGGATCTGCTTCCTCATTTTGAGGAACTTGAGGATTATTCTGAGTCCAACATCGAAGCAATCATTATTGCTTATATTGCAGAAAAAGGTATTAAGAACGGACAGGGCTTATGGCCGGTTAGAACAGCGGTGTCCGGAAAACAATCTACTCCGGGCGGGGCTTATGAGATTATGAATATCCTTGGTAAAGAGGAAAGTCTTCGCCGTATTAGAATTGCCATTGAAAAACTAAGCAACTAATATCCATAAATAACTGAAACTTCGCAGGTGAAAATCTTAAGTTACGCTTGATAATATCAGCCTAAATCTTTTGAGGTTAACATTTATTATAACATTAATATTCTGGCTTCGATTATGAAATTGGAATTCACTAATGGATTACTCATATGGTAATGCAGGGCTGAAAAAGCGCAAACTCCTCGCTTCGCTCGTCAGACATGCTGATTTTCAGCCCTATACCATATTCGAAATCCTTAAGTGAATTATCCAATTTATAATAAGGCGCCATCATACAAATATTATAATAAATGTTTTGGTGAGATAATGAAGCTGATATTTATCAAGCAATTTTAATTTGTTATGTGCGAAGTTTCAGTAAGATTAAGAAAATAATAAATTACACTTGGAAGGGGTTGCTTAACCACCACTTCAAGGCGGATTCAATTCTAATCAGTAATTTTCTAGATAGTCAAGTTTATCTGTTTCATTTCCTTTATTTCAGCGATAGCCCATAGAATTAAGATGTTATAGTATTAAGTTGCAATAGTATTAAGTTATGATGAACTTAATCCTATTATTCTGAAGGCAATTGCGAAACTCAAAAACTATGGCAATTTTACATACAATTGATACAGTTCCTGAGCGAAATTTGCGCGGAAACAGCATGGAGCGAAGGAATTTGTATCAATTGTATTTAAAATCAATCAACTTATATCGTTTCGCAATTAACTATTATTCTGTAATAAGGGGGGTGGATTTTTGCCTGATAACATAGATATGGAGGTTTTTATGCAAATGAATGAAGCACAGTTACAGGCTGTGCAGCATCTGGACGGACCGATGTTGGTTCTTGCGGGACCTGGTTCCGGCAAAACTTTAGTAATTACAGAACGTACCAGACAATTAACCACGAAATGTCTTATACCGGAAGATCAGATTCTTGTTATTACCTTTACAAAGGCGGCAGCGAATGAGATGAAGGAACGTTATCTTGCAAGCAGGAAGTCGTCCCGGACCGGAGTTAACTTTGGTACTTTTCATGCGATATTTTTCACGATACTAAAACATGCATATCGTTTTACCGCTGCTAACATTGTTAAAGAAGATGTAAAACACCAATATATGAAGGACATTATTCGTCAGATGGAGCTGGAGTATGAGGATGAGAAGGAGTTTATCTCGGATCTTTTCTCTGAAATCAGTTTAGTGAAGGGAAGTAGGATTGATCTATCGAATTATTATTCTATCTCCTGCGCTGATGAAGTATTTCGAAGCATCTATGCAGAGTATGAGAAGAGACTTCGAAGGGCGAATTTGATTGATTTTGACGATATGCTTCTGCTGTGTTATCAGTTGCTGAAAGAAAGATCGGATATCCTGGCTCAATGGCAGAATAAGTTCCGGTATATTCTGATTGATGAATTCCAGGATATCAATCTGGTTCAGTATGAAATCGTAAAGATGTTAGCGCTTCCCCAGAACAATCTCTTTATTGTAGGGGATGATGATCAATCCATCTACCGTTTCCGAGGAGCTAAGCCGGAAATCATGTTGAATTACCCACAGGATTACCCGGATTGTCAAAAGATTATATTAAACACGAATTACCGCTCCACAGACAACATCCTACAGGCAGCAGGCCGGCTCGTTAAGAATAACCAGAATCGTTTTGAGAAGACCAGTGTTGCGGTAAATGGTTCGGGTAAAGATATTATGATAAGGCATTTTGCGACCCTTTCCGAAGAGAATCAGGTTTTGGCAGATGAGATTATTAAGTTAAACAAGGACGGGATTTCGCTATCACAGATAGCTGTTTTAGTGCGGACAACCTTAGGTGCAGGAGCCTTAATCCATAAACTCATGGAATTTAATATTCCTTTCCGGATGAGGGATGTCCTTCCTAACATTTTCGATCACTGGATTGCAACTGATATTTTCAGTTATATCAAGATTGCCATGGGACAGTCAGATAGAAACCTCTATCTTCAGATCATAAACCGTCCGAAACGATATATCAGTCGGGAATGCTTTGACAGCACTGAGGTGAATCTGGAGGCTGTGAAGGATTATTATGAGGATAAGAACTGGGTGCTGGAACGGTTGGAGCAGCTGGAATATGACCTGTCCCTATTAGGAAGTATGAACCCTTATGCCGGTGTCAATTATATCCGCCGGGGAATCGGGTATGAGGACTATCTGAAGGAATATGCTCAGATGAGGCGAATTAAGGCAGAAGAGTTGATTGATCTGCTGGATGAGCTGCAGGAAAGTGCCAGAGGGTTTCAAACCTATAAGGAATGGTTCCGTTATATGGAAGATTATAAAGAGGAATTGAAGAAGCAGGCTGTTGAGAATAAGGATCAGAAGAGGGATAGCGTTGTATTAGCAACCATGCATAGCTCAAAGGGATTGGAATTTAATGCAGTCTTTATTGTAGATGCCAATGAAGGCATAACACCACACAAAAAAGCAACCTTACCAGCGGATTTGGAGGAGGAGCGCCGGCTTTTCTATGTAGCCATGACCAGGGCTAAAGAGCAGCTTTATATCTTCAGTGCAAGGGAGCGTTATAATAAAGTTGTTCAATGGTCCAGATTCATTGATGAAATAAGGACTGAGAAAAAGTGAGACTAATTTAGCAGTTAATACGTATTAATGGCATCCGGGAACTGATGCTTGGTTAAGTATAATAAAATGGCCTGCTATCAAAGCAGGCCAATCAATTTAAGAGTTATTGATCTTAATAAAAATACTATTCTTCTTCCTCTTCTTCTGCTTCTTCATCGAATAATTCATCATATTCCATGGAATCTAAGAGTTCTTCAAAAGCATCAGCTACTGCTTCAAATTCGTCGTCATCATCAATGTTAAGCAGCTCAGGCTCTCCGTCTTCACTTTCAACATAGCGGTATAAGAATACGTTATCGTCCTCTTCTTCGCTTTCTTCCGGTTGAAGTGCAATGTACTCTTTGTTATCTACAGTGAAAATTTCTAATACGACGCAATTTAACTCTGTACCGTCATCTAATGATAATGTGATGGAATCATGTTCATGCTCGTGATCATGTCCGCAGCCGCAGCTATCACCATGATTGTGTTCGCTCATAATACTACCTCGCTTTTTTTATTTTTTGCAAATGAATTAATTAGTAATTCATCCTGCATTCCTCCAAAAAACACAAAAGGATATATCTAGAATGTACCAGATTGAGGTAAAAAATGCAAGTATAAAAACTAATATTAAATATGATTTTAGGCTTGGATAGAACGATCTGATAAGGAATAGGGGAATGATTAAGATCAATGTTTTAAGCATATTAAGGCGAACATACTTTCTTGTTGCGCTTGGCAGTACGGTTCATCTATGATATAATAATGAAAAAAGATAAGCATGCTTGAGGAGATCCGAGCAGAGCCCGCGACCAATGTCTGCAAGCAGCCCTAAGAAACTCGCAAAGCGTGTTTCTCTGGTTGACCTGTTGAAAGGAGACCGTTATGCAGGAGAATGTGAAAAATATAAGAATATCTGTCCGCAATCTTGTGGAGTTTATTCTGTGCTCCGGTGACCTAGATAATACTAGAGGCAGAGTTGACGCTGATGCCATGCAGGCTGGAGGCAGATTGCACCGTAAGCTTCAGAAGCAAATGGGTGCAAATTATTCCGCCGAGGTTCCCCTTAACATAACGATTCCAGTAACTAGGGATGACATTGATTTTGAACTTACGATCGAAGGAAGGGCGGATGGTGTAATCAACAATAATACCATCCGGGATGACTTCTCAATCTTAATTTTTGAAGAAGAGGAAGCAAACCCTCCGGAGGTTATCATAGATGAGATTAAAGGAGTCTATATGGAACTGTCTCATATGACTGCTCCGGTCGGGGTCCACAGAGCTCAGGCCATGTGTTATGCTTATATCTATGCAACGAAGTATGATCATAACCGGATTGGTATTCGCCTGACCTATTGTAATTTGGAGACTGAGAATCTGCGTTATTTTGAAGAAACCCTGACTTACGAGGAACTCAGTGTATGGTTTGACCATTTGGTGAATGAGTATGCCAAATGGGCTGCCTGGCAAATTAAGTGGACAGAGAGTCGTAACACAGCAATCAAAGCACTGGATTTTCCTTTCCTGTATAGGGAAGGCCAGAAGGATCTGGTTACCGGGGCATATAAGACAATACTCCGTAAAAAGAAGCTATTCATTGAAGCCCCAACTGGGGTAGGTAAGACAATTTCCACCGTTTTCCCCACAGTAAAAGCCATGGGAGAGGGAATTACTCAGAAGATTTTCTATTTGACTGCGAAAACTATAACCCGTACGGTGGCTGAAGATACCTTTAAGATTCTAGGTAGTCATGGCCTTAATCTTAAAGTGGTTACGATTACAGCGAAGGACAAGGTCTGTATTCTGGATAAGCCTGATTGCAATCCGGGTGCCTGCCCCCGAGCGAAAGGATATTTTGACCGGGTAAATGATGCGGTTCATGACCTGATTACTAATGAAAATGATATCTCCAGAGAGCATATAGCGGCTTATGCAGAGAAGCACTGTGTCTGCCCGTTTGAGATGGGACTGGATGTTACTCTCTGGTCGGATGCTATCATCTGTGACTATAATTATGTATTTGATCCCAATGTTTATCTGAGACGCTTCTTCAATAATGATAAGCAAGGAGATTATGTGTTTCTGATTGATGAGGCACATAATCTTGTCGACCGTGCCAGAGAGATGTACAGCGCGGTATTGATAAAAGAAGACTTTCTCGAAGTTAAGAGATTAATTAAGGATAAGAGTGGGAAACTAGCGAAGCTGATTGACCATTGTAATAATGATCTTTTGAGGCTGAAAAGGGACTGCGATGACTTTGAAGTCATTGATAATGCAGATGGCTTTGTCATGCATCTAATCAGTCTGATGACAGAGTATGAAGTATTTTTGCAGGAGGGATTTATAACTGAAGGAAAAGAGGAAATCATGCACCTTTACATGGAAATCCGACATTTTCTGAACATGTATGAGATACATGATGATAATTATACCATCTACACTGATTATGAGGAAGACCGGTTCCGGATCAAGCTTCAGTGTATGGACCCTTCCAGAAATCTACTAAGCTGCATGGACAGAGGGAGAAGTGCTATTCTTTTCTCGGCTACGCTTCTTCCTATTAATTACTACATGGAACAGTTGGGTGGTAAGAAGGAGGAGGATTATGCAGTATATGCACCGTCCTCCTTTCTGCCGGAGAACCGGTTAATTATGATAGGGACTGATGTGAGTACAAAATACACTCGTAGAAATGAGAAGGAATATCAGAGGATTTATAACTATATTAAGGATTTTGTTGGTGCTAAGACCGGTAACTATATGGTATTCTTTCCCTCGTATCAGATGATGCAGGAGATTACAGAGCTAGCTGGGCCGGAGCTCGAAGGTTTGGTTATTCAGAGCAATAATATGACGGAAGAAGAAAAGGAACAGTTCTTAACAGAATTTGTTGATAACCCGGAGAAGAGTCGTGTTGGCTTTTGTGTTATGGGCGGTATCTTCAGTGAAGGCATAGATTTAAAAAATAACCGCCTAATCGGGGCGGTCATTGTTGGTACGGGCTTACCTATGGTATGCAATGAAAGAGAGTTGTTCCGTGGATATTTTGACCAGAAGAATGGTTCGGGATTTGATTATGCTTATCTGTATTCAGGGATGAACAAGGTACTTCAGTCAGCAGGGCGTGTTATCAGAACCGTAGAAGACAGAGGTGCTATTCTACTTCTTGACGAGCGCTTTACACAAAAACAATACATCAACCTGTTTCCAAGAGAATGGTTTCCGAATGTGTCAGTCAATCAAACTACGATGAAAGGCATACTAAATGATTTTTGGAGCAGAGCTTTGTAGGTTAAAAGTATAGAGAACTATTGGAGAAATGGTAATCATTTTCTCTTGAAAGAAACTCTTTACCGGAGATAGCGCGAAATATAACATTTGTCAGATAAAAGAAAGCAGAACCAAGAATACCGCCGATGACAGCATAAATCAAATCATCCACATCACAGTACTGTGGTATAAAGATATACTGCAGTACTTCGAGTAATAAGGGTAATTGAAGAAGCGCGAAGAATCGAGGCAGCTTCGTCTGTCTGCGAAGTAAAAGCGTAATATAGAAGCCATAAGGAATAAAAGCAACGATACGGATTGCAAGATATGTAACTAGTTCATTGAGAGGAAAATAATGATAAAGGTAATCCTCAATCTTCGTTGCTATGATATTAAAGGGTAATAGGTTATAGGTATCTGTTGCCACCGGATATGCCCAAGGGAACAGATCTTTTACGAAGGAGCCTACTAATATAGCGACAAAATAGAATAGGATGAAAATAATACTGATGTTACGGTAAAAAGAAATGAAATCGTCTACCTTGGTTCCGTAATCAAACATATATCTCAGATAACAATGAAGCATTGGTATCAACCAGTTAATAACAGCAATACCAAGCATCACAATGGTATAGGGCAGGAATAATTGAACTTTACCGAAAATAGAGATAACCATAATAATCAGGCTAACAAATAAAGTGAAAAGGGAATAGTTAAAGCAAGCCTCATAGGAAGTAGTCTGCTCCAGCAGGATGTGGCAGCAGATAACGGAAACCAAGCTTGATATTCCCCATATAATCAGATAGGATTCAAAAAAGTAATAAGTGGCAAATTGAGCCAACACGGTCAGAATGCCGAAAAGTATGATTAAAGATGAGATTTGGATATTCGTTCGTCGCTGCACGAAAATCGCCTACTTTCTTATAAAATCATTCGTATCTGCCCTGGAACGCAGCTAATCTTAATATGTTTGCAGAGGGCAGGAACTTCACCGTCCGTATGCACGGAAGTCTCGCTATCCATAATAATTTCTATTTCAGAACAATGAAAGGATTCAACGCCTTTATGTTTAATATGCTTTCCGGTAAAAATAGTAGGAAGCAGGATGAATGCTTTAGATGAGCTGAGACCGTGTATTAGTGTCACACTCAGTTTCCCGTCACATGGGTCAGCGTGCGGAGCCATAATCAGCCCACCACCTTCATATTTATGAATCATGCTGGACACCACCATCGTATTCAGGTAGGTGTCTTTTTTCTTACCATCGATGATAACGGTAGCTTGAAGTTTAGAATTGAAAAGCTGTTTTATAGCAATTGCAATATATACAAACTTCCCGGCACCAAAACGGTTGAGACTTTTCTTTAAAGGTGAGGTCTGCACCTCGGTGCATACATTGGCATCATAACCCATGCCGCTGGAGCAGGCAAATCTTCTAGGGGCTATATTCTTGTCTAAGAATTCAATGATACCATGATCCAAGTATTTGAATTTAACAGGTTTTAATATATGATTCAGAGCCTCAATGGGATCTCTTGGGATTTCTAAGCTTCTTGCTAGATCGTTACTTGATCCGGATGGAATATATCCTAAGAGAACTTTATTAAGATCAGGAATACCATTAATAATTTCATTTACGGTTCCATCACCACCGAGAATGATAATATTCTTGATTCCTTCATTCTCTTCACAGATTTGTCTGGCAAGTTCTGTAGCATGTCCCATGTATTTCGTAAAAGCAACAGTATAGGGAACCATTCTTTTGTCCAATTCACTTTTAACCGTCCACCAATAGCGGATCCCTCTTCCTGAGCTGGATTTAGGATTTATAATAAAATGATACATGCGAATACTTCCTTTGCCTTATATTTCTAGTTCTAGATAAATATTATATGATAATAGATTCATTGTCAATGATTTGGAGCGTTTTCCTCCTTTGATTCAACATAAATGTAAAAATTATTCCCATGAGTTTATTCCTGCTCTTCATACAGGCACAGAATTGTCCCTTGATCTTAATATATATAGAATAACAATAAGACCAGATTGTTGCTCATTTACATTTATTCTAAGCGTTTTAGAAGTAGGACGCAAATAGAAAGGAGAGACTGATATATGGATAGACGGATGTATCGCGGCAATATGGGCAGAGCCCCATACAGAAACCATGATACTAGTTGCGGAGATATTGCCGGAGGATATACAACGGATGATGAATGCGAAAGAGAGAAATATGATGGGGACTTTGACAGGTTTCCAATAGGTATGTGCTATGTTCCGTGGCAGTGCTTCAGAAATCTTTATGAAAATGAATTTACAGCTCTTGCAAACGGGACTTTATTTAAGGAATTGGATCTAGACTGGTATGGAAGGGGTTGTAAATGATGGATAGTAAAACACAAGAAAAGTTATTTGCCGTAATAACTGCAACAAGCTTTGTCTGCGATGAACTTAGATTATTCCTGGATACTCATCCATCAGACAGAGCAGCTCTGGATTATTGGGACAGAGTATCAAAGGTTAGAAATGAAGCTATGCATGAGTACACAAAATGTTATGGACCAATTGAGTCCTACCATGTAGAGAACGATAACAGATGGGCATGGGTTGAAGATCCCTGGCCGTGGGAAGGAAGGTGCTAGTGTATGTGGAGTTATGAGAAAAGATTGCAACACCCGGTAAAAATTGATCAATGTAACCCGAGACTGGCGCAGGTAATCATGAGCCAATTCGGTGGACCGGACGGTGAACTTGCAGCTTCCATGCGGTATTTATCCCAACGTTATTCCATGCCGAACAGAAAAGTAGCGGGATTACTGACGGATATCGGAACAGAAGAGCTAGCTCATATGGAGATGGTAAGTGCCATCGTTCACCAATTAACGAGAGATTTAACTCCGGAGCAAATTATGGAGGGTGGCTTTGAGAAATATTATGTAGATCACACCTTAGGCTTATGGCCGCAGTCCGCAGGTGGAGTACCGTTTACTTCGACCTTCTTCCAGAGCAAGGGTGATCCGATTACTGACTTAGTTGAGGATATGGCAGCAGAGCAGAAAGCAAGAACGACCTATGACAACATTCTTCGTCTTGTGCATGACCATGATGTATGCGACCCGATCAAGTTCTTAAGAGAGAGAGAAATAGTTCACTTCCAGAGATTTGGTGAAGCTCTGAGAATGATTCAGGATGAGCTTGATGCAAGGAACTTCTATGCAGTCAATCCTGCATTCCCGGCGGATTTATGCAAATAAATTAACTTGAACATGGTTGCCGTCTCCTGCACTGTGGGAGCGGCTTTACATAGCGGTAATCATATTTTTGATGATGCTTCCGAATTTAGGGTTGACAAATCGAAATTATCGTATTACTATTAACACATTAATAAGCGAAACCGTTGAGAAAGAAGAGTAAGCTCTAGTACGACATCACAGAGAGTCGCAGTTGGTGGGATGCGATATGTAGTTTTTAGCTGAATGGACTTTTGAGGGCAACCCGAATCATAGTAGGCGTTGACGGAAACCATAACCGTTATTAGAGTGGCATATATGTTCGTATATGAAAGAGTGGACTAAGAATATGTATATTCATTAGTCAAATTGAGTGGTACCGCGGATTTTATTCGTCTCAAGTAGAGAATACTTGAGACTTTTTTTATACCTATTTTTAGGGTAAAGGATAAAAGCCGCCTCAAGGAGACTAACGGTAACGGTTATGAAACGAACGGAGTAGCAAGTGATACAGGAGGGTAACTCCAAACAAATAATTGATTAATGGGAGGATTATAAGATGAGAAAGTTAACAGCAGTAGTATTGGTAATTGCACTTACCATGAGCATGATGACAGGTTGCAGCAGTAAAGAGGATGGTAAAATTACAATTGGTATCGGCCAGTTTGCAGAGCATGCTTCCTTAGATAACTGCAAAGAAGGTTTTCTTGCAGGATTGGCAGCAGCAGGGTATGTGGAAGGTGATAATTTAGAAGTGCTTTTTGAAAATGCTCAGGCTGATGGCGCTACTGCGAGCCAAATTGCAAATGATTTTGTATCTAAGAAAGTGGATTTAATCTGTTCCATTGCAACCCCCATGGCACAAAGCTCCTTCGGTGCAGCAAAAGATACAGATATTCCGGTAATTTTTACCGCTGTAACAGACCCGGTGGCTGCAGAATTAGCAAAGGAAGATATGACACCGAACGGTAATGTGACCGGAACCAGCGATAAGCTTCCCGTACAAAGACAGCTGGAGATGATCCGTGCAATCCTTCCGGAAGCGAAGACGATCGGCATCATGTACAGTACCAGTGAAGTGAATTCCGTATCAGCCATTGAAGAATATAAAGCGGCTGCAGCAGATTATGGTTTTGAAATTGTAGAAAGCGGTATCTCAACAGCAGCAGATATCCCCCTTGCAGCAGACGATTTAGTAAGTAAGGTTGACTGCATCAATAACCTAACTGACAATACAGTTGTTAGCTCCCTACCGATTATCTTAGAGAAGGCAGCAGCGCTTAACATTCCGGTATTCGGTAGTGAGGTAGAGCAGGTTAAAATAGGATGTTTAGCAACCGTTGGTCTTGATTACTTTGACCTTGGAAAACAGACCGGCGACATGGCAGCTCAGGTTCTTAGTGGTGAGAAGAAAGCAAGCGAGATTAATTTCCAGATTATCGAAGAAGCATCCTTCTACGGTAATACAGCTGTTGCTACTAACCTTGGTATTACTCTGCCGGAGGATTTAGTAAGCAGCGCGAAAGAAATGTTTGATACTATTTCAGAATAATCCAAAGGATCAGCGTTTAAAAAACTACAATAGCTAGAGGAGCATCTATCACATGGAGGAATCAGGAGGTAAACAGGATGTTGACATTAATATTGAGTATCTTGGAGGAAGGCTTGGCTTATGCCATTATGGCACTTGGTGTATACATAACGTATAAGATACTTGACTTTCCTGATCTATCTGTTGATGGTACCTTTCCACTGGGAGGGGCTGTTACAGCAGTGTTAATCATCACAGGTATGAATCCGGTTCTCACCCTCTTTCTCTCCTTTCTCATCGGTGCAGCAGCTGGTGCTGTGACAGGTCTTATTCATGTGAAGCTGAAGGTGAGGGATTTGTTGTCCGGCATTATCATGATGACGGCTTTGTATTCTCTTAATCTTCGTATCGCCGGGAAAGCCAATGTAGCTATATTTACAAGAGAAACCATCTTTGAAAATGGATTTCTGGAAGGTATCGTGCCGGAGGGTTTCCAGCCATATCTGGTAACTGCATTGTTACTAGTTATAATAATAATTATGAAGTTATTGCTGGATCTATATTTAAAAACTAAATCAGGATATTTGCTACGGGCAGTCGGTGATAATGAAGCGCTGGTTACGTCATTGGCAAAGGATAAAGGGGTTGTAAAGATTATTGGACTCGCCATAGCCAATGCTTTTGTAGCTCTTGCTGGAAGTATCTATACGCAGAAGAGCGGATTTTTTGAGATTTCTGTCGGTACCGGTACGATTGTAATCGGTCTGGCAAGTGTGATTATTGGTACAAATTTATTTGCCAGATTGCCATTTTTAAAGGCAAACAGGCTATTTCGGTTGAAGAAGGATTACTATTTCAAGGCTACAACAGCAGTAATTTTTGGTTCTATCATATATAAAGCTTGCGTGGCCTTAGCAATTCGCTTCGGCATGGAGGCCTCCGATCTTAAGCTGATAACAGCGATTCTGTTCCTGGGTATCTTAGTAATCAGTAGTGAACGTAAAAGGAGGGTGAAGGTTAATGATTAAGCTTGCGGATATCAATAAATACTATAACCCCGGTACGGTCAACGAGATGTGCCTGTTTATGAATTTTAATATGGAAGTCAAGGACGGAGAATTCATCTCTGTAGTTGGCAGCAATGGCTCCGGTAAGACATCTATGCTGAATATTATCTGCGGAAGTATACCGATCGACAGTGGTAAGATAACGATTGGTGCTGAAGATATTACGAATATGCCGGAATTCAAACGGCAGAGAAGGATAGGAAGAGTATACCAGAACCCGGCTATGGGTACCTGCCCTACCATGTCGATTCTTGAAAATATGTCACTGGCAGATAACAAAGGAAGAACCTTTAACTTAACCAGAGGAACCAATAAAAAGAGGGTTGAATTTTACCGTGATGGCCTCAGATCCTTAAATCTTGGACTGGAAGATAAATTATACGTACCAGTGGGTTCATTATCCGGTGGACAGAGACAGGCAATGGCATTATTAATGGCTACCATGACCCCCATCGAGTTTTTGATTTTAGATGAACATACAGCAGCCTTGGACCCGAAGACGGCGGACCTCATCATGCAGCTTACGGACCAGGTGGTGAAGGAGAAGAGGTTAACAACGATTATGGTTACTCATAATCTTCGCTATGCAGTAGAGTATGGTAACCGACTGCTAATGATGCATCAGGGTGAAATCATAATCGACAAAGCAGAAGAAGAGAAGAAAGCTTTGGTAATTGATGATATTTTATCAAAATTCAATGAAATTAGTATTGAATGCGGTAACTAATTTATAAGTTGGTATGGTCATTTATAATATAAAATAGTAAATAATATCCCTTGCAAATTTAAAATCCTATGTTATACTAAGGGTACAAAAAAATAGAAGCAGAGTAGGATCATGTGCGTTAAGTGCTGGGTGAACAGGGAGTTGTCATCCGGACGAAAAGGTAACTTGCGGTACATGGTCCGCATCCCGCTGCTACAGTATGATAATCAAATATTTCATGTTTGGTTTATCTCTTATTGTAGTAAAAGGTCTGCAAAGGAGGTAATTTTTTTATGAGTAAAATCAAAGATTTATTCATTTCTTCTTACAACGAAATTAAAAATGTAAGATGTATCACCTTACTTGCGATGTTTGGTGCAATTTCCATTATTTTAGGGTATTTTACCCTCATGCCGGTTGAAACGATTAAAATAACATTCACCTTTTTACCGAATGAATTCGTGTTTTATCTGTTCGGACCGGTTGTTGGTGCAGTCTATGGAGCAGCTCTAGATCTCTTAACCTTTTTCGTAAGGCCGTCTGGACCATTCTTCTATGGCTTTACGGTAAGTGCCTTATTAACCGGACTGATCTATGGCTCAATTCTTTATAAGAGGCCATTAAGTGTGAAGAGAATCATCGTTGCTAATATCATCCATATGCTAACGATTAACCTGCTGCTGAATACCTATTGGCTTACTATGCTATATGGCTATAATTTTATGGCACTGCTTCCTATGAGAGCACTGAAAGCTATAATCATGTTCCCGGTTGAGACTGTTATGCTGTTTATTGTCATCAAAGGGGTAGAATCAACAGGAATTCTGAAAGGTAATCATAATAAGAAGACAAAAGTATCATAATTTATGATTTTATGTATTTCAAAGGAGGACATGAAATGAATAATTTGTTGGTAGCACAGTCTGGAGGACCAACTGCCGCAATTAATGCAACCCTAGTTGGAGTGTTGCAGGGGGTTCGTGCAAGAGGTAATGTGAACAAGGTATATGGTGCTAAGAATGGTATTGAAGGCGCTATAAAAGGCCAGTTAATTGACCTGAACGAAATCGTAAAAGACACAAAAGCAATGGATACCCTTACCTATACTCCTTCCTCTGCGCTTGGAACCTGCAGATATAAGATGAAGGATTGGCGTAAGGATGAGGAACCTTACAAGAAAATAATTGATACATTTTATAAAAATGATATTAAGTATTTTATATACATCGGTGGAAATGACTCCATGGATACCGTAGATAAGCTTGCAGAATACTGCAAATTAAATAATCATGATTTTATTATTATGGGAGCACCGAAGACAGTAGATAACGACCTTAACTTAACGGATCACAGTCCTGGTTTTGGTTCCGCTGCAAAGTATATTGCAACGACTATTTCGGAACTGGCAGCAGACATCAGTGCATTTGATATTCCCGCAGTTACCATCGTGGAGATAATGGGACGTAATGCAGGCTGGTTAACCGCCGCTGCAGCACTCTCCAGAATTAACGGCGGATCGGGTGCTGATCTTATCTATCTTTGTGAGATGCCCTTGGAAAATGCTAAATTTATCAGTGATGTAAAAGAAAAGCTAGCACAAAAATCAGGTATTCTAGTTGCGGTCAGTGAGGGTGTGAGGGATAGTAAGGGAGTATATGTATCCGATCAGACCTCCAGCGGAGCCGTAGATAACTTCGGTCACAAATATATTGCCGGTGCAGCACGTGCTTTGGAACAGCTGATTCGTAATGAGATTGGCTGTAAGGTTCGTTCCATTGAACTGAACCTGATGCAAAGATCCGCAGCTCATATCGCTAGCGAAACTGATATTATTGAGTCCCTTATGCTTGGACAAAAGGCATTAAATTGTGCACTTGATGGTGAAACCGGACGAATGGCAGCGATTAAGCGATTAAGTGATAAACCATACCGTGTAGAATTTGTATCAGTGCCGGTAAATGAAGTTGCTAATCATGAGAAGATTGTTCCTCTTAGTTGGATTACACCGGATGGGCATGATGTTACAGAAGAACTCGTCGCTTATATGGAGCCTTTAATCCAGGGAGAGACCAATGTGAAATTCGAGAATGGTATTCCGGTACAGATAAAGCTATATTAAGAAGCGATGATTTATAACAAGTAAGAAAAGAGTCCATGAGTAAAGTTATAAGTGAAAAATCTTTGGAAAATCATAAGAGAACATGAATAAGAAAAGGCGGTTATGTATTAACTGATTAGTTAATACATAACCGCCTTAAATTATATTTGATAATAGCTTACAATTGGGTTGTTGACGATACTTACCAGAATACATGGTCACCAATCTTAACGCTAGTGGAATAACTGGTATAGCCTTTTCTGGCAGCAGCCTTATAAGAGTGGAAGTACATTCGGGTTCCGATGTTATTCATACCCTCAAAAGCATCCTTAGCAGCTTTGATTGACATCAGCTGGGATTTTGAACTATAGTTTTCGTAGTTATTCAGCTGTTTCTCGAGGGAACCGCTTTTTGCTACGGAGAATTGTCCGGACTGATAAATAACCGCTTTTATGGTATCCGGATATTTCGAGGATTTCATGCGGTTGAGTACAACATTTGCTACGGCAAGTTTGCCTTCGTAGCTCTGGGTTCCTGCTTCGGAATGAACCAGACAGGCAAGAAGCTCTAAGTCTTCTGCAGTATAACTATAACCATTGTTGTAAATGATGATTGTTTCTTTCTTCGCTCTTTCCTCTGCCTGCAGTTGAATTAGTTTTTGTTCCTCTTCTTTGGAGACTGCTTCCTTGAATGCTACAATCAATTCTACATGTTCGGCTTTTACATATCCGGTAAGACCTTCATCCTCAATTTTAATCAGAATCCATTCGCCATCAATGGTTTCTACCGGGTATTTCTCATTCTGATAAACAACGGTAAGCTTCTCGGATTCGGTAGACTTTTCTTCACGTACATTCAGACCATCAACATCAACTATTATTTTTTGGGTACTATATTTTTTAATTAATACTTCGTCCGCGAGACCTGTTTGAATATACTCCGTTTTAGCGTACCCTGTGATGGATCCGGATTCTACATAATACCATTCTCCTTCGGTATTTAGGATAGTACAGGCAGAATCTCGATAGAGTTTTCCAAGGATTTCTCCATCGGTAGAAGGGTCTTTTCGAATATTCACATAATCTTTTGCGACTGATATTCCTATGTTAGCATATTTCGCTTCGGGTAGTTCTTCTTCAACGATTACCTTTGCAGCTGAGATAGTATTGTTATCTTCCGTAGATGTAGCATCCTCTGATGCGGCTGCTTCTCCTGTTACAGCATCTTCTGTAGGCTCAACAGCAAGTAGGTCAGCTGATGCTGTCATTACCGTGGATTGGGTTTCGTCAGATGCTTCCCCTGATGCATCGGTTTCCTCGGTTAGAGAGTTGTTCCCGGCAATATTTGTTTCGGTTTGATTTTCTTCGGTCACTTCTGCTTCGAGGCTTGGTTCCGTTCCATAATCTTCTGTGTTCTCGATGGAAAAGGATTGTATAGTACCCTCCGGGCTTTCCTCTGTTATTGCATCAGACTCTACTGATACAACATCATCCTCTGAAGGGATAATTCCTTTTAAAGAACTAAAAGGTAGCTGTATATTAAAAATCATGGTTAAACAAAATACGGCTGTAACAACAATTGTGGATAGTAAGGCAAGTTTATTTTTTTTCATTCCCTTTCTCCTTCTAACTGTTTACTTAGCATTGCACAAGCTATTATAGACTAAAATAATTGGGAACGCAACTATTTTACACCAGAGATGGAATATAATGGTATTTAATACCATAATAAGCTAAATACAACCAAATAATTACACATTTTAGTAAAATGAAGGAAAAAATAGCTAAAATGTTACAGAAAGGAATTTACAATTGCATGGAACATATAATTTCCAATTTAGACATGATATGGATAATTATACCTTACAATAATACAATGCAAAAAATCGGTAGCGGCATCATTGTTGGATAACCACGTTCTAGATATAAAAAATGCTTTATAGCGTAACCAATTTCTTGGTTTTGCTATAAAGCAATCTGTCATTTATAAAAATCCAATCATACTTTCTTTTCGTTTTCCCGGATGGTCTGTTGAATTCTTGATGCAACCAATTCGGCTACCTCCGTTGACTTCATTCCTTTGTAGTCGTCATAAAACAGAGGCTTCAGGTAATGGACCTGCACTGTCAGCTTTTTGATAGAATTCGTGTCAAAAGCCTTAAAAGAATCGATTAATGCCATTGGCACGATAGGGCACTTAGCATTCATGGCACTCTTAAAGGAGCCACCCTTGAATTCCAATAGATTGTTGCCATTACGGGATCTGGTACCCTCTGCAAAGATTATGAAATTCTCACCCTCTTTTACGCGGCGTGTCATATTCATAATAACCTGCATGGACTGCCGGATATCTTCCCGGTCAATAACCTCTGCCTGTAGTAATTGAATAATCTGCTTTAACAGGATTGTGTCTTTCACTTCCTTTTTCATTACGGTTACAATTGGCCGTTCATGGGTCTCGATAACTGCTAAAGCATCAAAGAGTCCTTGGTGGTTCGGAAACATAATATATCCTGTTTCCTTTGGAAGGTTTTCCAACCCGTGGCATTCTATTATCACCCGCCCACGGCGGTTAACAATCGGTACAAGTTTGTGAAGATATGCATATCGTGTAACAGCATCATATTTTTCAATCTTACACAACTGAAAGATACGGATAAAATAAAAAGGTAGAAATATAAGGCTCCGAATTGCCATTAATGCGATTCTTTTCATGATTACACTCCCTTCTACCAAAATATAGGATATCCTGTGTGGGTTAAGGAAAGCAGGTTAGATAAGCTCATAACCTTTCAGCATTTTTGCACGGCTTGGATGTCTTAATTTCCTTAGAGCTTTTGCTTCTATCTGGCGGATACGCTCACGAGTAACATTGAATTCTTTACCTACTTCCTCAAGTGTACGGCTTCTTCCGTCATTTAGACCGAATCGTAAAACCAATACTCTCTGCTCTCTGTCAGTTAAGGTATCGAGAAGCCTTGTAATCTGATCCTTTAAGATAGAATAAGTAGCTGCTTCCTCAGGCCCCATAACGGAGTCATCGCGAATGAAATCACCTAGGTGACTATCATCCTCCTCACCGATTGGAGTATCAAGCGAGATAGGGTCAGCGGATACTTTTAAGATTTCTCTTACTTTTTCCAAAGGAAGATTCATTGCATCTGCAAGCTCCTGATCGGTTGGTTCCCTCCCAAGATCCTGAAGAAGATTACGTGACACACGGTAAGTTTTATTAATAACTTCGGACATATGTACCGGGATTCGTATGGTACGGGATTGGTCTGCGATAGATCTGGTAATTGCTTGACGGATCCACCAGGTAGCATAGGTACTGAATTTATAACCTTTGGTATAATCAAACTTCTCAACGGCCTTAATCAGACCCAGATTACCCTCTTGAATCAGATCAAGGAAGGATAATCCTCTTCCTACATAACGTTTTGCGATACTTACAACCAATCGAAGGTTTGATTCTGCTAACATTTGTTTTGCAGTATCATCACCATCAATAATCTTCTTCGCTAGTTCTACCTCATCAGCCATAGAAAGAAGCGGATAGTTACCAATTTCTTTCAGGTAAAGGTGAACAGGGTCATCTGACATAGCAAAGGAGGTCTGAGTCAATGCTTCAACCTCTGATTGAACATCTTCAGCATCATCATCAAGCTCCAATAATAATTCTTCATTCGGTTCATCTTCCTCAACAGCACTTAACACGACAATGTTATATGCCTCAAGGCGCTCATATATTTTGTCAATCTGATTGTTATCTAAATTCAATTCACTGATCAGAGTATTAACTTTTTCTGCGTCGATAATTCCCTTTTGCTTGTTAGCAAAAGCAATTAGTTCACGAAACTTGTCCTCTAATATATCATGATTAGCTTGATCGTTCATTATTGTTCCCCCATCTTAGGATTAAAAAATTGCACTGACTTACATTATAACATACGTGGGATAAGAAAGAAACATAAATTGTTTAAAAGTATTATAAAATATAGACTGGTTATCATGGTAAATATGGTATATTATGATGGAAGGAATAAAAGGAGAACCAATAGATACATTATATTTACCAAGAGTATTCTCATATATTTTAGATATAATGACGAATTTAGGATACTTAGATAATTTCGAAACGAAATACGTTAATTAATTTTCCATACAATTGATACAAATTCCTTCGCTCCATGCTGATTCCGCGCAAATTTCGCTCAGGAACTGTATCAACTGTATGGAAAATAGCCATGGTTTTTGAGTTTCGCAATTACCTATAGATTATGTTAATAAGAAAGGAACTTAACATGATAGAAGAAAATGAAGTAAGAAAGCACTCGCAGGATAGATTAGGAACCAAGGGTGTAGGAGCATTATTGTTGGAATTCTCAATACCGGCGACAATAGGAATGCTGGTAAATGCTTTATATAATATCGTGGATCGTATGTTTATTGGAAATGCCAAAGGTCTTGAAACTTTGGGACTAGCGGCATTGACGGTTTCGTTTCCCATTATGATGATCATGATGGGGTTGGCGTTAATGTTCGGTGCGGGTGGAGCCTCCTTGTTTTCCATTCATCTCGGTGAAAGGGACAGAGAGGGTGCTGAAAAGATCTTAGGTAATTCCATTACCATGATTCTACTTACTTCCTTTCTGTTTATGGTGCTTGCATTAGTATTCTTAAAACCCTTACTTACATTATTCGGTGCAAGTGAGGAAAGTATGCCTTATGCCCTGGATTATATGCGAATTATTTTGTATGCTTCTGTTCTGCAAGGTCCTTGCGTTGGAATGAACCATTTTATGAGGGCTGATGGCAGCCCTAAGACAGCCATGGTGTCCATGTTTATCGGAGCAGGTTTTAATATCATCTTTGATTATGTTTTCATCTTTATCTTTGATATGGGTATGGCAGGTGCAGCACTTGCAACGATTGGAGGACAAGGACTGTCTGCAATCTGGGGTATTTCCTATTTCTTCTCAAAGAGAAGTAATATGAAGCTTCGTTTAAAGAATATGAGATTAAAATCAGATCTGGTCAGGAAAACTGTGCTAGCAGGTATGCCATCTTTTGCTAATCAGATCAGTGCAAGCATACTTAACCTGATTTTAAATAACCGTTTAAGGCAGTATGGCGGAGATGTAGCCATCGGTGGTATGGGAGCAATCGGCAGTCTTCAGGCACTTCTGGTTCTGCCGACCATAGGCATCAGTCATGGAACTCAGCCGATTATCGGCTATAACCGAGGTGCACGTAATTTCCACCGTATTAAAGAAACCTTAGGAAAAGCAATTCTTGCTGCAACCGTAGTAGCTGTAATCGGGTTTGCCGCAACCAGGCTTTTCCCGGAACAATTAATCGGAGCCTTCGGTAAGGAACAGGAATTTCGTGAATTCGGTATCATGGCCATAAGGATTTGGATGCTGATGTTACCTGTAATTGGAACACAGATAATCGGGGCGCTTTATTTCCAAGCAGTAGGGAAGCCAAAGATCTCTCTTTTCCTTACGTTAACGAGGCAAATTCTTTTTCTGCTACCGATGATTGTCATCATGTCCTCTATCATGGGCCTAAAGGGTATCCTTTTGGCAGCCCCGATTTCTGATGCAGCTGCCTTCGCATTGACAGCAGGCTTCCTGGTGGTGGAGCTACGAAGATTGACTCGTCTGGAGCGCGAAAATGGACAAACCAGTTAGGAGAAAGGTATCCTTTTCAAATGGAAAAGCATAGGTTATAATAAAAGAAAATATATTATGAGTAAAATGATGGGAGGGGTTATATGAAGAAGTCAGAAGTTATTTTGGCAACTCTATGTGGATTTTTCTTTGGTGTAATTATCGGTTTTTTGGTTGCACCAATTAAAAAGGGAGTGGACATAGGCAATAATAGCGGAAATACCACCAATAATAATTTTGGTGATGCAGAGTACGAGTATGAATTGGAAGAAGATTAGTAGAAGTCTTCCAAACTGAATATGCTATATTAAGGCAGATAGATTTATAAAACACAGAACGGAGTCTTCCTGATGAATGGAACATTGACTGCAGATGTAATTCTTGCAGCAATAAGTTTAATCCATCAGGAAGACTCCGTTTTGTGATACTACTATTCTATTCCCATGATAAGATAAAAGCTAAAATATGGTTCTAATGCTTAACCGCCTGAACACGGGTTAATCAATTACCAGGAACAACCGGCATTTCATTGAAACCCCTTTGAAGATCGGCATCGGTAGGGATGTAGTCGGTCATGGTTCCGTTTAAGTATGCATTGTAAGCGGTCATATCGAAGTAGCCTGTTCCTGTAAGGCCGAAGAGAATGGTCTTAGCTTCACCGGTTTCCTTGCATTTTAAGGCTTCATCGATTGCGGCACAGATTGCATGAGCAGATTCCGGAGCCGGAAGAATAGTTTCCTGTTTTGCAAAGAATACAGCCGCCTCGAATACTTTAGTCTGCTCCACCGCAATTGCCTCCATGTATCCATCATGGTACAGCTTAGATAGAATGGGAGACATTCCGTGGTACCTTAACCCGCCGGCATGATTTGCGGAAGGCATGAAGCTGCTGCCCAGAGTATACATTTTTGCAAGAGGGGTAACCCTGCCGGTATCGCAGAAATCGTAGGCATATCTGCCTCTGGTGAAAGAAGGGCAGGAAGCAGGTTCAACAGCCACGATTCTTGGATTTGCTTTACCAAGTAATTTATCCTGCATGAAAGGAGCAATCAGACCACCTAAGTTAGAGCCACCTCCTGCACAGCCGATTACTATGTCCGGATATTCATCCAGCATTTCCATCGCCATCTTGGATTCCAAGCCGATGATGGACTGATGTAATAATACCTGGCTTAATACAGAACCCAGTACATAACGGGTATTTGGAGTGGTTACTGCTTTCTCAACAGCTTCTGAGATAGCGCAGCCAAGGCTTCCACCCGTAGTAGGATCCTTTGACAGGATCATCTTGCCAACCTCTGTTGTATCGCTGGGGCTTGGGATGATATCTGCACCGAAGGTATGCATGACAGACTTACGGAAGGGCTTCTGCTCGTAGGACACCTTAACCATATAGACTGTAAGTGGAAGATTATAATAAGAGCATGCCTCGGATAAGGCAGTTCCCCATTGTCCTGCACCCGTTTCTGTGGTTAGTCCTGCCAAGCCCTGCTCCTTAGCATAATAAGCCTGTGCGATAGCGGAGTTTAGCTTGTGACTACCTGATGTGTTATTACCCTCGAATTTGTAATATATCTTAGCCGGTGTTCCAAGTGCTTTTTCCAAATGGTAGGCACGGATTAAAGGTGAAGGACGGTACATTTTATAAAAGTCCTGAACCTCTTCGGGAATATCGATATACCTTGAAGTATTGTCCATTTCCTGCTGTGCCAGTTTCTCGCAAAATACAGGATATAATTCTTCAACCTTAACAGGTTGAAGCGTTCCGGGATTTAATAAGGGAGCAGGCTGGTCCTTCATATCGGCTCTTAAGTTATACCATTGTTTCGGCATCTGATCCTCGGATAGATATAATCTGTGTGGAACTTTCTTTGACATAAATAGTTCTCCTCTCAAATTCATATTTATACTTTCCTGCTACTGAGTCGTTTAGGGTATAAAAAAAGCCCTTATCTCAGTAATTCTACTGGGACAAAAGCTAAAGCTTCTGCGGTACCACCCGGTTTGGTGCATATGCACCCACTCATTCCATATACTGTCATATATGCTCCCTTGTTAACGGATCGAGATTCCGTTGGGCATTACTTGACAGTAAACTGTCGTTCTTCCCACCCTCGTAAGCCCATTCAATATCGCGTTATTACTGCAATCACACCACCTGCAGCTCTCTGAGAATAATCAGCTATATCTACTCTTCTTACTCAACGGTTTTGTTATTGTATTTAACACTTTAATGTAATGCCTTGCTGTTGTGTTATAGTATATACAGAATCATTATAATTGTCAACTGAATAATTAGATAATATTAATGTTTTATGAAAATAAAAATGTAATTATGGAATTGATCGAAAACTACAATTGGAAATCTTTATAAAGTTCTTATAAAACCCTTATGAAATCTGTACCTCCATAATTACCCTTATGAATACAGCTCCATACTTTTTTCCAGCTCCTGCTTGATCTTGTCCTTCAGATGAGTAGGGTTAAGTACCCGAGCTCCAGAACCGAACTGCAAGATCCAGCGTACCAGCTCCTCCGTAACCGCCGTATTTCGCATAAACTTGATTCCTGAATCCGTCTCGACGATTTCATCAGCAAGATCTGCTTCATATTCCTTAATGTATTTGGCGGTTTGGCCTTCAAAAGCGATAATAACAGGCTCGATAACATTTCCGGATAAGTGGATGAATTTGTTCCGTACTTTCTTTAGGAAATAATCTTCGGGAACTGCAAATGTATCCTCCAGTAAAGTTATGGCTTTAATTCTGGAGACACGGAAATCGCGAATATCCTTACGCAGCTCGCAAAACCCAACTACATTCAGAGCACCATCATTAATCAGAAGCTCATAGGGGTGAATGATACGGATCGTATCCTCGTCCCCTCCAAAACTGTGATAGATGATACGAACCTTCATCTTATTACGGATGGCTGCCTGTAGGCGTTCCTCAATTTCCGGATTCACCTCATCATTGATATAATCATTTGTATTAATTGTTACGAGACCGGTAAAATGCTTGATAAATTCCCGATTCAGATTGGTAGTATTATCGAGAATCTTATGTATTAATTCCTGAGCCTGTCTGCCCATGGTCATATATTGGTAAGGCTTCAAAAGCTCCAGAAGGAATGCGAGGGAAACGAGCTCGGGTGATGTGAAGGTGATGTCGCGAAGACGGAATTTATCTGCAGTGTAATAAGTCTTTCCGTTACGTTCCTCTTCCGTTATAAAACAAATCCCGGATAAGCTGTCAATATCCCTGCTGATTGTCTTTTTATCAACAATCACATCCCATTTTTCCAGAGATGCGTGAATGTCATTGATAGAATATCCTCGTTTGTTCTCTGAAAGCAACAGCAGTATAAAGATCTGCCGCTCAGTCTGCGCCATGTCCTTCATAAATACCTCCATTCCGCTGTTTATCCCACGGTACTTTTTAGCGGGTAAATCAGTTTCTTCTTATTAAATACAATATGGGTACAATGATAAATGTACTGTATGTATTCTAAGCTATATCTTACTATATCGGAACAAATTATTCAAGAATAACAGAAGACCTCATAACTAGTAATGACAATTAAAAAAGTCCTTGACATTTTTAGCACAAAAATATATAATCATTTAGCGTGCAGATTTCTGCATGCAATGTATTTTTTATGCACTTTTTGTTGATGCTTATATAGTATCACATTAAGACCACTCAAAACCACAGAAACTTTATATTTTACAGGGAATCGGCATAGCCGACAGTTCCGTTAATAATTATCAGGAGGTGAAAAATTAATGCCCACATTTAACCAGTTAGTAAGAAAAGGTAGACAGACAATGGAGAAGAAATCAACTGCTCCTGCTTTACAAAAAGGATTTAACTCCTTAAGTAAAAGAGCAACTGACGTATCAGCTCCTCAGAAGAGAGGCGTTTGTACAGCAGTTAGAACAGCAACTCCTAAGAAGCCTAATTCAGCGCTTCGTAAGATTGCCAGAGTTCGTTTGTCAAACGGAATCGAAGTAACCAGCTATATCCCCGGCGAAGGTCACAACCTTCAGGAGCATAGCGTTGTTCTGATCAGAGGTGGTAGAGTAAAGGATTTACCCGGTACTCGTTATCATATCATCAGAGGTACACTCGATACTGCAGGCGTTGCTAAGAGAAGACAGGCACGTTCTAAGTACGGTGCTAAGAGACCGAAAGCTACTGCAGCTAAGAAATAAGTAATAACTACCTAATTGAACAGTTAAGTGCCGGATTAATTTTTTCTTTCCGTTTTGATTTGTATTTCTGTGGGTCCAAGTTAAAATAGTGATGAATTTAACACGAAGTGATTTAATTCATTTTTGGAAACAAAGTTAAACTGAGCACGATCACAAACAAACTTGTGAGTACCGTTGAATTAATTGACTGACGAATAGAAATGTTCGTTAAGTATCGTTAAGGAGGGAAGAAACGTGCCTAGAAAAGGACATATAGCAAAAAGAGATGTGTTACCGGATCCGTTATACAACAATAAAATTGTAACAAAGCTCATCAATAATATCATGCTCGATGGTAAGAAGGGAACATCCCAGAAGATCGTTTACGGAGCATTTGATAGAATTGCAGCAAAGACCGGTAAGGATGCCGTTGAGGTATTCGAAGAGGCTATGAATAATATCATGCCTGTACTTGAGGTTAAGGCTAGACGTATCGGTGGTGCAACATACCAGGTACCGATCGAGGTTAGACCTGAGAGAAGACAAGCGCTTGCACTTCGTTGGGTTACATTGTTTACTCGTAAAAGAGGCGAGAAGACAATGCAGGAAAGACTTGCAAACGAGCTTATGGATGCTGCCAATAACACTGGTGCAGCTGTAAAGAGAAAAGAAGATATGCATAAGATGGCAGAAGCCAACAAGGCGTTTGCACATTATAGATGGTAATTTGAATTTATCATGGCATGCACTTCTACCAATAGAACAATTAACTAGATAAATTCGTTTTATCATTCTTTGTTAATACAAGATGAATTTTCACTCAAGTATATTATTAAACTACGAATTGATGAAAATTCACTTGTCATGAATTTAAGGAGGAATTATCCTTGGCTGGAAGACAATATCCGTTAGAAAAAACTAGAAATATCGGTATTATGGCACATATTGATGCGGGTAAGACAACACTTACCGAACGTATCCTGTTTTATACCGGTGTTAGCTACAAAATTGGTGAGGTTCATGAAGGTACTGCAACCATGGATTGGATGGCGCAGGAGCAGGAGAGAGGTATCACAATTACTTCCGCTGCAACTACATGTCATTGGACCCAAGAGTTTGAGCACAAGAAAATCCCCGGCGCAGCAGAGCATCGTATTAATATTATCGATACACCTGGACACGTAGATTTCACAGTAGAAGTTGAGCGTTCCTTACGTGTACTTGATAGTGCGGTAGGTGTATTCTGTGCAAAGGGTGGAGTTGAGCCTCAGTCTGAAACTGTATGGCGTCAAGCTGACAAATACAATGTACCTAGAATGGCATATGTTAATAAAATGGACATTGCTGGTGCAGACTTCTTTAACGTTGTCAGTATGATTAAGAACAGATTAGGAAAGAACGCAGTTCCGATTCAAATACCAATCGGTAAAGAAGATACCTTCAAGGGTGTTATTGATTTATTCGAGATGAAAGCTTATTATTATGTAGATGATAAGGGCGAGCAAATCGAAATTAGAGAAATACCCGATGATATGAAGGATCTTGCAGACGAATACAGAACAATTCTGGTTGAATCCATCTGTGAGACAGATGATGATTTGATTGAGATGTTCTTGGAAAGTAAAGAGCCTACAACAGTTGAATTAAAGGCAGCCCTTAGAAGAGCAACTATTAAGACAGAGATCATTCCTGTAGCTTGTGGTTCTGCATATAAAAATAAGGGTGTTCAGAAATTGCTTGATGCAGTAATAGAATACTTGCCAGCTCCCACCGACATTCCTGATATTAAGGGTGTTGATGATGATGGTGTTGAAGTTATCAGAAGGTCTTCAGATGAAGAGCCTTTCTCAGCATTAGCATTTAAGATCATGAGTGATCCTTTCGTAGGAAAGCTTGCGTTCTTTAGAGTTTATTCCGGTACGATTAATGCTGGTTCTTATGTGTTAAATTCCACCAAGAACAAGAAAGAGCGTATTGGACGTATTCTTCAGATGCATGCTAACAAGAGAGAAGATCTGGAAAAGGTTTACTCCGGAGATATTGCAGCAGCAGTTGGTTTTAAAAATACGACTACTGGTGATACCATTTGTGATGAAAAGCATCCGGTTATACTTGAATCCATGGTATTCCCTGAGCCGGTTATTCATGTTGCTATAGAGCCTAAGACAAAAGCCGGTCAGGATAAGATGGGTGAATCTCTTGCAAAACTTGCAGAAGAAGATCCTACATTCAAAGCTTATACAGATGAAGAGACAGGTCAGACAATTATTGCTGGTATGGGTGAGCTTCACCTTGAAATTATTGTTGACAGACTTCTTCGTGAGTATAAAGTAGAAGCAAATGTTGGTGCACCTCAGGTAGCCTATAAGGAAAGCTTTACTAAGTCAGTTGAAGTTGATAGTAAGTACGCTAAGCAGTCCGGTGGTCGTGGACAGTACGGTCACTGTAAGGTTCGTTTCGAGCCAATGGATGCTAACGCGGATAAGATCTATGAATTCGTTAACGCTGTTACTGGTGGTGCTATTCCGAAGGAATATATCCCTGCAGTAGACGCTGGTATTCAGGAAGCAACCAAAGCCGGTATTCTTGGTGGATATCCTGTACTTGGCATTAAAGCTACATGCTATGATGGTTCTTACCATGAAGTTGACTCCAGTGAAATGGCGTTCAAGATTGCAGGTTCTATGGCATTCAAGGATGCGATGCATAAAGCAGGCGCTGTACTTCTTGAACCTATCATGAGAGTAGAAGTAACTGTTCCTGATGATTATATGGGTGATGTTATCGGTGATATCAGCTCCCGTCGTGGTCGTATTGAGGGTACAGAAGATATCAATGGTACTAAGTTAATCAGAGGTTTCGTTCCGTTGTCTGAGATGTTCGGATACTCCACAACCCTTCGTTCAAAGACACAGGGCCGTGGCGCATACTCCATGTTCTTTGCATCCTACGAACCAGTTCCAAAGAATGTACAAGAGAAGGTTATATCCGCTAAGGGTAAATAATCTTAATAAACATAAGATAAACTAAGTAAGATCAATGGGCTTACATTTCCTATTGAAGAAAAAAGTTTGTATATCAATTCTTTGTGCTTGAAAATATTTCTTGTTTGAAATATAATAGGGCATATGAGGCAATATAAACAAGCCCTTTAAGTGGAGGACACTTCGGTGTATCCTATGGGCATAAAAACATTTGCTTATAAGCATAAATATTAAAGGAGGACGTTAAAAAATGGCTAAGGCTAAATTTAACAGATCAAAACCACATTGTAATATCGGTACTATCGGTCACGTTGACCATGGTAAAACAACTCTTACAGCAGCTATCACAAAGACTCTTCATGAGAGACTTGGTACTGGTGAAGTTGTAGCTTTCGATCAGATTGATAAAGCTCCCGAAGAGAAGGCAAGAGGAATCACAATATCTACAGCTCACGTTGAGTATGAGTCCAAGAAGAGACACTACGCACACGTTGACTGCCCTGGACATGCTGACTACGTTAAGAACATGATTACTGGTGCTGCACAGATGGATGGTGCTATCCTCGTAGTTGCTGCTACTGATGGTGTTATGGCTCAGACAAAAGAGCATATCTTACTTTCCCGTCAGGTTGGTGTTCCTTACGTTGTAGTATTCATGAACAAATGTGATATGGTTGATGATCCGGAACTTCTTGAGTTAGTAGACATGGAAGTTAGAGAATTATTAAACGATTACAACTTCCCTGGCGATGATACACCTATCATCCAGGGTTCTGCACTTAAAGCTCTTGAAGATCCTAATGGTCCTTGGGGCGATAAGATCATCGAATTATTTGAAGCAGTTGATACATGGATTCCGGATCCTGTAAGAGAGACAGATAAGCCTTTCTTAATGCCTGTAGAAGACGTATTCTCCATCACTGGTCGTGGTACAGTTGCTACCGGCCGTGTAGAGCGTGGTGTTCTTCATGTATCTGAGGATGTTGAAATCGTTGGTATCAAAGAAGAGACCCGTAAAGTTGTTTGTACCGGTATCGAAATGTTCCGTAAGCTTCTTGATGAGGCTCAGGCTGGCGATAACATTGGTGCACTTCTTCGTGGTGTTCAGAGAGCTGAAATCGAAAGAGGACAGGTTCTTTGCAAACCCGGCTCAATCAAGTGCCACAAGAAATTCACTGCTCAGGTTTACGTATTAACTAAAGAAGAAGGTGGACGTCATACTCCATTCTTCAATAACTACAGACCTCAGTTCTACTTCAGAACAACTGATGTTACTGGTGTTTGTAACCTTCCTGAAGGCGTTGAAATGTGCATGCCTGGCGATAACATCGAGATGAATATCGAGTTAATTCATCCGATCGCTATGGAGCAGGGTCTTGGTTTCGCTATCCGTGAGGGTGGTAGAACTGTAGGTTCCGGTAAAGTTGCAACTATCATTGAATAATTAATACAATAAATTTAGCCTAAATCCTTTTTAAGGATTTAGGCTTTTTTTGTCTCATTAGAAAATCCGTCCTATGAGAATAGAAATGCAATGGCAAAATTTCAAATATATTCATCTTAAGAAATAATGAAATTGCTCCGATATAATGAGAGTGGATACTATGTTGTAACTTCAATTATTATAATTTATTGTGTCTTAAAATATAAGGAAATTTTAACTTATAAAATATAAACCCGAGAATCCTCACAATCAATCCGGATGCCAGCAGGATGAAAGGTAGGTTTGCTAATACAGAAAAGTCTGCCATAGTCTTACTATAATTGACCTGCCAAAGACAGATCAGAAACAAAGCCAACAGAAAGGAAACAGAATTGGCAATATAGCTTACTTTGGAATACTTATATTTACTCCTTAATTGCTTCAGTTTAAATTCTGGATCCTCCAGGATGACTTTTATCAATCGTTTATCATTTTTCTTTGAATAATCATTTAACGCATATACCAGAATACTTGGCAATATATTAAGAAATAGAAGAATGTAAAGCGAGGATACTGCGTAATGCTTATAATTAAGGTATAGTGAAATAATGGACAGTAGTAAAGTTAGAAAATATCTGCTTATGATTAAAGCCCTGTAACCGGCTATTAAGCGAATTTCTTTTTTCATAATGGAAGCGGTCTCGTTCATAGATAACTCCTTCGGATGAAGCTTATAGGTTTAAATAAGATATATTCTTATTTTTACATTATAGTATATTTCACATGAAGCCTCAATCTTTTATTCAAGAGCTTAAGGAATATGTCGATAAATAAAAGTTTTGAAAAATTCCTTTGAAAATTGTAGGAAATCGTATATAATATATTCGTATATGTTTAAGTTGCCGAAGATTGGAAGAAAATATAGAGAGTATGACAAAACAATTTGATGACCGTAATCGTAATCTTCGAATTATTTCAAAGGAAGCTACTTGTTCATGCAGATGCATGAAAAAGAAAGGAGATATATAATTATGTTAGGCAGTGATATCGGAATTGACTTGGGAACAGCGAGCGTCTTGGTTTATATAAAAGGAAAAGGAGTTGTTTTAAAAGAGCCATCGGTAGTGGCTTTTGACAGAGACTCCAATAAAATAAAAGCTATCGGTGAGGAAGCAAGATTAATGCTTGGTAGAACCCCCGGAAATATTGTAGCGGTTCGTCCCCTAAGACAGGGTGTAATTTCGGACTATACAGTGACGGAGAAGATGTTAAAGTATTTTATCCAGAAGGCAGTCGGTAAGCAAAGATTTAGAAAGCCTGTTATCAGTGTATGCGTTCCCAGTGGAGTAACGGAAGTTGAGAAAAAGGCAGTTGAGGATGCAACCTATGCAGCAGGAGCTAGAGCAGTTCATATTATTGAAGAACCGATAGCAGCAGCAATCGGAGCAGGTATTGATATCTCAAGACCATGCGGTAATATGATTGTAGATATCGGCGGCGGAACGACAGATATCGCAGTTATCTCTCTGGGCGGTACAGTAGTCAGTACTTCTGTTAAGATTGCTGGTGATGACTTTGATGATGCCATTGTAAGATATATGAGAAAGAAACATAATCTCCTGATTGGTGAAAGAACCGCAGAAGATATCAAGATAAAGATTGGATCTGCATACCGTAGACCCGAGTCCGTATCTATGGAAGTCAGAGGACGTAACCTGGTAACAGGTCTTCCGAAGACAATTGCAGTTACATCCGAAGAGACTGAAGAAGCGCTAAAAGAAACAACAGCGCAGATCGTTGAAGCAGTACACAGCGTACTTGAGAAGACTCCTCCGGAACTTGCAGCAGATATTGCAGACAGAGGCATCGTATTAACCGGTGGCGGATGTCTATTATATGGTTTAGAGGAATTAATTGAAGAAAAGACAGGGATTACAACGATGACGGCGGAAGACCCGATGACAGCAGTTGCAATCGGAACCGGTAAATTCGTTGAATTTATAGCCGGTAAAAGAGACTAGTCACTTCGATAAAATTGCTTCATGTTAACAGGAAACAATTGAGCTTATCATAGTTCAATTTTATTGTGCACATATTGTTGTAAACAATTGCAGGAAAAGGGGTTGATGGTATGGTAAGAGGATTATATACAGCCTACACCGGGATGTCAAACGAGCAGAAAAGGCTGGATATCATCGCAAACAATCTTGCAAATTCTGCAACCATTGGCTACAAGGAAGAAAGCGTTACAAGCCAGTCTTTTGATGAGCTTTTAACTCTGAAAGTCAAAGATGTATCAGAAATGTATAACGATCGCCCAATTGGACATATGAGCTTAGGTGTTAAGCTGGGTGAGGTGTATACGGATTATGGACAGGGTTCCTTGAGGCAGTCTGCGAACACGTATGATCTGGCTCTTGAGGGAAAAGGCTTCTTTACCTTGGAAGTAACGGATAAAGCAGGAAATGTAAGCACACAATACACACGAAATGGTTCTTTTACCATGACAAAGGATGGTCAGATCGTGGACGCGGATGGAAACCACTTGATGGGTTCAGCAGGAGAAGTAATAGTTCCTACAGATGCTGCTAATGTCGTAATCGATACAAACGGTGCACTTTATGCAGATGGTGTTTATATTGACACCCTTCAGATTACCGATTTTGAAGATTATGATTACCTAATTAAGGTGGGAGATACCAGATATGAGGCACTAGAAGAAGCAACAGAGCTTCCGGGTAGTGCGTTAGTAAGACAAGGCTATACAGAGCAGTCCAATGTAAATGTAGTATCCGAAATGGTAGAGATGATAACCATCACCAGAGCTTATGAAGCAAACCAGAAGGTGATACAATCAGTAGATAGGACATTGGATCTTGCAGCAAATTCTGTAGGCCGCGTATAAAGAATAAGTCTTCGTCGGAAATCATGACTCAGATTTATTCATAGAAATATAAAAATTATTCCATTGGAAATTAATATTTTATATTTTTGGTTCCTCGTAAACGTGTAAGACTTTGGAGGATAAATTTATGATGAGAGCCTTATGGACAGCAGCGTCCGGCATGACCAGTCAACAGACCAATGTAGATACAATTTCAAATAACCTGGCTAATATTAATACGACAGGCTTTAAAAAAGAAACGGTTGAATTTAAATCTTTATTATATCAGACTATCCAGGAGCAATCCTATGATAATAACGGTGATCCCAAGCCCTCCGGCATTCAGGTTGGTCTAGGTGTAAGAAATTCCGCTATTACTTCTCAATATTCACAGGGAGCTATGAATGAGACAGGGAATGATTTTGACTTAGCGATCAGTGGAAAAGGCTTCTTCATGGTGCAGACGGAGAATGGTACTCCGGCATACACTCGTAATGGATCCTTTCAGATGGCGTTTGGAACCGAAGGATTAACGCTAGCTACCTCTGATGGATATCCGGTACTAGATACTAACGGTGAACCGGTTGTTGTTGAAGCTGAGTATGATGCAGGCAACTTATCGATTAATGACCGAGGTGAGCTCTGTTACCCAGATGCGTCCGGTGTTGCTATGCCTATCGGGATCCAGATTGGTATCGCCCAATTTAATAATCCTAGCGGTTTAGAGAAGATGGCCAGTAGTTTGTTAAGAGCAACCGATGCTTCCGGTGAACCTCGCATGGAAGCAACCGATACATTATTATCTCCAAGTTTAATAAAACAAGGTTACCTGGAAGCCTCCAACGTAACCGCAGTCGATGAGATGGTAAACTTAATCGTTGCACAGCGCGCTTATGAGATGAATTCTAAGATCATTACAGCTTCAGATGAGATGCTGCAACAGGCGAATAATTTAAGATAAACTTCCTCTGGTACTAGTTAATTGTTATATAACTTAAGCAAGACTGCGGAATGGAGAATGCGATGAGTATTTCAATTGGTTCTGATGCAAATTATTACTCTGTATCCAACATACCTGGTAATACTATGAAGGCAGATAAGATTACATCTACCTTGAATAATAAGGAAGCGACCGATCAGGAACTCATGGACGCATGTAAAAGCTTTGAGTCTTATCTTATAGAGCAGGTTTTCAAGAATATGGAGAAGACTGTTCTGAAAGATGAAGACAAAGAGGAGAATGATTATCTCGCTCAGTTTGGGGACATGCTCCAGGAAGAATATGCTGAGCAGACTACGGAAAGTGGTAATCTTGGCATTGCCCAGATGCTGTATGAGTCTATGAAACGTAATACAAATGTATAAATAAATTTATAATTTTTAATACTTTAGGTATTATAAGCTGGTAATTACAGACTGATAATTTCAAACTGATAAATACATAGTAGATTCTAGTCACGGTGAATAAAACCTTTCATGTCATTTCAAACTGATGTCCAAGTTAAAAGGAATCCGGTTGAAATGACATTTTTATTACAATCCGCTCAGGAACTGTATCAATTGTGTGTAAAATTACCATAGTTTTTGAGTTTCACAGTTGCCTAATCATATTTAAAATAACGGAGGTACCTATGGCTGATATTGTTGAAGGATATGTTGAACGGATTATATACCGTAATGATGAAAATGGATATACGGTACTCTGTCTTCATACGGAAGAGGAGGAGATTACCTGCGTTGGTACATTTCCTTTTGTCAGCGAAGGTGAATTCATTCATGCCATGGGAAGCTATACGGATCATGCAGTCTATGGTCAGCAGTTTCTTGTAGAAAGTTTTGACTCCAAACAACCGGAGGATCTGTATTCTGTTGAGCGTTATCTTAGCTCCGGAGCAATCAAAGGAATCGGTGAAGCAATTGCATCAAGAATTGTTAAGAAATTCAAAGAAGACACGTTCCGTATTATTGAGGAAGAACCGGAGCGACTTGCTGAAATTAAAGGCATCAGTGACCGGATGGCACGGGATATCTATCGTCAGTTTGAAGAAAAAAGGGATATGCGTAATGCCATGCTGTTTCTTCAGCAATATAATATCACAGGTAATCTGGCAGTTAAAATATTCACGGAATATGGGCCGAAAATGTATGAAATACTAAAAGAAAACCCATACCGACTAGCAGAGGATATAAACGGAGTAGGATTTAAAACAGCGGATGAGATAGCGAGGCAAATGGGTGTCGGTTACGATTCAGACTATCGAATTAAAGCGGGAATCCTGTATGTGTTGCTACAGGCAAGTTCGGATGGGCATGTATACCTTCCGGAGATGGATCTGATGCAAAGGGCGAAGGCACTTCTGTTTGCGGAAGAAGATTCCATCCACAGGCAGATAACAACCTTGACATTAGAAAAGAAAATAATTATCAAGAATGACGCAATGGATAAGTTAATCTATTCTTCGATATATTATTATATGGAGCTCAATGTAGCAAGGATGTTGCATGACTTAAATATTAGATACGATATCAGCCAGGACAATGTACGTAGGAGAGTTACATCCATTGAAAACCAATTTGAGATAGAGTTGGAGGAACAGCAAAGAACTGCAGTTGCTGAAGCGGCAAGTAACGGGTTACTGATTGTAACCGGCGGTCCAGGTACCGGAAAGACTACTACGATTAATACAATTATTAAGTTCTTTGAGTCCGAAGGTATGGATATATTGCTTGCTGCTCCTACCGGAAGAGCTGCTAAGAGAATGACTGAGACGACCGGCTACGAAGCTAGAACGATCCATAGACTTCTTGAACTTTCCAAGATGAGCGATGATCAGGAGAATAAGTTTTCCTTTGAAAGGAATGAAACCAATCCGCTTGAAACAGATGTATTGATTATAGATGAGATGTCCATGGTGGACATAGCCTTGATGAATTCTTTGTTGAAGGCAGTGTCTGTTGGAACAAGACTAATACTGGTTGGTGATGTTAACCAGCTTCCCAGTGTTGGGCCTGGAAATGTACTCCGTGATGTGATAAATTCCCACAGTTTTAATGTTGTTAAGTTGACTAAAATCTTTCGTCAGGCGGCCGATAGTGATATTATTGTGAATGCCCACAAAATTAACGACGGTGAGCATATAAAACTAGATAATAAAAGTAGGGATTTCTTCTTCCTAAAGAGGGAAGATTCAAGTGTCATTGCTGCAGTAATGATAAATCTTATTAAGAATAAATTACCTGGTTATGTGAAAGCAACACCCTTTGATATTCAGGTTCTTACTCCGATGAGGAAAGGAGAATTAGGTGTAGAACGCCTGAACAAGATTCTTCAGCAAGCACTCAATCCTCCATCCAAGGAAAAGAAGGAAAAGGAATACCATGAGACAATATTCCGCGAAGGCGATAAGGTAATGCAGATCAAGAATAATTACCAGATTGCTTGGGAAATTAGAAATAAGTTTGGGATAGTAACTCAAACCGGAACCGGTGTATTTAACGGAGATGCAGGGGAGATTAAGGAAATTAACTTATTCTCTGAACATGTATTAGTTGAATTCGATGACAATCGGCTTGTGGATTATAGCTTCAGCCAGCTGGATGAGCTTGAGCTCGCATACGCTGTAACAATCCACAAATCACAGGGAAGTGAATATCCGGCAGTTATTCTTCCGATCCTTGACGGACCAAGACTTTTGTTTAATCGTAACCTGTTATATACAGCTGTAACTAGAGCAAAGAGTTGTGTAACCATCGTAGGAAGTGATACGATGCTGCAGTTCATGATCGATAATAAGAGTGAACAGAGCCGTTATTCCGGGCTTTGCGACCGAATCAAGGAATTACGTTAAAATAATTAATGCATTTTTATGGAAATGTTGATATAATGAAAGCGGAATGAGGAATAGCAAGCTTGCTTGCTAATTCCGATTGGAGCAACAAGATCATGAACATGCTTTTGTTCATGATATAATGAAAGCGGAGATGAGGAACGTAAACAAGTTTACGTATACAAGTTTGCTTGCTAAATCCGATTGGAGCAACAAGATCATGAACATGCTTTTGTTCATGATATAATCATAATAATTAATTATAATTTTAGAATTTGGAGGAGATAACATTGACAGATACATCTTTAGTAATCATGGCAGCGGGTATGGGAAGCCGTTTTGGAGGAATCAAACAATTGGAACCGGTTGGACCGAGCGGTGAGATAATTATGGACTATTCCATTTATGATGCAATGGAGGCAGGTTTTAATAAGGTGGTATTTATTATCCGAAGAGATCTTGAGAAGGATTTCAGAGAAATCATTGGAAACCGTATCGAGAAACTTATTAAAGTAGAATATGTATTCCAGGAGTTAGATAATATTCCGGAGGGCTTTACAAAACCGGAGGAAAGAACGAAGCCTTGGGGTACCGGACAGGCAGTGCTTTGCTGCAAAAATGCTGTAAAAGAACCGTTTGCAGTAATTAATGCGGATGACTACTACGGTAAGGAAGCTTATAAGATTGTATATAATTTCTTGAATGATAAGTCCTTTCAGGAAAATCAATATTGTATGGCGGGTTTTATTCTTGGCAATACCTTAAGCGAGAACGGTGCAGTAACCCGCGGTGTATGTGAAGTAGAGAAAGGTGTACTGATAGATATCGTTGAAACATCAGGAATCGTGCCGGAAGGTGACCATGCTGCAGCGAAAAACAGTACAGGAGAAGATATCACAATAGATTTACAAGGCGTCGTGTCCATGAATATGTGGGGTTTCAAACCCGGATTATTTGATTATTTGGACGAAGGCTTTGTAACCTTCCTATCCAACCTCGGTGATAATGAACTGAAGAAGGAATACCTTCTTCCTACCGTAGTTGGCGATCTGGTTAAGACGAATGACGTCGAGGTATCAGTATTAAAGACCAATGATCGCTGGTTTGGTGTTACCTACAAGGAAGATAAGGAAGTTGTTGTGAACTCGATCAAGGCACTGATTGATAAAGATGATTATCCAGTTAAGCTTTTTGCTTAATTATCGGTGCTGATTGTTTCAGACTATTTTAGATATTATTTATCCGGTTAGATGCCCATTGTGCGGAGAGATTGTAATACCTAAGGGTGATAAGATTTGTCCTTCCTGTAGGAAGAAGCTCCCATATATTATAGAACCAAGATGTATGAAATGCAGTAAGCCGATTGAGCTGGAAGAAAAAGAATACTGCAGTGATTGTGAACGAAAAACTTATCAATTTGATAAGGGTTATGCGGTCTGGGCTTATGATGAAGATATGAGACATTCCATAGCAGACTTCAAATATCACGGTAAAAAAGAAAATGTAAAGTTTTATGTAGAAGAAATAAAGCGGTTATATCGTAATAGGTTAAAGGCCTTATCTCCTGATGTGATTGTACCTGTTCCGATCCATTGGAGCAAATATAGAGAACGTGGCTATAATCAGGCAGAAATCCTGGCAAAGGGAATTGGAAGAGAGCTGGATATTAAAGTTATTCCGGATCTGTTAATCAGGAACAAAAAAACCTTACCCCAGAAGAAGTTAAGTGATAAAGAAAGACTGCGTAATCTTTCAGAAGCTTTTCAATGGAATGAGAAGTATAATAAGATTGAGAGTGTACAGTTAACTAAAGTCCTGTTGGTTGATGATATCTATACAACGGGCAGTACCATTGAGGCTTGTACCAGTGTACTTAAATCAAAAGGTGTTATAGAGGTAGATTTTATTGTTTTATGCATAGGAAAAGGCTTTTAGGAGGAAGATACTATGGATGTTAAGAACTGCAAAGGTTGTGGCAAACTATTCAATTACATGTCAGGTCCGCCGATATGCCCTGCATGTGCATCAGCGCTTGACTTGAAGTTTGAAGAGGTTAAGGAGTATGTATATGACCATCCCCGTGTAGGAATTCAAGAGGTTTCCGAAGAGATGGAAGTTAGTGTAACACAGATTAAACAGTGGATCAGAGACGAGAGATTATCCTTTGCCGAGGATTCCATGATTGGTCTGGAATGTGATGGGTGTGGTATCACTATTAAGACCGGGCGATACTGTAAATCATGTAAAGACAAGCTTGCAAGAGGTTTATCGGATTTGTACCCAGTAGATAAACCCGTACAAAAACAAAAGGATTCCCGAGAGAATCCTAAAATGCGTTTTTTAGATAATAATGGTAATAAATAAATAATGTAAAGATAAAGCAGGTGTTACTTGACCAAACTGATTCCACTATCGGTAATGGTTATGGCACCTGCTTTATACATTTTGCCGATAGCCCGTTTGAACGCATTCTTACTTATCTTAAATTCCTTCTTGATTTCTTCCGGGTCAGAAGCGTCATTAAATGGGAGGGAGCCTCCGGAGGCTTTCAATTTGGTCAAAATCATTTCTGAATCCAAATCCATTTGAATGTGGGACTTTTCACGCAGACTTAAATTGAGTTTACCATCTTCGCGAACACTAGTTACACGTCCTTGAACGGTGTCACCGATTTTTATGGAGGGATAAAGCTCATTTTTTGGAATCATTGCTGAATACATATTATCTACCGCAACAAATACGCCGAAGGCTTCAATGGAGTCGTAAACGATACCTGATACCAGGTCATCCTTCTTGTAGTTTGAACTAGTGGCGAGTAGATCGTATACTTTCATGGTAGCGCAGAGACGGCTACTTTTATCTTCATAGAGGGTGATTAATACCTGATCTCCATCTTCAACCTTTGTTGTCTGCTCTTTGTAAGGAAGCAGAAGATCCTTCATCAGACCCCAGTCAAGGAAGGCTCCTACTTTGCCGACTTCCTTCACTTTTAAAACAGCAAGTTCACCAATTGTTACGGGAACTTTCACAGTTGTAGCTATTTCCCTGTCCTCAGAATCTTTATACAGGAAGACGCTCAGTTTATCTCCAGTTGTAACTCCTTCCGGTGCTTCCTTAATAGGGAGAAGGATAGAGTGTTTATGGTCGCCTTCAGGCTCTGATAGATAAAAGCCGAAGTCTGTCTTTTTTACGATTTCGAGTGTCTGATATTTTCCTAATTCAATCATATTTATTTCCTTTCTTGTTAAACTATAGTCTGGCCACGAAATTCTATAACGGCATAAGGTTTCAAAGTGATGTCTGATAACCCCACAGTAATAATATCATTTTTGTTCGAGACCATTGGAATGATGATGTCTCCCAGAACAGCCTGAGCGCGGTACTCAACACGCATGGACTTGATGATATAATCCTCTGGAAGATAATCCTCTGCTAATTTAATGTATTGCCCGTTATTGACATGGTTATACGAATCTATGTTAGATTTTATTACTGCAAAAGAAGGTTGCAAATTGTATTGCTCCGGGAGTTCAACTTTTCTCTCCGCCTGATCCATCTGGTAGGCCGGTTCCATCCCATATCCGGAGGTAATAGCATAGTCTTTGGGTATTCGGGTGGGTTTTCCGGTTTCTGTGTCTATGTAAACCCAAATGGAATTTGCTACGGCGAGCACCTCATCTTTTTCATCTTTCATAATGAAGTTACGGTACCCATAAGCACCTTTAAAATCGTGAGCCCATGTTCCTAGAGTAATATAATCGCCTAACCGGACAGGTCGGAGGATTTGAAGTTGCCAACTGTTAAGTAGCCACACCCTGTTTTTTGACTGAAGATAAGTTAACCCACGATTTAAATCTTCTGATTGGAAGGTGCTGCAATCTTGAAAGTAATTTATTATGGAGGAACAGTCTAAGATTCCTTTTTGATGATTAAGTTCGCTGTAACGTACTCTGCTTTTAAAACTATACATGATGTGTTGCCTTTCTTGACTTAGGTTACTCTGTATGCCTTACTTCTTTAGAAGTATACCATTTTATAGCAGAATTTAATAGTTTTTTTTCTTAATACAAGACATTTTCGTCTTTTGTGGAAAAGTGCTGGAATTATTTTAAGAGATTTGTTATAATAGGCTTGTTTGGAAGAGGAGGGATAATTAAATTGGACTCGATAGAGTATTATAATCAGAACGCAGCAGAGTATTTTGAACACACAGTGGATATTGATATGCAGGAAAGTTGGGATATGTTTACTGACCTTTTACCAGAAGGAGGAAGTATCCTAGATCTTGGTTGTGGATCAGGAAGAGACAGCGAATATTTTATATCACGTGGGTTTGATGTAACTGCAATGGATGCATCTGAGGAAATGTGCGATTTAGCGAGCATACATATCGGACAGGACGTATTGAATTTATCATTTGCGGAGATTGACTTTAAGGAAGTATTTGACGGAATCTGGGCTTGTGCATCACTCTTACATGTACCGGGCAATGAGATAGAGAATATTATCGCAAAAGTAGTAGACAGCTTAAAGATCAACGGTGTTCTGTTCATGTCATTTCGCTATGGTGACTTCGAAGGTGAACGGAACGGACGTTATTATAAAGATTATAGAACAAAATCAATTAAAGATTTGATATCACGGTATGAAAATCTTGAGATTATTGAGATACAAAAGTGTGAGGATTCAAGAGAAGATAGCGATGAAACTTGGATATATGCATTGATAAGAAGGATAGAGATTGAATAAAGAGACAAATTTTTGAATGTATGTTACATCGTCACATTCAAAGACTATGAATATAGTATAATTTAAGTTAGAATTAAAAATATGACAATGATTATATATAATCATTGTCATATTTTTAAATAGTATAATTAATAATGTAAAATCAAACTGTCATGTCAATGTTTTTGCCAAGATTAGGAGTCACTGACTGCTCCATCATTTTAATCATATTCTGTCCGGCCTGTGCTGCACCTTTAAGAGATTTCGATAGAACGGCCATTCCTATTACGGGACTACTTGATTGCTGATACTGAGTTGTTGATACGGGCATAGATGCGATTACCATAAGAACTCCTTTCTCACATCCAAAGATGAATAATATGCCAACAATATGTTATAATTATCTGTAAGTTGATTATAACATATGTAAGAAATATGTCAAATTAAGCTTTTATGAACAACTATACTAAATTTATCCATAATAATAGAAAAAAGAGACACAAGGAGGATATAAAATGATTTACGATGTAATTATTATAGGATCTGGCCCTGCCGGATTATCAGCTGCTATTTACGCGAAGAGAGCAGAATTAAACCTGTTAATCATTGAAAAAGCAGCTCTCAGTGGAGGGCAGGTAATTAATACTTATGAAGTAGATAATTATCCAGGCATCCCCGGTATCGGAGGCTTCGAACTGAGTATGAAATTTCGCGAACATGCGGACAAATTAGGGGCGACCTTCGCAACTGGGGAAGTAACTGATTTTTCTTTGGATGGAGAAATTAAGGTTGTCACTATGGATAATGGGGACTTGTATAGGGCTAAAAGTGTAATAATAGCAACCGGAGGAGCACCTCGACATCTGAATGTTCCGGGAGAAGCCGAACTCTCAGGAATGGGTGTATCTTATTGCGCTACCTGTGATGGTGCTTTCTTTAAGAATAAAACGGTCGCTGTTGTCGGAGGCGGAGATACTGCCATAGAGGATGCTATATTTCTGGCGCGTATCTGTAAACAAGTATATGTGATCCATAGAAGGGATCAATTCCGAGCAAATAAAAGTGTAATTACTAAGCTCATGGATCTTCAGAATGTAACGGTTCTCTGGGACAGTGTGGTAGATAAAATTAACGGTGAAGAGAAAGTTGAAACAATTAATGTCAAGAACATTAAGACGAATGAGATATCTTCCTATGACTTATCAGGTATCTTTATTGCGGTTGGTTATCTGCCTAATTCAGAAGCATATAAAAAGGTTGTGGCAGCTGATGAAGCAGGCTATATTATTGCAGGAGAAAATTGTGAGACGAATATTCCTGGCATCTATGCTGCAGGTGATGTCAGGACCAAGGATTTAAGGCAGATAATAACAGCCACTGCAGATGGTGCAAATGCAATTACAGCAGTAGAAAAATATCTTAATCTAATATAGTTCTAAAAAAGCTAGAGGAATCAGTCCTTGAATGATTCAAAAAAATAAATAATTCTACAGTTTTAGTATGATTTCCGTTGACACTAACTGTCAAATTTGTTATAATTACCTCGATGATTGTAATAATTTCGTAACAATTATTAAGAGGGAACTCAGTAGCCTGAGAAAACGGATTTGTAAGTTGGTTATTACGCTCGATATTTGGGAGGTAAGATACGTGAGAGGGAAAAAGGCTATTAAAGCTGTAGTTTATATTACGTCAGCTGCTTTGCTTTTGATGGTACCAGTAACAGTAGCACATGCTGAAAAGTCTGGTTCTGCTGAGCAGGGAGTGGCAGGTATTGCTGCTATTCTTGAATATACAACCGCTGAACAATTAGAGGATGCATATAGAGCATCGATAGAGATATTAAGCACCAAGACAGAATCACCTTATGCTAATCTAGGTGTTTCGAAAGCTGATAATTATGTAAACATTAGAAAAGAAGCTTCTACAGAAAGCGAAGTTGTAGGAAAACTGTACCGTGGCTGTGCTGCCGATATTCTTGAGAGCCTAGACGGTGGCTGGGTAAAAATCAAGTCCGGTGATGTAGAAGGTTACATAGCTATGGATTTTTTAGCAATCGGAGATAATGCGGAAGCAATGGTTGATGAGTATGCGACTAAATATGCGACTGTTGTTAATACTCAGACCTTAAGGGTGCGTAAAGAACAGAGTACAGACTCTGAGACACTTACGTTAATTCCTAAAGGTGAAACTTACGTTGTAATTAATGAATATGATGAATGGGTAGAAGTTTTACTTGGTACGGATGAAGATACCGGTGCAGATTTTACCGGTTTTGTTAATAAGGAATATGTTAACATTAAGGTGGAATTTAAATACGCTATTTCAGTTGAAGAAGAGAATCGTATTATTGCAGAACAGGAAGAAGCTGAGAGAGCAGAGGCGGACAGGAAACGTAAATTAGCAGAGGAAGAAGCAGAAAGAAAAGAAGCAGAGAGACGAGCTGAAGAAGCAGCAAACGATGCTGAAGAATCGGACGAGGGCACCACGGATGATGTTTCTTACGATAACAATGATTCCTCCTCGTTAGGTGAATTGCGTAATGAAATCATTTCCTATGCGCTGAAGTTTGTTGGTAACCCTTATGTATGGGGTGGTGAAAGCTTAACAAGAGGTGCCGACTGTTCCGGGTTCACTCAATCAATCTATGCAGACTTTGGATATAGAATACCTAGAGTATCCAGAGATCAAGCAGCATCTGCAGGGAAGAAAGTCAGTGAGGGCGACTTAAAGCCAGGAGACCTCATTTTCTACGCTAACAGTAGTGGTCGAGTTAATCATGTAGCAATGTATATTGGTAACGGAATGATAGTTCATGCTGCAAACTCCCGTCAGGGTATTATAAAGTCACAATATAAGTACAGAGATATCTACTGCATCAGAAGAATTGTATATTAATAAAGAAATAAGGGGAGTTCTAAGGGACTTCCCTTTTTGATATTAAAACGAAAAGATAGATAGAATAACTGCAGATAATTTATTAGTGGTTTCATTATTAAGATTTTTCTTAAGGTAAGGAATAAATGTTGGAAAATATATTGTAGTATGATAGAATGTAGTTGGAATATAGAATGGCAATTGATGTATGTTTCCCCAATATTATGGATATGTCGATAAGCACCAATATGGAGGGTAGTAGTATGCTGGAGAAGGATGGAACATCGGAACGAAGAAAATATAAAAGACTCCCAATTGAACTTCATCTGGAGGTTGATGAGGTTTTCAAACAGGATTATGTTGTGATCAAGGATCTGAATGCATCGGTATCTGTATTTGATATTTCCAGAAACGGAATTGGATTTATCAGTGAAGCCAGTTTACCGCTAGGGTATTATTTCCGAGGACGAATTAATTTAGGAGATAATGATTTCTTCTATGTGGTGATTCAGATTGTCAGAGCACATATGGGTGAGAATGAAAGTAAATTATATGGAGCCGAATTCGTAGGTCTTGCTCCTTTCCTGGCAGACAAGGTGGATAAGTATGAGAAGAAACTAAATGGCAAATAAACAGAAAAATTATATAAAGTGATAAACTTTTAGACTATCGCAGGCCTGTGAAATGAAACTAATCATAGCCATGTAATAGTCTTTTTTTATTCTGCTCGTTGATAATATACAGCAGAATGGCATAAATTCGGCTTATAATCAAAAAAATGCGTTAAATGATATAATAGACGGTAAATTGATTAAATTTGAGTTACTATTCGGTCGTGTTTTTTTACTTAAAAGTTATCAGAAAGACCTATTGACAAAGTGTTAACTGTACAAATTGCACAAATGTGGATTTTAAGATGGCAAAAATTGGATATTGTTAGTGCATTCTTTACAATTAATCAAAAAGTTATCCACAGGGTAGAAGCCTTATTTTTGGATAAAACAAAGTTATACACCGATTTATCCACATTATCCACATGTATGCACTACTAGTGTCGCACAGTCTGATTTATGTCAATTACGAAAATCCGTTTTGTAACTTATGATAAATCGACATATGGGACACAATTCTTTAATTTTTCTACTTGACTTGGCAATTGTCGGATAATAGCCTAAGCTATGGCGAATTTGAGTAAAAACTAGAGAATTTGGATAAAATAGATTAGAATAATGGGAAATTATAGTAATAATATGTATTTTTGTGAAGGAATATGCGAATCAGTACATTAGTTAAGATTTCTTACATCTGGCAATTTAAAACAAAGTAGCTTGTCACTTCTTAGGGCGTATGTTATAATGAGGGTAGCATAGAAGTATTAATGCTAACAAGAAAGTCAAGAAGGAGTTGGGCATTATGCGTTATATTATCAGCGGTAAGAATATTGATGTAACAGAAGGCTTAAAAACGGCTGTATATGAAAAGATCGGTAAACTTGAGAGATACTTCACTCCTGACACTGAAATTCATGTAACCCTCAGCGTAGAAAAAGAGAGACAGAAAATCGAAGTTACAATACCTGTAAAAGGCAACATTATTAGGGCAGAGCAAGTTAGTAACGATATGTATGTATCTATTGATTTAGTGGAAGAAATCATCGAGCGCCAGTTAAGAAAATACAAGAATAAATTGATTGATCATAAGCAGGCATCTTCAAACTTCAACCAGGCATTCATGGAAGATGATTATTATGAAGATGACTCAATAAAGATTGTTAAAACAAAACGTTTTGCAATTAAACCGATGGACGCAGAGGAAGCATGTGTTCAGATGGAACTGTTGGGACATAATTTTTATGTGTTCCGCAATTCTCAAACCGATGAGGTAAATGTAGTATATAAGAGAAAAGGTAACACCTATGGACTAATTGAACCGGAATATTGATAAAAACTGAGTCCTAAGAATAATTAAGGCACGATTCGCAAGCTAGCTTGCAGAAACGTGCCTTAATTTATTCTTAGGCGAAGCCTCCCCAACCGAAAGGCCGAAGGCCTTGAGGTTGGGGAGGCCTCAGTTTTTATCAATAAGCGAGAAGCGATAAGCTCGAAAACACTTGCATGCAAGTTTATCCGAATGAAGGCCTTGAGGTTGGGGAGGCCTCAGTTTTTATCAATAA